>JADMIO012752861.1_pt1 | contig 37499 bp, 13 predicted proteins | sample 8958161 | NCBI WGS metagenome assembly JADMIO01 (sample SAMN16585339, study PRJNA669376) | soil metagenome | isolation source: Crop rotation soil | place: USA: Cullars Rotation, Alabama | collected 2011 | reverse complement strand
CTTTCCCCAGCACATACGACATTAATCGTGCCGATACCCAGGTTAGGCGCGCTGTCAATAACTATGACATCATAGTCATGAGCAACAGTTTCAATGGCCAGTCGGAGCATCAGGTGTGGATCGGTGGGCAGTTTACCTTCATCAAATTTGCCCATTAACTCAGTTTCAATACGGTGCAGAGCCAGACAGGAAGGAATAATGTCAAGCCCCGGCCAGCAAGTGGGCTTTATTGCATAAGTGACATCGTCCTTTTCCCCAAGATAGAAAGGCAGGAGAGTGTCTTCTGCATGAATATGAAGATCTGGTACCCATCCGTGATACATTGAGGCTGTTCCCTGGGGGTCGTTACCTTCCACGAGCAAAACACGTAGCCCCTTCAGAGCCAGATCCTGAGCAAGATGAACAGAAACTGAGGTTTTGTAAACGCCTCCTTTATGGGCAGCAACCCCGATCACCGGTGGAAATACGTCTTCAGCACGTCGCAATCGCGTACCAAACACATCACGCATATGATTAATTTGTTCAATTGTATAACCAACACGTTGCTCAACCCGTCCTCGAATTTCCATATCCGGGTGCGGTAGTCGCCCTGCTTTCTCGGCATCTCTGATAGCCTGAGAAGAAACCCCAACTAAATCCGCTGCTTCACCTATTCTCCAGCGCCGGGTTATTTTCCTCGCTTCCGGGCTGTCATCATTAAACTGTGCAATGGCGATAGCCTTCGTCATTTCATGACCAGCGTTTATGCACTGGTTAAGTGTTTCCATGAGTTTCATTCTGAACATCCTTTAATCATTGCTTTGCGTTTTTTTATTAAATCTTGCAATTTACTGCAAAGCAACAACAAAATCGCAAAGTCATCAAAAAACCGCAAAGTTGTTTAAAATAAGAGCAACACTACAAAAGGAGATAAGAAGAGCACATACCTCAGTCACTTATTATCACTAGCGCTCGCCGCAGCCGTGTAACCGAGCATAGCGAGCGAACTGGCGAGGAAGCAAAGAAGAACTGTTCTGTCAGATAGCTCTTACGCTCAGCGCAAGAAGAAATATCCACCGTGGGAAAAACTCCAGGTAGAGGTACACACGCGGATAGCCAATTCAGAGTAATAAACTGTGATAATCAACCCTCATCAATGATGACGAACTAACCCCCGATATCAAGTCACATGACGAAGGGAAAGAGAAGGAAATCAACTGTGACAAACTGCCCTCAAATTTGGCTTCCTTAAAAATTACAGTTCAAAAAGTATGAGAAAATCCATGCAGGCTGAAGGAAACAGCAAAACTGTGACAAATTACCCTCAGTAGGTCAGAACAAATGTGACGAACCACCCTCAAATCTGTGACAGATAACCCTCAGACTATCCTGTCGTCATGGAAGTGATATCGCGGAAGGAAAATACGATATGAGTCGTCTGGCGGCCTTTCTTTTTCTCAATGTATGAGAGGCGCATTGGAGTTCTGCTGTTGATCTCATTAACACAGACCTGCAGGAAGCGGCGGCGGAAGTCAGGCATACGCTGGTAACTTTGAGGCAGCTGGTAACGCTCTATGATCCAGTCGATTTTCAGAGAGACGATGCCTGAGCCATCCGGCTTACGATACTGACACAGGGATTCGTATAAACGCATGGCATACGGATTGGTGATTTCTTTTGTTTCACTAAGCCGAAACTGCGTAAACCGGTTCTGTAACCCGATAAAGAAGGGAATGAGATATGGGTTGATATGTACACTGTAAAGCCCTCTGGATGGACTGTGCGCACGTTTGATAAACCAAGGAAAAGATTCATAGCCTTTTTCATCGCCGGCATCCTCTTCAGGGCGATAAAAAACCACTTCCTTCCCCGCGAAACTCTTCAATGCCTGCCGTATATCCTTACTGGCTTCCGCAGAGGTCAATCCGAATATTTCAGCATATTTAGCAACATGGATCTCGCAGATACCGTCATGTTCCTGTAGGGTGCCATCAGATTTTCTGATCTGGTCAACGAACAGATACAGCATACGTTTTTGATCCCGGGAGAGACTATATGCCGCCTCAGTGAGGTCGTTTGACTGGACGATTCGCGGGCTATTTTTACGTTTCTTGTGATTGATAACCGCTGTTTCCGCCATGACAGATCCATGTGAAGTGTGACAAGTTTTTAGATTGTCACACTAAATAAAAAAGAGTCAATAAGCAGGGATAACTTTGTGAAAAAACAGCTTCTTCTGAGGGCAATTTGTCACAGGGTTAAGGGCAATTTGTCACAGACAGGACTGTCATTTGAGGGTGATTTGTCACACTGAAAGGGCAATTTGTCACAACACCTTCTCTAGAACCAGCATGGATAAAGGCCTACAAGGCGCTCTAAAAAAGAAGATCTAAAAACTATAAAAAAAATAATTATAAAAATATCCCCGTGGATAAGTGGATAACCCCAAGGGAAGTTTTTTCAGGCATCGTGTGTAAGCAGAATATATAAGTGCTGTTCCCTGGTGCTTCCTCGCTCACTCGACCGGGAGGGTTCGAGAAGGGGGGGCACCCCCCTTCGGCGTGCGCGGTCACGCGCACAGGGCGCAGCCCTGGTTAAAAACAAGGTTTATAAATATTGGTTTAAAAGCAGGTTAAAAGACAGGTTAGCGGTGGCCGAAAAACGGGCGGAAACCCTTGCAAATGCTGGATTTTCTGCCTGTGGACAGCCCCTCAAATGTCAATAGGTGCGCCCCTCATCTGTCAGCACTCTGCCCCTCAAGTGTCAAGGATCGCGCCCCTCATCTGTCAGTAGTCGCGCCCCTCAAGTGTCAATACCGCAGGGCACTTATCCCCAGGCTTGTCCACATCATCTGTGGGAAACTCGCGTAAAATCAGGCGTTTTCGCCGATTTGCGAGGCTGGCCAGCTCCACGTCGCCGGCCGAAATCGAGCCTGCCCCTCATCTGTCAACGCCGCGCCGGGTGAGTCGGCCCCTCAAGTGTCAACGTCCGCCCCTCATCTGTCAGTGAGGGCCAAGTTTTCCGCGAGGTATCCACAACGCCGGCGGCCGGCCGCGGTGTCTCGCACACGGCTTCGACGGCGTTTCTGGCGCGTTTGCAGGGCCATAGACGGCCGCCAGCCCAGCGGCGAGGGCAACCAGCCGAGGGCTTCGCCCTGTCGCTCGACTGCGGCGAGCACTACTGGCTGTAAAAGGACAGACCACATCATGGTTCTGTGTTCATTAGGTTGTTCTGTCCATTGCTGACATAATCCGCTCCACTTCAACGTAACACCGCACGAAGATTTCTATTGTTCCTGAAGGCATATTCAAATCGTTTTCGTTACCGCTTGCAGGCATCATGACAGAACACTACTTCCTATAAACGCTACACAGGCTCCTGAGATTAATAATGCGGATCTCTACGATAATGGGAGATTTTCCCGACTGTTTCGTTCGCTTCTCAGTGGATAACAGCCAGCTTCTCTGTTTAACAGACAAAAACAGCATATCCACTCAGTTCCACATTTCCATATAAAGGCCAAGGCATTTATTCTCAGGATAATTGTTTCAGCATCGCAACCGCATCAGACTCCGGCATCGCAAACTGCACCCGGTGCCGGGCAGCCACATCCAGCGCAAAAACCTTCGTGTAGACTTCCGTTGAACTGATGGACTTATGTCCCATCAGGCTTTGCAGAACTTTCAGCGGTATACCGGCATACAGCATGTGCATCGCATAGGAATGGCGGAACGTATGTGGTGTGACCGGAACAGAGAACGTCACACCGTCAGCAGCAGCGGCGGCAACCGCCTCCCCAATCCAGGTCCTGACCGTTCTGTCCGTCACTTCCCAGATCCGCGCTTTCTCTGTCCTTCCTGTGCGACGGTTACGCCGCTCCATGAGCTTATCGGGTCCACTCGCGAACGCAGAAAGGCCCACCCGAAGGTGAGCCAGTGTGATTACATTTGCGGCCTAACTGTGGCCAGTCCAGTTACGCTGGAGTCACTAGTATTTAGGTGACACTATAGAAGCGGCCGCGACAACTTGTCCACGTGGAATTCTAAGCTTAGGATCCCAATGTGCTGGAAAGACCGACCAGACCCCCATGGGCTGGGGGACGTACGGAAGCCGCGGGACCGCGGTCGGCAGCGGCGCGCTGATGGGGGCCATCGGCAAGATCAAGGAGAAGGCGAAGGCCCTCACCGCCCATCTCCTGGAGGCGTCGGTCGACGACATCGACTACGCGGACGGGAAGTTCTTCGTCAAGGGATCGCCGGACAAATTCAAGACCATCCAGGACGTCGCCCTCATGGCCAACGTCGCGTGGAACATGCCGAAGGGGCTGGAGCCGGGGCTGGAGGCCTCGGCGTTCTTCGACCCGCCGAACTTCGTCTATCCCTTCGGCGCGCACATCGCGGTGGTGGAGGTCGACGCCGAGACGGGTGAGGTCGCGCTCCGGCGCTACGTCGCCGTCGACGACTGCGGGAAGGTGATCAACCCCATGATCGTCGAGGGGCAGATCCACGGCGGCATCGCGCAGGGCGTGGGGCAGGCCCTGTGGGAAGGGGCGGTGTACGACGAGAACGGGCAGCTTCTCAGCGGTTCTTTGATGGACTACGCCGTTCCGAAGGCGGCGTTCTTCCCGCGCTTCGAGCTGGCCATGACGGAAACCCCGACCACGGTGAATCCCCTCGGCGTGAAGGGCATCGGCGAGACCGGCACCATCGCCTCCACCCCCGCCGTCTACAACGCCGTGGCCGATGCGCTCGCGCCGCTGGGCGTGAAAACCATCAACATGCCGCTCACGCCGGAGAGGGTGTGGCGGGCCATCCGGGAAGCGAGGAGCTGATCATGTTCGCTGCTCCGTTCGACTATCACCGTCCGAAGACTGTTGCCGAAGCCGTCCAGTTGCTGCGCGAAGTCCAAGGCGCGAGGCTGCTCGCCGGCGGGCACAGCCTGCTGCCGGCCATGAAGCTCCGCCTCGCCTCGCCGGCGGCGCTCATCGACATCAGCCGCATCGCCGAGTTGAGCGGCATCAAGGCCGACAAGGACGGGCTCACCATCGGCGCCATGACCACCCACGCCACCATCGCGGACTCGGACGTCGTGCGCAAGCACTGCCCGGTGCTCGCCGAGACCGCGGGGATCGTCGGCGACCTGCAGGTCCGCAATCGAGGGACCATCGGCGGCTCCCTCGCACACGCCGATCCGGGAGCCGACTACCCGACGCTCATGCTGCTCCTCGGCGCGGCCTTCACCGTCGACGGGAAGGAGGTGCGCATCCCGGCCGACGAGTTCTTTGTCGATCTCTTCACCACCGCGCTCCAGCCGGGCGAGATCCTTACCTCGGTGCACATTCCGGCCATGAGCTCCGAAGCGTCGGCGGTCTATCTCAAGCATCGCCATCCGGCGTCGTCGTTCGCCGTGGTCGGCGTCGGCGCGCTCCTGGAAGTGACGAGGGGGACGTGCACCGACGTACGCATCGCCGTCGGCGGGGTGCGAACCACCGCCGTCCGGGCCACCGCCGCGGAGAAGCTGCTGACCGGACAGACGCCGACGGCGGAGAACATCGCCCGCGCCGCGGAGGCGGTCGGCCAGGCGCTGACCGATCCGATCAGCGACCCGTACGCGTCGGGCGAGTACCGCGTGCACCTGGCCACCGTCATGGCCCGACGCGCCTTGACAGGCGTGGCGGCGGAGGCGTGATCATTCGCCCGTGACCTTCCGCTCCATCGACGACCTGCACGAGGCGCTGCGCGGGAAACGCTATTTCGCCGGCCGCGGCCTGACCACGACCATGTTCCTCGCCCTCCGCCTCGGCCGGCCTCTCTTCCTGGAAGGCGAGGCGGGCGTGGGGAAGACGGAGGTGGCCAAGGTACTGGCCGACCTCCTCGGCACGGAGCTGATCCGCCTCCAGTGCTACGAAGGGCTGGACGTCCATCACGCCCTCTACGAGTGGAACTACACGCGCCAGATGATGCACATCCGCCTCCTCGAAGCGCGCGGCGGCGCGGCGACCGAGGCCGAGCTGTTCGGCCCCGAGTTCCTGCTGCGCCGCCCGTTGCTGCAGGCCATCGAGGCGCGCGACCGGCCGGCCGTCCTCCTTATCGACGAGATCGACCGCAGCGACGAAGAGTTCGAGGCCTTCCTGCTCGAGATCCTCTCCGACTTCCAGATCACCATCCCGGAGATCGGCACCATCAAGGCCGAGCAGCCGCCGGTCGTGGTGGTGACGTCCAACCGCACGCGCGAAGTGCACGACGCGCTCAAGCGCCGCTGCCTCTATTACTGGATCGACTATCCGGCGTTCGAGAGCGAGCTGCAGATCGTCCTGGCCAAGGTGCCGGAAGCGCCGGTTCGGCTCGCCCGGCAGGTGACCGCCTTCGTCCAGGAGCTGCGGCAGGCCGAGCTGTACAAGGTCCCAGGCATCGCCGAGACGCTGGAGTGGACCGCCGCGCTGGTGGCCCTCGACCGCGACGAGCTGGAGGAGACGATCATCGAGGAGACCCTCGGCGTGGTCCTCAAGTACCAGGACGACGTGGAAAAGGTGCGCGGCCCGGCAGTGACGAACATGCTGAACCGGGTGCGGGCGGGAGTGTGAGGCCGCAAACAGCGGCCGCCCTCCTATGAGGGATTCGTTCCCTTGAGCACCGAGGTACAGACGCTGTTGCTGACCAAGGCGGTTTTCTCGACGAAGTCGGTGGGAATGGCGTTGCACTTCATCGACCAGGACGAGCCGCCGTAGAACCAATGATCGATGTCCGGGGCCAGGCTCTGGGGATGGGTGATGGGCGGGAAGTTGATCGCGGCCATCATGGCCCAGATGCCCGTGGGGATGGGGACGGGCTTGTTGTCCGGACAATCGTCCGGATTGTTGTCCAGAACGCAGGCGATGAACTTCTTCAGGCCGTGTCGGGTATTCCAGTACGCGGACGAGCCCTGCCAGACTTGAGTGATGGCCGGGATGTACGCGGTATTCGGGTAGTAGGAGGAATTGAACGAAACGAGCACCCGCCCGGCCGTGGCATAGACGTCATCGAGTGTCACCTGTGTGGCATCCATGCCGGACGGAATGTCGAATTCCGCCGTACCGAGGCCCTCCCGGATATCATAGGCAAGCTCGGCATAACCAAAACCGGAATCGTCATAGTGCGGCGGCGAGAAGGCGAAATTCGTGAAGCGGTGGAAGTCGAGAATGAAGATCTCCGCCGGATGGGCGGAGAGAAACGCTGTCATCTCGGCCAGCGCGGCGGCGAGCGTCACGTCCGATTTGGCTGCCTCGTGCACGAGGATGAACCGGCGGTCGTCGTCGTACTGCGGCTGATATCCGACGCGCATGTCGAAATAGCGCACGCCGGCGGAGAGCTGCCCCTGGAAGTCAAGGTCCTGCGTCTTCGTGAATTCATGCGGCTTGGGGATGCCGTACGAGCCGCTATCGTGCGTCCCGGGGAGGGTCAGATCGCGGAGCGTCCGGTCGTGCATGCAGCGCCCGTACAGCGCCATCCAGTCCGGCGTCCACGCGGTCAGCCCGGCGGGCACCCGCGGCATTGGAGAGCTCGTATTGAGGGTGAATACGCCGGTCGACACCGTGCCGTCGCGGCTCCAGCCGATCGCGACCGGCGGGTTGTTCTCGAAGGCCGGCGGGAAGACGACGAAGCTGCTGTCGGTGTCGTTCCGCTCATCGTTGCCCGCCCTCCAAGGAGCCGCTCTCGCTCATCGTTGCCCGCCCTCTGTATCAGACGAACCGCGCTCCCGCCACGTGAGCAGCGGCCGTGACGAACATGCTGACCGGGTGCGGGCGGGCGCACGAGGGCTGAAGATCGAGCGGATGTCGCCGCGCTTACCTCTCCGCCGTCGGCTCGGCGGACGGCGGCGAGGGCGCCGATAACTCATCCATGGCATACATGAGCAGCTGATTTGAGCGCTCAAATTAAATCCATGGATTCATAATCTCGTCACAGGGCGACTGAACTAGCGCCATGGATGCTTAAGTGCGTCGAAGGTATAGCTTCGTCAGCTCTCACGGGCCCTAAAATGAGGTCGCGATGATATTCGATAAAACCACGGAACACACTAACCGACTCACTTAGGTAATAAACTTAATCCTTGGCTGTTTCTTTCATTCGTGTAAGTATCTCTACAACATCCATGGTTTCATGAGTAAGCCATGGGAGTCAAGGAATGCGCTTCAGGCCCCCAGGAACCCATTCGCAAAGACCGCTGTCACATCCATGGCGTTAGTTAAGCATATCAAAACCGAGACTAACTTAGTCCATGGCATGCTTGATCGCCTGCGAGAGCGTATGTACTTAATCCATGGATGACTGAATGCGCTCGATTACGGTGATGCCGCGTCGAGCGCTCGTCTGAAATCACGCACGGCCGTGATCGTCAGCAACCGGCAGGCGCGTCATCCCATTATGAGGCGCTAGCGCCGCTCGGCGGCTTCACGCTTTGCGCAGAAGGGCGATCGCGAGCCCCGCCCGCCTGCTGCCGCGTTGCTCTGATTGCAGATCTCGTCTACCCCCCGGAATCTTCTTCTTCGGTCTTGCTCACATCGATGTCGTCCCATCGAGTCGCACGACGCCACGGTGGGATTACCTGTTCCAGCTCGCGGACACCGTAGCCGAGGAAGGAGTTCCGAAATTCGGAGTCGTCTGGCTTCTTGCGGACGGTACCGAGGAGAAGACTTGCTTCGGCACGTCGGATCGCCGATGAGTTGGAAGCTTCCCAGATCAACTGCCGTGCCCAGAAAGGAGTCGCTGCGTCGCTGCAAGCAATGAAGAGCCGGCCCGCAGCCCATCGGCGTTCTGCACGGCGTTCGTAGAGAAAGCGTGCGAGCCAGTGACGAGCCCAACGCTCGCGATCCAAGCGGTAGACCGCTGCCTCGCCTATCGCTTTCACCCAAAGCGATGGATCTTCGGCGGTGAGGCGCGCACGGAAGTCCGGGGTATCTGGCATCCACCCTATGATGTACCTAGCCCTCGCGCGATCAAGCTCCTCGTCACTCAGCAGCAATTCATCGATGACGGAGGTGAGCCGGGCGGGCTCAGTTCGGGCAGCGAGTGCGACTTGAATCAGTTCCGAATTCGACCGAGTGTCGCGCACGAGATCGCGAAGTATCGTTCGCGCCGTATCGCCATCGAGCGCCGGATCATGCAAGTCACACAGCGCGGTATCCAGCCCGTGCTCGACGAATCGCGTGCCCATCGGCTGGCCGCGATGAAATGGATACACGAGCTTCCACAACTGCAGTGCCGCAGGATGGGCGGTCCCCAAACCATGGCGCACGACTGGCACCAGTAGACCACTGTGAAGGAGATGCGCGTAGACGGGTGATGACAGGAGCAGTCGCACCCACGTCTCGAACGCTTCTTGAGGAACGTCGGCTGTAAGACTTATTGGAAACTGCTCGGATCTCCCAATGTTTGACTCTGGATCAGAGAGGTGCTCCGTAATTCTCGCTGCGAGCTGTTGCAGTCCTTGCGTGACGGCTACTTCATCCGAAACATCGATCGAGGCACCGTTCGCCCGTGCCGTCTGCGGAGCCGAGAGCGCGCGGACCACACCTGCCGCGGTCAGACCATGCATGGCCACCTTGCGGCTCAGAAGAAACGCCTCGTACTGATGCGCGACTTCCCTGAGCCCATGCGCCACTTCCGTCAGAGGAACGAGGGCGGCGGGCGACGTTTCCGCCGCGAGGCGTGAATGATTGAGAAATTCCATCGCAATCTTATCGTTGGTTGCGATGTCGGCGACGAGGAGTTGTACATCTGAGGCCGTCAGATCCATTCCGCCGATCCACGAAAGAAGAAAGCGACTTCGCTTGCGCCGGAGAGAATCATGTTCCGCACGAACCGCTGCAATCGCCTGCTGCTGTAGCGCTTGGTCATGCCCCAGCGCGAGTGGTTCGTATAGGGCGTACCACTCGGCTTCGAATGGATGCGCCAAGAGAAGACGTACTCGCGCCGACGTAGTGGACTGTGCAACGACACACGCATAACCACGCTCGAGCGCATGATTCATCGCCTTCACCTTGGGAATTGCATGTAGAACGCTGCGCAGCAGCCGTCGCCGCTGCGCAGCCGTCAAGACAACAAGTTGCCCTTCGAGCGCTCCTGCCCATGCTGTGTCACCCGCGTTGATGCGGCGAGGAATATCTACGAAGAATGCGCGCCATATGCGAGTCCCTGCCTTAGGGGCCCAAGCTGCGAGGGCGGGCTCGACTCTCTCCAGATCGTAGTCGTCCAGGGAATGCATGTGACCTGTATGAAGCTGTCGCGATCCGGCGAATCGCTCGACCGCGGCACGCGCGAGTTCCACCCGCCATGCCTTTGGTGGCGCCGGGCACTCCGGATCAAGCGCGAGATGTGCTGCCTTTTGGGCTTCCACGAGTGTTTTTTTGAAGTTGCCCGTTCTTCGGAGCCCCGAAAGCTCCTCTCGAGTCAATCCCCAACGGAAGTCAAACGCGTCTGCCTGCGGAAGCCTGGCTAGCAAATAAGCCAGATCGTCGCGTTGTGTGATGTGGATGAGATCTCGCAGGAGCACAGTTCGCGGCGCGTCCGTTTGACTGAGCCAAGACGTAACTTCTGCCTCGTACCAAGAGGCCTCGCTGGTTGCAAGAATCCTGCGGATAACAAGGCGCTCGGAATCATCGAGATATCCACCGACCGCCTTCCGTGCGGCCATCAACGCGAGTACGTCGATGGGCTCGATCAGCGCAGGATATTCCCACGCCAGCGACAGACCGAGGCGCTGACGTTCGCGCACGGATTGCCCTGCCCGCCGATCGGCGACCCGCAATTCGAAGTCCTGGAACGACGGCTCAGACGGAGCACGTTCTACGTCGGGTGGCGCCGCACCCTCATCGCCAATAAACCAGTGGGCGCCGGCGGGGATGAAGCGAAACCAGTTCCGTATTGCTCGCCCGACCGCAGCTTCGTTGTGATCGATGGCCGAGCGCATGATCGGCTCGGCCACCGTCACAATGTTGTGGTGAACAGGCTTGCCCGAGGACAGCAGCCGGATTACCGACTCGAGCACGAACGGGACAAGGCTTCGAAGATCGGCGAGATCGTTCGTGGAAAAGTTCCGGGCCGAGATCCATTCCGAAAGAAGGAAATCGAGGACCTCTGGTCGCGTTGACTCGTCACGCGCAACGGCGGCTGTCGCCACTGCCGCGCGAAGCCAACGAACCTTCTCGTCATCGCTCCGGTGCGGTTGGAGCAGTTCTTCGAGCGCGCGAACGAAGACCGTCTCGTCGACGCTCAAAAGAGTTCGTCGAATTAGCAGCCCCATGCCGAATTCGAACTGCGGGCCATTTAGCAGGAAGAGGCCGTTCTGGCTGGAGAGAATACCTCGCGAGGTAATGCTGACGACGGAGGCGTCGACATGGTCGGTTACTTCAGCCACGCGGCTGCGGACCGCCCTGAGATCGAGTGTTCTCTGCTTCAGCCACCCCTCAGCGAGGCTAGCCAGAAGCACCTGCAATGCTTCGGGTTTCAACTGTACACCCGGCGGACGGGCTATGACCTTCTCCGATACATCAAGATAGTGGAGAACGTCGGCTGTTACGACCCTGAACAGCGGCAGCTGTTCCCAAAATCGCAGTGCTAGGCCGAAGTACCGTGGATGACGCATGAGGTCCCGCGCCGCTTCGGGCCATTTCTCGATGTCGTTCGCGGAAAGCGAATGTCGGGCAAGTGCCTCTTCGAACTCGCGCGTGTTGAACGGCCCAAGATCTACACAGCGGTAGGGGCGGTTCTCCAGCCACCAAGCGCTGTCCTCGAAATCGTGACGACGGCAGGTGACGATGAGTGCCGCCTTCACTTTTGGACCCACTGGTACGGCCGTCGCTACTGCCGTCCGAAATGGCGTCGCATCGGCCGCGTATTCATTCTCCCCGTCGAGTACGATCATGCACCAGGGACGGGAACCCTCCTCGGCCGCCTGCCGCTGTCTTTCAATCATCGCGCCGGCATGGCGCGAGAACCGTCCTATGCCGCGTCGGACGTGCGCTTCGATCATCGCGTCGACATGTCCGTTTCCCGCCTTCACATCGTCGGAAGAGAAGAAGAAAACCGGCAACGTGAGGTGGCTCAGGTTTTCGGATAACCATCGATAGATTAGCCACGTTTTCCCGTCATAGCGATCGCCAACGACTACCGCGATCGGACAGTCGTGTCTCGTCGTGCATTCGTTTAGCCATATCGACAACTGGGACTCGGCATCTCGTGGAATCGCCTCGGCCGGATCGTAGGGAGTTACAAAATTTGTTTGTGCGTCCTTGATGATCTGGTCGCACAAAGTGGCATTGTGGTTTCGAACGAATCGCCGCCATGTCGGAAGGTTTCGCAGCGACGTGCCGAGATGTGCCGTCCATGCCGCGAACGCCGGCTGATCGCGAACCATCGCGAGCTCTGCGCGAATCGCGTCGATGTCGGGCGGCTCGCCGGCAATCTGCCACGACGAATCGGCGAGAGTCTTCGTTGTCGCATCGATGTCTGTCGCGGCGAGGGAGATGATCTGCCCAATCTCTGGCAGCTGAGGCGACGCGGACGTGTCCAAGAGAAGGGTTCCGATGCCCTGCTCTTCGCCAAAGCGGCGGAGGTCGTTGGCCGCCTGCGCTCCGACGGTGCTGGTGGCCGCGAGGACCCACAACTCCAAGTCGCGGTATTGCAGGGCCGCATATGCGAGGGCACCAAGTAACTCGTGCGGTGAGACCTCCTTTTTGTGACGCTTCGCCTCGACAGCAAAAGGAACATCTGCGATGGCATCCACACCGCCCTGCGTTCCGGCCTGACATAGCCGGACTTCCTTCCCCGAGACACCCATGAGCAAGCGCGCCACGAGCGCTTCGAAACTTCTTTCGCCACTCGGACGAAGGTTACGCATCGCGCTGAGAGTGGGGGAAGGATGAGGATGCCAATGCGGATCAGAATTCATCTTGGAGGCGCCCCTGGGATCCTGAACGTTAAAGAAAGTTTGATCGAGCCCAGGGTACCTGCAGGCGGCAGGCCGAGCTGTACAAAAGTGCCGGGCATCGCCGAGACGCTGGAGTGGACGGCCGCTGGTGGCCCTCGACCGGGACGAGCTGGAGGAGACGATCATCGAGGAGACCCTCGGCGTGGTCCTCAAGTACTAGGACGACGTGGAAAGGTGCGCGGCCCGGCCGTGACGAACATGCTGAACCGGGTGCGGGCGGGGGTGAGGGGTCGGCTCGGCGACTTCACGCTTTGCGCAGAAGGTCGCGGTAGGCGCGGACGGCGGCGCTGGTGGGGGGCTGAGGCGCGGAAGCGCGGGGCCACGAGGCGCCGCCGTAGCGGCTCCTGGCTGGATTTAGCCGGGCGGCAGAAATGGCGCCGAATATTTGGCGAGTACAGAATCCACGGTTACGAGTAACAAATCGCCGCCAAGTGCTTGGCTGACCAGCATGCGGTCAAACGGATCGTCGTGATGACGCGGTAGCTCCGCAAGACGTGCGAGCGACCGTTCCTCGACGGGCAGCGAGATGAAGCCGTGACGCTCGCGCTGAGTGGCCAGCCATGGATAAGGCGCCTCAGGCAACGGAAGTTTGCCGATGGTGTGTTTGATGACAGCTTCCCAGATTGATACGACGCTTACAAATACAACGTCCGCGTTCTCGATCGCCTCGCGGAAGTGTCTTGAAAGTCGCCGATCGCCCGTGATGTACCAGAGGAAAATGTGCGTGTCGAGAAGTAACCTCATTCCTGAAAGGACCTGAGAATATCTTCGGGAAGAGGATCATCGAAATCGTCTGGGACGACAAAAGCACCAGCGGCAAGTCCGAAGGGACGTGGCCGCCGGACAGACTCGATGGGCCGAATCTCGGCGACGGGTTCATCGCGTTCCGTGATGACTAAAGTCTCGCCGTCGAGCACCCGATGGAGCACGCTCTCCGGGTCGCGTTTGATTTCTTCGACCGAGACGTTCATCGCGAGCATTCTACATCTGCGCATCGGACTCGACTTTCACGCTTTGCGCAGAAGGTCGCGGTAAGCGCGGACGGCGGCGCTGGTGGGGGGCTGGTCGAGAAGTCCGGCGATCTGCTCGAGATCGATACCGGGCAGGACGACGCTCTCACTCACCGCCTCGTAGGCGTCGCCATGGAGGGCGTAAGCGGTCAGCCTCCCACGGCGCCAGATCCACACCTCGCGCACGGCGAGCTTCCGGTAGATCTTCAGCTTATTGACGCTCCCCGAGGTCCAGATCACCTCGATGGCCAGGTCGGGACGGGTCCCCTCCTCCGGAGCGGATCCGAAGACGTAGCATTCATCAGGCTCGACGCCCCGAGCCACCGCCTCATCCTGCAGCGTCAGATGGCCGAGCGGGGTGTACTCGATGTCATGCTCGAGGCACCATACTTCGACCAGACGGCCGATTGCGCCCTTGAGCCGCTCGTGAGTCCAGCCAGGGCTCATGATCTCCAGCAGCCCCTCGAGGTAGGCGATGCGAGGAGCGGAGCTTTCCCCGCGCTCCTCCAGCACCTGCTGATACTCCGACCACGAGACGCCCCGCCGGACGACGAAGCGATCTTCGTCTCGGCGGTCGTCACGGGCGGGCGCGAACGCGTGGGCGCGCATGACGTGAATTCTAGCTCGCGTGTCGCCGCACTCCATACTTTCGAAAGCATGGCGTCACGACCCGCGGAAGTCCCGGCGCCGAGGCTACCTCGGAGGTGCCACGGAGTGCAACCGGCGCAAGCAGGTCTGCACGCTGACCTTCACACCGCCCTACGTTTGGGCCGCCGCGCTCATTGTTTGCGCAGAAGGTCGCGGTAGGCGTCGATGGCGTCGCTGGCGGTGGGCTGGTCGAGGACCGAGGCAAGCTGCGGGATGTCGATGCCGGGCAGAACGCGGCTCTCGCTCACCGGCTCGTAGATGTCGTCCCGGAGCGCGTGAGCGATCAGCTCCCCGCGATGCCAGATCCACACCTCCCGCACGCCGAGCTTTCGGTAGATCTCCAGCTTCTTGATGCTGCCGGAGGTCCAGATCACCTCGATGGCGAGATCGGGTCGCGGGGCGTCCTCCCGATCGGAGCCGAAGAGGTAGCATTCATCCGGCTCCACGCCGCGTGCCACAGCCTTGTCCTGCAGCGTCCATGCGCCAAGAGGCTCGTACTTGATGCCTCGCTCCTGGCACCACGTCTCGACCAGACGACCGATCCGCGACCTGAGCCGCTCGTGGCTCCGCCCGGGGCTCATGATCTCCAGCACTCCCTCGAGGTATGCCATCCGAGGAGCGGAATGCTCCCCGCGCGCCTCCAGTGCCTGCTGGTATTTCGCCCACGAGACGCCCCGGCGGACGACGAAGCGGTCTTCGTCCCGGCGGTCGCCGCGGTCCGGGTTGAAACGGTCCACTCGCACGATCTAAATCTACCGCGGGTCGAAAGCATGGCGTCGCGACCCGCGGAAGTCCCGGCACCGAGGCTACCTCGGAGCAGACCGCCGCGCAAGGGCTGTCGTCGGTCGCCAATCCAACCGCCCTCCCTCCCCGTAAGTCCAGGCAACAGGCCTCACCGACAACTTGGGGAGAACGCACTTGTACTTCCGATCGATATCCGTGTCTCTTGCCATCGTCCTCGCGCTCGGCGCGTCGGGGGAGGTGCTCTTCCCCACGCCCATCCATCTCACCCGCCAGGTGCACGATTCGATCGGCGGCAAAACCGTCACGGTCGAGCAGTACTGCTATGGCGACCGGGTCGTCTCGGTGCGGGGCGGGCAGACGAGCATCGCCGATTATGGGAAAGGCGAGCTCACGGAGATCGATCGGCAAGAGAACACGTACAGCATCACCCGCTTCGAGGACGTGGCGAAAGCCTTCCGCAGCGGGGCGCCGCTGGCGGCCGACTCGGCGAAGGCGGCGAGCCCGGAGTGGAAGTTCGCCGGCAGCGGCCTGGAGGCGGAGCTCGATGACGGGACGACCAAGCGCCGCACCCGCGTCGCCGTCGACCGCAAAGTCTCCCTCTCCAAGGACGCGCTCGACGTCCTGATCGGCGCCGCCTATCCCAACAATCGCAAACCGGAGGACGAGGTCGTCCTGCAGATGGCGAAGGCCGCCAAGGGAGAGAGCGCCTACGCCCTCCCCGTCGAACAGCAGACTACCTTCACGATTGGCGATGCGCACGCGGAGATCCGCGAGGTCGTGCTGCGGGTCGGCGACGAGATCGCCTCGCCCGATCTGATTGCCATCCCGCCCGACGCCAAGCTCGTCGAGTCGTCGCTCCTGCGGCGCATGCGCGTGATGGAAGAGCTGGAGAGCGCCGGCCGCGCCGCGCTGCCACGGAAATGAGAATCGCGGCTCTGATTGCGGCTCTCCTCGCCTTCCGTGGAGAGATCCTGGCGCAGAACATCGCCGCGGCCGACCTGCAGATCCAGGGGGCCGGCCTGCGCGTCGTCACCGTCTCCGCCACCACCGGCATCGACATCCCCGCCTCCATCCAGACCGAGTTCGGCGGCAAGCAGAACGACGAGGCGCCGGCGGTGGAAGGACTCGTCGCCGCCGGCGATCTCGACGGCCCCGGCATCGAGCTCCCCATCCACCTGGAGACCGCCCCCGGCCACAAGTTCACCCTGCCCGGCCTCTCCCAGGAAGGCGTCTACTACCTCCGCAACATCCGGCTCATGAAGGGGACGGAGTTCGTCCAGTCCGCCACCCCCTCCATCGCCACCATCACCGTCTCCAACCTCCTGCAGACGTCGGTGAAAGTGCGCCAGCTCACGGTGGAGGAGTTGCGCGCGCGCGGCATCCCCATCGACGCCCGCAACTTCGACGTCTTCGAGTACACCTTCTCCTTCTTCATCGACGGCAAAGAGGTCGACATCCCCTACCCCGTCGTCATCGACAAGCGCACGCGCGAGGTGCACCCCGCGCCCGGCGGCTCGGAGTTCATCATTCCGCCCGTCGGCAACGTCGCCCCGCCGCGCTGGAACCCGCCGGCCATCGAGGGCTTCGGCCTGGGCGACGATCCGCAGGACGACCGCAAGGATCAGGGCGACCTCGGCCGCGGCGGAGGCCCGGCCCGCCCCAGCATCCCCGCCGCCCTCGTCATCCCCAACAACCTCGCCGTGCTGCACCAGTTCTTCGCCGTCACGCTGATGGTGACCAACGGCGCCCCCGAGGGGAGCTCGGTCACCATCGACGGCATCACGGCCATGATCCGCACGCCGACCGAGCTGCGCGTCGTCAAGTCCGTTCCCGCCTCCGGCTTCAACCTTCCCGTCCCCGTGGTCGACGCGACGCACGGCGTCACCTTCCTCGTGGCCCAGGCCAAGGGGAACGTCGACTGGACGATCGAGGGACTGCGTCCCGGCACGCACACCCTGGAAGTCGAAGTGCGCGCCACCTACAAGGCGCCCGGCCAGAACGACTTCCCGCTCAAGGGGACCGTCCGCGCCTCCATCGTCGTGCACGACCCGCGCTTCTCCATCACCTTCTCCCATCCCGACACCGTCCGCAAGGGGATCGACTACTCCACCTACACCTTCGTCACGAACATGAGCCCCGTCGCGCAGACCATCCGCGTGAACAGCGGAGTGCAGACGTGCGCCCAGTCGCCGCTGGCGAACATCTGCCGCGTCGACACGGAGCCGGACTTCATCGAGCTCACCATCCCGGCCGGCGAGATGCGGATGGTCGAGTACAAGCTCCGCCCCTCCGTCACCGGCTTCGTCTTCGCCAACGCCGGCAGCGTGGAGGACGATCACCTCTCCGCCGCCGTGCAGCTGCACATGGGCGTCAGCGAGAGCGGTATCCCGCTCTCGCCGGCGACGCTCGTGCTGCCGTACTACGCGCGCTACGTCAACCAGGACCTCGTCGACGCGAACCTGCAGCTCCTCGGCCTCGGCTACTCCCTGGCCACCGCGCCCCTCACCCAGGCATTGGCATCCCATCCCCAGGTCATCAAGACCGACGTCTTCCAGCGCGCGGTCGACATCGCCCGCGCCGGGCAGCACCTCTTCCTGGGCGAAGAGACGCCCGACGCCCTGGCGAACCTGACCCTCGATCTGCTCGGCAACGGCCTCGAGCTGCGCGAGTGGGACGAGCTGCGGCGCAAGGAGAAGAGCGGCCGGACGGCTGGCGCCGCCGTCGCACGCGAGCTGCAGAAAGGGGCGACGGACGCCGGCACGTTCGTCGACCGCTTCGCCAAGGTCACGGCGTGGCGCCCGCCGTATCTCCTCGCCGCCTCGAAGAATGCCACCCTCTCGGTGAAGGACGTCGCCACCAACGCCCGCATGGCCGTGGCCAGCGAGGCGGCCGCGGACTGGGTCCGCCAGCTGCCGTTCGGCGAGATCGACACCTTCCTCACCGGCGAGCTCGCCGTCGTCGGCCGCTGGGCGGGCAACGAGTCGCTCGGCGTCACGCCCATGGCCAGCGGCCCCGTTTCCCTCGACGTCATCTTCCCGGCGGCCAACGCCGGCTCCGTCCTCCGCGGTCACCTCGACTTCACCGGCACCGCGGGGCAGACGCTGACGCTGCTGGTCCAGCAGGGGGCGAGCGTGCTCGAGCTTCGCGACTCCCTCGGCGGCATCGCGGCGATCGGCACCATCACCTCCGTCGCCCCCGAGCCGCTGCGCCTCATCGGCGCGCGGCAGGACCTCCACCTCGACCCCAACGCGCACAAGGTCTCGGTCCTCTTCAACCGTCCCGTCACGCTCGCCGACGGCGAGGATTGGCTGACCAAGTTCCACGGCCAGATCGCCCTCAACAAGGACGGCGTGAATTACACCGGCGCGCGCCCGATCTCCGCGGCGGCGTTGCAGGACGGCGGGCGGGTCGTCAACCTCACCTTCGATCACGCCCTCTCCCAGAACGCGACGTACTCCCTGGCCGTCGACCCGCTGCGCGATCCGCTCAGCGGCGCGGCGGCGAGCTTCCCCCAGCCGCTGGCCCTGGTCATCGACAACGACGCGCCGGGCGGCATCATCTTCGGCCACGTCCTCGGCGCGGACGGCACGCCCATCGCCGGCGCCGACGTCGTGCTCAACCCGCTCTACCAGGCCGCACAATACGACACCTCCCGCGCCGGCGACGGCAGCTTCCTCTTCGAGTTCATCCCCCGCGACCCCGACCGGCAGATCTACGGCTCGTACTCCATGATCGCCGTGACCAAGGAATCGAAGGTCACGTCGGTCGACGGCGCGGTCCGTCTTCCCGGCCGCGTGCATTTCGTCAACCTCGTCTTCCTCGGGCGGGGCAGCGCCGAGGGCTACGTGCGCTACGACAACGGACAGGTCGTGGCCGGGGCGCGCGTCACCGTCGGCAGCACGATGTTCCAGCAGTTCCAGCAGACCGAGACCGACGCCAACGGCTTCTATCGCGTCCAGGACCTTCCCGTCGGACCCCTCACCTTCAGCGCGGTCGATCTGGACGGCAACGTCGCCTACGTCGCCTCCGAGATCAAGACGTCCGGACAGCTGCTCGTCAAGGACCTCTCCATCTATCGCCGCCCCTTCCCCGGCGTCGGCGTGATCCGCGGGATCGTCAAGCGCTCCGACAGCGGCGCTCCCGTGGCCGGCGCGCACGTCGGCGTCTTCAGCCAGGGCTACGGCCTCATCGACGGCTTCACCGACTCCGCCGGGACGTTCGAGTTCACCAAGGTACCGGCCGGCTTCGTCACCGTCCTGGCCTCCGAGTGGAACATCTCGCGCCAGAGCGTGGCCCTCGACTTCGATCTCGCCCCCGACGAGCGGCGCGACGTCGTGCTCACCCTCAACGTCACCGCCAGCGAGGCGCTGGCCGCCATCGAGGGCGACGTCATCCGCGAGAACCTGCTCTTCCCCGGCGACTCCGGCAAGTACCAGAAGGTCGCCGGCGCGCTGGTGAAGCTCGAGAAGGGGCAGGCCACCACCGCCGACGCGAACGGCCACTACGTCCTGCAAGGCGTTCCCCTCTCCTCGGCCGGCGACGACATCACCGCCTACGACCCCATCACCACCCGCTCCGCCACCATCCTCCTCCCCACCCTCACGGCCACCGCGGTCAACAACGTCCCGATCTTCATCGGCGCCAAGAGCGGCGGCGAAGGCACCGTGCGCGTGCGCGTGCTCAACGCGGCCGGCGGGCCGGCGTTCGGGATGCGCGTCATCGAGCCCGGTCTGCCCCCCATCGGCCCGACCGAGTTCACCGACTCCGGCGGCGGCGTCTATACGCTCAGCCACGTTTCCGTCGGACGGGAAGTCAAGGTCTTCGCCATCTCCAACGGCGGCACGTACGGCGACCAGTTCGCCACCGGCACGGCCAAGGTGGAGTTCAACGGACACGTCGCCGCGCTCACCCTCCGCCTCGGCGGCCAGGGGACGGTGCGCGTCCGGCTGCAGGCCGACATCGCCATCATCGGCGACGTCGACGTGTCGTATCCCGCCTGGGACGAAGCGCTGCAGGACGTCGGCGGGAAGACCGTCACCGCGAGCGCCAGCGCGAACGGCCAGCCGGACTACGCCGTCTTCCAGAAAGTGCCGGCGGCGACCCAGGAGTTCGTCGCCGCGAGCGTGCATCCGGTGTACGGATACGCGGGGCAGAGCGGCAAGCTCGGATTCGACGGCGACCTGACCAACATCACCCTCCAGCTCAACAAGCTGTCGACCATCCGCGGCACGGTCTACGCGATCGACGGGCGCACGCCCGTTCCCGGCGCCGCGGTGCGGCTCGTCGACGGGCGGCAGGACCAGGGCCTCTACACCACGCTGCAGGACGGCAGCTTCGTCTTCTTCAACATCCCCGCGGCGGCCGGCTTCACCGTCGTGGCCGACGTCACCCAGAGCGGCGTCTACCGCACCGGCTACGCCTCGGGCGTGACGCCGCCGGCCGGCGGGCCGGTCGACAACGTCGCGCTCATCCTGCGCACGCAAGGGAGCATCGACGCGCGGGTCGTCTACAGCGCCTACAAGGTCTTCGACCCGAAGAACCCGGCGAACAACGTGCCGGACAACACGCCGAACGATCTCTCCGACAACGCCCCCGTGCCGCTGGCGCGCTTCTGGATGAAGGAGATCGACTTCCCCCACCGCGACTTCGGTACGCTGCAGGACACCCTCGGCACCGACGTCCTGGGCCGCTTCTCCTTCAACAACCTCTTCACCGGACCGCTGCGCGTCACGGCGTACGATCCCGGCAATCAGGAGCTCCGCGGAACGTGGAGCGGGACGCTGACCCAGGAGGGCGAGCGGCTCACCGCCATCATCGGCATCGGCGACGCGGGGGTCGGCACCGTGGCCGTCACCGTGCTTGATCCGAACAAGGCCAACGAACCGGTAGCCAACGCCGAGGTCTCCCTCTTCCGCAGTCCGGGAGGCATCTTCGACTTCTCCACCACCGACGCCGCGGGGCACGCCCAGTTCGACCAGCTGGGCCCCGGAACGTACAGCGTCTCCGCCTATTCGAAGGCGGTCGGCAAGTCGGGAGCCAGCGGCACGTTCGCGGTCGCCGCGAACGGGAGCAGCGACGTGCGCGTCCTGCTCGAGTTCAGCGGCGGGGTGACCGGCAAGCTGATCGACACCGAGGATCACGACCGCGGCATTCCCGGCGCGCAGGTCAACCTCGCCGCCTTCAACTACGCCACGCGCGCCACCACCGGCACCCTCGGCGACTTCGTCTTCGAGGGAGTGCGCGAGGGGCTCTTCACCCTCACCGCCAAGGACACGCTGAGCAATCGCCGGGCGACCGCGTCGCGCAACCTCACCCAGGCCGACCCGCACCCGAACATCACCCTCCAGCTCGAGCCGACCGCGACCCTCAACCTCGCCGTCTACGAGCCGGACGACGCCGGCAACATCTCCAGCGTCCTCGTGCCGCTCGTCGAGGCAACGGTCATCCAGCGCTGCGTCGAGTTCGTCGGCTGCGACTTCGAGCGCGCGGCGCAGGGGAACCCCATCCAGATGGCCGGCGCGCTCGCACAGGCGCCCTACACCGTCACCGTCAAGGAGATCGGCGGCCAGCACCGCGAGATGACCGCCACCGCCTCCTTCCCCACCGGCTCCGCCGCCACGCCGCTGAAGCTCGTCTTCCCCGCCTACGGCGACGTCGAAGTGCGGGTGACGCAGGCCGGCGCGCCGTCATCCAACGCGAAAGTCACGATCACCTCCGGCACCACGTCGGCCACCGTCTACACCGACCCGGCCGGCGTCGCGCTGGCCACCGGCATCCCTCTCGGCAATCTCTTCGTGCAGGCCTCCACCGTCGACGGCGCGTTCTCCGGATCGGCGTCCGCGACGCTTACCAGCCGCGCCACTCGGGCAATCGTGAGCATCTCCCTCGGCGCCTTCGCCGGCGTCACCGGCTACGTCGAAGCGGAGAAGGGCGGCCCCTCGGCGGGCACGCGCGTCGTGGCCGCCTGGCCCGGACGCTCGCTGGAGATGTTCACCGACTCCAACGGCCGCTACGTCTTCCAGGGCATCACCACCGGCAGCACGGTGAGCCTCGTCTACGTCGGTCCGGACGACATCACCGTCGGCGCGCGGCAGTCGTACTTTGTCAAACCGAGCGACGCGTCGCAGACCGTCACCCTGCCTCCTGTGAAGCTCGACGCCACGCCGCCGCAGCTGGTCAGCTTCACCCCCGCGGACGGCGCGCAGAACGTCTCCCCCGACACGCCGGTGCAGTTCCTCTTCAGCGAGCCCATTCAGGCGCAGTACGTGAGCAGCGCCTACATCCAGCTCGTTCCGGCGGACAGCTCCACGCCCGTCAACTGCGCCTACACCTCGTCCACCAACGCGAACGGCACGTTCACCGTGCTCCTCACGCCGCCGCCCCCCGCCCCCGGCAAGCCCTTCCCGCTGGAGAGCAACACCCTCTACCGCATCGTCGTCAGCGGCGAGATCCGCGACCTCACCGGCAACAAGCTGCCCGGCACGCGCGGCGCCGTCTTCACCACCACCGACTACGCCCAGCCCTCGGTGGTCAAGGTCACGCCGCCGGTGAACACGCCGCTCTCCTCGGCCGTCATCTTCCAGTTCCAGTTCAACGAGCCGATCGATCCGGCACCCTGGCAGCCGGGCGGCATCGGCCGGTTCCATCTCTATAAAATCAGTCAGCCCGGTCCGAGCGGGACCATCGTGCGCGAGATCCCCGGGCGCGCCTTCGTCGATCCGCAGTCGAGCCTCACCCTCATCTTCTCCCCCGACGAGCGAATCGAGCCGCAGTCGTTCTACCGGGCCGTCTTCTCCGGCATCCGCGACCTGCAGGGGAACGCCACGCCGGAGCAGACGTTCCACTTCTTCTCCTTCGATTCCATCCGGCCCTTCGTCGTCCTCCACTCGCCGCTGCCCGATGGTTACCCGCTCATCAGCGGCGTCGAGTACACCCTCACCGTCGACCTCCACGACACCGACGCGAACGGTCCCGCCTCGGTGGACATCGCGCGGGTCGACTACTCCCGCGTCGACGGCACCAGCGCCACCTTCCTCAAGAGCGAGACGAAGGCGCCCTTCTCGTACAAGTTCGTCGCGCCCGACGTGCCCGACGGCGGCGCTCCCTTCACCCTGCGCGCCGAGGCGCTCGACCTCTCCGGCAACACCAGCGAGCCCGCCTCGCTCACCTGGACCGTGCAGCCGAACAAGCCGCCGCAGAATGTCGCGATTGCCCTGGCGCCGAGCTCCGCGAGCTACGCCGGCAACCGCGTCAGCACGACCGTCACCTTCGACGACGAAGGAATCCTGGCCACCGTCCAGGCCGTGCTCACCGCCACCCAGGGCGACGGCACGCCGTACACCAAGTCGCTCGTCAAGCAGGTCACGCGGACGAACGTCACCATTCCATGGAGCAACGCCCAGTTCGACTTCGACCTGCCGGCCACGCTCAAGGAAAGCACCACCGCCACCTTCGCCGCCACCGTCACCGACGCGCGCGGCCAGGCCACCAACGCGAGCGCCGCGCTGACCATCCAGCCCGATCTCATCAAGCCGGCGCTCCTCTCCCTCGCTCCTTCCGCCGAGACGAGCTACTCCATCGGCGCGAAGTACCAGATCGAGGCGGTCGTGCAGGACCTGGAGAGCGGCGTGCAGCGCGTCGCCTTCAACTTCGACGGCCAGACCGTCACCGTCCTGGGGACCGACCCGTCCGTGACGCCCGGAGCGCAGCCGCGCTCCTGGAAGTTCGTCTCCGGCCAGATCACCGTGCCGGCCAAGAACGTCGACACGCGCATCCCCATCACCGTCAGCGTCTACGACTACCACGGCAACGTCTTCACCTACACCGTCGACGTCATCTACGTCGGCGTCAACGACCCGACTCTCCCCAAGGGAGCATGGCTCTGCCCCATCGACCGGGCCGTCCTCCCGTCCAACCAGACCGCCCTGCCGCTCACGCTCCAGGTGCGCGCCACCGACGACATCGCCGTCACCGGCGTCAAGTTCATCGTCCCCGGACTGGCCGCTCCGCTCGCCGCCACCCGCGTCGGCACCACCGACGTCTGGCAGGCGGCGGCGAACGTCGCCACGCCGGCCGCGGGGACGCCGCTGCAGCTCAGCGCCGTCGTCAGCGATGCGAGCACCGCGCACGACGTCACCCTCCCCATCTCCATCACCGTCGTCGATGCCGACATCGTGATCGACGACCGCATCCAGGCCGTCACCGCGGCCGACGTCGCGGCGTACGACAACAAGTCCGTCCTCGTGCGCGGCGCGAACGCGCGCCTCGTGCCGCACGTCCCGCTCACGCTGAAGAACCTCCTCGTGCTGCAGGGCGGGCGGGTGGAGACGCTCTCCACCACGACCGCGGCCGAGCAGCGCCTCGACCTGACCGTCACGGACAACCTCTACGTCGACTGCGCCTCGTCCATCGACGTCAGCGGCCGCGGCTACCTCGGCGGCTGGGCGCTCAATCCGGACGGCAGCAACACCCGCAACAACGACGCGCGCGGCCGGACGACGGGCAACACCTCGGAGGGTGGACCGACGACGGGAGCCGGCGCGTCGCATGGAGGCGTGGGCGGCGAGGCGACCGGCGGCGTCACAAACGCCGTCTACGGATCCATCGTCAACCCCACCACCCTCGGCACGGGCGGCGGCGGCGCGGCGAGCTGCTGCAATGCGGGCGGCGCCACGATCGGGGCGGGCGGCTCAGGCGGCGGCGCAATCAAGCTGCAGGGCGGCGTCTTCGCCGTCGCCGGCGCCATCCGCGCCGACGGCGACTCGCAGATCGGCGGCGAGGGCAATCCCGGCTCCGGCGGCAGCATCAACCTCACCGCCCGCCAGCTCATCACCGGCCCCTCGGCGCGCATCACGGCGAACGGCGGCGACGACGACGGCGTGAACAATACTTCCCGCGGTGGCGGCGGCGGACGCATCGCCGTCGTCGCCTCCGAGCGCTTCGACGTCGAGAAGCTCGGCGTCCAGCTCGCCGCGCGCGGCGGACGCAACGCGATCTCCACCGAGGCCGCGACGTACCTCGACGCCGGCGCGGGGACCGTCTACGTCAAGCGGCCCGGCCAGACCCTCGGCGAGCTCTTCGTCGGCAACGCCGACGAGCGGTTCCCGTCCACCTCGCACCTGGCGCGCTTCACGCCGGTCAGCGATTCCACGGGGACGCTGCACTTCGACCGCGTCGAAGCAGGGCCGCGCGCCCTCCTGCGGGCCGACTCGTCGCTCGACGTGGGAGGGATCGTCGACACCCGCTCCGCGCTGACCATCGACCCGAGCGCGGCCGTCGTCTTCTCCAACGACAAGCCGACCTTGATCGCGACCACTGCGCCGCCCGCCGGTTCTTCGCTCGCCGCGGGGACGTCGCTCAGCCTCACCTACACCGCGACGTCGGTGGCCGGCATCGGCGAGGCGACCATGCACTGGACCCCGGTCACGCCCGACCGCGTCGATTCGTACTTCTCCTACCCGACGACGCCGGTGCCGAGCAGCGTGACCCTCGCCGTTCCGGCGGGTACGCCCGCCGGAGCGGCGACGCTTACGGTCAAGGTGACCGACCGCGCCGGACGCACCACCACCACCGCGCCGGTTTCGTTCACCATCATCGCCAACGCGACCCCCGTCATCACGGCGTTCGACGTCACCCCCGCCGCCGTCTATCCCGGCAAGAGCGTCGTCGCCGCCGTCTCCGCGACCGACGACCTCGGCGTCACGAAGCTCACCCTCACCAGCACCATCAACAACGGCGCGCCGGTCGTGCAGACCAAGACGCCGAACACCCCGAGCGTCAGCGACAGCTTCACCGTCGCCGTCCCCATCACCACCCCCGGCGGCGCGCCGATGACCCTCGACCTCGCCGTCGAGGACGGCTTCGCCGGACGCGCCCCGACGACACAGACCCGCAGCGTCACCATCCTCACCGACACCGTCGCGCCGTCGCTGAGCGTCACCTCCCCCGCGAACGGGACGATCTACCAGGAAGGCAGCGGCGCGCTCATCCCGGTGCGGGCCACCGCGGTCGACGCCGAGGTCGGCGTGAAGCAGGTATTCGCGCAGATCGACGGCACGCAGTACCCGCTCACCGCCGGGTCCGGCGGATCGTGGTCCGCCGACATCCCCGTGCCGAGCGTCGACGGCGTCGACGTCGTCAGCAAGCAGCTCGTCGTCACCGCGAAGGACTACGAGGGCAACCCAGCCTCGATCACGATCCCCATCCAGATCCGTCCGCTCAATGATCCGAACGCGCCGGTCGTGCAGTGGGCCTGCTCCACCAGCGGCGCCCTGGCTCCCGTCGGCGCCGCGGCGAAGCTCCGCGTCTACGCCCTCGGCAACAACGCCGGCAACGCCGCGAACGGCGTGCAGAAGGTCGAGCTCTTTGTCGACAACGCCATCACTCCCCTCTTGGCCACGCCGGTGAGCGGCCTGGCCAACTACTACGAGACCACCTACACCATCCCGGCCGGCACGGCGGACGGCACACAGCTCGCCGTCCGGGCCGTCGTCACCAACACCGCCGGCCTGCAGAACGACGCCACCACGCGCATCACCGCCGTCACCGGCAGCGTCATCACCGCCAACCTCTCCATCTCCGCCAGCGACACGACGTACGACGGCAAGACCGTGATCGTGCAATCGGGCACGCTGACCATCGCCGGAGCGCATACCTTCACGCGCCTCGTCGTCCTCGGCGGCGCGAAGGTCGTCCATCCCGCCACCGACGCCACCACCATCCAGCGCCTCACCGTCACCGCGAGCGCGGTGTACGTCGCCTGCGACGGCTCCATCGACGCGACCGGTCTCGGCTTCCCCGGCGCGACGGGCGGCTACGGGCGCACCTGGCCCAACACGACCACCGGCGGCAGCGTCAACGGCGCCGGCGGCAGCCACGGCGGACGGGGCGGACAACACGACGCCAACGGCGACTCCGCGCCGGCCTACGGCTCCGTCCTCGATCCCAACGAGCCGGGCGGCGCGGGGGGCAACTATTACTTCGGCACGTGCGCCGCCTGCGACAACGGCGGCGGCATCATCCGCCTCACCGCCGGCACGTTCGTGATCGACGGCAAGGTGCTGGCCAACGGCGTCAACGAGCAAGGCAACGGTGCCGGCGCCGGCGGCTCCATCCGCCTCGATGCCGGCACGCTCTCCGGCGGCGGCGAGATCCACGCCGACGGCGGCCCGACCGGCTACACGGCCGGCGGCGGCGGACGCATCGCGCTCTACTACGAGAGCCTCACCCTCAACCGCACCAAGATCACCGCGGCGGGCGGGCTGCACACCAACAGTCCCACCCGCACCGGCGCGGCCGGCACGCTCTACCTGCGCAAGGTCGACGCGTCGAAGGCCAAGCTCTCCGACGAGCTCGTGCTCGACAACCTCGATCGCCCCGCGCTGAGGCTCACCACGCTCCCCACCACCGGCGAAGGGACGATCGTCTCCCTGAGCGGCGACGTCCTCACCCTCTCCGCCCCGGTCCCCGAATTCATCGAGGGGTCGTACATCGACGTCGGCGGCACCAGCTATCCGATCACCGCCCGCACCGCGACCACCGTCACGGTCAGCGGCGCGCAGACCATCACCGCCGGCGCCGCGTATCGCGGCCTGTGGCGCTTCGATCAGGTCACCGCCCAGCGGCAGGGAACGATCGAGATCGCCGGCGGCCTGCAGACGCCGCTCATCTCCAACACGGGCACCGGCCTCGTGCGCTCCGAATTCCTGCGCGAGCAGAGCATCACCGTGCGCGGCCGCGCCGAGACCGGAAGCGTCACCGCCACCACCCTCGCCATCCAGAACAACGGCTCTCTCGGCCACGCGCCGACGACCGGAACGAAAATCAATCAGTTGACGATCGACGTCGACACCCTCACCGTCGACTCCACCAGCGCCATCGACGTCTCCGGCCGCGGCTTCACCGGCGTCGTCAACGGCAGCGCCCGGACCTGGAACAACACCCCCACCGGCGGCAGCGTCAACGGCGCCGGCGGCAGCCACGGCGGGCGGGGCGGCGCGTACGATGCGATTGGAGAATCCGCGGCGACTTACGGCTCGCTCTTCGATCCCGACACGCCGGGCGGCGCAGGTTCCGGCTACGGCGTCGCCAGCTGCGATCCGTGCGGCACCGGCGGCGGCGTCGCGCGCATCAAGGCCAGGACGTTCGTCCTCGACGGCAAGGTCCTGTCGAACGGCCTCAACACCGGCAGCGGCGGCGGCGCGGGCGGCTCCATCCGCATCGACGCGGACAGCCTCTCCGGCGCCGGCGAGATCCGCGCCGATGGCGGACCGACCAACACCGCGGCGGGCGGCGGCGGGCGCATCGCCGTCTACTACCGCACCCTCACCTTCGACAAGACGAAGATCACCGCCGCCGGCGAGCTGCACGTCAACTACCCGGTGCGCACCGGCGGCGCCGGCACCGTCTACTTCCGCCACCTCGACGCCGCGGGAGCGAAGCTCGACGACGAGCTCGTGCTCGACAACCGCGACCGCGTCGCCTCGCACCTCACTCCCATCGCCACCGCGGGGAGCGGAACCGTCACCGCGATCAGCGGCGCGACCGTGACGCTCTCCAACCCCGTCCCCGATTGGATCGACGGCTCGTCCATCGATTTCCTTGACGCCACCGGCGCGAAGCTCTCCTCGTACGCGATCGTGGCCCACACCGCGACCACCGTCACGCTCGACGACGTGCGTCCGACCGTCAGCGCCGGCAACACCTATCGCGGCGTGGCGCGCTTCGACCTCGTCACCATACGCGGGGCGGCGCTCGCCTCCGCTGACTCCATCGGCATGCCGGTCCTCACCTCCACCAGCAACGCATCCATCGATCTCAAGGAGCTGCGCGGCGACAGCCTCACGTTGCGCGGGTGGGTGCGCGTGACCGGCAACGTCGACGTCACGACGCTCGCTCTCCAAACAGGCGCGAAGCTCGACGTCGACGGAACCGTCAAGTCCACCACCCTCACCCTCACCGGCGGCGCCGTCCTCAGCCAGATCCCCACCACCGCCACCTCCATCGCCCGCCTCGTCGTCGACGCCGGAACGTTGAGCGTCGACGCCGCCAGCAGCATCGACGTCAGCGGACGCGGCCTCGTCGGCACCGTCAACGGCACCGGCAGAACGTGGCCCAACACCGTCACCGGCGGCAGCGTCAACGGCGCGGGCGGCAGCCACGGCGGACGGGGCGGACAGCACGACGGATACGGCGACTCCGCGCCGGCCTACGGCTCCCTCCTCGATCCGAACGAGCCGGGCGGCGCGGGCGGCGAGTACTACCTCTCCACCTGCGACTCCTGCAATCCGGGCGGCGGCATCGCCCGCCTCAAGGCCACCACCTTCGTCCTCGACGGGAAGGTCCTCGCCAACGGCCTCAACACCGGCGGCAGCGGCGGCGGCGCGGGCGGCGCGATCCGCGTCGACGCCCAGTCGCTCACCGGCGGCGGCGAGATCCACGCCGACGGCGGCCCCACCGTGCACGCGGCCGGCGGCGGCGGACGCATCGCCATCTACGCCGCGACCCTCGGCATCGACAAATCGAAGATCACCGCCGCGGGCGGACTGCACACGAACACCCCCACACGCACCGGCGCCGCCGGCACGATCTACTTCGGCACCACGAACGAGCTGACCGTCGACAATCTCGACCGCGCCACGGCCAAGGACACCGAGCTCTTCTCCCTCGGCAGCGGCACGGTGACGTCCGTCAACGGCGCAACGCTCACCCTCTCCAGTCCCGTTCCCGAATGGATCGAGGGCTCCTGGATCGACGTGGGTGGCACGGCGGCGCAGATCGTCTCCCGCACGCCGACCACCGTGACCCTGAGCACCGCCATCGCGACGCCGGGCGCGGCCTACCGCGGCCAGTGGCGCTTCGCCACGGTCGGCGTGAAGCGCGCGGCTTCGCTGGCCACCGACGTCCTGAATACGCCTCTCCTCGACACCAGCGCGACCTCGCTCGCCCGCCTCGGCGAGCTGCGCGGCGACGACGTCATGCTGCGCGGCCGCGTCGAAACCACCAGCGTCTCCACGCGCAGTCTCACCATGCAGAACACCGCGCTGCTCACGCATCCCTTCACCACCGCCTCCAACGTCTATCGCCTCGCCGTCAACGTGCAGCAGGCGCTCTCCGTCGACGCGACCAGCACCATCGACGTCTCCGGCCGCGGCTACACCGGCTCGACGAACGGCTTCGGTTTCACCTGGCCGAATACGCCCACGAACGGCAGCTCCAACGCATCCGGCGGCAGTCACGGCGGACGGGGCGGACAGGCCGACGTTGCCGGCGACTCCGGCCCGACCTATGACTCGCTCTTCGATCCCACCCTTCCCGGCGCGGCCGGCGCGCTGCCCAGCCCCGGCACCTGCACCGTCTGCAATGCCGGCGGAGGCGTGGTGCGCATCGCGGCGGGATCGCTCGCCCTCGACGGCAAGGTCCTGGCGAACGGTTCCCAGGGTGTGAACGGCGGCAGCGGCGCCGGCGGCTCGATCCGCATCGATGCCGGCGCGATCTCCGGCGCGGGCGAGATCCACGCGGAGGGCGGAGTGCCCGGCTACATCGCGGGCGGCGGCGGACGCATCGCCCTCTACTACGACACACTCACCCTCAGCCTGGCCAAGATCTTCGCGCCGGGCGGCCTCTGGGGCGGCGCTCCGTCGCGCACCGGCGCGGCCGGCACCATCTACCTCAAGCAGAGCGCGCAGCAGAACGGCGATCTCATCGTCGACAACGCCGGGCGTCCTACGACCAAGAACACCGTCCTGCCCAGCATCGGCTTCCGCACCGTCACCCAGGCCGGCACGACCTTCGTGCGCGACGCGAGCGCGGCCTTCCCCACCCCCGACTTCCTGGCCCGCATGCGCCTCGTCATCAACAACAACAAGTCGGTGACCTGGCCCATCGTGTCGAACGACGCCACGACCGTGAACGTCGACACGACCGGCGCGCCGCTCGCCGCGCAGACCGGCAACGGCTTCCGCGGCCTCTATCGCTTCGACCACACCACGCTCCGCAGCTCGCGCCTGGAAGTACAAGACCTCTTCGAGAGCGTCAATGCCATCGACAAGGACGCCAGCTCCGCGCTCCTCGGCAGCAACCTGCCGCCCGTCCTCACCCAGTCGCTCATCACCCTCCAGAGCAGCGCCACCGGCTCGTCCATCATCGGTGCCGCCGGCGCCGCCCTCGACGCCGACCAGCCGCTCGTCCTGACCGCGACCAACCTCGCCAGCGGCAACACCTACGTCGTCAACGCGAACGTCGACGGCTCGTTCACCATCCCCCTGCAGGGCAACACCGGCGACGCCATCACGCTCAAGGGAAAGGACTCCAACTACTTCCCGCTCGAGACGCCTCTGCTCAACCTCGGCACGCTGCAGTTCGGCACGCCTCCCCCCAGCTTCATCGACCAGACCACCTGGACGAATGACGCGAACTTCCATGCGCGCCGCCTGGCCATGGACGACCGCAACCTCCTCGTGACCGGCGGCAACTCCGACAAGCTGGTCATCCTCGGCCTGGCCGATCCGGGACGGCCCGCCTTCGTCCGCACCGTCACGGTCGGCAACGGCGTGATCAACGACATCGCCATCACGAACGGCTGGGCCACCATCGTCTCCAACGACTTCGCGCTGCTCGACCTGAGCAGCCCGACGTCGACGCCGATCGTGTTGCCGGACACCGGGAACACCGAGGTGGCGGTGACCGTGGCGGACGGGTACGCGTATGTGGGGACGCCGCACGTCAACGACGGGCGCATCCGCACCTACGACGTCTCCACGCCGTCCAACACCCGCTTCTACCGCGATCAGGGCATGGTTTCGGGCGTGGTCTTCACTTCCATCCTCGACTACGGCAGCCAATACCTCGTGGCCATCACCCCCGACCATCCGAACAACGTCGGCCACGACGTCGTCGTCATCGACCGGACGAACGTCTATGCGCTCGTCAAGATCGCCGACTTCGACGTGCCGAACTTCGACGCCCGCTACGGGTTCATCGACGGCACGCGCCTCTATCTGACCAGCGCCACCAGCCCGGACCTCGTCGTGGTCGACCTCTCCACGCCCAGCGCGCCGGCCGTCCTCGGCCGCAAGACCATGCCGGCCAACGGCGGCCGTTCCGGCATCATCGGCGCGTCGCTCTTCGTGGCCGACTCCACCGCCGGCCTGGTCGAGGTCGACGTGACCGATCCGCGCAATCCCGCCATTGCCAACGTCAGCCCCACCACCGGCTCGGCCTACGACGTCAAGCTCGCCGCACCGTACGCGTATATCGCCAGCGACGCCGGCCTATCCGTGCTCACCCTCACCACGCCGCCGCAGATCGATACGACGCGCATCTCCCTCGGCGTCGCCGGTCAGACCGTCACCGTGACCGCCACCGCGCTCGCTACCCGCAACGGTACGACGGCCACAGTGGAGAACGTCACCGGCGGCGGCGCCGCGACCGTGGCCATCGCGACTGACGGCAGCTTCGCCGCCAGCGTGAGCGGCCTGCCGGGCGACGTCATCACCCTCAAGGCGACCAGCTCCGCCGGCAAGACCTCCGGCCCCGTGCTCCTCGGCAAGGTACCGTTCGCCACGGGCGTCACCCAGATCCCCTTCCCGCCCTCGCTCACCGGCGAGACGCAGTACCACGCCCGCACCGTCGCGGCGGACGGCAACTGGCTCGTCGTGGGTGGCGCGTTCGACGGCGGCTCCACCCGCGTGCTGCTCTTCGACGTCACCAATCCCACCCAGCCGGTCTACAAGCGGACCGTCACCCTCAATGACGGAGCGATCAACCAGGTCGCCATCTACAACGGCTACGCGTTCATCATCGCCAATGACATCGTCCTGCTCGATCTGAGCAACCCCAACTCCACTCCCATCTACGTCCCCGACGTCGGCAACACCGAGAACGACGTCGTCTTCCGCGACGGCTACGCCTTCACCGTCACGCCGCACATCAACGACGGACGGATGCGGATCTACGACGTCAGCAGCCTCCCCACCGTGCGCTTCATCCGCGACCAGGGAACGCTCGGCGGAGTCACGTTCACCGGCATCGCCGCCCTCGGCTCGCGCTATCTCATCGGCATCACCGAGCAGCGTCCGGGCGGCGTCGGCCACGACGTCGTGGTCGTCGACCGCGGCAACATCAACAACCTGGTCAAGGTCGCCGACCTCGACATCCCCAACTTCGACGCCTTCCGCGGAGAGCTCGTCGGCAACACCCTCTATCTCGTCGGCACCACCAACGGCGTGGCCATCGTCGATCTCAGCAATCCATTAGCCCCCGTGCTGAAGGCGATCGTGCCGCAGGGGGCGGCGCGCGGCCTGGACGCCGTCGGCTCGACCGTCTTCGTCGGCAACGGCAGCGCGGGCGTCACGCTCCTCGACGCCTCCGACCCGGCCGCGCCGTCCATCCTCGGCACGCTCGATCTGGCCGGCACCGCCTGGAGCTGCGCGTTCAACCGCGGCAGCCTCTACGTGGCGACCGAAGACGGCCTGGCGGTCATCCAGAACGTCGCCACCGGGCCGATGGTCGAGCCGTCGCGCCTCGCCGTCGCGCCGCAGAGCGCCACGCTGGCCACCGTATCCGGCAGCGCGAGCGCCGTCTTCGGGCTCGCGCCGCTCACCGTCGCGGTCAAGAACGTCACCACCGGCGCCACCGTCTCCGGCACCGCCGTGGCCGCGGACGGCAGCTTCTCCGTCCTCATCCCGGCCGCCCTCTCCCAGTCGCTCGCCGTGCAGGCCACCGACAAGATCGGGCGCAAGTCCGGCTGGCTGCCGGCCGGCAGCGTGCCGTTCGGCACTTCCGTCGACACCTACCGCATCGACTCCGTCCTCACCGGCCAGCCCGGCGTGCCCTACCTGCCGCGGCTGCTGGCCACCGACGGGCGCTGGCTGATCGTCGGCGGCTACGCGGACGGCAATTCCACCAAGCTCCTCGTCTATGACGTCAACAACCCCGGCCTGCCGCAGCTCCAGCGCGTGGTAGCGCTGAATGACGGCTCCATCAACAACCTGGCCATCCGCGACGGCTGGGCGTACGTGGCCGCGAACGACGTGGTCCTGCTCGACCTCTCCAATCCCGCCTCCACGCCGCTCTACGTCCCCGACGTCGGCAACACCGAGACCGACCTCGCCTTCTCCGGCGGCTACGCGTTCACCGTCACGCCCCACATCAACGACGGGCGCATCCGCGTGTACGACGTCTCGCGCCCCACCGCCGTGCGCTGGCTGCGCGACCAGTCCCTCGGCCTCTCCCTCGCCTTCGGCGGCATCCTGTCCGTCGGCACGAACTACCTCATCGCCATGACCGACCAGAAGCCGGGCGGCGTCGGCCATGACGTCGTGGTCGTCGACCGCTCCGACATCTACAACATGGTCAAGGTCGCCGACCTCGACATCCCCAACTTCGACGCCTTCCGCGGCAAGATCATCGGCAACACGCTCTACATCGCCGGACGGGCCGGCGGGCTGGCCATCGTCGACATCACCGACCCCCGCACGCCCGTCGTGGTGAAGGTGATGTCCACCGCCGGCAGCACGAACGGCGTGGACGGCTACGGCTCGCTCCTGGCCGTGGCCGACAGCGGCGCCGGCGTCTCCTTCCTCGACATCACCACGCCGGCCGGCGCGCAGCTCTTCGGCACCCAGCGCATCGGCGGCAACGCCTACAGCGTCGCCTTCAACCGCGGCCAGCTCTACGCCGTGAACGAGCAGGGCCTGGTCGTCATCCGCGACTTCGGCGCCGCGCCGACCGTCGCCGCCTCCCTCCTCAGCGTGGCCCGCAACGGCCTCACCGCCGCCACCGTCACCGGCGCGCCGCTGACCATCGCCGGCGCCGGCGCGCTCACCTTCGAGGTGCGCAACGCGCGCACCGGCACGACTACCCAGGGACCGGTCGCCGCGAACGGCGGCTTCAGCACCTCCATCGCCGCCGTGTCGGGCGACCTTCTCACCGTCGAGGCAACCGATGAGGCCGGGCGCAAGTCGGGCCGCGTCTACGCCGGAACGGTTCCGTTCGGCGACGTCACGACCATCCCCATCACCCCGGAGATGAGCGAGGCCGGCTTCCGCCCCCGCACGCTCGTCACGGACGGCACGTACCTCATCGTCGGCAGCTACGGCGACAGTTCCGGACGCATCGTCATCTTCGACGTCAGCACTCCGGCGGCGCCGCGCTTCATCCGCTCCCTCAACCTGAATGACGGCATCATCAACGCCGTGGCCATCCAGAACGGCTGGGCCATCGTCGCCGCGAACGACATCGTCACGCTCGACCTCAGCAACCCCACCGCCACGCCGATCTACGTCCCCGACGTCGGCAACACCGAGGTCTCCCTGGCCGTGTCAGGCGGATACGCCTTCACCACCACGCCGCACATCAACGACGGCCGCGTGCGCGTCTACGACGTCAGCAACCCCGCCGCGCCGCGCTTCGTGCGCGAGCAGGTCATGGGCATCTTCGCCACCACGCTGACCGCCGTCGGCACCGACTACCTCGTGGCCACCACCACAGGCCACGACGTCGTGGTCATCGACCGGCGCAACGTCTACGCGCTGGCCAAGCTGGCCGACCTCGACATCCCGAGCTTCGACGGCTTCCGCGGCGTCGCCTCCGGCACGACGCTCTACCTCGGCGGCGGGACGGGCGGCCTGGCCATCATCGACCTGAGCAACCCCAAGTCGCCCGTCGTGAAGACGATCTACAAGACCGTGGGCGATCCGCTCGCCAGCGACGTCGACGGCTCCATCTTCGCCGTCGCCGACAGCTCCGCCGGCGTCACGTTCCTCGACCTCGCCACTCCGTTTGCCCCGCAGCGCATCGGCACGCAGGCCACCGGCGGCACCGTCTGGGCCACGGCGTTCGGCCGCGGCGTCGTCTACGCGGCGAACGAGCAGGGGCTGGTCGTCCTGACCAACGTCGTCCCCACCCTCGACCGCTCGCTCATCACGGTTACGGCGACTTCAACCAGCAGCGTCTCCATCACCGGCACGGCGCGCGCCGCGGCCGGCATCGCGCCTCTCACCGCCACCGTGCGCAACCTGCGCACGAGCGCCTCGGCCGGCCCGATCACAGTCGGCGGCGACGGCAGCTTCACCGCCACCCTGGCCGCGGCGGCGAACGATCCGCTCCAGGCGAGCGTCACCGACGCCGCCGGCCGCACGAACGTCCTCTCCCTCGGCAACGTGCCGTTCGGCGCCGTCGTCACCCAGCTCGCCGGCCCGGCGCAGGCCAACAACGACGCCTTCTACCGCGCGCGCCGCATCGCCAGCGACGGCACAAGCACCATCCTCACCACCGGCTCGACCAACGGCCTCGCCGTCACCACCTCCGGCCGGGCCGTCGTCTTCCGTTCCGGGTCCGTGAAGAGCTACGCCGCCGGCGGCGGCATCAACGACGTCGCCATCGCCAATGGCTATGCCTTCCTCGCCGCGAACGACTTCGCGTCGCTGAACCTCGCCGACCCCAACGCCACCCCCTTCGTCGCTCCCGACGCCGGCAGCACGGAGAGCAGCGTGACCGTGATGGGCACGTACGCCTTCACCTCCACCCCCAACGCCGCCGACGGCCGCGTCCGCATCTACAACATCGCCAATCCCGCCCAGCCGGTCTTCTACCGCGAGCAGGCCCTCGGCCTCACGAACGTGGTGTTCACCAAGCTCCTGCCCTTCGGCCCCACCTACCTCATCGGCATCGCCGACGGCGGCCACGACGTCGTGCTCATCGACGCCTCCAACCCCTCCGTGCTGGTCAAGCTCGTCGACCTCGACATCCCCAACTTCAACGCCATCGACGGCGTGGTGGAGGGGACCACGCTCTACCTCGCCGGCGGCGACGCCGGCATCGCCGTCCTCGACTTCGTCGGCACCCCGACCGCGCCGTCATTCACCACCGCCATCATCGACACCCCAGGCGTGGCCCGCGGCGTCGCGGTCTCCGGCCCCCGCGAGATCGCCGTGGCGGACGGCTCGTCCGGCGTGACGTTCATCGACGCCACCACCCGCACCGCCCCCGTGATCCTCGGGACGCAACCCCTAGGGGCGACGAACGTGGTGGGCGTGTGTGCGGTGGGGCGCACCGTCTATGCCGCCGCCGACAGCTGGTTCCACACGATCAGCAGGCCGTGACGGGCGCGCCGGCGGCCCGCCGGCTGGTCCGCCGCCGGCCCGGGGAAAG
>JADMIO011575617.1_pt1 | contig 37501 bp, 30 predicted proteins | sample 8958161 | NCBI WGS metagenome assembly JADMIO01 (sample SAMN16585339, study PRJNA669376) | soil metagenome | isolation source: Crop rotation soil | place: USA: Cullars Rotation, Alabama | collected 2011 | reverse complement strand
CGTCGAGGGAGGAGGTATCGCCGAACGCTGCCGGGGTGCTCGCGGTGGGCGTGCCCGTGAAGGTTGGGGGAGGCGCAGCGGGCGTGCCCGTGACGGTGGGGGGCGGGCTCGGGGGCTGCGCGGAGGCGGTGCTCTCGGCGCGGGAGACCGTGAAGCCTCCGGGCCGGCCGGGGCCGTGGGGACGCGCGGGCTCGATGGTCCCCGAGGCAGGGCGCATGCCCGGCGGCGGACCGAGCGCGCTCTGCGAGGCCGCCCGCTGCTGCTGCGGAGGCTGCGGCGCGTGCGGCTGCTGCGGAGGCTGCTGCTGCGGAGGCGGAGGCTGCGGGGGCGGGACGCTGTGCGACTGGCTCCGCGGGGGCGGGGTGGCGCCGGACTGCGAGGCGCTCCGCTTCGGGGGCGGGGTGGGGATCTCGGTGAGCGCCTGGGTCTCCGGAGGCGTGTTCCGCCGGGCCGCCGCGCTCTGCAACATGGCTTGCACGGTCTCCGCGTGCCTCGGCGTCCAGTTCTGGACCTGGATGAGGACGCTGTCCGGCCCCGTCATCGAGACCACCACGCCCTGGAGCTCGAAGCGCGTGCCGTCGGGGAAGAGCAGCGGGAACGCGAAGGGCACCAGCGGCTGCGGCATCCCGCGCCCGCCCGCGGGGATGACGCCGTTCAGGAGGTACAGCTCGGCGTCCGCGCGGAGCGTGTCGAAGTCGGTGTAGCTGATCGTCCCAGCGTCGAAGCGCGCGCCATCCATGTCGAAAGCCTCGGAGACGTCAGGCCGACGCGGCCAGACGCCCCTCGAAGGTCTCCTTCTTCTCGGCTCGCGCGTAGGCGGTCTCGGCGGTGATCAGCCCCGCGTCGAGGAGCTCCTCGAGCGCCTGGTCCACCGTCTGCATCCCGAAGGAGCGGCTGATCTGCATGAGGCTCGGAAGCTGCACAGTCTTCTGCTCCCGCACCATGCTCCCCACTGCGCTGGTGCCTTTCAGGATCTCGTACACGGCCACCCGCCCGGTCCCGTCCGCCCGCGGTACCAGCGATTGCGAGATCACGTACTTCAGGCTCTCGCTCAGCCCGACCCGCACCTGAGGCTGCTCGCCCGGCGGGAAGCTCTCGACCAGGCGATCGATCGTCGCCACCGCGCTGGTGGTGTGCATCGTGGCGATCACCAGGTGGCCCGTCTCCGCCGCCATCAGCGCCATCCGCACCGTCTCGACGTCGCGCATCTCGCCGACCATCACCACGTCCGGGTCCTCGCGGAGCGCCGCCCGGAGCGCCTTCGAGAACGCCGCCGTGTGGCGTCCCACCTCGCGCTGGTTCACCAGCGCCGACTTCGGGGGGTGCACGAACTCGATCGGGTCCTCGAGGGTGATGACGTGGTCCGGCTTGGTCTCGTTGATGACGTTGAGCAGCGCCGCCAGCGTCGTCGACTTCCCCGCGCCCGCCGGGCCCGTCACCAGGATGATGCCCTGGTGATAGTCGAGGAGCTCGGTCAGGTGCCCCGGCAGCCTGATGTCCGCGAACGTCGGCGGGATGTTGGGGATGACGCGGAAGGCCGCGCAGGTCCCTCGCCGCTGGACGAAGGCGTTCGCGCGATACCTGCCCACGCCGGGGACCGAGTGGCAGAAGTCCACCTCGCCCGCCTCGTCGAAGGTCTTCCTCCTGCCCGCGTCGAGGATCTCCACGATCATCGCCCGCGCCGTCGCCTCGTCGAGCGGCGGAGCCTCGATCCGCTCGAGCCTCCCCGCCGCGCGGTAGAAAGGCGGCTCGCCCACCGTGATGTGGATGTCCGAAGCGCCCCGCTCCCTCGCCAGCGCCAGGTAGCGGTCGAGCGGCCGCGCCACGTCCGAGCTCTTCACCGACGCCGTGGTGCGCTCGTCGCGCCCGGCCCCGAAGCTGCTCAGCACCTCTGCTGCCCGCGTCCGCACGTCCTGCGAGGGATCGCCGCCGAGCACGTGCTGGAGGACGCCGATCAGCCGCGGGTCCCGCGACCGCGTCATCGCCTGGATGACCTCGAGGCGCACCTCCGGCCGCTGATCGCCGAGCAGCCCCACCAGCGCGCGCAGCGCCTCCTCCCCGCCGATGCAGCCGAGCGCGTCGATCGCCGCCCACCGCGCGTCGGGGTCCTGGAGCGCGTGCACCAGGTACGGGACCGCCGCCGGGTTCTTGAGCCGCGACAGGGTCGAGCACGCGGTGATCCGCAGCCACCAGTCCTTGTCCGTGAGGAGCTTGCACACCGGCCCCACCACGCGCGGGTCCTCGAAGTGCTCGACCAGCGTGAGCGCCTGCATCCGCACCTCCTCGTCGGGGTGCTCGAGGAGGTTCGCCGCGGGGCGCAGGACCGCGTCGCCGAAGGTGCGGAGCGTGTTCAGGATGCGCTCGCGCAGCCACCCGATCAGCCCGCGGCAGAAGAGGAGGATGTCGAGCACCACCTCGTCCGGCGCCCCCGTGGCGAGGAGCAGCTCGACGGAGCGCCGGCGGATCGCGTCGTCGCCCTCGGCCAGGGTCTTGAGGACGAAGGTCCGCACCTCCCTGGGCGCGCTCCGGGTGGCGTTCCGGATGTGCTTCACCGCGAAGTCGCGGACCGTGGCGTTGTCGCGGGCGAAGCGCTCGACCATCACGTCCAGGACGTCGCTCCCCGGGAGCCCGACCAGCGCCTCCACCGCGCGCTCCCTGACCTTGTCGTCGATGTCCTTCGAGAGCTCGACCAGCACCGGGCGCAGGCTCTCCGCGCTCTTGTCCTGGAGCAGGCGCCCGAGGGCGGTGCCGCGCATGACGTTGGGCGCTTCCTTGATCGCGCGCTCCGCGTACGCCTTCCGCGCGTCGCCGTGCACCTCGAGGGCGAGCTCCCAGCCCAGGGCCTGCTTGGCCTGCCCGGGCTCCTTGATCAGCCTGTCGACTGTGGGGATGACCACCTCGGGCTTGAGCTTCCCCACCAGCGCCGCCGCGCTCTTCCGCGGCGGCCCGCTCGACCCCTGCATCGCCTCCACCAGCGCCGCGAGCGCCGCCCCATCCCCGCGCCCGGTGAAGATCGCCGCCCCCGCCCCGCGCACCGCCGCGTCGCTCGAGAAGAGCATCGGCACGACCTCCGCGGCCCGCACGCTCTGATCGTTCTTGAGCTCGGTCAGGAGCTGCTGCTTCTCCCCCTCGGACTTGAAGTCCGCCTTCAGGATCCGCTGGAGCGTGGATCGCGCGCCGACACCGAGAAACGCCAAGTGACCCTCTCGGCGCGCATCATCGCACGCAGGTAAAGAGCAACGTCAACTGTGGAAGAAACGCGACAGGTTCCGAGCGCGGGGCGACGTGCCCACGGGCTGCCGGCGCCGCTCGAGCGTCCCGACGAAGCCTTACTTCACGCCGAGGAGCTCGACTTCGAAGATCAACGTCGAACCAGGAGGGATCACCGGCGGGAAGCCTCGCGCGCCGTAGCCCATCTCGGCGGGGATGGTGAGGCGGCGCTTGCCGCCGACCTTCATGCCCGCGATGCCCTTGTCCCAGCCCTGGATGACCTGGCCCTTGCCGAGGGTGAAGTTGAAGGGCTGGCCGCGGTCGAGGCTGGAGTCGAACTTGTTCCCGTTGGTGAGGGTGCCCGTGTAGTGGACGGAGACGGCCTTGCCGGCGACTGCCTCCGCGCCCGTTCCGATCTGGTGGTCGACGATCTCGAGTTCCATCGCAAACTCCTCTCGAAGCTCAGTTCCTGAGCGGCTTGTTGTGCTGGAGCATGTGCGTGATTCGGGCGTGAGTCTTCTCCTCGCCCGCGAGTGAGAGGAAGGCCTCGCGCTCGAGGTCGAGCACCTCCTGCTCGGTGACCAGCCGCGTGTGGCCCGCCTTCCCGCCGCACAGCACGTTGGCGAGCTTGCCGGCGATCAACGCGTCGTGCGCCGAGGCCTGCCCGGCCTGAACCATCCCGTGCACCATCGTCTTGATCGTGGCGATGCCGCTCTCCCCCGGCAGCCGGAACGCGCGAGGGATCGGGGGCCGGTAGCCCGCCTCCGCCAGCCCCGTCACGGTCCACTTCGCGTCGTGCAGCAGCCGCCGCCGGTCCATCGTCACCTGCGCCTTCGCAGGCACGTAGCCGAGCGCGCGCGCCTCCTCCGCCGAGGTCGCCACCGTCGCCAGCATGATCTGCTTGAAGGCCTGCGCCACGAACGGCTGCGGGTCGATGTCCGCGCCCTCCGGCACCCTCTCGAGCAGCCCGAAGAGCGTGTTCATGGTGCCGCCCGCCCCCGGGATGATGCCCACGCCCACCTCGACCAGCCCGATGTAGAGCTCCGAGTACGGCCTGAGCCCCGCCGCCGATCCCGAGGCCAGGCAGATCTCGCAGCCCCCGCCCAGCGCCATCCCGTGCGGCGCCGCGATCACCGGCACCTTGGCGTAGCGGATGCGCTGGCAGGCGTTCTGGAGCGTGCGCGACGCCTGCTCGAGCTGCGCCCAGTCCTGCGCCTGCGCGAGCATGAAGATCAGCATCAGGTTCGCGCCGAAGCTGAAGTTCTCGCCCTCGTTGTAGATGACCAGCCCGCGCCCCTTCTCCTCGACGTAGGTGACGCTGTCCATGAGCTGCGTGGTGATGTCCGCGTCGATCGCGTTGCCCTTGGTGTGGAACTCGAGGGCGAAGATGCCCTCCCCGATGTCGATCAGCGACGCGCCGCTGTTCGACTTCACCAGCTTCGCGCCCCGCGCCTTCATGGTGCGCAGGTCCACGCGGATCGGGTCCTTCTTGGCGATCTGCTCGCCCATGCCGCCCGGCCCGTAGATGTGGTGCCGCCCCTCCTGCCTGAGCTTCTGCACCCAGCCGGGGATCTTGACGCCGTCGTCGAGCATCTTCTCCATGACCTTCTCGAAGCCCAGCATGTCCCAGGTCTCGAAAGGCCCCACGTCCCACGCGAAGCCCCAGCGCATCGCAGTGTCGATCGAGGCGGGGTCGTCCGCGATCTCGCCGACCAGGTTCGCGGCGTACGCGAGCGTGTCGCGGATGACGGGCCAGGCGATCTTCCCCGCCTTGTCGTCGGCGAACACCACCGTCTTCAAGCGTTCCGCCAGGTCGTCCTGGTTCCGCGCCGCGCCCAGCGAGTCGATGCGCACCTTGCCCGGGTTCCGGTAGCGCCCCTCGCGGATGTCCCAGACCTCGAGGCCTTTCGGGTTCTGATCGGTCTTCTCGGCCTTCCGGTAGAAGCCGCCGCCCGACTTCCTGCCCAGCCGGCCCGCGGTGACCATCTCGCGCAGCCACGCGGGCGCTTCGTACATGCCGCGCTCGGGATCGGCGGTGAGGGCCTCGTAGCAGTTCTGCGTGACGGTGGTGAGCAGGTCGAGGCCCACCACGTCTGCGGTCTGGAACACCGCGCTCTTCGGGCGGCCGAGCGCGGGGCCGAAGATCGCGTCGATCTCCTCCACCGTCGCGCCCTGCGCCTCCATCTCGCGGATCACCCGCATCATCCCGTAGGTGCCGATGCGGTTGGCGATGAAGTTGGGCGTGTCCTTGGCCCACACCACCCCCTTTCCGAGCACGTCCTCGGCGAAGGCCGCGATGCGCTTCTTCACCGGCTTGTCCGTCTCGGGGCTCGCCACCAGCTCGAGGAGCCGCATGTAGCGCACGGGGTTGAAGAAGTGGGTGATCAGGAAGCGGCTCCGGAACGCGTCCGTCCTGCCCGCCACCAGCTGCCTGAGCGGGATGCCCGAGGTGTTCGAGGAGATGATGGTCTCTTCCCGCGTCACCGCCTCGAGGCGCTCGAACAGCGCGCGCTTCACCGTGAGGTCCTCCTTCACGGCCTCCACCACCCACTGGCACTCGGCGAGCTTCTCGAGGTCGTCCTCGAGGTTTCCCACCTTGATCAGCTTCGCCCGCGACGGGTGCACGAGCGGCTTCGGGCTGGCCTTGAGCGACTTCTGGATGGCGCCCTCGGCGAAGGCGTTGCGCCCGCCCTTGCCGTCGGGCGGGACGATGTCGAGCAAGAGCACGTCCACACCCGCGTTGGCGAGGTGGCAGGCGATGCCGGAACCCATGATGCCGGCACCGAGGACGCCGACGCGATCGATAGAGCGCGAAACCATCCCGCGCGCTTAGATCCCCGCCGAAACTGTGTCAACCTGCGTCGCAATGCGCCGGGCCGCTCTCCACGCCGTTCGAGCGATCGCCGCGACGATCTTCATCGCTTCGTCCGGGTGCAGCCAGGACCCGCTCCGCATCCAGGTCGTCGCCGACGACGACATCCTCCGCGACGCCGCCGCCTACGTCCTCACGGTGTTCCCCGGGCTCGAGTGCACCTCGCTGGTGCTGAACGGCGGCCGCTACGACCTCGCGCGCACCTCCACCCCCGCGCTCCGGAGGCGCGTGACCAGCAAGGACGACCTCGGCGTCATCGACCAGCTCGAGCTCGGGTTCGCGGCGGTGGACGTCCGCGCCGTCGACGCCGACGACACCCCCCTCGCGCGCCGCTGCTACGAGCCCGCGCCCACCTCCACCGAGGTGCAGTTCGTCCTCGCGCGCTTCCTCCCCGCGGGGTCCACCTTCACCGTCGAGGACCCCGTCGCGTTCCGCGCGGGCCCCGGCAGCAAGACCATGTCCGTGCTGGTGAAGCGGGCGGACGGCACGCCCATCCCGGGCGCCTTCGTGTCGATCGGCTCGAGGTACGCGCTCGGCGAGACCGCTGCCGACGGGCGCGTCCTGATCGGCACGCCCACCACCGCGCCCATGCTCGACGAGCTGGTGAACATCGAGGTGTACGGGGTGAAGGACTCCGCGGTGCAGGGCCGGGTGGTGGTCGCGCCCCAGCCGGCTTGCCCGGAGGAGACCTGGTCGATCTCGCTCCCCGAGCGGCCCGCCGGCGCCGCGGGTCAGGCGCACGTCGCGGTGTCCGGGTCGGTGGTGTTCGCGATCCGCGCGGACGAGCGTGTGCCCCTCAAGGCCGCGATCGACGTCTACCGCTCCCTCCGCGGGCGCAGGCAGATGGAGCGCGTGGCGACGTCCACCGTGCCGCGCTTCGGGGTGATCGCCGCGGCGCGCGATCCGCGGGACGGGCTCCACACCATCGCGATCGGCGGAGAGGACGGGATCGTCCGCGTGCTGCGCTACGACGCGACCCTGCGCGAGCTGACCACCACCACCTCGATCGCCGCGGGGGCGCTGATCCCACCCGGGCGCGCGCGCTTCGAGTCGATCGCCATCGGATCGGTCTCGAGCGGAGACACGCTCGACCTCTTCGCCTCCGCGCCGGAGATCGTCCCCGCGGTGGTGCGCTTCGAGTCCCCCTCGCCGGGGCGCTTCGGCCCCGCGCTGCCCGCGCTCCCTCTCGACGACCACGGCGCGCGGGCGATCGCGCTCCACGACCTCTCCGGCGACTCGCGGCCCGAGGTGGTGGCGACGGCGCCGGACGCCACCTACGTCTTCTCGTGGGAGGGCACCGGCCTCGCCGAGCCCGCTCCCGAGCGGGTGCTGAGGAACGTCTCCGGGCGCCCCGCGTTCGGCCCGCTGAACCCGCTGGCCAACGCCGGCGACGATCTGGTGCTCGCCGACGAGACGAGCGGCTCCGGCACCGCGGACGACACCATCACCTTCGTGGACGCGGGCGGCGGCGCGCTCCAGTCGCTGGGCTCGGTCCCCTCGGGGCGCGGCGCCGCTGCGGCGTTCGTCGGCGACCTGAACGGCGACGGCAAGGCGGACGTCCTCGCGCTCAACCGCGACGGGGACACCTACGCGATCTTCGCGGGCGACGCGCGCGGTCACTTCGTCCGGGCGAACACCTGCATGGCGCGCGGCGGACCTTCCGAGGCGGTGGCGATCGACCTCGACGGCGACGACGTGAACGAGGCCGTGGTGGTCCTCGAGGACGGAAAGGAGCTCGCGGTGCTGGGATCCGCGCCCCCATGACGTGGTCGCCTCGACCCACGGGGGCGTGGTCCACTCCACCCTCGCCGGGCGTTGTGCCCTGGAATCACGCATGATTGGATGCGGTTCCACCTCCGCGACGGTTCTTGCTCGACAGCGGCGGGATGCCGGTTCGCTCCATGGATGAGCCCACGGACAAGATCCCCGCCTATCAGGAGGCCGGGGACACCACGCAGGAGGTGCCGAAGAAGCGGCCGCGCCTGAAGCTCCGGCGCTGGGTGATCCGCTTCTTCGCGATCTCGGTGCTGCTCGCGGCGGGGATCATGATCGGCGGCGCGGTCGCCTTCACCGCGATCGCCAAGGACCTCCCGAAGCTGAGCTCCCTCGGCGACTACAAGCCGAAGCAGTCGAGCGTGGTCTACGGCAAGAGCGGCGAGGTGGTGGCGCGCTTCGCGGAGGAGCGCCGCACGCTGGTCCCCCTCGCGCGGGTCCCGAAGGTGATGACCGACGCCGTCGTCGCCGCCGAGGACGCCGAGTTCTTCACCCACGGCGGGCTCGATTACGTGGGCATCGTGCGCTGCGCGATCACCAACACCATCAAGGGCGCCAAGGTCTGCGGCGGCTCGACCATCACGCAGCAGATGGTGAAGACCTTCCTGCTCACGCCGGAGAAGACCCTGAGCCGCAAGCTGCGCGAGATGATCCTGGCCAAGCGCGTCGAGGACTCGCTCTCGAAGCAGGAGATCCTCTACCTGTACCTGAACCAGATCTACTTCGGGCACAGCGCCTACGGCATCCAGGAGGCCTCGCGCGTCTACTTCGGCAAGGACGTGGAGCGCCTCACCGTCGCGGAGGCCGCGCTCCTCGCGGGCCTGCCGAAGTCGCCGACGCGCATCGACCCGTACAAGTACCCGGACCGCGCCGTCGGCCGCCGCGGGTACGTGCTCGGGCAGATGAAGAAGCTGGGGATGATCGACGAGGAGACCTGGAAGGCCGCGAAGGAGTCGCCCATCCAGCTCGACTGGCAGAACGCGGAGCGCGACCTCGACAACAGCAACCACTACGCGGCGCAGGTGCGGCGCGAGCTGGAGACGATCGTCGGCAAGGACAAGGTGGACCAGGGCGGCTACGAGGTGCACGTGGGAATGGACCCCGTGCAGCAGCGCGCGGCGGAGGAGGCGGTGCGCGAGGGCGTGCGCGAGCTCGACAAGCGCCAGGGCTGGCGCGGGCCGCTGATGCACCTCGAGCCGCACGAGATGAACCAGCTCCGGACGCTCCTCGGCGCGCGGCTCTCCAGCTCCGCCAAGTCGATCGCGGAGCTGCCGCTCCCGAGCGGGACCTTCCAGCCGGTGATCTGGGACCTCTCGGAGCTCTCCGATCGGCGCGAGGGCCGGCGCATCGACTTCGACGAGCTGATGGACGGCGCGCGCTTCCGCCGCTTCGAGCTCAACCGGGTGTTCGCGGGGCTGGTCACCGCGGTGGACGACTCGGGGAAGGCGGCGGCGGTCGACCTCGGCGGCGGGGTGGTGGTGCAGCTCCCGATCAAGACGGGGCTCTCGTGGGCGCGGACCTTCAGCATCCACAAGCTCACGCCCGCCCCGAAGGTGCCGAGCGAGGTGCTGCACGTCGGCGACGTGGTGCTGGTGAAGGCGACCATGGCCAAGGCCAAGGGCGAGAGCGCGGCGGTGAGCGGCGTGCTCGAGCAGTCGCCGATCGTGCAGGCGGCGCTGGTCAGCATCGACCCGCAGACGCGGCAGGTGCGCGCGCTGGTCGGCGGCTACGGGCTCGGCGCGGGGACCTTCAACCGCGCGACGCAGGCGCGGAGGCAGCCCGGGTCCACCTTCAAGCCCTTCGTGTACTCGGCGGCGCTCGAGAGCGGGAAGTTCACCACCATCGCCACCTGCAAGGACGCGCCGCGCGTGTACCGCGATCCCTGGACGGGCGTGGCCTGGAAGCCCGAGAACTACGACAACCACTTCGACGGCGAGATCACCCTCCGGACGGCGCTGACCAAGTCGAAGAACCTGTGCTCGGTGCAGCTGATCGACACCGTCGGCGTGGACAAGGTGATCGACTTCGCGCGCCGGGCGGGGATCGAGAGCCCGCTGCCGCGCAACCTCACCCTCGGGCTGGGCTCGGGGGACGTGACGCCGCTCGAGATCACCAACGCGTACGCGACGCTCGCCACGCAGGGGGCCGCGGCGCCGCCGATCTTCATCAGGAAGGTGGTCGCGCCCTCCGGCGACGTGGTCTTCGAGTCGAAGCTCGAGCCCAAGCAGACCCTGCCCGCGGAGGTCACCTATCAGATCACCAGCCTGATGCAGTCGGTGGTCGAGGACGGCACGGCCATGCGCGTGAAGGTGCTGAACCGCCCCATCGCCGGAAAGACGGGCACCACCAACGAGTCGCGGAACGCGTGGTTCATCGGCTTCACCCCGGACATCGTCACCGGCGTGTGGGTCGGCTTCGACAACAACGACCCCCTCGGCCCGGGCGAGACGGGCGGCCGCGCGGCGATCCCCATCTGGCTCCAGTTCAGCGAGGTGGCGATGAAGGACACGCCGATCCACGACTTCATCGCGCCCCCGGGCATCGTGTTCGCGCTGGTGGATCCGAAGACGGGCCGCCTCGCTCCGCCCGACTTCCCCGGCGCGAAGCAGGAGCCCTTCATCCCGGGCACCGAGCCCACGGACATCCTCACCAGCGCCAAGTCCCCCACCAACTTCGGGCGGGACGACATGGAAAACGAACAGCGCTGAGTCGTTGACGTGGAGACCGCCACCACGACCAGCCTCACGATCGCGGTGATGGCCCTGGGGCTCATGGGGGCTTCGGCGGAGGAGAGCTCCGTCGCGGTGACCGTGCGCGCGCTGGTGGACGAGGTGCTCGAGAAGCCGGTGCCGCCGCTCGGGGCGGACGAGGCGATCGGGCTCGCGGTGGTGGAGGACTCGCCGGACTCGGCGGCGCGGGTGGAGCCCGGGCCGGGGAGCGAGCTCTCGCGGATCGTGCTCGGGCTCGCGCGCGCGCGGATCGAGGCGGGGGGCGGGGCGGCGGTGGTGCCGGTGGGGGTGTACGGGCCGGGGCTCGAGGCGGTGGATCGCGCGGCGCGGGCGGCGGGCGCGGAGGTGCTGCTCCTGCTCCGGGTCGAGCGCGCGCCCCCCGCGGCGATCAGGCTCCGCGCGGAGCTGCGCACGATCGATCGCGGGCTGTGGGTCGCGCCTCCCGCGTCGGCGGCGGCGCCTCTTCGCGCGTACGCGGCGCGCACCCTCGCCATCGCGGAGCCGGTGCCGGTGCCCGAGCCGCCGCGGAAGAAGACGCTGCCCGAGAAGCCGGAGGTGCTGGGCGCGTTCGACGAGGACATCCTCGCGCTGTGCGCGTGCGACCTCGCGGGCGGTCCGGAGCCCGAGCTGGTGGCGCTCTCCCTCGACCGCCTCGCCGTGTTCGCCCTCGAAGCGGAGGGCCTGGGCCTGGTGGCGGCGCGCGATCTCGAGGCCCTCCCGCGGTCCTCCGCGCCGTCGCGAGAGCCGATCGGCGGCGTGGTGTGCCGCGCGCGCTCCGGTCCCACCGCGGGCACCATCGCCTTCGGGCACAGCGGGCTCGAGCAGGGGCACGTGGTGGAGCTGCGCGGAGCTCCCGGGCGCCCTTCCCTCCAGGCCACCGCGACCCTCCCGGGAGTCCCGCTCGGCGCGCTCGACGACGGCCTCTTCCTCCTCGCCCGCGCAGAGGCCGGGAAGAGCCGCTGGGCGCAGAAGATGAGCATCGGCAGCGCGGACCGCGAGCTCCAGATCGACCTGGGGGAGCCGCTCCTCGACCTGGTCACCACCGGCGGCGCCCCGCGGAGCCGGCGCTTCGCCGCGGTCACCCAGAGCTACGCGCTCCTGGTCCTCGACGGCGAGCTCCAGACCCGCACGCCGATGGGCAGCAGCGGGGCCGGCATCGCGCTGGTCGGGACGGAGCCGCGCGAGTCCTGGGTGGTGGGGACCTCCTCGATCGCCCCTGGCGGCGCCGACGCGATCCGCCTGATCGGCCCCGCGGGCGCGGGAGATCCGGTGCCCCTCCCCGGCCTGGTCCGCGCGTCCGTGATGGTCGACGACCCGCGCGGCGCGCTCCTGGTGGTGGCCATCGCCCCGAAGAAGGGCCCGCGCTCGGTGCTCTACAGGATGGGGCTCGACAGGCGATGAGCGCGCTCCTCGCACTGGCGCTCCTCGCGGTCGCCGCGCCGCGCACGCCGTACGGTGGGGCGGTGGTGGTCCTCGCGGAGGGCGCGCCGCGCGCGATCGAGCCCTGGGCCTTCGACACCCTGGCGGGGATGGCGGCGAGCGCGGAGGTGTTCGAGCCGCTCTATCGCCTCGGGCCCGAGGGCGCGCTGGTGCCGGTGCTCGCGTCCGGCCTGCCCGCGGCGCGCGGGGACGAGCTGGCGATCCCGCTCCGCGCGGACGTGAAGCTCCACGACGGGCGCGCGCTGACGCCGAGGATGGTCGCGGCCGCCCTCGAGCGTCTCGCCGATCAGGGGAGCTTCGCGATGACGCCGGTGAAGGGCGCGGCGGCGCGGAGCAGGGGCGAGCGTGCTCCGCTCGGGGTCACGGCGGGCGAGCGCGAGGTGGTGCTGTCGCTGGTCGCGCCCTACCCCGAGGCGGCTCGGCTCCTCGCCTCCGCGCACGCCGCGATCGCGGTGCCTCTCGAGGGACGCCCGGGCTTCGCGGGCACGGGGCCCTTCCGCGCGGGGCCCGGCGGCGTCCTCCTCGCGTTCGGCGGGCATCGGGACGGGCGCCCCTTCATCGACAGCGTGGGCTTCGAGGCGCCGGCCTCCGCGTTCGACGCGCGCGCGAAGCTCAAGCGCGGGGAGGCGCAGGCCGCGCTGGGGTGGGCCGATCTCGGCGGGGCGCTGCGCGTCGAGGGGCCCGGCGCGCCGCCGCTCGTCCTCTATCTCCTCGCGGTGGGCAAGCAGGGCGACGGGCTCAGGCTGCCCGCGCGCATCGCGAGCATGAACGCCGCCCTCGACCGCGCGCGCCTCGCGAAGCGCTACCTCTCCCAGGGTGCGCGGGCCGCAGCCACGCTCTCCGGCGACGCCGCGGGAGGAGAGCAGGCGCCGCTCGACAGGGGTCCTGCCGTGCAGGTCAGCTTGCTGGTCTCGTCGGAGCGCGGGCCCTCGCGGCGCTTCACCGAGCGTGTCCAGCTCGACCTGCTCCGCGCGGGCGTCTCCGCTGCGATCCAGCTCGCGACCGAGGAGGAGCTCCGCTCGCGGCGCCTCTCCGGCGACTACGCGCTGATGATCGACCTCGTGCTCCTCGAGCGCCCGCCGCTCGGGGACGCGGCGGATCACCTGCACCAGCTCCTGTCCGTGGCGGCGCGGCACGGGCTGGCGGCGGAGGCGGTGCCGGCGTCCGAGCTGTCGGCGTTCGCGCGCGCGGACGAGGCCGGCAGGAGGGCGCGGCTCGAGGCGCTCGATCGCTCGGTCCGCGCCTCCGCGGCCCTGATCCCCATCGCCACCGAGCCCCAGCCGGCCTGGCAGAGCGCATCCCTGGTCCGAGCCGTGGTCGCCCCGGGGGGCGCGCTCAGGCTCGAGGACGCGCACCTCCTCCGATGAGCGATCGGGGGGCGTGATGGAGACGCGGACGCACCTCAGGACGCGGCTGATCTTCTTCTTCCTGCTCGCTGCTTCTCCCGCGGCGCTGGTCAGCGCGGGCGGGGTGGTGCTGCTCGATCGGCTGATCGGGGAGGAGATCCGGACGCGGGGGACCGAGATCTTCCGCGCGACAGACGGGATGCTCGCGATGGAGGGGCGGCGCGTGGACGAGGCGGTGGGGCGCATCGCGCAGCGCGAGGAGCTGCTCTCCCTGGCGGAGCTGGTGGACAGCGAGGACGAGATCGATCGCGCGGAGGCCGCCGCGGGGCCGCTCGCGACCATGGCGGGGCTCGACCTGCTGGGGGTGGTGGCGGCGCGCGGCCCGCGGGAAGGGACCATCCTCGCCAGCGCGCACCTGGCGACGGCGGCGGGAGATCCGGCGCCGGCGTTCGCGCAGCCCTCGAAGGCGCGGACGGGCACGACCGGGTTCGCGCACGAGCTGGTGGCCGGGAACCCGCCTGCGGTGGTGCCCGCGCTGGTGTCGGTGCACGCGATCCCCGATCGGCGCGGGCGCCCGGCGCTGATCGTGTATGGGGGGACGCGGCTCGACGGCCCGTTCCTCGATCTCTTCTCGTGGACGCGGGGAGCGACGCTGGTGTTGACCTCGCCGGGGCTGCGCGCGCGGCGCTTCCCCGAAGGGCGCACGGACCACGAGGCGGCGCGTCCTGGTGGGGCGATCGCCCTCAACGCGCTGCCCGGCGGCCTCGACATCGCGGAGCCGGGGGCGGAGCCCGGGCGCGGGACGCCGCGGATCGCGGTGGAGATCCGGGCGGACCGCCTGGAGGGGACGCGGCAGCGGTTCGCGGTGCTCGCGGGCGGCCTGGTGCTGGCGGCGTTCGCGGGCGCGCTCGCGGCGGGGACGTGGCTGTCGCGGCGGATCACGGAGCCGATCCTGGAGCTGGCGAGCGCGGCCTCGGAGATCGGCGCGGGGCGCCTGGAGATCGAGGTGAGGCCCGGCGGCGAGGACGAGGTCGGCGCGCTGATCGCGATCTTCAACCAGATGACCAGGGAGCTCCGCGAGTCGCGGGAACGCCTCGCGCGCGCCGAGCGCGTGGCGGCGTGGCGCGAGGCGGCGCGGCGCGTGGCGCACGAGATCAAGAACCCGCTCTCGCCGATGAAGCTGGCGATGGAGACGCTCCGGAAGGCGAAGAAGAACCAGCACCCCGCGTTCGACGAGATCCTCGAGGAGTCCACCCGCGCGGTGCTGGAGGAGGTGGCGGCGATCTCCCGCATCGTCGGCGACTTCTCCGAGTTCGCGAGGCTCCCGAAGCCGCGCCTCGCGCCGGTCAGCGCCGTCGAGCTCCTCGAGCACGCGGCGCGGCTGTGGGGCGCGCCGCGCGAGGGCGTGCGGGTCCTCTTCGACGCGGACGCGATCCGCGCGCGAGGGGTGCCTCGGGCGCTGGCGGATCGCGATCAGGTGACGCGCGCGCTGATCAACCTGGTGAAGAACGCGATCGAGGCGATCGGGGAGCGCGGCGGGACGGTGACCCTCGACGCCCGGGCGGAGTCCCGGGGCGGGCGCGCGGGGGTGAGCCTCTCGGTGGCGGACGACGGGCCCGGGATGAGCGAGGAGGTCCGCGCGAAGATCTTCACGCCCTACTTCACCACCAAGCAGGAGGGCACCGGGCTCGGGCTCGCGATCGTCGAGCACGTGGTGCAAGAGCACGAAGGCGCTCTGGATCTCGACTCCTCCCCGGGCGCCGGGACGGTGTTTCGCGTCTGGTTGCCGGCGGCACTTGACACTGTCACATGACAGTGTAATATAGGCTCCATGAGTCGCGGAGAGCTGTGGACGATCGATGCGCTGGGCGCACGCGTCGCCGCCGCCCTCGCGCACGACTACCAGGAGCCCGAGAACGGCCAGGTCCGCGCGGTCCCCGATCGCCGCACCATCCGCTACTACACCACCCTCGGCCTCATCGATCGCCCGGCCCAGATGCACGGCCGCACCGCGCTCTACTCCCGCCGCCATCTGGAGCAGCTGGTGGCGATCAAGCGCCTCCAGGCGGCGGGCCTCTCCCTGGCGGAGGTGCAGTCGCGCCTCGCCGGCCTTCCGCCCACCGCCCTCGCCCGGCTGGCCCGCATCCCCTCCGCGCCGGAGCCCGCAAACGCAGACGCAGACGTCGCCGCGCTGGCCGCCCCGCGCGCGACGGAGTTCTGGATGGAGTCGCCTGCGGACCCCGTCGCCGCGGACGAGCGCGACACTGACGCGTCGTCGCCGGCGGGAGAGGCCGAAGTCGAAGGCCGTACGTTCTCACAACCGGATCAGCGCGCCGGCCAGGCTTCGGCGGGTGCGCTCACGGGGCTCCCGCTCGGCGGGGGTCTGGTCCTGCTCATTCCCGCGCTCCGGATGCCGGAGGCGCGGGACCTCGAGGTGGCTCGGCGGTTGGCCTTGCCGCTCGTCGAGGCCCTCACGACCCTGGGGCTGATCGCTCCCGGGTCGGACACGTAAAAGGAGTGCCCATGGTGACTGCAATTCCGACGATGCCCGAGACCGAGATGCGCGCGCCCGCGAAGGACGAGGAGGCGGGGTTCGGCGCGCTCGCCTGCGAGCGGGGCCGGCTGCCCCTCGAGGCGATGGACGTGAACGCCCGCATCTCCGGGCTGGTCGCGGAGATCACCGTCTCCCAGACCTTCGTCAACGCGTGGGACGAGGCGATCGAGGCCACGTACATCTTCCCGCTCCCCGATCGCGCCGCCGTCACCGGCTTCCGCATGGAGGTGAACGGCCGCGTCATCGAGGGCCTCCTCAAGGAGCGCGGCGAGGCGCGCCGCGAGTACGACGCCGCGATCCAGTCGGGTCACCGCGCCGCGATCACCGAGGAGGAGCGCCCCGGCGTCTTCACCATCCGCGCGGGCAACATCATGCCGAAGGAGCGCGCGAAGGTCCGGCTGATCATGACCGGACCCCTCCCCTTCAGCGACGGCGAGGCCACCTTCCAGTTCCCGCTGGTGGTCGCCCCCCGCTACATCCCGGGCGCGCCGCTCCCCGGCGACTCTGTCGGCGACGGCGTCGCGGAGGACACCGACGCGGTGCCCGACGCCTCGCGCATCAGCCCGCCCGTGCTGCTCCCCGGCTTCCCGAACGCGGTGCGCCTCGGGCTCGCCGTCGAGCTCGATCCCGCGGGGCTGAAGGTCTCGGAGCTGCGCTCGAGCCTCCACGCGGTGGTCGAGTCGGAGAGCGGCGCGACGAAGAAGATCCAGATCCAGCCCGGCGAGCGCCTGAACCGCGACTTCATCCTGCGCTACAAGGTCTCCGGCCCCGCGGTCATGGGCGGCCTCTCGCTCGTGCCCGACGACGACAAGGAGAAGCGCGAGGGGACCTTCGCCCTCACGGTGATCCCGCCCGAGCCGCGGCCCGGCGCGGTGAAGCCTCGCGACGTGGTGTTCGTCCTCGATCGCTCGGGCAGCATGGGCGGCTGGAAGATGATCGCCGCCCGCCGCGCCGTCGCGCGCATGGTGGACACGCTCGGCGACAAGGACCGCTTCACCGTGCTCGCGTTCGACGACGCGATCCTGCGGCCGCCCTCGCACACCAAGGGCTCGCTGGTCGCGGCGACCGATCGCAACCGCTTCCGGGGCATCGAGTTCCTCGCGCAGGTGGACGCTGCAGGCGGGACCGAGATGGCCGCGCCCCTCGCGGAGGCCGCGGGCGCCCTCGCCGGCGGCTACGACGATCGCGACAGGATCATGGTGCTGGTGACCGACGGGCAGGTGGGGAACGAGGACCAGATCCTCAAGGACCTGGGCTCGCGCATCAAGAACATCCGCATCTTCACCCTCGGGGTGGATCGCGCGGTGAACCAGGCGTTCCTGCGCAGGCTCGCGGTGATGGGCGCGGGGGCGACGGAGCTGGTCGAGAGCGAGGATCGCCTCGACGAGGTGATGGACAAGATCCACGCGCGCATCTCGACGCCGGTGATCACCGAGCTCTCGCTGACCGCGAACGGCTTCGAGATCGTGCCGGACACCACGGTGCCCGCGCGCTTCCCCGCCCTGTGGACGGGCGCGCCGCTGGTGGTGATGGGCCGGTACCGCGGCCTGCCCGAAGGCAGCATCACCGTCACCGGCAAGGACGGGCTCGGCGGGCGCTGGTCGGACGCGTACCGGGCCTCGCCCACCACCAACCGCGCGGCGCGATCGGTCTGGGCGCGCGGCCAGGTGCGGACCCTCGAGGATCAGCTGGTGATGGGGCACGGGGACAAGGCGACGCTCGGCAAGCGCATCGTCGAGACCTCGCTCCGCTTCGGCGTCCTCTGCCGCTTCACCGCCTTCGTGGCGGTCGACACGAGCGAGAAGGTCGCCGCGACGGGCGGGCGCAAGGTGATGCAGCCGGTGGAGTCGCCGGACGGCTGGGACATGCTCAGCAAGGAGGTCACGCGCGGCGTCTCGATGAGCGGCCCGTCCCTCACGCAGGCGGGCTCCTTCGGCGGCGCGGTGCCGGCCGGGGCGCCCGTGCGCAAGACGATCGGAGCGCCGATGCGCGCCGCGGCTTCGATGCCGCCGCCCTCGGCGGTGAGCGCCTCGATGGACATGGACGACCTGGAGGAGGACCTGGCGATGCCTGCCCCGATGCCTGCCCCGATGCCCCGGCAGCGGCACGAGGAGAAGACGAAGGACTCGAGGAAGCAGGCCTTCAACGCGCCGGCCTCGCCGCCGCCGCCGCAGTCGAAGGTGCCCGCGGTCCCGGCGGCAGGGAAGGGGCGCGGAGGGGGCGTGGCGGGCATCCTCAAGAGGCTGGTGGGCGCGGGCGAGGACGCGGGCGAGAAGCTGAAGGAGGAGGCGGCCGGGCCGGACGAGCTCGGCGCGTACCGCACGCAGGCGAGGAAGCTCCTCGAGGGCCTGGGTGAGGGCCCGCTCGAGGAGCGCCGCGCGAAGCTGACGGAGGTGGCCCGGGCGCTCGCGGTCCTGATCGAGGACCTGGCCTCGGTGGGCGCGTCCAAGGCGGAGCTCCGTCCGCTCGAGGACCTGCTCGCCGAGCTGCGCACCAGCATCCCGGGTGCCGCGGAGCAGGGGCTCACGGCGCTCGAGACGAAGGCGCGCACGGTGCTCGGCGCATTCGGCGGTCCGGCGCCCGGCGGTTCGACGCCGCCCTCGTCGGGCCCGTCCCGGAAGGATGACTTCTGGAAGTGACGCTATAGTCGTGGGGTGACGCCGCCCGCGATGCCGCTTCGCATGTCTCCCGGGTACAGGCCCGAGGGGACGAAGCTGAAGCTCCTCCCCTGGAGCTTCGCCGAGAAGCGGCTCCGGGCGGCGCACAACTACTGGCTCTGCTCCACGCGTGAGGACGGCCGCCCCCACGCCGCCCCTGTCTGGGGCCTCTGGCGCGAGGGGCGCTTCCTCTTCTCGACAGACCCCGCCTCGCAGAAGGCGCGAAACCTCGCCGCGAACCCCCAGATCATCGTCCACGTCGAGAGCGGCGCGGAGGTGGTGCTGGTGGAGGGCCGCGCCTCCCCCGCCGAGCTCACCACCGCCGTCGACCGCGCCTATCACCGGAAGTACGGCACCCACCTCATCGGCTTCCCGGGTCCGATGATGCTCCTCTCGGTCACCCCCTCCTCCGCCCAGGCCTGGCGCGAGAAGGACTTCCCGAGCAGCGCGACCCGCTTCGCGCTCGAGTGATCGTCACCAGCGCTCCGATCTCGAAACGCGGAGTTTGCTCGCGGCGGGAGCAATCGGGACCGGGACCCGGACCGGGACCGGGACCGGGTTTGACGACTAGTCGCCGGCGCCGACGCCGAGCTCGCGGGGGATGGGGGCGGCGGCGATGCGGCGGGGGGTGCCGCCTTCGAGGCGGGTGCGGACGCGGGTGAGGCGGGCGCGGACCAGCTCGGGGTTGGTCGAGCCCTCCAGGGCGCGCGTGTACTGCTCGATGGCGGCGGGGAGGTCGTTGAGGCGCTCGTGGCAGAGCGCGAGCTCGAAGCGGACGCGGGCGTCGAGCCGCGGGTCGAGGGGCATCTCGAGCAGGTCCTCGTAGGTGCGGCGGGCCTCGGCGACGCGGCCCTCGACGTCGTGGATCGAGGCGAGGAGCATGGCGGCCTCGATCTTGAGCGCCGCCGATCCCTGCGCCATCACGCGCTCCGCCTGGACCCGGGCCTCGTCGTACTTGCGCACGCGGAAGGCGAGCTGGGCCAGCTCCAGGCGGTGCGGCTCGAGGCCGGGGCGGTCCGCGAAGGTCTCCACCACCGAGGAGAGCTCCGCGACGGCGAGGCCGGGATCGCCCACCGAGTCCCGGAGGATCGCCACGATCCGGAGGTGCGCCTGGAACGCGCCGTCGCTGCCGGGCTCGAGGTCGGAGGCGATCCGGTACGCGCGCAAGGCGCCTTGCACGTCGTGGAGATAGTGCTGCCGCACCTGCGCGAGCTTCTCGAGCACGCCGCGCTTGAACCGGATGGTGCCCTCGTCCTTCCTGTCCCCGCACTCCGCGAGCGCGCCCTCGTAGTCGTCCGCGGCGCTCTGGTACTCGTGCGCGAACACCGCCTCGTCCCCCCGCGTCGCCAGATCCCGCGCCGGATCCGAACAAGCGGTCGCGGCGAGCACCAGCACCAGGGTCATCCGCCGCATCGCGCGGCACCCTATCCGTGGCCCCGCATCCGTATCAAGGCGGAGTGAAGAAAAAATACGGTCAGATCAGCCCCATGACGGAGGAGCCCCGACCGGCCCGAGGACGCGGACTACTGCGTGGTCGCCGGGTTGAGCTGGGAGCAGCGCTTTCCGCCGAGGATCTGGCGGGTGAGGATCTCGTAGTCGGGGAAGCGGGCGTGGGGGGTGGAGGCGCCGCGGAAGCAGGGGCTGCCGCTGATGTTCATGCGGGGGCCGCTGCTCGCCGAGAACTTGAGGCTCGTGAAGCCGGACTCCTTCCGCGCGCGGAAGAGGACCACCACCTCGCCGGCGGTGGTGGTCTTCACCTGCGAGACGGGAGCGACCCACGCGGGGCCGGTGTCGCACTGCACCTCGACCTGGTCGAAGGTGACGTTGACGCGGCTGACCGGGCGCTCGCACCACTGCTCCGGGGTCAGCGTGGGGTCCGAGAGGCGCTTGATCTCCGGATCGGGGTACCAGCGGCCGATCAGGTTGTTGATCGCCACCTTCTCGGTGCCGCCGGTGCTGGGCCTGCTCGGGATGCCCGAGTCGCCCCCGAGGTCGCCTTCCTTGCCGCCCGAACAGGCGAAGGCGAGGACACCGAGAGCGAGGGACGCTCCGAACCCGAATCTCATGTGAACGCTCACGGCCGGACTGCTATCACGACCGCGAGCGCTTGAGGAGACGACCCATCAGATCGACCAGATCCTCGGTCGGTATGCTGGGTTTGGGGGGCAGGATCTCGACCGGCTCCCCCGACACCTCGTACGCCGCGCACTGCTTCGTGCCCTGCGCCACCACCCCCACGGAGTCCACCTGGGACCACCGCGAGAGCGACCGGAGCCCCGCATCCCGCGACACCCCCGCCCGCGTCAGGCGCAGCGGCGGGAGCGGCGCCGAGAAGCGCCACCGGGGCTCGAACCCCACCACCACGATGCCCCCGTCCTCCGCGAACGCGGTGAGCCTGTCCACCAGCCCCGGCCCCTGCGCGAAGATCGGCGCGCGCTCCAGATCCGGGCGGATCGGCGGGCCCCAGCGCCCGCGCGCATGCCAGTGCGCCGCGAGGGGGTCCTCGACGAAGAGCTCGACGCCGAGCGCGACGTCGTGGTGCCGGTAGCCGAGGTCGGCGCGCTCCACCCGCACCGGGGGTCGCGCCGCCAGCAGGTCCAGCGCGAGCGTCACGGCGTGCGCCTCCGCGGGCCGCCCCATCCCCTCGAGCCTGCGCCGCAAGGCCTGGAGCGCGCCCGAGGATCGCGGCCGCCCCGCCCGCCCCAGCGCGAGCGCCAGCGCCGCCGCCTCCCCCGGGTCGAGCTCCGCGCTCCCCAGGCGGGCCTCGATCGCGTCCAGATCGCGGTCCCCGAGCGCCGACTCCTCGGCGAGCGCCCGCACCCGATCGCCCCCGGCCACGTCGAGCACCAGGTAGCGACTGCTCTTCGTCTTCGTCTCGACCACGCCTTGTGGAGAGCGACCCCCCTAGCCCTCGTCATCCTCCGCCGGCTCGTCCGGCGACTGGCCCACGTCGTCCGAGGGCGCGTCATCCGAGGCCACGTCGTCGGAGGTGTCCGCCGCGCCGTCGAGCGCAGCGTCGTCCCCCTCGTCGTCCGCGGTGGTCTCGAGCGGCTTCGCCACCTCGCCCTCGTCCTCGCCCTCCGCGAGGGTCGCGAGCGCCTGCACGTGCTCGTCGCCGGTGAGGCGCACCAGCCGGACGCCCTGGGTGTTCCTGCCCAGCACCGAGATGTCGCGCGCGAGCATCCTGATCACCGTGCCGCCGTCGGTGATGATCATGATGTGGTCGCTGTCGAGGACCGGCCGCACCCCCACCACCTCGCCGTTCCGCTCGCTGGTCTTGATCACGATGATGCCGCGTCCGCCGCGCCGCTGGAGGCTGTGCTTGTCCTCGAGGGTGCGCTTTCCGTACCCGTTGCGCGTCACCGAGAGCACCTTGGCCCCCGGCTCGAGCACGGTCATCCCCACGCACTCGTCCCCCGGCCCCAGGCGGATGCCGCGCACGCCGACGGAGGGCCGCCCCATGTTCCGCACGTCGGAGGAGTGGAAGCGGATCGCCCTGCCCTTCTTGGTCACCAGCAGGATGTCCGCGGACTCGCTCGTCACCCGGGCGGCGATGAGCTTGTCTCCGGGCGCGATCCCCGCGCCGATGATCCCCGAGGCGCGCGGGCGGTTGTACTGCGAGAGCGCCGTGCGCTTCACGATGCCGCCCTTGCTGGCGGTGATGATGAACTTGTCTTCCTCGAAGTCCCGCACCGCGACGATCGCGGACATCATCTCGCCGGACGCCGTCTGGATCAGGTTGATCAAGGGCTTGCCGCGCGCGGTCCGGTTCCCCGCAGGGATCTCGTGGACCTTGAGCCAGTACACCTTGCCCTGATCGGTGAAGACCAGGAGGTACGCGTGGGTGGAGGCGACGAAGAGCTCCTCGACGAAGTCCTCCGACTTGGTGCCCGCGCCGGTGACGCCCTTCCCGCCCCGCTTCTGCGCGCGATACTCGGAGGTGGGCGTGCGCTTCACGTAGCCTGCGTGGGAGACGGTCACGACCATCTCCTCCTCCGCGATCAGGTCCTCGTCCGTGTAGACGCCGGCCTCTCCCGTGATCTGCGTGCGCCGCGCGTCCGAGTAGCCGTCGCGCACCGCCTCGAGCTCGCCGATGATCACCGCGATCAGCTTCGCGTCGTCGTTCAGGATCCCCCGGAGCCGCGCCATGTCCGCGCGGAGCTCCTGCGCCTCCGCCGCGACCTTGTCGCGCTCGAGCCCCGTCAGCCTGTGCAGGCGCAGGTCGAGGATCGCCTGGGCCTGCTTCTCCGTGAGGTTCACGAAGCCCTGCGCCAGCGCGCCGGTGATCTGCGCGTCCTCCGCGTCCACCAGGAGCTGGAGGTTCCCGAGGCGCGGGAAGCGCTCCGCGATCAGGTTGTCCTTGGCCTCCGCGGGATCCTTCGCGGCCCGGATGATCTCGATGATGCGGTCGATGTTGTCGAGCGCCGCCAGGAGGCCGACCAGGACGTGGAACTTCCTCTCCGCCTCGTTGAGCTCGAAGATCGTCCGCCGCGTCACCACCTCGCGCCGGTGCTCGATGAAGCGGGCGAGCGCGTCCTTGAGCGAGAGCATGCGCGGCTGGCCGTCGACGATCGCCAGCATGTTCATGCCGAAGTTCTGCTCGAGCGCGGTGTTCGCCCAGAGCTGGTTCAGCGTCACCTGCGGGACCGTGTCGCGCTTGAGCTCGACCACCACCCGCATGCCGTCGCGGTCGGACTCGTCCCGGACGTCCGAGATGCCCTCGATCTTCTTCTCGCCGACCAGCTCCGCGATGCGCTCGATCAGCTTCGCCTTGTTCACCTGGTACGGGAGCTCGGTGATGACGATCTGCTCGCCGCCCCTCTTCTTCGGCTCGATGCTGGCGACGCCGCGCACCTTCACGCTGCCGCGCCCGGTCTCGTAGCCGCGCCGGATGCCGTCGCGCCCGAGGATCACGCCGCCCGTGGGGAAGTCGGGCCCCGGCACGATCTTGATCAGGGCCTCGAGGGTGATGTTCGGGTCCTTGATCATCGCGATGCAGGCCTCGAGCACCTCGCCCAGGTTGTGGGGCGGGATGCTGGTGGCCATGCCCACCGCGATGCCCTGCGAGCCGTTGACCAGCAGGTTCGGGAACCGCGCGGGGAGGACCAGCGGCTCGACCGTGGTGTCGTCGTAGTTGGGCCCGAAGTCGACGGTCTCCTTGTCGATGTCCGCGAGGAGCTCCCCCGCGAGCTTGGCGAGGCGCGCCTCCGTGTAGCGCATCGCCGCGGGGGGGTCGCCGTCGATCGAGCCGAAGTTGCCCTGGCCGTCGATCAGCGGCGCGCGCATGGAGAAGTCCTGCGCCATGCGGACCATCGCCTCGTACGCGGGCGCGTCTCCGTGCGGGTGATACTTGCCGAGGACGTCGCCCACCGTGCGCGCGGACTTCCGGTACGCGCGGTTGTGCGTGTTACCGGCGTCGTTCATCGCGTACAGGATGCGGCGGTGCACGGGCTTCAAGCCGTCGCGCACGTCGGGGAGCGCGCGGGCCACGATCACGCTCATCGCGTAGTCGAGGAAGGAGACCCGCATCTCGTCTTCGAGCTGCACGGGGACGGGCGCGGCGGCCGATCCGGAGCCGTCGCCGGACGACGCGGGCGGCTTCGGCGGCGTCGTGCCTTCGCTGTCTTCGGGCCGGGTCGCCATGTCCCGCGTTGCTACGACGTCCGCAGCCCAGCGGCAACGAGAATCACTTCGGTTTTCGTTACGTTTCTCGGGAGGTTACGAGACGAAACCTGGCCCTCGTGCTCCGCGCCGGCGGAGGTCGCTTCCGATCAGAAAAGTCACGCCTGCCAGCGCCGCAAGCTCGCTGAGCTCGAGTCCGTCGGGACCGGGACCCGGACCGGGACCGGGACCGGGTTGAAGACACCTAGTCGCGGAGCCACCCCGGGGGGACGCCGGCCTTGCGTGCTTCCTCGGGGATGGTCTCCTCCACGTCGAGGATCGCGGCGTCGATCTGGGGCTCGAGCTCGTCCATCTTCTCCTTGGCCTTCTCGGCCTCCTCGCTCTGGCCGGGGAGGAGGGTGAAGTTGGCCTTGGTGGCGACGTTCTCGTAGATCTCGCGCTGCTTCTCGAGCTCGGCGAGGAGGCCCTGGAGCTTCGCCTTCGCGGCCTTCACCCGCTCCCGCCACCGGGCACGATCGGCCTCCTGCGCGCGGCGCTTCTCCTGGAAGCCGGCGATCTGCGCGTCGAGGGCCTGGAGCTTGGTGCGCCGCTCGGCCTCGTCGATCTGCGCGCGCTGGATCTCGGCCCGCTTCGACTCGAGCTCTCGCCGAGCGAGCTCGTCCTTTCCGACGCGCTGCTCCTCCTCGCGGCGCCGCTGCTCTCGCTCGGCCTTGATCTTGTTGTAGTAGGCGCGCCTCTCCGCCGGCAGGTCGTTCAGGTTGTCCGTGTAGCCCACGGTGCCGTTGGGCCTGGTGTACTTGTACATGTCCGCGAAGGCGGTGCCGGCGCTCGCCGCGGTCAGCGCGAGCGCGAATGAAAACCCGAGCCAGGAGCGCATGGTCGAACTATACCACGCGCCCTCGTTCGGACTAGGCTCGCGCGCGGTGGCGCAGCTCCCGCTCACCTTCCGCGAGCAGACCGAGGCCGCGGTGGCCAGGGCCCGCGCAGCGCAGCAGGGAGCGGCGCAGCAGAGCGCGCAGACCGAAGCGAAGAAGCCCGATCCCGCGCAGGAAGGCCCCCGCGTCTTCACCGTCAGCGAGCTGCAACGCACCTTGCGCGGCGAGGTCGAGCAGAGCCACCCCGTCATCCACGTCTCCGGCGAGATCTCGAACTTCACCGTCCACTCCGTCTCCGGCCACGGCTACTTCACCCTCAAGGACGACGGCGCCCAGCTCCGCTGCGTGATGTGGCACGACAACCTGATCCGCCTGCGCTTCCGCCTGCGCGACGGGCTCCAGGTCGTGGTCCGCGGGAAGCTCACGGTCTACGAGAAGAGCGGCCAGCTCCAGCTCAGCGCCGTGTTCGCCGAGCCGAAGGGCCTGGGCGCGCTCCAGGAGGCCTACCGCGCGCTCGCGGAGAAGCTGCGCGCGGAGGGGCTCACCAGGCCGGAGCGGAAGCGCCCGCTCCCGTTCTTTCCGCGCTGCATCGGCATCGTCACCTCGCGGAACGCCGCCGCCCTGCGCGACGTGATCAGGACCGCCAGGCGCCGGGATCCCGAGCTGAGGATCCTCATCTCCCCCGCGTCGGTGCAGGGCGAGGGCGCGGCGAGCGACATCGCGAAGGCGATCGCGCGGCTCGACGCGTTCGGGAAGGCCGAGCTGATCCTCGTCGTCCGCGGCGGCGGCAGCGTCGAGGATCTGTGGAGCTTCAACGAGGAGGCCGTCGCCCGGGCGATCGTGAAGTGCTCGGTGCCGGTGGTGACGGGGATCGGGCACGAGACCGATCGCACCATCGCCGACCTGGTCAGCGACCTCTCGGCTTCCACGCCCACCGCCGCCGCCGAGCGCGCGATCCCGGTCCGCGCCGATCTGATCGCGCGCATGGCCGACCTCCGCGCCCGCCTCGATCGATCGCTGACCCGCCGCGCCCAGCACGACGCGAAGCGACTGGCGATGATCGAGGCGCGCCTCAGGGATCCGAAGCCGATGCTCGAGCGCCGCGCGCAGAGGCTCGACGAGCTGGTGTCGCGCGCCGAGCGACTGCTCCGGAAGCGCATCCGCGAGGGGACCAGGACCGTCGACCGGCTCTCGGCGCGCGTCGAGAAGCACGAGCCCCGAAAGGAGCTCCGCGCGATCGCCACCCGCCTCGCGGTGCTGGAGGCGAAGCAGCGCGCGGCCACCCGCCGCATCGTCGAGAGCGCCGAGAGGAGGCAGGCGATCGCCATCGGCCGCCTCGAGGCGCTGAGCCCGGTGAAGATCCTCGCGCGCGGCTACGCGCTGGTCTCGGGAGAGGCCGGCGCGCTCCTCCGCCGCGCAGAGGACGCGCGCGTGGGAGAGCGGCTCGAGGTGCGCCTCTCCGAGGGCAAGCTCGCCGCAGAGGTGCTCGCGGTTTTCACTCCGGAGCCGCGGAAGCCTTGACGGGCCCGGCCTCGGCGGCGAACGTGGACCGCGTGAATGCCGAGCGCGCCGCGGCAGAGCCCAGGAGCTTCGAGACGCTCCTCGACCGGCTGGAGAAGATCGTCCAGCGCCTCGAGTCGAACGAGCTGACCCTCGAGGAAGCGATCCAGGCCTACCAGGAGGGCGTCACCCTCGCGAAGCTGGGCCACGATCGGCTGCAGGATGCGGAGCGGCGCATCGAGGAGGTCACCCGCGACGGGAAGGCCAGGACGGTCGATCCCCAGCAGATCCTCCGGGAGGAACCGTGAGCAGCGCCGGCGACGCCCCGCCAGCGGCGTCCCTGGGTTCCTGGGCCCGAGCGCGATGACCCGCGCTCTCCTCGCGGCCCTCGCGCTCGCCGCTTGCGCCGCCCTCGCCTCCTGCAACCCCACTTGCCGCAGCACCTCCGACTGCATGGAGGGCGAGCACTGCGACTTCACCAGGAGCGTGTGCAAGCTGGGTTGCACCAGCGACGAGCAGTGCGGCGGCACCTACGGCGGCCGCGGCTGCGAGCTCAAGACCGGCCGCTGCAAGCCGCTCAACCTGCCCATCCCCTTCCCCGAGGACGCGAGCGTCGACGCGGGCACGGACGCCCGCACCAGCACCAGCGCCGACAGCGGCGAGCCCCGGGGGTGAAGCTCCGCGCAGACGCGCTCCTGGTGTCGAAGGGGCTCGCGGAGGACGAGGCCCGCGCGCGCGCGCTGATCATGGCCGGGAAGGTGTTCGCCTCGAAGGACGGGCGCGAGCGCCGGGTCGAGACCGCGGGCGAGAAGCTCGACGAGACCGCCGATCTCCGGGTGGCGGCGCCGGAGCACCCCTACGTCTCCCGCGGCGGAGTGAAGCTGGCGGCGGCGCTCGACGCCTTCGCGATCGATCCCTCGGGCCTCGCCTGCGCCGACGTCGGCGCGAGCACCGGAGGCTTCACCGACTGCCTGCTCCAGCGCGGCGCGGCGAAGGTGCACGCGATCGACGTGGGGTACGGGCAGCTCGCGTGGAAGCTGAGGAGCGACCCGCGCGTGGTGGTGCACGAGCGCACCAACGTGCGCTTGCTGCCGGAGGGAGCGCTCGGGGAGCCGATCGCGCTCCTGGTGGCGGACCTCTCCTTCATCGGGCTCGCCGATCTGCTCCCGCTCCTCCTCCGGCACCTCGCTCCGGGGGGCCGCGCGGTCCTCCTGGTGAAGCCTCAATTCGAGGCGGAGCGCGAGGACGTCGGCGCAGGCGGCGTGGTGGCGGACGCCGAGGTGCGGCGCGCCGCCGTCGCCAGGGTCCGCGCCGCCGCCGAGCGCGCGGGCGCGAGGGTGGAGGGCGACATGGTCTCCCCGATCACCGGCGCGGAGGGCAACGTCGAGCACCTGCTGGTCTTGACGCGCCCTCGCTGAACGGCAGGGCTCTTGCCCCTCCTCCCCGTCCGGCACAGTCTCATTGGCGGGCGATGGAGGTCGTCGAAATCATCCTCGGCTTCGCGGATCGGAGCACGGTGCGGATCGCGCCCGAGCCCGGCGTGGTGACGCTGGTGCCCATCGCCGGCGCGGACCTGGTCTCCTCCGCGGTGCGCGAGACCCTCTCGAAGCCCGGGAGGGAGAGCAGGCCCGCCATCCCCTTCGTGAGGGTGACGCTCCGGGACGGCGACCGCGAGATGAGCGTGGCGGACGACGCCGCGCAGGGGCTCCGCATGCTCTCGGAGTCGGTGAAGAAGAAGCCCCGCTTCGCGCTCGAGGCCAGGACCGCGCCCATCCTCGCGGACCCCCACCTCGAGGTGCTCCTCGCCCGCATCGCCACCACCCTCGGCGCGGAGCTGCCCGACGATCTGGGCCCCGCGCTCGCGGACACCGGGGAGCGCACGCCCGACGCGAAGGCCTCGCCGAAGGAGCTCGCGTACAAGCGGGCGCACGCGCGGGCGGCGTCACTCGCGCGCGAGGTGCGGGACATCGACACCAAGATGACCGGCTCGGTGGTGCCGGACTGGCTCTTCGTCGCCACCGGCTTCGGCGCTGTGGGCGTCCTGATGACGGTGGTGGTGCTCTACAACCCGGACCTCCGCGTGTACGTGGTCCCGACCATCATGATCGCGCTCTTCATCGGGCTCGCGATCTACGCCTATCGCGGCTGGAGCGAGCTCAAGACCCGCGACACCCTCGGCGAGGTGCGCATCCGCGTGCGCGAGGAGCGCGAGGTGGCGCGCGAGGAGGAGCGCGAGCTGGCGCAGGTGCTGAGGAAGAAGGGCGTGGACCCCGACGAGGTGCTCGAGCGCTTCGGCGCCGCGGGCCATCCGCCCGGCCTCCCGACACTGATCTCGCGCAAGACCACCAGCAAGGAGGAGGTCACCTCGTTCGGGCTCCTCGGCAGGCAGGTGATCGTCTTCGTGGAGAAGGACGCCGTGAGCGCGGGCGAGGACCTCGACCTCAGCCCGCCGGAGGTGATGGCCAGCCCGCTCTAGCCCGCTTCAGTCGCCCTTGGGGGCGGCCGCGGCGAGCTTCTCGACGTGGTACTTGGCGCGGTCCTTGTTCAGCTCCATCACCACGCCGATGCCGTAGGAGGTGCTGCCGTCGAGCATGCCCCAGGGGTCGGGGTTCGCGGTGCCCGCGTTGACGTAGAGGGCCTTCTGCCAGGCGTTGGGGGCGGCGGGAGCGCGGCCGGAGAGGTCGGTGGCGCGGCCGCCAGACTCGAGGATGTGGCCGAAGATCCCGAAGGGGATGTTCAGATCCTTGATGGTCTCGGTCATGTCCTGATCGCCGACGTTGCCGACGTCGGTGGCGACGTCGATGCCCTTCTTCCCGAACATCTTCGGCGGGCCGTGGGAGATCAGCACCACGGGCTTGGGCGCGCCCTCCGCGATCTTCCGCAGCGCGGAGAGGTCGTCGGCGCTGTAGCGCGCGGCGCCGGAGGTGTGGACGAAGCGCTTGTCGTAGTAGCCGGGGAGCGTGAGCAGCGTGCCGCCGTCGAGCTCGAAGCGGCGCACCCAGTTGCCGTTGATGAAGTTCATCTTCTTCCGCTGCACCTGATCGGCCATGCGGTTGAAGGAGCCGCAGGACTCCGTGTTGCCCGCGTGCGCGATCACCAGCATCTCCGAGTCGGCGAGCGCGTTCATCACCGCCTCGAGCTGGAACTCGTCCGCGCCCAGGTCGCCGTTGGCGATCACCACGTCCACCTTCGCGGCCTTGAACCGCTTGATGAGGACCTGGACCGCGGCGATGGTCTCCTCCCGATCGTCCTTGGTGGCGGAGATGACGCCGATGCGGAGGTCGGCGCCCTTCCTGTCCGTCTGCACCAGGCGCGAGCCCTCGAGGCGGTACTTGTGCCCGCCGCTCGCGAACTCGAGAGGCGAGTCGAGCGTCCCCGCGGGGCCGACGCACTCCCCGCGGCGCGCCTCCGCGAACGCGTCCCAGGGGCTCGCCTTCGCGGCCTCGGGCTCGGCCACCTGTGCGCCGGAGAGGAAGAGGATCAGCGTCGCTTGCAGCATCTGCGGGGGCGACCCTACCGCACCGAGCGCGCTCGCAGCCAGAGCACCAGCGTCACCACGCCGAGAGGGAGGTCCGTGGTGGCGATGTCCACGTAGGCGAGGTGGTGCGCGGAGGCCGCGAAGAAGGCCAGCCCGAGGACCGAGCTGGTCAGCTTCGAGACCACGATGGGGACCGCCATGTCTCTCCGCTTCTCGATGTCCTGCGCGGCGTAGAGGGCGCAGGTGGCGATGGTCGCCATCATCGAGCCCGCGAGGGCCAGCCAGAAGCGCTCCGGCGCGGCGTCGTGGATGGGGACGGGCGGGAGCCCCGGGGCGACCAGCCGGGCGGAGGCGTTGAGGAGGCCCAGGATCTGGTCCGGGGCGAGCACGAACGCGAGACCCGAGAGCACGTACGCGATGCCGGTGACCAGGAGCCAGAGGCGGAGCCGCTCGAGCGACGTCATCGGGGGCTTCGCCTACGGCCAGAGGGCGGCGGGCGCAATCAGGCGTCGGAATAGGGCCCCCCGTCCTCGCGGTTGCACACCCCAGATAGACGGAGTGAGCGAAGAAGCGGTGCTGGACCTCCCTCTGGTGCCGAACGCGTTCGCTCCGTCTACCCGCGCGCGATCGAGGGCAAACAGACCGATCCCTCCCCGGCCAGTCGGCCCTCGATCGCGAGCGATTGACTTCCGGACTCGGCCCCGGAGGTGACAGGCGTGAGAGAAGGGGCAGCTCTCGCGCCGGTTGCTTCCGGGGTCGTTTTTTCTTTTAAGGTGGGGCGTGCGAGCACCTCGGGCGGGTAGGCGCGTCTCCATCGTCGCGCCGTCGAGCCCGTTTCCCTCGGATCGATATCGGGCCGGCGTCGAGGTCCTCGGGCGTCTCGGGCTCGAGGTGAAGGAGCATGCCTTCGCCCGCGCGAGCACCGGCTTCCTGGCGGGACCGGACGACCTGCGCGTGCGCGCCCTCGAGGAGGTGCTCCAGGATCCCCATACAGACGTCGTCTGGGCGGCGCGCGGAGGGTACGGCCTCACCCGGATCGCGCACCGGCTCGGGGAGGCGGTCGCGGCCAGCGACAAGACCATCGTGGGCTTCTCCGACGTCTGCGCCCTCCACGCGCTGGCCCGCCGCTCGGGGCTGATCAGCATCCACGGCCCGGTGGTCACGCAGCTCGCCGACCTCTCACCCTCCGATCTCGCGAACCTCGAGCACGCCATCCAGGGGCGGTACGGGATGATCTCCGCCGTCGCCGAGGGCCCGATCGTCGCCGGCGGCCGCGCCGAGGGCCGTCTCGCCGGAGGCAACCTCGCGGTGCTGGCGGCGATGGTGGGCAGCGAGATCTTCCCCGACCTGAGGGGCGCGATCGTGCTCCTCGAGGACGTCGGCGAGCCCACCTATCGCCTCGATCGCATGCTCACCCAGCTCATCCTCTCCCGCGCCTTCGAGGGCGTCGCCGGCTTCGCGTGCGGCGACTTCGTGGGCTGCGAGCCGCGAAAGCCGACGGAGCCCCTGGCGATCGAGGTGCTGAGCGAGCGCCTCGGCGGGCTGGGCGTCCCGGTGCTGCTCGGCTTGCCCTTCGGACACGGCAAGCGCAACTTGGCGCTGCCCCTCGGCGCGCGGGCGGAGCTGGATGCTCCGGCGCGCACGCTCCGGGTGCTCGGACCCTAGTGCTCCGCGCCGGAGGTCACTTCCGCCCCGTGCTCCGAGCTCTCCGCCACCCGGGGCGGGATGGGACCTTGCCTCGTACGTGTGGAAGGGAGAACAGGACGAGCGTGGACCCGGAAGCGACCTCCGGTGCGGGGTACTAGCTTGGCCCAGACGATCGACATCTTCGCGGAGGGGGCGAGGGAACGCGTCTATCCGGGCGGCCAGATCGCCGTCTCGCGGGAGTGCCAGCGCAAGGTGTCCGCGTCGGTGGGGGTGCTCGCGCCGGGGATGAAGCCCACCAGCGTGGACACCATCTACGACCTCGCCTCGCTGACCAAGCCGCTCGCCACCGCGCTCCTGGTGGGGCGCGCCGTGGAGAAGGGGCTGTGCCGCTTCGAGGACCCGCTCTCCCGGTACGTGCCCGGCGTGGACCCGGCGATCACCATCGAGCACGTCCTCGAGCACTCCGCAGGATATCCTGCACACGAGCGCTTCGATCTGCGCCTCCCCGAGAGCCTGCGCCCGGGGAGCTGGGACGCGTGGAAGCACATCGTCTTCGAGGCGGCGAAGACCGGGCGGTTGACGGCGCCGGGCGCGCAAGCGGTGTACAGCGACATCGGCTTCATCGTCCTCGGCGCGGCGCTCGAGGTGATCTACAGCCTCCCCCTCTCGACCGCGTACACGCTCCTCGGGACGCCGCTCCTCTTCCGCGATCACCGGGGCTCGCCGGCGATGCCGCTCTTCTGGCCCCCGAAGCCGATCGCGCCCACCGAGGGGTGCTCGCCCGGCGAGGTGCACGACGAGAACGCGCGCGCGATGGGCGGCGTGGCGGGGCACGCGGGGCTCTTCGGGACCGCGGACGGCGTGCTCCGGATCGCCGAGCAGCTCGTGCTCGCGTACCACGGGTGGCGCGGGGGCATCCTCCAGCCCGACACCGTGCGGCGCCTGTGGCAGCCCAGCCTGGTCCCCGGCTCGACGCGCACGCTCGGATGGGATCGGCCCGCCACGGAGGCGTCCTCGACGGGCGGGCGCTGGCCGCGCTCGAGCGTGGGGCACCTCGGCTTCACGGGGACCAGCGTGTGGATCGAGCCCGACCGCGCGCTGGTGGTGGTGCTGGTCACGAACCGCGTGTGCCCGACCCGCGCGAACAACATGATCCGCCGCCTCCGCCCCGCGCTCCACGACGCCGCGTGGGAGGAGTGGGGCTCGGCGCGCCCGCGCGCACCCTCGTCGCGCTCGAAGCCTCCGCCGCGGGCGGGTGCCGGCGTTCACCCCTCTCGCAGCTGATTGCGATCGGAGCGGCCCCTGGCTTAACTCTTCGCCCCATGCGCGCCGCCCTCCGGAACCTCTCCGTGCTGCTCGCCCTCGTGTCGTGCAGCGACGATCGCGCGGCCTCTCCCGGCGGCGCGGGCAACGGGAGCGGCGGGCGCGACGCGAGCGTGACCACCGCGGGCGACGGAGGGACGGCACCCGCGGGCGCGGGCGACGCCCGGCTCAGGGCAGGCGACATCGACGGCGCGTTCACCGCCTTTCAGGGGCGGACCACCCCGGGCGACAGCTTCGGGGCCTGCCTCACCCGCACCCTCAGGATCGCGTCGGGCCCGGGCGTCACCGCGATCCTCGGCCGCTTCGGCGTGGCGCAGGTCCCCGTCGCGGACATCGCCGGGACGCGCGGGCTCCTGGTGCGCCGCGCGGAGGCCTGGCGCGGGGACGCGCAGATCACCCTCACCCCCGGCGGCAGGAAGACCTTCTCCCGCGCGCGCGCGCGCAACAACGGGATCTCCGCGCGCGAGTACCCCACCGGCGATCGCCTCTCGGTGTACTTCAGCGCCCCGGCGCTCCCCGCCTCCGGCGCGCGCTTCCCGAGCACCTTCGACTGCACCAACGGCTTCCGGCAGGGCGACACGGAGGTCTCGGTGTCGATGACCGTGGGCGGGACCTTCTGCTCCCAGACCTACCAGCAGCCCACGGGCGCGGGCTGCCAGACCGACGGCGGCACGGTGGAGGCCACGGCGGTGAGCGGAGGCGTGGGCGATCCGTGGACGGTGAAGCTCGACAACCTCCTCCTCGACTGCGGCTGCACCGGCACCACCTGCATGCGCGTCCGGGCGAGCGGCGAGCTGCACGCGAAGTGGATGCCGCGGATCGACACCACCGGCCTCCACCCGCTCCTCGCGGACCTCTCGGACGGCGGCTTCAGCGCGGCGCCCTACGTCTCGGCGCTGGCGGCGGGGACGCGGCTCGACCCGCTGGTGAGGAGCCTCGCCTCGGTGGTGGCGGAGCTCGACGTCGCCTCCGAGGAGTGCGCGCGCGCGGGACAGGGCAGCGGCGTGGTCTTCACCGTGCCCGGATCCATGTATGGGGGCTCGGACCTCCCGGTCACCGCTTCGGACGCGAAGATCGCCGCGGGCATCCTGGGCGCGGCGTCGGCGTGGATCCAGATCGCCCTCGCGTACGACTATCCCCTCGAGCTCGCGAGCCTGTGCACGGCGACGGAGTGCGTGAGCGACGCGATGCTGGTCGAGCGGTTGAACGCCGCCCTCCCCGCCTACGCGGGACGCCCGCTCGCGACGGCCAGGATGACCTTCGATCGCGCCCTCGGCCTCCTGGTCGCGGGCATCGACGCCGCGGGGCCGGGGAGCGTCGTGCCCAGGACCGCGGACACCACCGCGGGCCTGGCGGTGCTGCGCGCGTGGTTCACGGCCATGCAGGGCTCGCTGGCCGGCGGCGGCGTCGCGTTCCCGAGCGTGAGCCCGGTGGTGCGGATCGACCTCAGGGCCTTCTTCGCCACCCCACCCGACTTCTCGCGGGCGATGACCGACCCGCTCGTCTACGACGCCGGCATCCGCTGGGTCGAAGCCTTCGGCCAGGAGACGGTGGACCGCTTCCTCGACCTCGACTGGGGCGGCAGCTACACCAGCCCGAACGAGGCGGGCGATCCGCTGCGCGCGCTCGGCGACGTCCTCACCCACAGCGGCATGGTCTTCGATGACTAGCGTCGCGCTCGCCCTCCTCGTGCTCCTCCAGGGGAGCCCCCCGAAGGATCCGCTGGCCGCGCTCGACGTCCCGGCCTTCGTCGCGCGCGCCCTCTCCGACGCGAAGCTCGAGCCCGCGGAGCGCGCGAGGGTGGCGAGCGCCCTCGAGGCCCGCATCCGGCGGCGGATCGCGCGCGCGAAGGCGTCGTGCAAGGAGGTCGAGCGAACGAACGCGCGCCTCACCCTGGAGTGCACGGTCGAGAACGCGCAGCACCACCTGACCCTCGTCCTCGGCCCCGGCGGGCGCGCGGTGGACGTCGACGTGGAGGGCGCGCTGCTCTCCCGGAACTACCGCGCGAGGATGAACCGCGCGCTCCGCACCCGGACCCCCTCCGAGGTCATCGCGAGCCTCGAGACCGCCCCCGAGACCTCGTTCCTGACACCCTAGTCCTGGCCAGGTTGCGCCTCGAACGCTCGAGCGCTTCAGCGTCCGAAGGCGCCGCGCTCGTAGTCGGCGAGGAAGCGGCAGGTGGGGAGCGAGGAGGACTCGAGGAGCAGCACCAGCACCGAGCGGCCGGTGGTAGAGGTGACGACCAGGCCCACGCGGGACCACTCCGAGGAGACGGGGCGGGCGAAGGCGAGCTCCTCCGCGCCGCGCGCGACCAGGCGATCGCGAACCGAGGGGGTGCGGACCGCGTCGGACAGCCACGCGGCGTCCTTCGCGCGCGCCGCGGCGAGCAGCTTCTCGGCGCACGCGTCCACCGCCGCGCCGCGGGAGAACTGGCTCCCCACCGCCACCAGGAACGCCACCACGGCGAAGACGCCCGCGCCGATGACCACCCTCTTCCCCCGAAGCCGGTTCCTCTCCGAGGCGTCCAAGCTCACTCACCCGCCTTCTTCTTCAGGTTCATCAGCGCGGCGAACACCAGCGCCTGGTAGCGCGCGTCCGCCCCCGCGTGATGGAGCGTGGACTCGTCCCGCGGCGGCACCCCTGGCAGGTGGGAGGCCACGTTCTTCAGGCTGGTCTGCGACCACGCGAGGTCGAGCTTCCCCATCGCGAGGGCCTTGGTGTCGATCGCCGAGTGCCCGAACGGGTTCGGCACGCCCGTGTGCCCGAAGGTGTACGCGCAGAACATCCAGTCGAAGGGCGCGTTGTGGGCGACGAAGACCGGGCGATTGCGGATGTCCTTCTGCCTGTCGCGCACCCACTGAAAGATCCTCTCCATCGCCTCCTTGGGAGGGACGCCGGTCCTCGCCAGCTGTTCGAGGACCAGCTTGTGGATCGCCATCGCCGCTTCCTGCACCCCGGAGTACGCGGGCTGGAGCTCGAGGTAGAGGTCGTCCGTGAGTCGATACTCACCTGCCGTGCGGCGGACGTGCGTGACCCCGATCGAGAGCAGGCTGTGGATCCCCGGCACCGGGCCGGAGGTCTCGATGTCCACGCAGAAGTAGTCCAAGGGAGGCTGTATAGCGGCCGGATCACTCGAACGCGAGCACTGCGTGACCCGCGCGGGCGACGAGGCGCTCCGCGGAGACCCCGAAGACCTCCGCCACCCGCGCCTCCGTGAGGACCGCGGACACCGGCCCCACCGCGCGCGCCTCGCCCGCCGCGAGGAGCACCGCCTCGTCGGCGAAGCGGAGGGCGAGGTTCAGATCGTGGAGCGCCGCGATCACCGTGACCCCGAGCTGCCTCACGCACGCGAGGATCGCGAGCTGGTGCGCGATGTCGAGGTGGTTGGTGGGCTCGTCGAGGAGGAGGAGCCGCGGCCGCTGCGCCAGCGCCCGCGCGAGGAGCACGCGCTGCCGCTCGCCGCCGGAGAGCGCGGTGAACACGCGCCCCTCGAGCGCCGCCGCGTCCGTCCTGGCCAGCGCGTCGCGCACGATCGCGAGGTCCTCCGCGCCGTCGCCCTCGAGGAGGCGCTTGTACGGGCTCCGTCCCATCAGCACCACCTCCTCCACCAGGAAGTCGAGCTCGAGCGGGTCCTCCTGCCGGAGCAGCGCCAGCGTCTGCCCCCGCGCGCGCGGCGCCATCGCCCGCACGTCCGCGCCCCCCACCCGCACCACGCCGAGCGCAGGCGCGAGCGCCCCCGAGATCGCCCGGAGCAAGGTGGTCTTCCCGCTCCCGTTCGGCCCCACCACCGCCACGAAGCGTCCCGCCGCGACCTCGAAGGAGACGCCGCTCAGCGCGCGCCGCGGCCCGAGGTCCACGGAGAGCCCGGCGACGGAGACCTCTACGGGATCAACCATCCCCTTCTCCGTGCGAGCGGCGGAGGAGCAGGAGGAAGAAGGGCGCGCCGAGGAGCCCGGTGAGGAGCCCGACGGGGAGCTCCTCCGGCGCCAGGAGGGTCCGCGAGAGGGCGTCCATCGCGAGGAGGAGGAGCGCGCCCAGGGCGATCGCCGCAGGGAGGAGCCTCCGGTGATCCGGCCCCGTGAAGGGGCGGAGCGCGTGCGGCACCACCAGCCCCACGAAGCCGATCGCCCCCGCGAACGCCACCGCCGCCGCGGTCATCAGCGCGGTGATCACCACCAGCACCGTGCGCGCGCGCCCCGCGTCGAGCCCGAGAGACTCCGCCGCCTCGTCGCCGAGGAGGAGCAGGTTCTGCCAGCGCGCGAGCAAGCACAGCATCACCGCGCCGGGGACCATGAACACCGCCGTCCACAGCGCGCTGGGCCAGTCCGCCGCCGCGAGCCCGCCGAGGAGCCAGAACAGCACCCCCCGCACCTGGCTCGCCTCCGGCGCGAGGTAGAGGACCAGCCCCGTCGCCGCCTGCGCGAACGCGCTCCACGCCACGCCCGCGAGGAGCAGCCGCATCGCCGGCATCCGCC
>JADMIO011413706.1_pt1 | contig 37508 bp, 26 predicted proteins | sample 8958161 | NCBI WGS metagenome assembly JADMIO01 (sample SAMN16585339, study PRJNA669376) | soil metagenome | isolation source: Crop rotation soil | place: USA: Cullars Rotation, Alabama | collected 2011 | reverse complement strand
GCCGCGACTTCAAGTCACGTGAATTCCAAGCTTCGGATCCCACTGTGCTGGAAAGGGCCTGGCGCATCGCCGCGAGATGGCCGCAGGCAAGCGCCCGCTCGACTGGGCCGCGGCCGAGGCCCTCGCGTTTGCGCGCCTGGCGGCGGAAGGCCACCGCGTGCGGCTGAGCGGCCAGGACACGGCGCGCGGTACGTTCAGTCAGCGGCACGCCGAGTTTCACGACACGCAAGACGGAGCAAAATACACGCCGCTGCAGCACGTCGCCTCGAAACACGAGCAGGCGCCGGCGGAGATCATCAACAGTCCGCTCTCGGAAGCCGGGGTGCTCGGCTTCGAGTACGGTTACAGCCTCGATTATCCCGACGCGTTCGTCGGCTGGGAAGCTCAGTTCGGCGACTTCTGGAACGCAGCGCAGGTGATCGTCGATCAATTCATCGTCAGCGGCGAAGAGAAATGGCGGCAACTCTCCGGCCTCACGCTGTTGCTGCCGCACGGCTTTGAAGGCATGGGCCCGGAGCACTCCAGCGCAAGGCTCGAGCGCTTCCTGTTGCTGGCCGCGCGCGACAATCTGCAGCTCGTCTATCCATCCACGCCCGCGCAATACTTCCACGTGCTCTGCCGCCAGGTGCTGCGGCCGTGGCGCAAGCCGCTGATCGTGATCACGCCCAAGAGTCTGCTGCGCCTCCCGCAGTGCGTCTCGCCACTCGAAGAGTTCGCGCCCACGACAAAGTTCCAGCGCGTCATCGGCGACTTGAGCGTCGAACCACAGCGCGCCGAACGCATTTTGCTCTGCAGCGGCAAAATTTATTACGAACTTCTGCAACAGCGGCAGGAGTTGCAACGCAACGACACGGCGATCATCCGCGTCGAGCAGTTCTATCCTTCGCTCGAGCCCGCGCTGCGCGCGGCGCTGGCGCCTTATCGCGACGGCGTGCGAGCCATCTGGGTCCAGGAAGAGCCGGAGAACATGGGCGCGTGGCGGCATCTGCGGCTGACGTTCGATCAACGGCTGCTGGGACGCTTCCCGCTTTCTGTGATCGCGCGTCCAGCGTCGGCCAGTCCCGCGACCGGTTCGAGCAGCACGCACCGGCACGAACAGAAGAAGATCTTGCAGCAAGCTTTTTCGGGGCAGGCTTCCAGCCTGCAAGGCTCTGAAACTGCGGCGCTACAACGAGAGCCTGTGAAGTGAGAGCCTGTGAAGTCTTGAAGTTGGAAGGAGCGTCACCATGCCGACAGAGATCAAGATTCCCGCCGTGGGCGAGTCGGTTTCGGAAGTGCAGATCGGCTCGTGGCTGAAACGCGAAGGCGAGCCGGTAAAACAGGACGAACCGGTCGTCACGATCGAAAGCGAGAAGGCGACCGTGGAGGTCAATGCGCCGACTGCCGGGGTGTTGACGCATGTCTCCAAGAAAGATGGCGACGCGGCGAAGGTCGGTGAAGTGATTGCCGTGGTTGAGCAACAACAACGAAACGACACTACCCATCAGCAGGCGCCGAAGCCTCCGGAGCAGAAAGAAGAGCAGCCTGCGGCGACACGTAAAGCCAGCGCTACAGCGGCGCCGCCGCCAAACCGGGGCATGGGCGGTGCGCCCCCGCAGAGCGTCAAGCCTGAAGCCCCACAGGAGACAGGCAAGGCCGAAAAGACCAACGCCCAGACAGTTCAACCCGTCAATGCACTGCATGGGCGGGACGCCCATGCCGCGAAAGAGGAAGTCGTCCGCATGACGCCCCTGCGCCGCACCATCGCGGCTCGCATGGTCGAAGCGCAGAAGACCGCGGCGTTGCTGACAACCTTCAACGAGATCGACATGTCCGCGCTGATGGGCCTGCGGCGCAAACACCAGGATGCGTTTCAGAAGCGCTACAAGATCAAGCTGGGCATCATGTCGTTCTTCGTCAAGGCGGCGATTGACGCGCTGAAACTCGTGCCGCAAGTCAACGCCGAAGTGCGCGGCGAGGAGATCGTGTACCGCAACCACTACGACATCGGCATCGCCGTCGCTGGCGGCAAGGGGTTGGTCGTGCCGGTGCTACGCGACGCCGAGCACATGAGCTTCTCGCAGATCGAGCGCGCGATCGACGACTTCGCCCGCCGCGCATCCGAGAGCAAGATCGACCTGCACGAACTGGAAGGCGGCACGTTCACGATCACCAACGGCGGCATCTTTGGCTCGCTGCTGTCCACGCCGATCGTCAACCCGCCGCAGAGCGGCATTCTGGGACTACATGCGATTCAGGATCGTCCCATCGCCGTCGAAGGTCAGGTCGTCATTCGCCCCATGATGTACGTCGCGCTGACGTACGACCATCGGATCATCGACGGCCGCGAAGCCGTGACGTTCCTCAAGCGGATCAAGGAGTGCATCGAGGATCCGGCGCGAATGCTGGTAGAAACGTGAGTAGGCAGTAGGCACTAAGCAGTAGGCAGGAATAACGTCACCTTCGCGGTGCTTTCGGGCAGTTGTTCCTGCCTAGTGCTTAGTGCTACTGCCTACTATCCGTACTTGACACTCCCCTGCGCTTTTCGACACTCGAAGCCCTAATCACCTCAAGCACGGAGGCTGCATGGGTTTTGGTCTGGCGGTGAAGTGTTTTTTTGCGGCGCTGGGCGAAGACGAGAGGACGATCCGGCTCTCGCGCGCTCTGGCGGGGATCAAAGATCCCCCGGAGATCCGTGAAGTGATCCGCGAAGTGGCGGTGCCGATGAAGGACACGCCCCCGCCCCGCGAAATCATTAAGGAAGTCCCGGTCGAAGTGATCAAGGAAGTTCCCGTCGAGGTGGTGAGGGAAATCATCAAGGAAGTGCCGGTTGAGGTTATAAAAGAGGTGATCAAGGAAGTGCCCGTCGAAGTCATCAGGGAGGTCGTGAAAGAAGTTCCCGTGGACCGCGAAGTGATCAAGGAAGTGAGGGTCGAGGTCATCAAGGAAGTGCCCGTTGACAGGATCGTCGAGGTGATCAAGGAAGTCATCAAAGAAGTTCCGGTGGAAGTGGTCAAAGAGGTGGTGAAAGAGGTTCCCGTCGAAGTTGTGAAGGAAGTGGTGCGCGAAATTCCTAAAGAGGTGATCAAGGAGACCATTCGCGAGGTTCCGAAGGAGACGGTGCGCGAAGTCATCAAGCTCGTGCCCGACACGCACGGTCCGGCGCAGTTGCTGGCGCTGCTGCAGCAGGACGGGCGCCTCGTGGATTTTCTCAACGAAGAGATCGAAAGCTTCGAGGACGAGCAGATCGGCGCGGCGGTCCGTGAGATCCATTCCAAATGCCGCAAGGCGCTGCGGAAGTACGTGGTGATCGAGCCGGTGCGCACTGAAAAGGAAGGCGAGGTGGTATCGCTGGGCGCCGGCTACGATGCCTCGGCGATCCGGGTCACCGGGCAGGTGCGCGACAAGGCGCCGATGTTCGGGACGCTGCGCCATCGCGGCTGGCGCGCGACGAAGGTCGAACTGCCGGCGCGCCCGAGCGGCGCCGATCCGACCGTGATTATGCCGGCCGAGGTTGAAGTCGAATGAGCTCAGGCATGTATAAGTTCGTGAGCGACGCTGCGGCGCCGCCCGAAGACGCGATCGAATTCGTGCGTCTGGTCAATACGTTTAAGAACGCCTCCTTATTTGCATCGACATTCAAATCCACCGTTGAATTGCCCAGCGTCAGCGCGGCCGACCTGTTCACGTGGAACAACGAGATGGCGATCTCGCGCGCGCCGGGCCGCCTGGACGTGATGGGCGGCATCGCCGACTATTCCGGCTCGCTGGTGCTGCAGTTGCCGATTCGCGAAGCCACTTTTGTGGCGCTGGAACGCGCGGACGACCGCACAATCAGGATCTTCAGCCCCGGCGGCGATCAGCACCGCAATGAATTCTTCGAAATGAAGCTCGACCAGTTCCTGAACGCCGGCAAGCCGATCGGCTACGACGAAGCGCGCGAATTCTTCCGCCGCGAGCCGTCGCGGCACTGGGCGGCGTATGCGGCAGGCGTGTTTCTGGTGTTGATGCGCGAACGCCTGGTGAGCTTCCCCGGCGGCGCGCGCATGATGATCTCGTCGAAAGTGCCCGAAGGCAAAGGCGTCAGCTCGTCGGCCGCGATCGAAGTTGCGGCAATGAAAGCTGTCGCCGAAGCATTCAAGCTCACGCTCGACCCGCGCGACCTGGCGATCCTCTGCCAGAAGGTCGAGAACCTCGTCGTTGGCGCGCCCTGCGGCGTGATGGACCAGATGACCTCGGCCTGCGGCCACGCCGGGCAGCTCATGGCGCTGCTCTGCCAGCCAGCCGAACTACAGGAGCCCGTGAAGATTCCCGATGAGATCGCCTTCTGGGGACTGGACTCCGGCGTGCGCCATTCGGTCTCCGGAGCCGACTATGGCTCGGTGCGCATCGGCGCGTTCATGGGCTATCGCATGATCGCCGAACTGGCCGGTTTCAAGGCGACTCCGATTGGTGAAGGGCTGGTGCGCATTGATGATCCGCGCTGGAAAGGCTACCTCGCCAACGTCACCACCGCCGAATTTGAGTCCACGTTCAAGGACCAGCTTCCCACCACGATGAGCGGCGAGGAATTTTTGCGCTGCTACAGCGGCACAACCGATCCGGTTACGCGCATCGATCGCAAGAAGACTTACGCCGTGCGCGTACCGACGGCGCATCCAATCTACGAGCACGAACGCGTGCGAAAGTTCGCAGAACTGCTAAAGACACCCGGCCCAGTAGACCACGACCGGTTGAGCCAACTCGGCAAGCTCATGGTTCAATCGCATCAGAGCTACAGCGCCTGTGGCTTGGGCAGCGAGGGCACCGACCGCCTGGTGCGTCTGGTCGAACGCGCCGGCCCGGAAAAGGGCTTGTTCGGCGCCAAGATCACCGGCGGCGGCAGCGGCGGAACGGTGGCGGTGCTCGGCCGCAAAGGCAGCGATGCCGCGATCGATCACGTCGCGGAGCTCTATAAGAAGCAGACGGGGCACACGCCGTATATATTCTCCGGATCTTCCGAGGGAGCGAGATCGTGGTACGTGGTGCGTGGACAGTAGCAGTTGGCTGTTAGGAACAGCGCGCAAATTTCGGCCGGCGCGGCTACAGCCAAACGCTCAGCCATTTTCGGCACGACACTTGCCGCTCACTCGCGGAGGGTTGTGCGGCATAAGAGTGAGGGGCAAACATGAACGTTCTGATCACCGGCGGAGCAGGCTATATCGGCAGCCACACGGCCAAGGTCATGGCGCAGGCGGGCTACACGCCCGTGGCGCTCGACAACATGAGTTTCGGGCATGACTGGGCGTGCAAGTGGGGACCGCTGGAAAAGGGCGATCTCTGCGACACCGAATTCGTCCGGCGTGTGATCAAGCAGCACAAGATCGAGGCTGTCGTGCATTTCGCCGCGAACGCGTTCGTCGGCGAGTCGATGACCGATCCTCGGAAGTATTTCCAGAACAACGTCGTCAACACGCTCAATCTGCTCAATATCATGAAAGACGAAGGCGTGAAGACGATCGTGTTTTCTTCGACCTGCGCGACGTACGGCGATCCCGTGCGTGTGCCGATCGATGAGACACATCCGCAGAATCCCGTCAATCCTTACGGCGAATCGAAACTGTTCGTCGAGAAGATGCTGAAGTGGTACGGCCACGCCTATGGCCTGCGCTGGACGGCGCTGCGCTACTTCAACGCCGCCGGCGCCGATCCGGATGGCGAGATCGGCGAAGATCACAATCCGGAAACGCACCTGATTCCGCTCGTCATCCAAGCCGCGTTGGGCCAGCGCCCGCACATCGGCGTCTTCGGCACGGATTGGCCGACGCCCGACGGCACCGCCGTCCGCGACTACATCCACGTCACGGATCTGGCCGACGCGCACGTCAAATCGATGCAACGGCTGATGAAGGGCGAAGCCAGCGACTATTACAATCTGGGCACCGGCAGCGGCAGCACCGTCCGGGAAGTCATCAAGGCCGTCGAAAAGGTCAGCGGTCGCAGCGTGAAAGTCGTCGATTCCCCCCGCCGCGCCGGCGACCCGCCCGCGCTGATCGCTGACGCGAAGAAGGCCAATTCAGTGCTCGGCTGGAAGCCGCAATTCACACGCATCGAGACGATTGTTGAACACGCTTGGAAATGGCACTCAAAGAAGAAGTAGTTGGTAAACTACTTTCTTTTGACGGCGATGCACTCAACCTCTACGCGCGAGTTCGCGGGGAGTTTGGCGACCTGCACGGTCGAGCGCGCCGGCCGGTGGTCGCCGAAGAACGCGGCATATGTTTTGTTCATACCTTCGAAGTCGCCCAGATCCTGCATAAACACGGTCGTCTTCACGACGTCAGCGGGCGTACAGCCAGCGGCGGTGAGGACCTCGCGCAGATTCTCCAGCGCGGTCTGCGTGGCAGCTTCGATTGAGGTCGCGACGATCGCACCGGATTTGTCACGCGGGATCTGGCCTGAGACGAACACGAACTGGCCGATCCCGACGGCCGGACTGTACGGGCCCATCACGGTTTTGTTGCCGGCCGGGAAGTGATACTGGATCTCGGACATCTTACTGATCCGCCTTCTTGCTCGACGGCTTGATTACGCGCGGCTCGCTGGGCGGGTTGGTTTCGTAAACGGACGGAGCCTGCACGGCGACGCGGCGCTGTTCGCCCTGCCACCACTGCCGCCACTGCTCGACTGAGTTGGCGCGACCCACTTCACCATCCGACGGCGAGAAGCCGAAGTCTTTACGGGTGCGGGCGCGCAGAGCCTTGAAGGCGGTCTCGCGGATTGAATATTCTCTATCGGCGAGGCACTCGATCAAATCGCCGTTCGCATCCGCACGGCCGTAGAGGATCGTCAGGCGCAGGGCCGGCGCGCGGGCTTCCAGCCGTGGATTCTTCAGCAGATCGCGCACGTGGCTGACCACGATCTTGTCCACACCCTGCTTCGAGCCCCAGATCTTCAACTGCTCTTCAGCCGGCACGGCGATCGAAGGTTCGCGCAGCAGTCGCTTGGTCAGTTCGGTGACCGCTGTCTCTGAATCGGTGTCTTCCTTAACCGGCTCGAGCTTCTCCGCCTTGCGCTTGCTCTTCTCAGCCGCATCGCGGTTGAATCCGGAGTAGGAGGAATCGTCGTTGCTGTTGGGCTTGTTCATCGCCTTCTGAGCGGCGGCGGTGGTGCAGCCGCCGAGCGATAAAGCGCAGAGCCCGACCAGAATAATGCTGGCTAATAACCGCACACTCACCCTCCATCCCCCCATTGTGGTCAAACAGCAGCCTCGCTTAGTTCCTCATGTCGATGCTGGCATTCTTATTAAACTGTTCTTTCAGCAGACTATACTTCGACTGCTCAGTTTGCAAGCCGGGCGCATCCTCGGGGTCATCCGGTTTGCACATCTCTTCGCACTTGGCCAGGATGTCCAATTGGGTTTCGGTCTCGCGCATCCACTTCGGGTAGGTAGTGTGCTCGTCGGCAAGGTGTTTCTGGATGGCCGCGATCTTCTCCAGCGCATCTTTGCGCATCTTTTCGCGCGTGTTGATGTTCGCATACCACGAGCGCCATTTCTCGGTGCTCCACTCCTTGCGTTTGTTGACGCGCTTTTGGTCGCCGGGCGAGGAGAGCATCGAGAGCGCTTCATGCGCCGCCGACTCCGAGCCGGGATTTGAATCCATCGCCTTCATCACGATCGTAATCGCCTTGATGTCCTTGCTGCTCACGCAGTTGCCCAGCGCGGCGATGAACGCGTTCAGCGTCTTGCCGCTCATGCTGGTCCCGAACGCTTCCAGCACCAGCGTTTTGCATTCGGCATTGCGGATCGCGCCCAGCGCGTTGGCGGTCTCGACGCGGACGCTCTCATCGCTGTCGGTGATCAGGTCCTTCATCGACTTCTCCGTGCCCGCCGGTATGCCGGTGATTGGAATGCCCTTGACCGCGGTGGCGCGCACGGGCGCGGACTTGTCTTTGAACGCCGAGATCAGCGCCGCGCCGGCGGTGCTGTCGTTCTGGCGCTTGGCCAGGGCCTGCGCCAGCGTCAGGCGCACTTCGTCCGAGTTATTCGGATCGCGCAGCAGCGGCGCCAGCTCGGAGCTCTTGGCCTGGTCGCGCACCGTCTCGAATGCGCGGCGGCAAACTTCGGAAAGCCCCTTATCCTGACCGCTCATCGTCTCCAGCAGCTTCGGGATCGACTCGGTGATCGCCGTCGAGGGGATCGAGTCCATCGCCTTCGACTTCAAGGCCCCGTTGTCCGTAGCGGCAATCTTGATCAACGTAGTACAGACGCCTGAGACCCGCAGACCCTTCATCGCTTCGATCGCCACAGAGCGGACTTCCGTATCCGCGTCGCCGTCGGCGCGGCCGCCGAGCGCCATGCCGATCTTGGCGATCGTTTCCTGCTCTTCACCGAAGATCGGCGCGTTGGGCTCGGCTTTGCCTTCCTTCTCAATTTTCGCCTTGTGCGAAGTGATCGCTTCCTGAGCGATCACACCGAGCGATTTTGCCATCAGGGCTTTGGTCCCAGCGTCAGCGCCGTCGAGATGGTTGGCGAGGCTCTCGGCGGCGAAAATGCGGTGCGAACTGGTCTTGCCAAGCAGTTCGAGGCCATAGACGGCGGCTTCGCGGATCTCGGCATCGGGATCGGTCAACTTGACGCCGAAGAAGCCGCCGGCGCCATCGGCATCGAATTCGAAGCGCGACTTCGCGGAGCTCTTGCGCGCATCGACGCTGACGCCCGGCTTGGTCATCGAGCTCTCGTACAGCCAGATCATTCCCGGCTTGTAGCCGATCACGACGGCGAGAATCAAAAAGATCGCCAGTCCGCCGAGGATCTTATGTTTGAGGGTGATCTTGAACCCCGGCGCTTGGCCGCGAATGGAGCGCTTGGTCGTGCGGCGGGAAACGCGATTGCTGGAGTCCTCTACGGGTTCCGCATCGTCTTCGGCTACGCGCTTGGACGTGGGCTTACCCTTCTTGTCGAAGCGATTCGAAACACCCTTCTTGGCAAAGCGATTGGAGGTCTTCGACGGCGCGGGCTCCTCTTCGGCCTCCTCCACTTCGGCTTCGACTGGCTTCAGTTCGTCTTCAGCCTCGGCTTCTTCAGGTTCTTCCTTCGGAGGCGGCACGCCGCGCTTGATCGGCAGGCTCTTTTTGCTCAGGCCCTTCTTGGCCGGCGCTTCTTCTTTTACTTCCTCGACCTCGAGGTCCACCGTATCAGTGGCCGCCTCGACCACCTCAGCCTCTTCGACCTCAGGCTCAGGCGCAGGTTTCGCCGCCGCCTTGGCCATTCTCCCGTTTGAGACGCCCGCGCCGAGCTTGGTGCGCACCGAAGCCTTGGCCGGCACGGGAGCCGGCGCCGGAGCAGCGGGCTTGACGGGTTTCACGATGCGTTCGGCGTTTCTACGATCTTTGACGTGATCGAGCGGGTCCTCGGTAGCATAAAGCGACTTATCCGAGAGCAGGTGCTCGTCGGCCTTAAGCGCCAGCTTGCCGGTCTGCGGTTCGACTTTAACGTGGTCGACGAAATCTCCCAGCAGGTGGTCTTCTTCGACTGGCGGGGTCTCTTCGACCGGCGCTTCTTCAATGACTTCCTCGGCCTCGGGTTCGGGCTCCGGCTCGGGCGGCTTTTGTTTCACGACCGCGAGCTTGCGATTGGAAGTCGAAGCGCCGACCGCCGGCCGGCGTCCCGACCCGGCAGCCTTGGTGGCAACGTCCACACGCTGCGAAGTCTTTCTCGGAAGATTTGCCAAGTGCCGCTCCCCCAAAGGATTAAGGCGCATTATCCTAGCGCATTTTTGCCTATCGTCGAGACGTAACTTTACAGAATACAATTAGAGGAATTGGCGCGTCATTGCAGCCTGTATTCCGGAAGCATTCGACAATCGCAGCCCATCCCATCCAAATTCCGCACATAAACCAAAGATGATCCATATATAGACTTTCGCGGAACGGCATTCTTAACAACGGATAAGGGAGTTGAACTTGAGCAGTAAGATCAGGATGCACCAGCCAGGATTTCGTTTATGGAAGATTCGAAGCGGTTGCGCTGAGCTCCCGCCCACTCGGCTTGGTTCCATTGTGACCCCGGGCGGAGCCGGCGTGTTGCTATTTTTCATTGTCATCATCCTGGTTGTTGGCACATTTCAGTCCGGACCTGCGCGCGCCATCGACGATCTGTCCAATTTTCTTTTTCACGATACATCAACCAGCCGTATGACCAGTTTTGGCATCGCTGGTGCAATCAGCCTCGTGGTGGGACAAATACTGTGTTCCCGGGCAAAAGCACAAGCCGCGATGGATAGTCAGACCAAGCCAGATTAACGCCGCTGCTCAACTCCCCTTCGTCTTCTTCACCAGACTCTCCAGCAGCGTCAGCGCCTGAATCGGCGTGATGGCGTGCGGGTCGAGCGCGCGCAGCTCATCGATGATCTCTTTGATGCGCGGATCGACTTCGGCCGGCGCGGGTTCGAAGAGCTGCAATTGGCCGTCGCGCGATGACGGCTTGCGGCGTTTCCGGCCGGACGGTTCGGCTTCCGCGCCGCTCAGCAGTTGCCCGCCGCCGCCGGTCAGATGATCGAGTCGGCTCTGGCTCTGGTTTTCGAGTTCGTGCAGGATCGCTTTGGCGCGCTCCAGCAATGGAGACGGCAGGCCCGCAAGCCTCGCGACGTGGATGCCGAAACTGCGCTCGCTGGGTCCCGGCACGATGCGGTGCAGGAACGTGATCTCGCCCTGCCATTCCTTTACCGCCGCCGAGGCGTTCTTGACACGCGGGAGTTCCTCTTCGAGCGCGCTCAGCTCATGATAGTGCGTCGCGAACAGGGTCCGGGGCGCAGCCTGACCTTCGTGAAGGTGCTCGACGATCGACCAGGCCAGGCTGACGCCATCGTAGGTGCTCGTGCCGCGGCCGACCTCGTCAAGGACCAGCAGCGAGCGGCTGGTACAGGTGGAAAGAATCTCGGCGACTTCGGTCATCTCGAGCATGAACGTGCTGCGGCCGCCGGCGAGATCGTCAGCCGCTCCGACACGCGTGAAAATGCGATCGGCCAACCCGACTTCGGCGGATTCGGCCGGAACGAACGCGCCCATCTGCGCCAGAATCGTGCACAGCGCTGCCGAGCGGATGTAGGTCGATTTGCCGGCCATGTTCGGGCCGGTCAGCACGATGATCTGCGCTTCGGCTTTCGGAGCAGCTTTACGGGTGGCGTACTCGCGACCCGAGCTGGATTTGCCGTTCTCCTTAATCGGCGCGGCCAGCAAGAGGTCGTTGGGCACCAGTTCGCCCTTGGGCAGCGTCTCCTCAAGCACCGGATGGCGCATCTGCTCGAACGAGAGACGGCCCGAGTTCGACAACGACGGCCGGACGTGCCCGCGGCGGTGCGCGACATCGGCCATCGATGCCAGCGCGTCGAGCTGCGCCAGGGAGTGGCCGGCATCGAGCAGTTTCGACGCGGATTCAGCAGCAACATCGCGCAGCGCTAGAAAGAGCTTCTGTTCCAGCGCGCGAATCTTCTCCTCGGCGCCGAGCACCTCCGCTTCGCGTTCTTTCAGCGCGGGCGTCGTGTAGCGCTCGGCGTTCGTCAGCGTCTGGCGGCGTTCGTAATCTTTCGGGACGAGCTTGGCGTTGGCGCGAGAGATCTCGATGTAGTAGCCGAAGACGCGATTGTAGCCGACCTTCAGGCTGCCGATGCCGGTGCGTTCGGCCTCGCCGGATTCGAAGCGCGCGATCCAGTCCTTCCCGCCTGTGGCGATCGATTGCAGGCGGTCGAGCTCCGCCTCCACGCCGCTCTTGATCAATCCTCCGTCGGCGATCGCATTCGAACAATCGTCACGCAACTGCGCCGCAATTTTCTCGGCCAGCGCGTCGAAGCCGGTCAGCGACGTGCGGAGCGTCTCAAGCCTCTGCAATTCGGGCGTGTCGCCGGAGAACATCGACGTCCGCGCCGGCGCGGCGCCGGTCGTCTTCTCGAGCAACGGGCCGGTGTGAATCGCCGCCAGCCGCTCATGCAGTTTGGGCAGCAGCAGCAGCGTATCTTTGAGCGCGATCAGGTCACGCGGCGTGGCGCGCGCGGCCGACAAGCGCGCGGCGATGCGTTCGAGATCGGCCAGAGACTTGAATAGATCGCGCAGTTCTTCGCGCAATTCCGTACGTTCGACCAGCGCCGCGACTGCGTCCTGCCTGGCGCTCAGCACCTTCAGGTTGCGCAGCGGGCGAATCAGCCATTCGCGCAGGCAGCGGCTGCCGGCCGGCGTGCGCGTGCGATCGATCGCCCACAACAGGGATCCTTCCAGGCTGCGCGTCCGCAGCGTTTCGGTGAGCTCCAGGCTGCGGATGGCCGAATCGCCGAGCATCAGATACTCTTCGGGGTCGAACGGCTCGGGGGGCGAGAGCAGGACCTTGCCGCCGGGGTTGGTCTCATCGACATAGCCGACGAGCGCTCCCACCGCGCTCATCGCCAGCGGCATTTCTTTGGCGAGCTTTTTTAGCGCCGTAGCACGATCGCGATCGCGGCCGTTCTCGCTGAAGCGTGAGATCACATTCGCGTGCGCCTCGCGCGCGAAGAACGCGGCGTCGCGCAAGCGCGAGACCGCCGCGCCGGAAAGGATCGATTCGGCGACGGCGGGCGGAACTTTCTGGCCGTTCGGAAGCAGCGGGTCGTCGGGGAGCAGGCATTCGCTGGGCGACAAGCGGGTGAATTCCGAACGGAGCGCAGCTTCGCCCTCCAATTCTTGAATGAAGATACAGCCGTTGGCGAGATCGACCGACGCCAGCCCGAAGCGGCGCTCCCGTACCGCAGGCATCTTGCCTGCAAGCGGTGGACGGTCTTCGCCTGAGCCCTGGTCGCTCGTCGTGCCAGAGCCGCGCTCGGCAGAGCTTGCAGGCTGGAAGCCTGCGGTACGATCCTCCGGGCAGATCGCGATCAGGCGGTTGGCTTTCTTGGCTTCGAGCAGATTCTCTTCGAGCACCGTGCCGGGCGTGACCACGCGGGTGACGTCGCGCTTCACAAGGCCTTTGGCCTGCGCGGCGTCCTCCGTCTGATCGCAGACCGCGACCGAGTAGCCCATGCGCAGCAGCCGCGCCAAATATTGTTCAGCCGTGTGCGCCGGCACGCCGGCCATCGGGATCGCGTCGTGGCCTTTGTTGCGCGAGGTCAGCGTCAGTCCGAGCACGCGCGCGGCCGTCTTGGCGTCCTCATAGAAAAGTTCGTAGAAGTCGCCAATGCGGAAGAAGAGCAAGTGGCGCGGATAGCGCGTCTTGGCCGCCTGATATTGCTTCATGATCGGCGTGTCGGCGCCGCCGCCCGAACTCGCTTCCGCCTGAGCCATAGGCGGGGGATCGTAAACTGTAGGTGGGATGGCGTAAACAGCTTGTTGCGTGTTTCGTGTTGAATGGCTGGATGCAGGGTGGCCCATCCGGCGGCCAGAGGCCGACGGGTGGGTTGCGTAGCAACAAGATGCAGTTCAAGAACTGCTCATGAAGGCGGCGGATTGACGCAACGAAGAAATAATCAAAGGACCGTTGCTTCGATCCGTTCTCTTTGATGAACGGTGTTTGAACTGCATCTTGTCGCCAAGCGACCCACCAAGACACGAAAAGCAGATTCACGCAGCTTATGCGGCTCCCTCGCAGGACACGTGCTTGTTCATCGGATAGGCCGCGCCGGATGGGCCACCCAACTCCCCCCAACAACTGCAACCGCCACGTCAACACTTTGGAATGCTGAATAATCGAGCATTGGAAGTTTCATGACTAGCCGCGGAACAAGCTTTTATTTTGCCGTTCACGCAACACGGAACACGCAACGTTCGCTTGATCTTTTCCGTTTGCATAGCATTTTGATTTCACATGCCCTCTTTTGCTCTGCGCGCGTTCCGGTACCGCAACTACCAGCTCTTCTTTGGCGGACAGGGGTTGTCGCTGATCGGCACGTGGCTGTCGATCGTCGCGACCAACTGGCTCGTCTACCGCCTCGCTTCCGAAGCGCATATGAATGCCGAACTGGTGCTGGGCGTGGCCGGATTCGCGGGGCAGCTTCCGGTGCTGCTGGCTGGGCCGTTTGGCGGTGTGCTGGCCGACCGCTTCTCGCCGCGCAAACTGCTGATCGTCACGCAGGCGCTGTCGATGGTCCAGAGCGCCATTCTGGCGTGGCTGGCGTTCGCGAAGATCGTCACGATTCCGCAGATTGTTGTGCTCAACTGTTTTGCGGGATTGGTGAATGCGTTCGATATGCCGGCACGGCAGGCGTTCGTGGTGGAGATCATCGAAGATCGCGACGATCTGCCCAACGCCATCGCGCTCAATTCATCGATGTTCAACGCCGCCCGTCTAATCGGGCCGGCGATGGCGGGGTTGATCATTTACTGGACCGGCGAGGCCTGGTGCTTCTTCGTCGATGCGGTCAGCTATCTCGCTGTGATCTTTGCCTTGCTGGCAATGCGGGTTCCGCCGCGGGAACAGAAGGCTGCCCGGCACTCAGTCTTTCGCGAGATTTTTCACGGCTTCAGCTATGCTGCGAACTTTCCGCCTGTCCGCGTCGCCTTGACGCTCGTCGCCGCCATCAGCCTGATGACCATGGCCGTGAGCGTACTGCTGCCGGTGTTCGCCACGGCGCTGGCCGGCGGCGGGGCGCCCGAACATGGCGCGCGCGTGCTGGGCTTTCTGCAAGCCGCCTCCGGCTGCGGCGCGCTGCTGGGCGGCATCTATCTCGCGGCGCGGCGCTCGGTGCGCGGGCTGGGGCGCATGGTCGGGGTCTCCTGCCTGACGCTAGGCATCGCGGTATTCTGCTTTGGATTGTCGAACGACCTGTTTCTGTCGCTGAGCTGCATGTTCGGGATGGGATTCGGCATGCTGATGGTCTTTGCGTCGCTGAACACCATCCTGCAGACGATCATCGACGATGACAAACGCGGCCGCGTGATGGGTCTGTTCGGGATTTCGTTCCTGGGCGTGGCGCCGTTCGGCAACCTGCTTGGCGGCGTCCTCGCCAGCCGCATCGGCGCGGACCGCACCGCGATGTTCGCGGGCGGCGCGTGCGTTCTGGCCGGAGTTTGGTTTCTACTGCAGTTGCGATCGCTGCGCGTGATCGTGCGCGAGATCTATGCCGCAAAAGGTGTCGTGTAATTTGGCGTTATTTGTCTCCCAGACAATAGAGGTAATTGCCGCCGCGCACGTAGATCCGCTTGCCTTCAGCGATGGGTGAGCTCGCAAAGAACTCGGGAATCTCGTGGCCCTTGGCAAAGTACATGGTGGAAAGCAGACAGTCTTCAAGCTTGTTCCTGCCGACCTCCTTGTATTCGCGGCCGGGTTCGAACACCACGGCTGTGCCGCTCATCCCGAAGACATAGATGTGCTTGCCGGCCAGCATCGGGCTGGCGTAGATGGCGCCCCAGCCCCAGTCAGGCGCGTGATAGAAATCGAATTCCCACGATTTGCCCACTCCGAGGTCGCGTTCGTAAACCAGTTTCTGTGTCTCGGCGTCGATCACATAGAGGTATCCGTACTGATCGCAGATATACAACAGGCCCTCATGGTAGAGCGGCGAGGCGATAAGAGTTTCGCCTTGTCCTTTGCAGAGGCCCGTAATCTTGCCTTCGTTGGTCATCACCAGCTTGACGCTATCGACGGGGAGTTTTGCTTTGAAGACGTTTCCAGAGCGACAAGTCATGCCGTACAGCGTGCCGTTTTCGATCACCGGCGTGGGCACCAGGCCGCACAGATCGTCGCCATTCTCGACTAACACCTTACCTTCCTTCGCGTGCACCAGCTTCTTGCCATACATGATGCATTCTTCGCCGCAGACTTTCGTGGGAATCAACGCGGTAAATGGATCGCCGACGGTTTTGTCAGTCAATGACCAGAGGATCTCGCCGTTGCGAAGATCGAGCGCCAGCAGGCCGCCTTTGTGGTGATCCTGCAGATTCTCGAAGATGATCAGCTTGCCGTCGGCAATTATCGGCGAAACATAGCGGCCGACGCTGACTTTGACGCCCGGCATCACGGCCCACTTGCGGTTGCCGTCGAGATCGTAGCAGGCTGCAATACCAAGGTCCGACCAGACGTACACGTTCTTGCCATCGCTCACCGGCGTAGGCATGTTGGCTTCGGGATAATGGCCCGTCTGCCCGATGAACTTCGCCGAGTCCCCCTCGCCCGCCGCCTGAACGATCTGCTGATGCAGACTGGTGCGCTTCTGGATGGCCTCTGCGCTGAGCATTCCCTTCTCAACATAGGCCGCGTCGAGCTTGTTGAGTTCGGAGACCAATGGGGTGAGCTTCGAATACGCCGGCGAGCCCTGCTTGTCTTTGTCGCTCAAGATGTCGTAGTAAGTCAGCGAGCGAATCCACGCGATCTTGCCATCGGTCTTGCGAATGCAGACCAAGTCGCTGGGCCGCGACAACGCGAAAATACGGTCGCCGACGATCAACGGGTTGGCGATGTGGTAGCTGGGCAGCAGCGCCGCCCAGGCGATGCCTTCCGAGACCGTGTCGTAGGGCTTGCTCGCGTGGAAACCGAAATCCATATACCAGCTCGAATTGTTGACGTAGCCGCCCACGTCGTTACGGACCTTTAGCAGCACGTGATTCCAGCCTTTGTTCAATTTGAATGAGAACTCACCGACATAGGCATTGTTGTCGGAGCGCTTTTCGAAACTGGCGTCCTGAATCTCTTTGCCGTTCAAAAAAAGTTTCGCGGCGGAGGTCGCGCGGAAGCGGAAGCGAAACGTCGCTTCGGCTGGCGAATAGAGCCAAGTGTGCGCGAATGCGATGAAGGGAACCGTGTACGGCGGCTTGCCGGCGTTGTTGCGGGTCGGCGTGTTTTTGGGAATGTCGGCGGCGAAGATCGATTCAAAATTAAGCAGGCTGCCGGGAACATCGACCTTCCTCCAGCGTTGTCCGTTGACGGCGTCGCCCTCTTTGGGCATGCAGGCCGCCTCGTCTTTGAAGAACTCTTCGTTAGTGGCCGTCTTGGCGTCGCTGGCAGGAAGCGGCCCGAGCACCATCCACTTGGTCAGGGCTCCACAGAACGCCGGCACACCAGCAGGCTGATCGTCTTTGGGCCTATCGGGCTGGCAACGCAGACCCTTCATCGGCTTGCTGACCTTGCCCCAGGTCAGCGGCGGATTGGCGTCTGGGAATTTTCCAGTCCAGTTGCCGCGCCAGCCGACCATCGGGCCGACCATGGGGCCGGGGGCCTTGACTGGAGTATTCTTGTCTTTGGAAGCTTCGCCGGCCAGAGCTCCGCCCAACAAAGCCGCGAAAAGAAGGAGCATTCCGCATCGGATCGTGGTTGCCATCGGCATACCTCCTTTTGTCCTGCATTAGCTGTATATGAATTATTTTCGATCTATGAAATAATTCTTAAACAATCTTATGAAGGCCGCTGTTGACAGGTATAAGCTCGCTTGAATTCGTTACCATTTCGCCTTTTGAAGCCCTGATGGTCCGCCCCCGCACCGTCCGTGCTGCCATCGCACACAAATTCTAGAGCCAACTTGCATTTCCCCGCCCGCCTCCCATAATGAGCCGCGCATTTCAAAATTCATTTGGTTTCCATTTCGTGGGGAGGAGATGCTGTATGGCTACACAGGCGCCGGCTGTTCCTAAACAGAGAGAAAACGAGGTCCGTAACGAGCCGGTTCGGAACGAACCCGCCGCCGAGCAGCCCCAACGCTCGATTCCCGCCAGCGAAGTGCTCTCGAAGATTCCCGCGACTTCCGCGGACCGCTACCAGATTCGCCGCGATATCCAGTTGGGCGGCAACGGCGCCTGCAAGGTCGCCTTCGATCAGCTTGCAGAACGCGAAGTGATTTTGAAGACCAGCAACGCGCAGGGCGGCCAAGGGGGATGGGGCGGCGAGCGCATCGTAAAAGAAGCGCGCATCGCCGCGAAGCTCAACCACGCCAACGTCTCCCGCCTGCTCGATCTGGGCTCGTTCGGCAAAGAGCAGGTCTTCATGACCATGCCCTACATCGAAGGCTCGAGCCTGGATGTGGTGATCAAGAAGATCTCCGAAGCCGGCATCCCCGGCCTGACCGGTTACAGCATCACCGCCGTCGCCGAGCTGTTCGACAAGATCTGCGCGGGCGTCGAGCATGCGCACAGCGCCGGCTTCCTGCACCTGGACCTGAAGCCGCAGAACGTCATCGTGGGCAGCCGCGGTGAAGTGGTGGTGATCGACTGGGGCGTCTCGCAGCCGTTAAGCGGCGGCGAAATCCCCAAGCGCTACGCCTCCAACGAAGCCCCGACCGCTCCGAACCTGAACACGACGCTAACCGGCAGCCTGGCCAGCGACCCGAACGTGCGCGCCGTCGGCACGCCGGCGTTCCTGGCCCCCGAACAGTGGGCCGGCGATCCCGGCACCTTCACGGAACGCACCGACGTCTACGGCTTGGGTGGCGTACTCTTCTTCCTGCTGACCGGCGCTTCGCCCAATCAGATCCAGCGCCCGATGGACCTCGACCCGTACTTCCGCCACAGCCCCGTCCCGACGCCGTCGGATTTCACCCGCCGCCGCGTCCCGCCGGAGCTCGAAGCCTTGTGCGTGAAGTGCCTGGCGCGCGATCCTCAGCAGCGCTACCCGAGCGTCTTCTACGTCCGCCACGTCCTCAAGAGCTGGCTGAGCCGGCCGGAGATGTGGGAGCTGTACCGGACAAGCATCAATTATTAACCGTACCGCGGGCTTCCAGACTGCAAGAGCGCGCGGCGAAAGCCGCGCGTTTTTTTTTCGTAGCAGGGGCATCTTGCCCCTGCCCTTGCTGCCGAACCGGCTCTTTAACGTGCGATTACGCTCCCTGAACGCAGGCAACAAGGAACATGGGCGAGACACCCATGCTACGGTTTTTCTTTCGCTGTGACGATCGTTAGACTATAGTGTTGAATACCTTATGAGAACTCGCGCCGCCGACTTATTTGTACTGCTCCTTGCCTTTCTTCTCTGCGGCGCCGCGCGAGCTGATCTGGAAGTCAACGACCGCACCGACACGGTAGAACTGGTGGACGGCACGATCATCGATTGCGTGGTGCTGATGGTCGCCGACAAGGGCGCGCTGATCGTCGAAGGCGATGCGAAAGACAAGGAGCATCGCCGGCAGCGCCTGATCCCCAAAGATCAGATCGCGCACATCACACACGGCAAAGCGAAGGGCTCCATTTCAGGCTACCAGACCGACACCGAGCTGGCGCGGAAGGTGATCCAGGGTAACGGCTATCGCCAGGAGTTGAAAACAAAGCCGCGCAGCGACGAAGTGAAGGGGCCGCAAGGCCCGGTTGGTCCAATCAGCCTGGAAAGCGCCAAGCTGACGGACGAAGACAAGGGCATCCCGGTTCCGAGCACAAAATTGACCGCGCAGGAATTACGCGACAGTTATTTTTCGCGCTTCCCTGAGTTGAAAACCTCGACGCAGGGGTTGCTGGGCAACGATCGCGCCGGCCAGGTGCTCGATCAGGCCATGAAGGGCGATCCCTTGGTTCGCCGGCAAGTGGAGGGCTTTCTCTCGCTGGTGCTCTCAGGCGCGACGCAGGCCTCTTCCGCAGAGGCCGTCACGCCGGTGAAGAACGCCAAGCCGCCCAAGAAGCCGCGCAAAGAAGGCGACACCCCGCCGGCGAAGCAGCCAGGCAAGCCGGGTGGCAACTGAATCTGTCGATATCATCAAATCATTGAAGATGGTGTGGGATGGCAGGACGGATGAACGACTGTCTGCGCCAATTTCGTTGCTTCCGGCCGGTCATTAGCCCGACTTCGACGCGGGGACGCCCTCGGCAAAAGGCTCTGCTCTAAGGGGCCACGTCAATAGTTTCGATGAGGTCCAGCGGAAAGATGGCCGATGTATCCGGACTCCGGATGATCAAGCCCAATTCGGTCACATTGCAAAAATTTGCGTTGAGCTTACGTTGTTCGGCCTTTTGCTTAAGCTGTACTACAACTTGCTTTTGCGAACGTTGCGCAGCCCGTACCCTTTCGGCGACTTCGCTGCTCCTCATAACAACCTCCAACCCCGCCGGGGGCGAAAAGCTATCGGAAATGCAAAGCGAAGCGCAGGCCAACCGCTATTTATTGCGGGCTGCGCCCTGAAGGTATTGACTCAATTGCTCTTGGAGTCCTTAACCGTTCCGTCGCACGTGTTGACCAAGCTTGGGAAGATTGTTTTGTTGAAAAAAGGGAATGGATAAATGCCGGAAAATGAGCTTCGAACGGCCACAAGTCAATTTTACTTGTTCGGCGCTGGCGCTGCGCCTGCTCCGGGGATGGTCGCTTCCTTGACGGTGCGGAAGTAGTCCTTCACCGTCTCGCGGGCGTCGCTGGGGATGCGTTCCAGCTCCAGTGAGCTTTCGGACTCCTGGGCAGCGGCGCTCATTGAGGTAATGAAATCCTGCGGCGCTTCGCCCTTGGCGCCCTGGCCACGAAAGTGTGACAGCCCCGTGATCGCGCCAGCTTGCATCTGGCCTTTCACCTTTTCGGATTTGAACTCGGCGTCGCCGTCGCGGTAGGGCCGCTTGCCGACGCCTCTGCCGCCGCCCAGACCATTGCCCGGCTTTCCGTTCTTCTCGTTGTTATTGTTCTGATCGCCGCCCTGCTGCTGCTGGCCGCCGTTCTGGCTCTGCTTGCCATCCTGGTTACCTTGCTGGCCGCTCTGCTGCCCAGCCATGCGGCCGCGCACCTTCTTGCTGCTCTGCCCCGATGAACCTTTCTTGCCTTTGGCCATCTTGCTCTTGCCGGACTTCGCGGACTTGCCGTTCTGTCCCTGCTGCTGCTGGCCCTGCTGGCCTTCTTCGCCATTCTCGTCCTGATTTTCCATGCCTTCCATGGCTTGATCGACGCTTTCTTCGACCTCGTCGAGCTGATTCATTTCGTCTTTCTCGTCTTCGCTCAGCTTGTCGTCGTTGTCCTCTTCGAGGCGCTCGAGCTCGTCGGCGACGTTGTTGAGTTCGTTCTGCATGTCGTCGCCCAGGTTCTTGTGCTTACCCTTGTTCTTGGGGTTCTCGTAGTCTTTCATCGCCTGCTGGATCTTCTCGAAGTCGGCGGCGTTGAGCGTTTTCGAGAGGTCGTTCAGGTCCTGACTCAGCTTTTCGTCATCGGCCAGCGCGCCGGCGAGCTTCTCGACCTCGCGCTGCAACTTTTCGAGCTCCTTTTTCTTTTGCTCCTCGGTCATGTCCTTGTTTTCGAGCACCTCGGCCTTCATCTTCTCGGCCAGCTTGCGCAGCTCGCGTGCGGCCAGCGACGGATCGCCCATCTTCAAAGCTTCCGAAACTTCTTTGGTCAGCGCGCCTTCTTCGGTGTTGAGATCCTTGGCGCTGAGTTTCTCTAAGCGGTCGAGGAAATCCTTGCCTTCAGTGATCTTCTCTTTCTCGGCTTCGATGTCGCGCTTGATCTGTCCCAGCGCCACCAGCGCCTCTTCGGTGTTGCGCTTGCCGTCTTTGATGTCCTTCGCGATGCCCGCCGCCTTCTCCATCATCGTCTGAACTTTGTACTGTCCGGTGTTCGGATCGACCTGCGTATCGGGCCGCTTCTGCTTCATGTCTTCCAACTGCTTTTCAAGCTGCGAGGCCGCGGTCTGCCGCACCAGTTCAGCCTTCCTCTTCTTCTGTGCGCCGGTTACCAGGCCCAGGACATCCTGCTGCGGCATAAAATAGAACAGCAGCGCGGCGATGACTCCGGGCAGAATCGCGAAGCTCATTGAACGTGGGAAGCTCACCGGGAATGCCTGCTCGACCTTCAGCACGTTCAGTTTGCTGAGCGCTTCTTCGAAGAACGCTTCGCCGAACGCCGCGTTGGCCGGGTCGTCCAGATCCAGCGTCAGCGCGGTGCACAAACGGGCGTGCAGCCGCAATCGGTCATCGGCCAGAACCGCGGCGAGATTCTGATGAATGCGCGGGGAGTAGGTGCGCCAGAGGATGTATGGAATCCCCAACGCGGTGATTGCGCCCCAGATAATCCACACGTTGACGCCCAGTTTTTCGAGAGAGAACAGACGGTCGGAGAAAATGCAGAGGGCCAGCAGCCATGCGGAGATATTCAAAACGACCGTGGTGGCGCGCAGCGCTTCCTGAGCTCGAAGCCGCGCCAGTGCGCTGCTGACGTAGCGGCGCAACCGCTCGCGTCCCGAGATCAGCTCGTTGGAAGCATTCCAAGCCATCGTCGTCATGATTGCGTTCCTTATATGGGCCTGCTGCTGCCGCGCAGTCCCTTATTGAAACTACCCATTTAGGATCAGGTTACAACATTTTTAGAGAAAACTATGCACCAGGAATACTCTCACGTTTGCGCTCCCAAGTTACACTGGCGCAGACGCTTAATCACAGGAGCAACCATGAGACCCGCGGTTATTTGAAAAACACGGCAACCAATTGAGCACAATGTGCGTCACTAATGGTAGAGGCTGTTTTTCGCCTGATCGCAAAGCGAAATGCAGTGTAGAATTATTTACCTTAATTGGAACGCCCCGGCATGCTAATCTTGTATTGTGAAAATTGTAACCGCCGTATTACCGATGCTGAAATATCCGCTGGCAAGGCAAAGTACGTAGACGAAAACAAGGCGCTGTGCCCCGAGTGTGCGCCGGCACACGCGCCCATTCCCGCCGGCGCAATGCGCGGCCGCACACCCGGAAAAGCCATGCCGACTCCGCAGCGTCCGGCGCCCGCGCGCGCGAGCGGATCGGCGCCGACCTTGCCTGCAGCGCCGGCCAGGCAAGGCGCCACGCCACGCGCCAGCGGTTCGGGTGCGGGGACGACAGCAGTCCGTATTCCAAAGGTGGCGCGAGGGAGCTCTTCCCGCGAGACTGATAGCCCCGCAACAAAGGGGAGCAACAACACCGCGCTCTTAGTCTGCGTGGTTGCTGGAGTGATCGTGCTCGGCGGCGCCGTCATGTTAATGACCGGCGGTTCAGGCTCGCCGCCTCCGTCGAAGAAAAATACGGAAGTTGCCTCACCGGAAACACCAACCAAGCCGAACAAACCGGAGAAGGTGGACCCACCGGTCTTGCCACCTGCGGCGGTCGTGCCTCCTCCGGCTCCGAATAAACCCATTGCCGCGAACCCTGCCATGCCGGCCAACCCAATTGCGGGAAGAGACAGCAGCCCAGAGGCAACCCCGCCAGCCAAACCGCGCAACACGGACAACGACATGGCGGATTTCCGTGAAGAGCTGGCGGGCAATAAGCTAAAGGAGGCCAAGTCATTCGCTGAGGCCAATCCCAAGGACCCGTGGGGCTACAAAGACAAGTTGGATGACATTGTCGCCCATTACCGGTCCACCAAGGCCGGCCAGGAAGCGACAAAGATTCTCGCAGATTTGAAAGTCCCGGAGAAACCCGAGAAGCCAAAACCGGCCGAACCAAAAGGCGCAGGGGCCGGGAAGCTGATCCTCGATCCAAAGTCGATCGAAACTTTGAATAGCCAATGCCGTGACGCCTGGCGCATCGAAAATGGCGTCATTGTGAATATTCCCGGTAAAGACAATGCCGCGCAGACAGCAACAGATGCCGGGGACGGAGAGTACAAAGTGCTTTTCGAGGCGACTGCTGGCGCTACGGTGACTTTCAGCTTTCGCCAGAGCGGGAATGGAACTGACGCGATCCACTTCAACCGCACGAATCTTGCGCCGCTCGAAAACGGCAAGCCTCACGAGTTTATCTATATCGCCCGAGGCGATCAGGTGAAAGCCACGCTGGATGGCAAGCCGGTTACTATGCAAACAGTTAACGCGCCGCGCGAAGGCCGCGTGCAGTTCAATGTCCATGATGGCGACTTGAAGGTGCACAGCATCGAATTGCGGAAACTGGAGAATTGATGGAAACTCACCCTCCTGATCGCAGCAACCCGGAGGAGTGATGAACGAAAAGATCATCGGCAACAACATCCGCAACTGGCGCCTGAAGAAAGGCCTGACGCTCACCGAGACCGCGAAAGCCGCCAACCTGACCAAGAGTGCGCTGTCGAAAATCGAAACCGGGCGGATCTCGCCGCCGATCTCCACGGTGCTGCGGATCGGGCAGGCGCTGTCTGTTTCGCTGGCTGAGTTCTTCGCCGAGCCGGGACGCGCGCCCAATTACGTGCTCACCCGCAAAGGCCAGGGCAAGCCGCTTGTCCGCGACGGCTCGGAGTTCGGTTACTCGTACGAGGCGCTCGCGCTGGATATGCCCGGCAAGCTGGCCGAACCGTTCATGATGACGATCAAGCCCTCCGATCAGACCGCGACGTTCCAACACGGCGGCGATGAGTTCATGTTCATCCTGTCGGGCAAGATGGAATTCACGGTCGCCGGCGAAATGCTGACGCTGGGCCCCGGCGATTCGCTCTACTTCAATCCGCGCCACCCGCACAGCGCGCGAGCGCTGGGCAAAGAGGAGGTGCGCTACCTGGCGATGTTTGTCGAAGAGCGCGCCGAGAAGAAATCCGCCAGGCGCAAGCGGTAGTGTTTCCTTTCACGCAACTTTTCTATCCAGATAAATATTGACTTCGTTTCCTCCTGAGCTACTGTGTTTCCTGTTAGGACACAATATCGCCGCGGAGGAAACGCTCATGGCCAACCGCAAAGTCATCATCACCTGCGCAATCACCGGTTCGATCCACACGCCCACCATGTCGCCGCATCTGCCGGTGACGCCCGAGCAGATCGCGCAATCGGCGATCGAAGCGGCTCAGGCCGGGGCGGCGATCCTGCACCTCCATGCACGCAACCCCGAGGATGGCCGGCCGTCGCCAAATCCCGACGACTTCTCGTACCTGCCGGAAATTGCCGCCAACTGCGACGCGGTGCTCAACATGACCACCGGCGGCGCGCCGAACATGACCGTGCAGGACCGCCTGCGCGCGCCGCTGCGCGTTCAGCCGGAAATGTGCTCGCTCAACCTGGGCTCGATGAACTTCGGGCTCTATCCGATGCTGCGCAAACACAATCAATGGAACCACGCATGGGAGCCGCAATACCTCGAAAGCAGCCGCGAGTTCATCTTCCGCAACACGTTCGCGGACATCGAATACATCCTCAAGTCGATGGGCGAAGGCGCCGGTGCGCGCTTCGAATTCGAGTGCTACGACGTCGGTCACATTTACACGCTGGCGCATTTCCTGGATCGCAAGCTGGTCAAGCCGCCGTTGTTCGTCCAGTTCGTGCTCGGGATTCTCGGCGGCATTGGGCCGGAGCCCGAAAATCTGCTGTTCATGCGCCAGACCGCACATCGCCTGCTGGGCAACAGCTTCGAATGGTCGGTGCTCGGCGCCGGCCGCAGCCAGATGAGTCTCGGTACGCTCTCGGCGACGCTCGGCGGCCACATCCGCGTCGGGCTCGAAGACAACCTCTACATCGGCAAAGGCAAGCTCGCCGTCTCGAACGCCGAGCAGGTCCGCGCCATACGTACGGTGTTGCAAGGCCTCGCCCTCGACATCGCCACCCCTGAGGACGTGCGGCAGATGCTGCAGCTCAAAGGAAAACAGGAGGTCGCATTCGCATGAAAAACATTGATACGGTCGCCGTCATCGGTTGCGGCACGATTGGCTCGAGCTGGGCGGCGTTGTTCGCGGCGCACGGTTTGAACGTCCGCATGTACGACGTGAATGCCGCCGCACTCGCCAATGGGCAGCGCAGCGCGGCGGTGACCCTCGAGCGCCTGTTTGCCAGCCGTGGCGAACAGGATGAAGATGTGCTGGCCGACGCGCGTTCGCGCATTCAGGCGCTCCCCTCCCCCGCCGAGGTGCTCGATGGCGTGCAGTTCATTCAGGAATCGGTGCTTGAGCGTTACCCGATCAAGCGCGAAGCGCATGAGCTCATTGAACGCTACGCGCCACCTGATGCGATCATCGCGAGCAGCTCGTCGGGGCTGCTCGCCAATCGCATGCAGGAAGGCTTGAAGCATCCCGAGCGTTTCATCGTCGCGCATCCCTTCAATCCGCCGCATCTCATTCCGCTCGTCGAACTGGTTCCCGGGCCGCAGACCAGCGCGGCGGTGCTTGCGGGGACGCATGAATTCTACACCGCGCTCGGCAAAGTCCCCGTCACGCTGCGCAAAGAAGTTCCCGGCCACATCGCCAACCGTCTGGCTGTGGCCGTCTGGCGCGAAGCAATCGATCTGGTGGCCAGCGGTGTCGCCAGCATCGAGGACGTCGATAAAGCACTCTACGCCGGCCCCGGCCTGCGGTGGGCGTCGATGGGTCAGCACATGATCTACCACCTCAACGGCGGCCCCCGCGGCTACGAGGGCTTCTTCGAGCACTTCGGCCCGCAGATCGAATCGTGGCTGGCCACGATGGCGCAGTGGACAGAGATCCCAGCCGACGCGCGCACCGAGGTACTGCGTCAGATGCGTGAGAGCCTGCAAGGCCGCACGCAAGCGGAACTCGAAGTGTGGCGAGACGAGCGGCTGCAGCGAGTGCTGCACGCGCTGTATCCCAAAGAACAGGAGCAGCCTGCGGCACTTTAACTTTCTCGGCCCATGCCGTATGACGGTCCTCGTCAGGTTAGGAGGACCTCGCGATGAAAGAATATGCCGTGCTCACCGCCGTCGGGGCCGACCGCCCAGGGTTGGTCGATTCGGTTTCGAAATTCATTCTCGATCAGGGCTGCAACATCGAAGACAGCCGCATGGCGGTGCTGGGCGGCGAGTTTGCGATGTTAATTCTGATCGACGGCACGCACGAAGCAATCGAGCGCGTGGTGAAAGGCTCGGCCGGCGCCAGCGAGAAGAGCGGCCTGGCAGTGCAGTGCCGCCGCACGCGCTCACCCGGCGAAGCCGCCCGCACCGGCACGATTCCCTACAAGCTGGAAGCCTATTCGATGGACCACCCCGGCATCGTGCAGCGCATCTCCGCTTATCTCGCCGGCCGCAAGATCAACATCCGCGCGCTCGACACACGTCTGAGCATCGCGCCCATCAGCGGCCAGCCGCTGTTTTCATTGCACGCCACGATCGAAGTGCCCTCACAGGAGAATGTGATGGAGCTGCGGCAGGCGCTCGAAGAAATCGGAGCGCAGCAGAACATTGATATTGTGCTGAAGCCAGAAGGTGTGTAGTAAGGACGTTGTTCATTGGCGGCGTGGCGCTAAAGGGGTGCGCCCCACCAATCCTCAATTCCTTTCTTCAATACTCGCGAAATGAAGCCTTTATATTTACCTCTTAGGAGCAGCGTAATCGAGATATCGAAAGACCGGTCACGCAACAGGTATGAGTCATGTTTCAGGCCGCTCGTATCAAATCCATCAATGGACCGCGTGATAAGCAAATCGCCGTGAAAATTTGAATCACTCGAGATGAAATTGATGTTTACCAGTTGTTCTTTGGGAAGAACTTGAGTCACCAACGCGTAATGACCATGTGTGGACTTCCCCAAGCGCGGATGCTCTATGAACCAGATCTGACCAGGCTCGGGCAAAGGTCTGTCGGATTCTGCTTTGCTGGCCATAGGATCGGTCTGTTACGGACGCGCAAGCCGATCCTTTGGGAAAACAACAAGCTTCACGACCTCTTCATAGTTATAGATGGGCTGTCCCTTGGGTCCAAAGCGGGTCGGCTTCAAGTATTTTGCGATAATCTCGCCGGCCTCCTCCCACGTTTTGCAGCGAATTGGAAAACGCGTTCGCGACCTTTTCGGAGGAGATGTCTTAGCCTTCGCGAGAGAGCGTGATCTTGTTGCCGACGACATTCGATGGCCCTCAGTTCGCGTTTATTCTCAATCATCATCTTGCGAAGTCTAGACTATTCCTACCGTTTCATTTGCTGCCTTCCGACTCCGGCTTCTCCGGCAACAGCGGCTGCTTCTCGGGTCCGTGCATGATCAATCTCAAGAACTGCGACGCCGCGCCGCTTACCCACGAGCGCTCGCGGCTGGACTTCTGCAGCGCGCTGTTGACGGCGATCTGCGCGTCGGCGGACTTCTGGTCTTCGAACAGGCGGATGCCGGTCAGCAGCTCCCATTCGGCCGCGTTGAAGATGCGCGGGCCGTCGAGCAGATTCAGGCGCTCGGGCAGTTCCGCCGGACTCAGCATCGTCGGCGCCGAGAGCAGCTTGGCTGCCATCTTCACTTCTTCGGGGACTTTTTCGCGTGTCAGCAGTGGGGTGAGGGTGCTATAGCCCTCGCCGGTGAGCGCGATCTTCAGCACGGCCAGCCGCACCGAAGCCTTTCCGGAAATCTCCGGCAACGCATCGGCCTTGGCGACGGTTTGGTAAAGCTCTTGCGCCTTATCGAACTGTCCCAGTGCGGCCTGCATATCGCCATACTCGAGCGCCCAGGCGCGGTCCGCACCGTCCTCGGTCTTGGCGAACGACTGCGAGACCTTCTCCCAGATGCCGGCCATGAACCGTTCGCGCTGTTCGGGCGTGACGTATTCCAGCGCGGCGAGCACGCCAGGCGTCAGCGCTGAGCCTGAATTCCCCAGTTCGCCGCGCGCGTGCTGATAGAAATTGATCGCCTCGTCGTAGCGGCGCGAATTGAGCAGGTCGCGCATCGACTCTTCGGCGATGCGCACCAGCGACGGCGCTGGATAGGCTTTGTAGACTTCGATGATTGCCGTGTAGTTGGCGTCGCCGGCCGCGGCGGCGCGGCGGCGCGCGAGCGCTTCGGCGGCGGCCTGGATCTCCGTGTTGTCGGCCGCGACACTCTTCGCGGCGTACCGCAGCAGTTCGAGCGCCAGCCCGTGCGAGTCGGCGTCGCTGGATGCGGCTAACAATGACACGGCTTCAGCAAAGGCGGGCGCCAGACGAGCGTCCACTATCGTGCGCGGGCCGCGCAGGGCCGTGTGCAGGCGGATCAGATCGCCAAAGCGGGTGGTTTTGATCAACGCTTGCGCGACTTTTTCGGATGCGGAGCCAAGCTGCGCCAGCGCTTCGTCGTCGCTGGGCATGTATGCGACCATGACTGGCAGCAACGTCGCGGTGAACGGCAGGAAGCTTTCGCGGTTGGCCAGTGTCGTCGCTTTCTTATCGATCTGTGAGCAGAGATCTTTCAGCAGCACGCGCGATTGTCCAGCGGCGCGCGCTGGAATCACGATGTGTTTGACCAGCCGGGCCGCGGCGCTGAACTGCGAAGGGTTCTCCATTGCGCGTCCGATGCCATCGACGAAGGCCGGCAGCAGTTGATTGGACGGGTACGACTGGTGCAGCGCGATCAGATCGTCGTAGCGCCCATTGAAACTCAGCAGCAGGCCCAGCGCATTCGCCACCTTGCCGATGCGCTCAGACCCGGGCGTCAGCCCCAGCTTCTGGTACAGCGCGAGCGCAGTGGCCAGCGCCTCCGGGTTTTCCTGCGCTGAGCGCACAGCCGCATTTAGCGCCGCCTCCATACTCCACGCCAGCGGCTCGCCAATCGGGTGATCGGACCAGCCGGCTTTCAGTTCAGCCTGAATGCCCTTCCAATCGCTGAGCATGGCGCAGCGCTGGATGCGGTGCATGTGGATCTCGGTCGCCAGCGCGTCGGTTTCATCCTCGGCGTTCTTCAATTCGGCCAGGAAACGCTCGGAGCTTCCCGCCTCTTCGCGTTCGTACTGCGAGCGATTGCGGTTCACGTCCGCGCGGCGCTGCTGGACTTCGGTGCGGAACAGGTTGAGCTCGCGCAGTGCGTCCTGGAACATATCCTCATTGTCCAGCCACCACTTCGGGCGCGTGATCTGGTAGATCTTGCCAAGGGTCATATAGGCGCGAGCGCCTTTATAGTGATCCTCGCGCGCCAGCATGTCGCGCAAACCAACTTCGGCGCGCTTGTATTCGCCGATGTGGAAGTCCACGATACTGGTTTCTTCCTCGGGGACATCCCGATGCTGCACAAAGATCGAGCTGACCTCGATATTTCCCAGCACCGAAGGCGAGCGGAAGACCAGGCGCGAGTTCTTGAACATCCAGTTGGTCAACGCGAGATCGTCGATCGCGATCGCCGCGTGCAGGCCGCGCATCGATTTGAGGTTGAATGCCAGCCGCGTGCCTTCGCGGCGCATATTCAACTTGTATGAGCCTTCGTCGAGGTCCGGCGCGATCTTTTCAGCCTTCACTTCGAGCTCCAGCGGATGACTGCTCTGCGAAAAGCCCTGCATATCTCTGGGGCCGATCACGCGCATCATGCTGGGATTGGAGCGGTATTCGAGAATGAACGGAACCCCCGTCCATTGCAGTTCGTTGGGCCAGCTTTCCAACGCGATGCGAAAGCCGCTCTCGGCGGCGCCTTCAGGCAGGCGAAACTCGATGTCGGCATCGAGATCGCCCAGGCAGTCGTAGCGGAAACCGTGCTCACGGTCCTCTGGAATGGCCATGGTGTCGCGGGCTTGAATGGGCACGGTGGCGCCGTTCACGGCCAGATCATAGCCAGGGAATTTGCCGTCTCGGAAATTGTTTTTGCTCTGGCAGTGCGGCTCGAATTTCACGCAGTCACGCTGCTCTTCCGTCAACTGTGCGTCTTCCTTGGCGGGAAACCACCAGTATGGACGCCAGCGCGGCTTGCGCGCCATCTGCAGCTTGAATCGCTGCTGTTGAACATCCATTTGGTCTTTGGTGGCCCTTTGCACGCGCAGATACGAGAACCCCAGCGCGAAGAGCACCACAAAGATCGCGCCCAGCAGGGCGCTTTGCCGGCGCACAAACCGCGCGCCCAGCCGCACCAGCCCGGCCGGCTTGGCGCGAATCGCTTCGCCGGAACGGAACCGGCGCAGATCGTCGCGTAGATCGGCCGCGGAGGCGTAGCGCAGCCGCGGGTCCTTCTCAAGGCACTTCATCACGATCGTCTGAACGTCACGGTGGATCTTCGGGTTGATCTGCCGCGGCGGGCGCACCGGTTCGCTGATCACTGCTACAACCACTTCCAGCAGGGAACGTCCGGCGAACGGCGTCTGGCCGGTCAGCATCTCATATAGCACCGCGCCGATCGCGTAGACATCCGAACGCGCGTCGATCCGGTCAACTTCGCCGCGCGCCTGTTCGGGCGGCATGTAAGCCGGCGTGCCGAGCGTGGTGCCGGACATCGTGTACTTGGTGTCGAGATCCACCTGTTTGGCGAGGCCGAAGTCGGTGATGTGCGGCTGGCCCTGCTTATCGAGCAGAATATTGGAGGGCTTGATGTCGCGGTGGATTACGCCGGCCACGTGCGCTGAGTGGAACGCGTCGGACAGGGACTCGGCGATCGCCAATGCATGCGAGGTGGCGATCTTCTTTTCGGTTATCAGCGCCGAGAGAGGATGGCCCTCGATGAACTCCATCGCGAAATAGTGGTGGCTCTCGTGCGTGCCGATGTCGTAGATCGGCACAATGTTGGGATGCTTGAGCCGTGCAACTGCCTTCGCTTCGCGGTGAAAGCGCGCCACCGCTTCAGCCGATGCGTGCGCGCCGGCCAGCAGCACTTTCAGCGCGACCACGCGGTCGAGCCCCTGCTGGCGCGCCTTGTAAACGACGCCGAAGCTGCCACGGCTGATCTCTTCAATGATGTCATAGGAATTTACGCGCCGGCGCTTTAGCGGCTGTTCGTCGTCGCCCGCTGCGCCACGAATGCTCGGCGATTTGCCGCTCTCGGAAGACTTCGGCGGCGGATCAACGGGCTTGGGTGTCGGCGCCGGGCTTTCGATAGCATCCGGCGCATCCATGATCGGCTGATCGATCGCCGATTCGACAATAGCCGTGCCGCCGACATGCAGCAGCGGACGGAGGATGGTGGTGCGGTGCGGCGATATTCCAGATTTGCCGGAAAGGCGTTCCGTGCAACTAGCGCAAACGGGCGGCCGCGCGACCACGGTTTCTTCGTCCGCGTGCGTCTCCGAACCTTTCCCCGCAACAGTTGGGACAGGCATCAGTTGACCGCAGATCGAACACTTTAGAACCGTCACGAACCGCCCCGATCTTCGCCCAAATTATCTCAATGGGCAATACTCACCCGCAATTATAGATGCTCCAAAATAGGCGATCTTCGCTACCATTACAACATCTGAGCAGCATTTATGTTGTGCCTATTTTCTGGGAGTTCCACACGAACATGGGGCCGTGTATTTGCGACTTTGCCAGCCGAGCGTTTCCAGACGTCCAAATGTGAACTGTTGCTCAAAGGAGTTATTTATGAAAGCAGTGGTTTTCCACGGGATCGGAGACATCCGCCTGGACGATGTGCCTGAACCGAAAATGATGCAGCCGACCGATGCCATTCTGCGCATCACCGCCAGCGCGATCTGCGGGACCGACCTGCATTTCGTGCGGGGCAGCATGCCCGGCATGGAGCCCGGCACAATTCTGGGCCACGAAGCCGTTGGCGTGATCGAAGAAGTCGGCAAAGACGTGCGCAACCTGAAAGCCGGCGACCGCGTGGTCATCCCTAGCACGATCGGCTGCGGCAACTGCGCATATTGCCGCTACGGGTACTACTCGCAGTGCGACGTCGCCAATCCCAATGGGCCGCACGCCGGAACGGCGTTCTTTGGCGGACCCAAGGACAGCGGACCGTTCAACGGCCTGCAGGCCGAGTTCGCAAGAATTCCGTTCGCCAACATCGGACCGGTGAAACTGCCCGATGAGATCGGCGACGATCAGGCCATCATGATCTCCGACATCTTCCCCACCGGCTATTTCGGCGCGAAGCTGGCGCGCATTCATCCCGGCTGCACGGTCGCGGTGTTTGGCTGCGGACCGGTAGGCCAGTTCGCGATCGCCAGCGCCAAGCTGCTGGGCGCCGGACGCATCTTCGCGATCGACTGCGTGCAGTCGCGGCTGGAGATGGCCTGCGATCAGGACGCCGAAGTCATCAACTTCGAGCAGGAAGACCCGATCGAGGCGATCATGCGGCTGACGGGCGGCATCGGTGTAGACCGCGCCGTCGATTGCGTGGGTGTCGATGCCTCACGGCCTCACTTCGGTCCCGCTGCGAAGAAAGCGAAGGATCTGGCAAAAGACTTCGACGAGGAGCTGAAAGAGATCGCGCCCGAGCAGCATCCGAAAGGCAACAACTGGAAGCCCGGTGACGCGCCTTCGCAGGCGCTGATGTGGGAAGTCGAGGCGCTGGCCAAAGCCGGCACGCTCGCGATCGTCGGCGTCTACGCCGACAAGTCGAACCGCTTTCCGATTGGGCCGGCGATGAACAAGAACATCAGCATCAACATGGGTAACTGCAACCACCGCAAGTACATCCCCGAGCTGCTGCGACTGATCGAAGGCGGCGCCATCAACCCGGCCGAGATCCTGACGCAGATCGAGCCGCTGACGTCGGTGATCGACGCGTACAAAGCGTTCGACGCGCGGCAGCCGGGATGGATTAAGGTGGAACTGGAGCCTGCGCAAGTGGAGCTATCGCACGCAGGATGATTTTTTTGGGAGTGGCCCAGCCGGAGGCAATTACCCGACCGGGCCACCGGTTGCTCCCGACTTTATTCGCAATTGAAACGTTAACTCACTCACCTTATGACCTGCTCGCGCGATACGCCCTCGGGCTTTTGCCGTAGTGCTTTCTGAACGCTTTTGAGAAATAAAGGGGGTCGCGAAAGCCCGCTGCGTACGCCGCCTGCGACACCGCAAGGCTTCGGTCTTCGAGCAGCCACGCGGCGTGCTTCATCTTTAGGCGCAACACGTATTCGACCGGCGCCATCGAAAAATGCCGCCGGAACGTGGCGCTGAAATGCGAGACCGACAGATGCACGCGCTGCGCCATCTCCTCTAGCCGCCACGGACGCGACACATCCGATTCGATCACCTGCAACAGTTCGCGCAGCGATTCAGGGACCGCGGGCGTCCCGTGATTCGGCTTCGCAGCCCGCGCAAGCTCACGGATCAGCAGCGTGAAGATGCCTTCGAGAATCACCATGTCCGGATCGGCGTAGCGTGAGAGCTCATCGTAGATCGCCCGCAGGTATTTCATCATCAGCGCTTCGCAGTTGGCGTTGAGCGGGCGGTTGAGCGGCAGACCGGACGATTTCAGCAGACGCACGAGCGTATTGCCGCTGCTGAGCATCCAGGAGTGATCCCACGCGCGCCGCGAATGGCCGAAGTAGTGTTTCTGGTGCGGCTCCCAAATAACGGTCGTGCGCGCCGGAACCGTGCGGACGTGGCCGTCAAAGAAGACTTCAACGGCATCGTGAAAATGCATGAACAGAAAGGTGCTCGTCCCCGCGGGACGATCAACGTGGTACGCGGCGCGCATCCGTTCATGGATACCCAGCCCAAGCACCGACAGTACGTTCGACGAGTGCTCGGCCGGAGCATTACGATAGATCTTCTTCACAGACGATGTCCGTAAGATTTTCCATGTTTTTAGGCAGATGCGCCATTGTCGTACCTATGCCGGATTGAGTATATATTGTGTTGCGATCAGCAATTGAGGCAAGTCGGAAATCCCGTACCGCAGGCTTCCAGCCTGCCCGAGACAAGGAGGCCCAAATGAAGAATACATACATCCATCACGAGCCTGCCGAACCGACCCAGTTGGCCGAGGCGGAGATTCCCGCGCTGAAAGACGACGCGGTCCTGATCAAGAATACGCGGTCGCTGGTGAGCGTGGGCACCGAACTGGCATGGCTCAAAGAGCGCAAAGTGCGCGGCGGTTCGGGCTACGCCTGCTCCGGCACGGTCGTCGAAGCGGGCAAGAACGCGCGCTTCACGCAAGGCGAGCGTGTATTTTCGATGACTGGCCACGCTCAATACAGCTACGTCGCGCCCGGCACGCCGGCATACCGGATTCCAGATGAAGTCACCGACACTCAGGCGACCTTCGGCGCGCTTGCCGGCGTCGCGATGTACATCGTTTCGCGCTCCGCGATCTCCCTCGGCCGTACGGCGGTCGTGGTTGGGCAGGGGACGGTCGGACAGCTCGTCAATCAATTCGCGCGCATCGCCGGCGCCGGCATGATCATCGGCGTCGATATGGACACACGGAAATTCAAGTTATCGCGCCAACTCGGCGCCGATGAAACGATCGCGCCGGACAAAGCGGAGCTTGAGGCCGCGCTGGCGCGCCGCCTGCCGGAAGCTTGCCCGCCGGTCTTCATTGAAGTCACCGGCTCATCGGAGGCGCTGGGCTGGACCCTGGAGCATGCGCCGCTGAGCTCGCGCGTCGTTGTCACCGGCACCTACACCAAGCCGCTGACCGCCGATGTCTTCCAGCCGTTCATCGAACGCGAGCTGGAGGTGATCGGCGCGCACAATCCGAAATGCCCGACGACACCGTCGCCCTATCACCCGTACAGCCGCACGTTCAATCAGCACTTTGTGTTCGACTGCATCCGCCGCGGCCGTTTGCGGGTGGACGAACTGATCGACGCTGAACTAACACCGGCGCAAGCCTTGCAGTTCTACGACGACGCCATCGCCAACAAGCCGCGCGCGGCACAGCCAGTGATCAACTGGGCGTAGCCCTCCGAAAAATTTAACGGGAGGTCAAAATGACATACCCTGTTCTGAATTAGGAACAGGGCTCTGCTCAATATCTCACGTCTAGTTCGCCGCTTCACTCACCGGCATCTGCACGGTCGTCGTGTTCGTGCGGATCAGCGTGGTCAGCGGGATGCGCGTGGGTTTGCCTTCAGCAATCACGACCGCAGAAGGGGCAGACAGCGGCATAAAGCTGCCGGTGTTCATCACGGTCTTGCCGTGATACTGCCAAGTCCCTGGGCGGTGAGTATGGCCGACGATCACGTAATCGACCGGCTCGTCGTGCCCTTTAGCCACCTCGGCGGCGCGCCGCGGCGCGTGCCAGACGTAGCTGACCAGATCGAAGGGTTTGCGCGGCGTATTGAACAGGCGCAGCAGATAGACAAACTTCGAACGCGCTTCGTAGCGCGGGTACATCCGCAGATGCTCGCCCTGCAGCTTGCGGTAGATCTCCGCGCGATCTTTGAAAAGCTCGGGCCGCCCGCCGATCTTCTCCCAATGCTTGCTGACATAACTGCCCAGCAGCTTCTCGCTGCGATCGCTGGGGTGCGTGACATCCATGATGCAGTCGCCGTGAAAAATCAGCGCGCGTGCTTCTTTGACGTAGAGCCAGTGCACGTCTGAAAGAATTGGATCGTGATTGCCTGTAATAATCTCAGGCGGACCCGAGCGGCTGGCGCAGGCGGCCTTGACCTGCTCGAGATCGCGAGAAATCTTCGGCAGCAGCGCTTCGTTTTCGTAGCGATCGAGCGTATCACCATTCAGGATGACGCGATCGTAGTTCCGCGTAATGCGCGCAATGCCGTCCATCAGGCCGTAGCCTTTGCTGGACGGATTGCCGAGATGGAAATCTGAAAGAACGAGTACCTTCATGCCAGCGCCCGCGGACGGAGTACGTTAGCACGAATCGTACCAGCGCGCAGAGGGAAGGCAACGAGGAGCTTTTTGAACCACAGAGGACACAGAGGTCGCAGAGGACCGCACAGAGGATTTTTGAGAAAATTAGGGGTGATCGAATTCCGTCCGATTACGCTGAGCCGCTTCGAAATCGCTCAGCGTGCTGAATCATTCCTCCAAATAATCCTCTGCGCCTTCCTCTGTGTACTCTGTGCCCTCTGTGGTTCAGAAAGAGGGACTCACACTTCGACGACGATCTCATCAAACCGCACGCCCAGCCCCGGAAGCTCGGAGCCCATGCGCACGGGAGTAGCGTCGATGGCGATGCCGTTGTACCCGCCGCCTTTGAGTGTCATCAGGATCTTGAATGGCGCAGCGGGGTAGCAGGACTTAACGGTCTTGATGCTGGCCAGGAATGCGCCCGAGGGCGAGAAATCGCGGACAATCGCCGTGCCGCTGTCGAAGACGGTGCCATCGCCGAAGATCAGCTTGATCTCGCAATCGATATCGACGCGGGTGCGGCGCGTCTCGCGGAAATGAGCGCGCAGGTGATCGAAGAACTCGGCGGAATTCACGGCCGCCGAAAACACGCGGCGGTTGGGCGTCGTTTTTTGAGCAAGCGCGGGAGCACCCGCGATCTTCGCTGGCATATTCGGCATTACAGACGTTTCTATCGGCATCGCAGACTCCTGTTGGGGGTAGAGAACATCCTCTGCCTGAGTTATCGACACGATATGATTTCTCCTTTAAGGAAAGATTTCCCCATCTGCACAGAATTTCGCCCGTTGACGATTTAGACTGAGCGCTTGACCATTCGATAAAGACGGGGTTGTGATTCGATGAAAACGATTCGGCCAGGCGAACTCGTCCATTTTCTGCTGCACGTGGCCAGCGTGCGGCCGGTGTTCATCTGGGGACCGCCGGGCATTGGAAAATCGAGTCTCGTCGAGCAGTTCGCGCTCGAGGTCGGCCTCGATGTCGTCACGCTGCTCGGCACACAGTTGGCCCCCGAGGATCTTATTGGCGTGCCGCAGATCCAGAACGGCAAAAGCCGCTTCTGTCCGCCCGAACAGATCGCGCGCGACGAACCGTATCTACTCTTCCTGGATGAGCTCAACGCATCGTCCACCGAAGTTCAGAAAGCGTTCTACAGCTTGATCCACGACCGGCGGCTCGGCAGCTATAAGCTCCACAAGAATTCCGTCGTCATCGGCGCCGGCAACCGCGCCTACGACCAGGCGATCGTGCGCCAGATGTCCAGCGCGCTGATCAACCGCATGGTCCACGTAGAACTGCAGCCGCACCACAAGGATTGGCTCGACTGGGCCGCGAAGCACGAGATCCATCCCGACGTGATGG
>JADMIO010957448.1_pt1 | contig 37514 bp, 28 predicted proteins | sample 8958161 | NCBI WGS metagenome assembly JADMIO01 (sample SAMN16585339, study PRJNA669376) | soil metagenome | isolation source: Crop rotation soil | place: USA: Cullars Rotation, Alabama | collected 2011 | reverse complement strand
CGCGACAACTTGTCCACGTGGAATTCTAAGCTTAGGATCCCAATGTGCTGGAAAGCGACCCCCTGTGGCCATTGCTCCTGGGGTTCCCACCCGAGCACGTCGCGCGTCGGGGTCAGGTCGTAGCGCAGCATGTGCGTGAAGCGGCTCGTGGCGTAGAGCACCGCGAACGGCGGCACCACCTGTGTTTCCACCGTGGCGGCGAAGAAGCGGCCGGCGTCGCCGGGGCTGAGGTACACGTCCTGCGCCCGCTCGTCGCGGCGAATCTCCTCCACCTGCCCGGCGTCACGCGGGCACCAGCCGAGCCGCACCGCCAACACGGCGATGCCGTGTTGCTTGGAATACACATGCCCCAGCGCTTCGAGGAACACCTTCGTGCAGGCGTAGAGATACCGCGGCCGCGGCGGCGACTCCGCCGTGACGGGGATGTTGCCGGCTCGCAGGTGCCCGTCGATCACCTGCCCGGTGCTGGCGAGGATCACGCGGGGAACCTTCAGCACGCGGGCTGCTTCCATTATCTGGTACGGGCCGATCACGTTGTTCGGCACCAGTTCGGAGAGGAAGTTGTCGCCGTCGTCGGGCGGGTTGCCGCGGGGAAAGCGGGCGTCGTCCGGCGTCGCCGCGAGGTGGATGATTGCCTGCACGCCGCTTGCGGCGTGGCGCAGCGCCGCGGCGTCCGTCAGCGTGGCGACCACGGAGCGCTCGGCCGGTAGCCCCGGCGTCGGGCGAACGTCGAACCCAGTGACGACGTGACCGCGGGCGACCAGTTCATCGACGGCGGCCCGGCCGACCCGCCCGGCCGAACCGGTGACCAGGATTCGTTGCGACGTGCTCATGGGGACGTTGTAGGAGTTCGGAAGGCCACCCGTTGCAACGGGTGGCCTTCGCCCCGTACACTCACCGACACCGCACTGCCGAGGCCCCACGATGACCCGCCGCGAGTTCCTGGCCGCTGTTGGCATCTCGGGGGGCTTACGCCCCCCGCTCGCCAGCTCAACCGCGCCGCAACAGAAGGACAGACCCATGTTCCCCATCGTCGATACGCACCAGCACCTGTGGGACCTGAACCAGTTCAAGCTCGCGTGGTTCGACCCCAAGACGCCCGAGGGCAAGATCCTCGGCCACAACTTCACGCCCAAGGAATACGCCGAGGCCACCAGGGGGCTGAACGTCGTCAAGTCCGTGTACATGGAAGTGGACGTGGTCCCCGAGCAGCAGCAGAAGGAAGCGGACTACATCATCGAGCTGTGCGAGAGCGGCAAGACGCCGACGTGTGCGGCAGTCGTCTCGGGCCGGCCGAACTCGGAGGGCTTCGAGAAGTACGCCAAGCAGTTCAAGGGGCACAAGTACGTCAAGGGGCTGCGGCAGGTGCTCCACGTCAAGGACACGCCGGCCGGTTACTGCCTCGACGAGAAGTTCGTCAAGGGGATTCGGTTGCTCGGCGAGCTGGGCCTGAGCTTCGACCTGTGCGTGCGGCCGGCGGAGTTGCCGGACTTCGCCAAGCTCATCGACAAGTGCCCGGACACGCGGTTCATCCTCGACCACTGCGGCAACGCCGACCTGAAGCACACCCCGGCCCAGCGCGACCAGTGGAAGAAGGACATGGCCGAGATCGCCAAGCGCAAGAACATCGTCGGCAAGGTGAGCGGGTTCATCGCCAGTGCCCCCGCCCGCGGAAAGTGGACGCTCGACGACCTCGCCCCGGTGGTCAACCACACGCTCGACGTGTTCGGCCCGGACCGGGTAATGTTCGGCGGCGACTGGCCGGTGTGCCTGCTCGGCGTCGAGAAGTACGCGGACTGGGCCAACGCGCTCAAGACCGTCGTCAAGGACCGCACCGAGGAGCAGCAGAAGAAGCTGTTCCACGACAACGCGGTGAAGTTCTACGGGCTGTGACGGACGGGCGAGCCGGGCGGCGTCAGCCGCCGGGTCCAACTACCAGGTCCGATCACCCGGCGGCTGACGCCACCCGGCTCGCCAGGACGCTCGCCAAACCCCGGAATCCGTTTGAACTGCGGGGGCCGGGGGTGATAAGCTGTGATATCCTACCGGGTGGTAACCCCAGGCTGCTCGTCGCCCTCCCGCCGAGGCTCCCCGCGATGACCTTCCGTGCCGCCCTCCCCGGGGCCGTTCTGGCGCTGTTGCTCCCGACTACCACGCGCGCCGACGAGCCGGTGAAGGTCAGCTACTACAAGGACGTGCGCCCGATCTTCCAGCAGAACTGCAACGGCTGCCACCAGCCCGCCAAGCCGATGGGCGGCGTCGTCATGACCACCCACGCCGACCTGTTCAAGGCCGGCGAGCGTGGCAAGGTCGTCGTCGTGGCCGGCAAGCCGGCCGACAGTTACATCGTCGAGCAGATCACGGTCCACGACGGCAAGGCCGAGATGCCGAAGAACGCCAGCCCACTGTCGGCCGGCCAGATCAAGACGATCAGTGACTGGATCGCGCAGGGGGCCAAGGACGACACACCGGCCAGCGCGAAGGCCGTCGCCGTCGATGCCGCCAACCCGCCGAAGTATTCCGCACCGCCGGTGGTCACGTCGCTGGCCTTCTCGCCGGACGGCAACTTGCTCGCTGTCACCGGCTACCACGAAGTGCTGCTGTACAACACGAAGGACTACAAGCTCGAATCCCGGCTCATCGGCATCTCCGAGCGCGTGCAGTCGGTGGCGTTCTCGCCGGACGGCAAGCGGCTGGCGGCCGTCGGCGGCGCGCCGGGCCGCTTCGGCGAGGTGCAGATCTGGAACCCCGCGACCGAGAAGTTGGTGCTCTCGGTGCCGGTCACGTTCGACACGCTCTACGGCGCAAGCTGGTCGCCCGACGGCAAGGCGGTCGCGTTCGGGTGTGCCGACAACACGGTGCGGGCCGTCGATGCGCTCACCGGCAAGCAGACGCTCCAGATGGGTACGCACTCGGACTGGGTGCTGGGCACCGTGTATTCGCAGGACGGGCTGCACCTCGCCTCCGTCAGCCGCGACATGAGCATGAAGCTGACCGAGGTCGCCACGCAGCGGTTCATCGACAACGTCACGAGTATCACGCCCGGGGCGCTCAAGGGCGGCCTCATGGCCATCGACCGCCGGCCCTTCTCGAAGACGCTCACGTTGCACGCCTTCCGAGCGCCGCTGACCATCGAGCGGCCCAAGCGGATGCAGAAGCTGCCGGCGGACACGCCGAAGGCCCAGCCCAACGTCTACGACGAACTCCTGTCGGCCGGCGCCGACGGCAAGCCGCGGCTGTACAAGATGCACCGCGAGGTGAAACGCGAGATCGGCGACGACTCGAACAAGGTCAAGGAATACGAGGCGATGCCCGGGCGGATCGCGTCGGTGGCGTTCAACGCCGACGGGTCGAAGTTCGCCGCCGCCAGCTCGCTCGACGGCAAGGGCGAGGTGCGGGTCTACGACACCGCCAGCGGCGCGAAGGTGGTCTGCGAGAAGGTGACCGGCCCGGCCTACGCCGTTGCGTGGCACCCCGGCGGCAAGCGGATCGCCTCCGCCGGCTTCGACGGCACCGTCTGGCTGCACGACACCGCCACCGGCAAGCTCGTGGACAGCTTCGTCGTGCTGCCCAAGAGTGGTAAGGCCGGCCCGCAGTGAATCGTGCTTCGGCGAGCGGCCGGCGTGAGCCGGCTGTTCTCGCCAACTTTCAAACAGCCGGCTGACGCCGGCCGGTCGCCAAGACTCGCTTCCACCGAGACACCGACATGAAGCTCTCCCGATTCCTGGTCGTCGCCCTGCTCTTCGCGGCTCCGGGGTTTGCTTCGGCCCAGGAAAAGCTCCCCGGCGGGGCGAAGATCACGGCACTGGACGTGAAGCCGGCGAAGGTCGAACTCAACGGCCCGTTCGCCTACACGCAACTGCTCGTCACCGCGACGCTGGACAACGGCGAGACGGCCGACGTGACCCGCATCGCGAAGATCGTCTCCCGCGAACTCGTGTCAATCTCACCGAACGGCCTGGTTCGCGCCATCGGCGACGGCAACGGCGATATCACGGTGGTACTCGGCGGCACGACCGTGGTCGCGCCGCTCCTGGTGCGCGGCTTCCAGGAGGAGAAGCCGGTCAGCTTCGTGACCGACATCCAGCCGGTGCTCTCGAAGACGGGGTGCAACGCGGGAACCTGCCACGGGGCGGCCTCGGGCAAGAACGGGTTCAAGCTGTCGCTGCGCGGTTACGACGCGCTCTTCGACTACCGGGCACTCACCGACGACCTCGAAGCCCGGCGGTTCAACCGGGCCGCCCCCGAGAAGAGCCTCATGCTCATGAAGCCGGCCGGGGCCGTGCCGCACCAGGGCGGCGTCGTGATGCAGGCCGGCGACCCGAGCTACGAGCTGATCCGCCGGTGGATCTCGCAGGGCGTGAAGTTCGACCCCGACGCCCCGCGGGTCAAGTCGCTCGAAGTCTTCCCCAAGAACCCCACCGTCTGGCGGCTCGGCCAGAAGCAGCAGTTCCAGGCGCTGGCCACCTACACCGACGGCCGCGTCCGCGACGTGACCGCCGAGACGTTCATCGACTCGAGTAACACGGAAGTGGCCACGGTTGACAGGACCGGGCTGATGACCGCCGTCCGCCGCGGCGAGGCGACCATGCTCGCCCGCTACGAGGGCACCTACGCCGCTTCCACCGTCGTCATCATGGGCGACCGCAGCGGGTTCGAGTGGCAACAGCGGCCGGTCCAGAACTACATCGACGAACTGGTGGACGCGAAGCTCAAGAAGGTGAAGGTGCAGGCGAGCGACTTGGCGTCCGACGCGGAGTTCGTCCGCCGCGTGTACATCGACCTCACCGGCCTGCCGCCGTCGTCGGAGGAGGTCCGCGCGTTCCTGGCCGACGAGCGCGAGACCCAGGCCAAGCGCGACGCGCTGATCGACAAGCTCGTCGGCAGCGACGCCTTCGTCGAGCACTGGACGAACAAGTGGGCCGACCTGTTGCAGGTGAACCGCAAGTTCCTGGGCGAGAACGGGGCCAAGGCGTTCCGGAAGTGGATCCGGGAGGCCGTCGCGTCGAACAAGCCCTACGACCAGTTCGCCTACGAGATCCTGACCGCCAGCGGTTCCAACGTCGAAAACCCGCCGGCGTCGTACTTCAAAATCCTCCGCACCCCCGACGAGGTGATGGAGAACACGACGCAACTGTTCCTGGCCGTGCGGTTCAACTGCAACAAGTGCCACGACCACCCGTTCGAGCGCTGGACCCAGGACCAGTACTACAGCCTGGCGTCGTACTTCGCCCAGGTGAGCCGGACCGAGGACCCGAAGTACAAGGGCCAGAAGATCGGCGGCACCAACGTCGAGCAACCCAAACCGCTGGTCGAGGACATCACCGACGCCAAGGCCGGCGAGGTCACGCACATCCGCACCGGCGAGACGGCCAAGCCGAAGTTCCCCTTCACGATCAAGGCCGAACTGCCGGCCGCGGACAGCCGGCGGGTGCAGGCGGCGAAGTGGGTCACCTCGCCGCAGAACCCGTACTTCGCCCGGAGCTATGTCAACCGCCTGTGGGGCTACCTGCTGGGCGTCGGGCTGATCGAGCCGCTCGACGACATCCGGGCCGGCAACCCGCCGACCAACCCCGAGTTGCTCGACCGGCTCACCGACGAGTTCGTCAAGTCCGGCTTCGACACGCGCTCCATGATCCGCACCATCTGCAAGAGCCGCACCTACCAACTGGCGCTGACCACGAACAAGTGGAACAAGGACGACGACATCAACTACTCGCACGCCCTGGCCCGCCGGCTGCCGGCCGAGGTGCTCTTCGACTCGATCCACAAGGCGACCGGCAGCACGAGCAAGCTGCCGGGCCTGCCGCCCGGCTCCAGTGCCGCGCAGCTCGTGGACAGCAACGTCGAGTTGCCCGGCGGGTTCCTGGAACTGCTCGGCAAGCCGGTGCGCGAGAGCGCCTGCGAGTGCGAGCGGACCGGCGGCCTGAACCTGGGGCCGGTCCTGGCGATGGTCAACGGGCCGATCGTTGGCGACGCCATCCGCGACCCGAACAACCGCATCAACAAGCTGGTGCTCGCGGAGAAGGACGACGCGAAAGTCGTCGAGGAGATTTACCTCTCGGTGCTCAACCGCCTGCCGAGTGCCAAGGAGAAGGCGGCCGGGGTCGCGGCCCTGGAGGCAGCCGGCGAGGACCACGCGCGGATGATGGCCGACCACCGCGAGAAGCTCGCCGCGCTCCAGGCGTACGAGAAGGGCGTGCCCGACAAGCAGAAGGCGTGGGAGGCCGGGCTGCACAACCAGCGGCCGACCAACTGGGTGACGCTCGACATCCACCGCGCGGAGTCGAAGCCTGGGGCGACGCTCACGGTGAACAAGGACGGGTCCGTGCTCGCCAGCGGCAAACTCGGCCCCACCGATCTGTACGTGGTCGTGGGGTTGGCCGAGACCGACAAGCCGATCACGGCAATCCGCATCGAGACGCTGACGGATCCGAGCCTGCCGGCCAAGGGGCCGGGCCGGGCGGACAACGGCAACTTCGTGCTCACCGAATTCCGGGTGACGGCCAAGCCGCTCGACAAGCCCGACGACGCCGGCATCCCGGTGAAGTTGACCGGAGCGCAGGCCACGTTCCAGCAGGACGGCCTGCCCGTGGGCAACGCGATCGACGGCAACCGGTCGTCCGGGTGGGCCATCGCCCCGCAACTGGGCCGCGACCAGGCGGCGCTGTTCAAGTTCGCCAAGCCGGTGAGCGGACCGGCCGGCGTTGCCCTCACCGTCGAACTCGACCAGCAGTACACCGCCGCCCCCAAGCACCTCATCGGCAAGTTCCGGCTGTCGGTGACCAGCGACGCGAACCCGAAGCTCGCCAGCCCGCTGACCGCGGAGCAACTCGCCATCGTGGACACGCCCGCCGAGAAGCGGACGGACGACCAGAAGGCGAAGCTGCGCTCGATGTACCTGGCCCAGGACAAGGAGTACCAGCGGCTGGCGGCCGACGCCGCGAACGTGCCGCCGAGCGACCCGCGGGTGCTCGGGGCGCAGGACCTGGTGTGGGCGCTCATCAACAGCCCGGCGTTCCTGTTCAATCACTAACCGCCGTGCCCGTCCGAGCCGGAAGCGTCAGCGACTGTCAAATGGCACCGTCGCTCCCGCTTCCGGCTCGGACGGATGAGATTTGTTTCATTTCCGCCGCGGTGTTGTCCGTCCACACGCATCGCTTGCTATGATTGAGTGAGCGCGGCCGCGGGACATTGCCAGCCAGCCCATCTCCACCCGCGGCATTCGTCAGTGCTGCAACCCGGAGCTTGCGCGATGAGCCAGACGCCCGCGCGCCGACTCGCCGTCGAACGACTCGAAGACCGCCTCCAGCCGGCCGTCACCTACCACGGCGGGGCGATCATGCCGCACGTCGAGGCCCAGGCCGTCTTCATCGGTTCCGACTGGAACGGCGCCAACCTGTCGGCCAAGGCCCAGGCCCTCCAGGGGTTCCTCGCCACCCTAGTCAACAGCAGTTACATGGACGCGCTGACGGCCGCGGGCTACGGCGTCGGCCGCGGCAGCGTCTCCGGCGGCGCGACCTGGGCCATCCCGATCGACAAGAACTACTACTTCACCGACGGGATGATCCAGCGGCAGTTGCAGAAGCTGATCTCGGCGGGGTACGTGCAGCAGCCCGACGCCAACCGGCTCTACGTGGTCTACACGGAGCCGGGGGTCGCCGTCTGGGACGCGGGGTCGGACAGCACCTCCGGCTTCCTCGGCTACCACGGGGCGTTCGGCGGCCGCAACATCACCGGCCAGCGGGCCGACATCCGCTACCTGGTGATACCGCACCCCGGCGGGTGGAACCCGACGCCCCAGTCGCAGGGCTTCCCGACCGGCTTCACCGATCTGACCGCCGTCACGTCGCACGAGCTGGCCGAGGCGGTGACCGACCCGGACCTGGATTACAAGGCCGCCGGGTGGTACGACGACCAGTACAACGCCGAGATCGGCGACTTGACGAACGACGCGAACCGGGTGCTCAACGGCTACTGGGTCCAGTTGGTGGTCGCCAAGGACGACACCGTGCTCAACGTCCCCGGGGCGACCGACCCCGCGGCAACGGCCGCCAATACCCGACGACACCGCCGCGCCGACGCGGTGAACCTCACCCACGTGACGCAACAGCCGCAGACGCCCGGGTTCGCCCGGGGCCTGGACATCGACTGGGGCGTCCGGGTCGGCTAGAGACGGGGTGGGGCAGACATTCCTGTCTGCCACGGCAGGCAAGAATGCCTGCCCCACCGACCCCTTACTCATCGTTCGCCCGAGCACTCCCATGCCCGATTCCCCGTCCGGCCCGTCGGCCGTCCCCGAGAAGATGTACCGCTGGCTCGAATGGGCCGTGCAGGTCGGGGCGTCCGACCTGCACCTGGTCGTCGGGCACCCGCCGGTCTTGCGCGTCAACGGCGACCTGTCGGAGTTGCCCGAGGGGCCGATCACGCCCGACGAGGCGGCCGTGCTGCTCACGTCGATCTGCCCGCCGGGTGCGGCCGAGCGCCTGCGCGACGAGAAGAACACCGACTTCTCCTTCGAGTTCCCGATGGCCGGGCGGGTCGCCCGCTTCCGGTCCTCGCTGTTCCACGCCGGCCGCAACCTCGGGGCCTGCCTGCGGCTCATCCCCGAATCCATCCCGACACTCGACTGGGCCGGGTTCCCGCCGGCGCTGGCCAATCGGCTGACGGGCTTGCGCGACGGGCTGGTGATCGTCACCGGGGCGACCGGGCACGGCAAGACGACGACGCTGGCCATGATCGTGCAGATGCTCAACAAGGCCGGCGGCTCACGGATCATCACCGTGGAGGAGCCGGTCGAGTACCTGTTCCCCAAGGAGTTGAACTCGGTGGTCACGCAGCGGGAAGTCGGGCAGGACGTGCTGACCTTCGCCGACGGGCTGAAATACGGGCTGCGGCAGGACCCGGACGTGATCCTGGTGGGCGAGATCCGCGACCTGGCGACCGCCCAGATGGCGCTCTCCGCCGCCGAGACCGGCCACCTGGTGTTCACCACCCTGCACACCCGCGACGCGAAGGGGGCGATCACCCGCTACGCCGACCTGTTCCCGCAGGACGCGCAGCAGGTGGTGCGGGCGCAACTGGCCATGAGCCTGCGGGTGATCGTCAGCCAGCGGCTCCTTCCCGGCACCGAGCGCGCCAGCCGGCGGCACCTGGCGCTGGAGGTGCTCTGGAACACGCACCCGATCGCCAACGCCATCCGCACCGGCAAGGTCGAGAGCATCGACAACTACCTGTTGACCGGCCGCGACGAGGGGATGCTGAGCTTCAACGAGTCGGTGCGGCAACTGCTGAAGGCGGGCAAGGTCAGCCGCAAGGTCGCCGAGGAGAACGTCAGCGACGTGACCGTGTTGTACAGGTGACCACGCCAATCGCGAACATTTCGGCGCGAAACTTGCAAGCAACTACGACCATGCGCACGAACCCGGCGCCCAGCCGCGCCGGGCGGTGCCGCGCCGCGTTTCCTCTGCGGGAGGCGTGCGATGCGGCAGCGACACGGGAGAAGCCATCATGGGCGGAACCGGCGGGATGTTCGGCGGGTTCGGCAACCTGGGACCGGGCGGGCAGTACGGGGCCTGGCCGACCTGCGGGTGCAGCGGCTGCGTCATGGTCCTGGCCGGGATTCTGCTCGTCTTCGCCGGGGGCATGCGGATGCTCGGGTTCTGATGCGGTTCCGGATACCGACGAGGGTCAGCTATGCGCGCGCTGTGCGGGGCCATCATCACCGCGGGTGCGGTCATCGGGCTGGGCCTGACGGCCCTGGGCATCGGCACCCGGTACACCCGGGAATTACGGTTCCAGCCGGAGGACGAGCCGACGCTCGTCCGTCTGTCCCAGATGGACCGGCCGCTGATCTTCATCCTGGTGTTCCTGACCTGCGTCGCGGTCATCGGGCTGGGCATCGCGTTCCTGGGGCTGGCCTACCACCACGCCCGGCGGGAGCGCGAGCACCAGTGGGAAAAGGAGAAGGCCGCCCAGCACCGCACCACGGTCTGACCGGGCAAGAGGAACGACTCCGATGGCGAAGGCCGGCAAGAAGGCGGCGGGGAAGAAGCCCGCTCCGCCCGCCAAGCAGACGACACGGGGCGGCGCGGCGAAGGCGGCCGTCGTGAAGCGGGCCACCGCTGGCGGGACGGACATCCCGGCGGCCGCGGCAGAGGTTCGGGCCTTGCGGGAAGAAGCGGCCGCGGCCCGGGCCGAGGTTCGCGCCATCCGGGAAGAATGCGACCGGATCCGCTCGCAATTGGCGGCGTTGGCCGCAGCGGCCCGGGACGCGGGACGGGTCAGTGAAGAACCGGAAGCTGCTCCACAATCACCACCCGCCGCGCCGCCACACGAGACCGGCAACCGGCTGGGCGTGACGGTGGCCCCCGGCGTCGTGGTGGCCGAAGTGCTGCCCGACACGCTGGCCGCCGAGGCCGGCATCCTGCGGGGCGACGTGATCGAGTCCGTCAACGGTAACGCGGTCTACAGCGGGGCGGAGTTGCGGGACGCGATCCACGGCCTGGCGAAGGGGGCGGACGTGCGGGTGCGCATCCGCCGGGCCGACAAGCCGCACGACCTGATCGGGGTGCTGGACGAACCCGGCGAGGCGGCCAACGGGAACCGGCTCGGGGTGAGCGTCGCCCGAGGCGTGGTCGTCGCCGACGTGCTGCCCGGGGGCACGGCCGACGCGGCGGGGATCGCCCGGGGCGACGTCATCGAAGAGGTGGACGGCGAGGAGATCCACGGCGGCGAACACCTGCGGTCCGCGGTCCTGGCGCTGCCCCCGCGCTCCGAGGTCTTCCTGACCGTCACCCGGGCCGGCGAGGTGCGACGGGTGGCCATCCAACTCGACACATAGCCGTCCGAGCCGGAAGCATGAGCGACGGTAGCGAAGACCGTCGCTCACGCTTCCGGCTCGGACGGAATTCCCTCATCCCTTCTTGATCAGCTCACAGGCTTCCTTGACGCCCGGGGCGGCGTAGCCGTACTCGCTGGCCGAGACCCGGGCGAGGGCCACCAGTTGCCGCCACCGGAACGCGGGGCGGCCGGCGGCGAACTCGTCGGAGGTGGTCAGGTAGTACTTCTCGGCGTGCAGCGCCCCGTCCTCGGTCGTGGCGAAGTTCCGCAGGAGCGCGAGCACATCCTTGGCGGCCTCCGGGTTCTCGGTGCCGATGCGGTGCGTCAGCGCCGCGGCCCGGGCCTGATCCTTCTCACGGATCGCGCCGTCCAGTTCCTTCAGCAGTGCGTCCGCGGCCACGCCCTTGACCTTCTCCAGGTGCTCGGCCCGCGGGTACGGGTCCCACTTGAGGAACTCGGCGGCCCGCTGGTTGCGGTCCCGGGCGACCTGGTAGCCGGCCAGGATCAGGCTCGTCACCTGGGTCCGCCGGTCGCCGGAGCGCGACAGGTTCCGCCAGGCGTGCATCGTGTCGCAGCAGTGGACGCCGATCGAGTCGCCGTGGACGCTGCCGACCGGCTTGTTCGGCTGCGCCCATTCCTTCGGCCGGCCCTCGTCGCGCAGCAGGAGTTGGTTGGCGGCCAGCGACAGGGCCTCGCCGACGGACTCGGCAGCGATCCCCTCGGCCAGCGCGGCGGCGACCGCTGCGGCCCCCTGCTCGGGGCTGGAGGCGAAGACAGTGTCGGCGAACTTGGCGACCCACGCGTCGTCGGCCGTCTTGGTGCCGGGCTTCATCCCCAACAGCTTGTGCTCGTCGAGCAGTTTCGGGAGCAGTTCGCGGACCGGCTGATTGTACTTCGCCTGGCCGGGGTTCTTCTCGACGTTCCAGCAGTAGTGGACCGACTGCCGGAGCATGGTGTGCGCCCGTTCAGGACCGACGAACCGGATCATGTCCCAGGCCCGTGAGACGAGCACGACCCGGTGAACCTCGGTCGCGTCGTCCACTTCCACGAGCAGCGCGTTGAGCGCGTCCTCGGGCTTGCCCTGCTGGCAGATGGCGGCGAAGGTCGCCTCGGCCGCGGCGAGATCGGCCTTGCGGACGTCGTCGCGCAGCTGCTCGCCGGCCGGCCGGTCGGAGGCCAGCTTGCCGGGCTTGACCGGCTTGAGCACCTCGGCCTTCTTGCCGCCGAGTTCCTGGAGGCGGGTGCTGTTGCGGACGAGCACCTTCATGATGGCCAGCGGTCGCAGTTCGGGCTTCGGCTCCTCCGTCGCCATCTTGTAGGCAGGGGCCAGGGCCATGAGGGTGTGGAAGCCGACGTAGTCCTCGCCGCCGAAGGCCCGGGCGTTGGCCAGGGCCGCGGCGGCGATGAACGTCTTCAGGTCGGTGCCGGTCTTGAGCTTGTCGGCCACCTTGGGCAGCAGCTTGTCCGGCGGGGTTTCTTGCAGGAAGGAAACGAGCGGTTCGAGGTCGCCGAAGGTGAGGTGCGTGCCGTCGTCCTCGGCGGAGAACGCGAAGCCCAGGTCGGCGGCGACGGCCGGCCCGAGGGCGGCGGCGAACATACCCCGGCCGACATCGCGGAACACTTCACGGCGGGTGCGGAGAGTCATCGAAAGCCTCCCGGTGGGAAAGAGAGGGCGCGGCCGGGTGGGAGAATGCCGCGTCCGGGAGTGAAACGGAACTGCGTTACACGTTAACGCGGGGCGCGAACTTTGAAAAGGCCCGGCCACGAAACCGCAAGCGGGAAACGGAGTTAGCAGCGGGCAGCCGTGGCGATCTCAAGATGATTGGACCAGTGAATTGACTCCTGATCCTGTCCTCTCATTCTTGCGTCGGCTGCACACCTCGGATAGCATCATTATTCCTGCCGCTACTGCCGACCGCCCGAGCCAGCCCGCCATGCCCCGCACTCTCCGATTCGCACTCCTCAGCGTCGCGCTGATCGTTCTGACTGCGCGGGAAGCACCCGCCCAGTTGCCGTACACATGGGCGGGCAACGACACGCCCACCGGCAATTGGTCCACCGCCTCGAACTGGACCCCGTCGGGTGGCCCGCCCAACGGCATCGGGGCGATAGCGTCATTCGGTTACGCCGGGAGCTACACCTCGACGGTGACGATCGACGTCCCCGTCACCGTCGGGGCGATCGCGTTCGACCGGGGGGAGCACGCGGGGTACAGCTCCTACGCCCTGACCCTGGGCAGCGGCGGATCGCTCACCCTGAACAACGGCGCGAGCAACTCAACGATCACCACCGGCCCGTTGGCCTACTCCAGCCGGGTATCGGCCGACCTGACCGTCGGTGGCAACGGGGTTCTCGAACTGTCGGCCGCACCCGGCATCCAGAACTACGACACCCTGACCCTCTTCGGGTCGATCACCGCCTCCGGCGGGACGGTGGCGATCACCGGGGGCCAGGTCATCTTCGCCGGGACCAACGGCTACTTCAGCGACACCCGCATCGACGCCGGGGCGATCCTGACCGCCCGGCCGGGGGTGGGCCTGTCGCTCAACAGCAACCTCGTGCTCAACGGCGGGATCGCCGCGATCTCGGGCGGCACGTACCTCGGCAGCCTGGGGGTCGGCCCCGGGCAGGTCCGGTTCGCCGCCGACGGCGGGTTCGCCGGCGGCGAGTACGGCGACCTCCAGGTTCGGCTCAGCGGTGGGACCGGGACGCTCGTGTGGGGATCGACGCCGTACTTCCTGGGCGACGGGGCCAGCCTGCTGCTCGGGGCGCAGGGTGGATACGGGGCGGTGGACTTCCAGAACGGGCTGGACCTCAACGGAGCGAACCGGACGATCCGCGCCGACGGGTACGCGGTGATCTCGGGACAGATCAGCTCGACCGGGACGGGCGGGCTGGTCAAGACCGGCACCGGCACGCTCTCCCTGACCGGGACGAACTCGTACGCCGGGCCGACGACGGTCAAGGGCGGTCTGTTGCTGGCCGCGGACGGGGAGGGGCTGCCGGCCGCCAGCAACCTGGTGCTCGACGGCGGGGTGTACGGGGCCAACCTCACTACCTTCACCCGGTTCCTGGGCACCGGCCCCGGGATGGTGCAGTGGGGGGCCGGCGGGGGCGGGTTCGCGGCGAACAACTACAGCGGCCTGGCGGTCCGGCTCAACAACGGGACGGGGACGGTGGCCTGGGACGTGGGCGGGTTCGTGCCGGACGGCGCCCCGCTGATGCTGGGGAACTCCGCCGCCAACGGGGCGGTGGACTTCCAGAACGGGATCGACCTGAGGGGGGCCGACCGGACCGTCTGGTCCGAGGGGTACAACTACTCCACCGGCTCCGACCGGATCTCCGGGGTCATCAGCAACTCCTCGGCGACTCCCGCGGGACTGATCAAGGACGGGTTCGGGACGCTGGAGTTGACCGGGGCCAACACCTACAACGGGCCAACGGTCATCCGCAACGGCACGCTGCGGGCGATCGACGGGGTGGGCCTGCCGGCGTCCAGCAACCTGACCCTCGACGGCGCCAACGGCGGGAACGCCACCTACGAGGTGGTGGGCAACGCGACCCTCTCCCGGTCGGTCGGGACCGGTCCCGGACAGATCCAGTGGACGACCAACGGCGGCTGGTTGTCGGTGGTCGATGGCACCCTGACCGTCCGACTCAACGGCGGCGGCACGCTCGTCTGGGGTGCCAACGGGTTCCTGCCGGGGGCGCAGAACTTGCGCCTGATGGCGTCCTCGACCGGCCCCACCCCGTCGCTGCTCGACTTCCAGAGCGGCATCGACCTGGCCGGGGCCGACCGGATGATCGAGGCAACCGGTTCGTACGCATACCAGCCCCAGCGGGACGTGGTCCGCATCGCGGGACCGATCAGCAACTCGGGGGCATACCCCGCCGGGGTGACGGTGACCAGTTACTCCCCGGTGGTCGAATTCAGTGGGGTCAACACCTACGACGGCCCGACCCGGATTTACAACGCCACCCTCCGCGCCAACCCGGGCGTCGGCCTGCCGGACGCCAGTTACCTGGAGATGATCTCCGGGGTGCTGGAGGTGACCGGGGACCACACCTTCACCCGCATGCTGGGCACCGGCCCGGGGCAGTTGGGCCTCTCCTCCGGGGGGTTCGTCGCCCGCGACGGGGCGCTGAACGTCCGGCTCAACAACGGGACGGGGACTCTGACCTGGGGCACGACGCCGCAGTTCCTCCTCGACGGGGCCGGCCTGACACTGGGGTACAGCGCCTCGCCGGGGTTCACCGGCACCGCACTGGCGGACTTCCAGAACGACCTGGACCTCAACGGGGCCGACCGCACCATCAACCTCTACGAGGAGAACGCCACCCCGGGCAGCCGGGCACGCATCTCCGGGGTGGTCCGCAACTCCGCCGCCACCCCGGCCGGCCTGTACGTCAGCGGCTCCGGGGGGACGACACTCGAACTGACCGCCGCCAACACCTACGACGGGCCGACCTACCTCAAGAACTCGACCCTGCGGGCCTTCGACGGGGTCGGGTTGCCCGCCGCCAGTAACCTGGTCTTCCAGGACGGGGTCTTCGAGGCACCGGGGACCGCGACCTTCCAGCGAAACCTGGGGGAGGCGGCGGGGCAGGCCCAGTGGTACGCGGGCAACAGCGGGGGCTTTTCGGCGGCAACCGGTACTCTCACGGTCTGGCTCAACGGCACGAGCGAGACCCTGACCTGGGGCGCGACGCCGGGCTTCCTCACCATCTACGGGGCACTGATCTTCGGCTCACCGGGCGCCCGCGGGACGGTCGAGTTCCAGAACGGTCTGGACCTCAACGCCGACATCCGGGGGATCGAACTGCGGCAGGATCCCGCCGCGTCGGCGGTGACCGCCCGCCTGACCGGGGTCGTCAGCAACGGCGGGCTTTCCGTCTACGGCCGCGGGGTGCTGGAGTTGACGGCGGCCAACACCTACGACCGCGGGACGATCCTCTACGGGGTGACGCTGCTGGCGAACAACGCGAGCGGGTCGGCGACCGGCACCGGGCGGGTGACCGTGTACGCGTCCGTGGACGGCGCCGCGCTACCGGGGGTGCTGGGTGGGACGGGCCGGGTCGATGGCCCGGTGGACGTCTACTCGTCCGGCCGGGTCCGGGCCGGAAACCTCGACGGGGTCGGGAGCCTGACCCTGGGCAACGGGCTGTCGATCTACCCCGAGGCGGCACTGGCCGCGCGGATCAGCGACGGCAGCCGGCCGTCCACAAGCCCGGGCGGGAGCACGATCTGGACGAAATCCGACCCGGCGAGCAACAACTTCCTGAACGTCGTCGGCGGGACGTTCACCTTCTACGACGGCGCCCGGGTGGTCATCGACGGGACGGGCACGCTGTTCACACCGGACCAGGCGTACAGCTACCAGGTCGCCCAGGTCGCCGGGCAGGACCTGTCCTCGTTGAACGTCACCGACCAGGCGCTCTTCGGCACGGTGGGGTTCGCGGCGGGCGACTTCCGGCTCTTCGGCGACGCCGGCGGGGCGGTGTACCTCAGCTTCACGCCGGTCCCGGAGCCGGGTGCGGTGCTATTCGTCGCCACCGCCGGGGTCGGGCTGACGGGGTTGGGCCGGCGATTCCGGCGCGCCGGAATCGCCGGCGGGTAAGCGGCGAAGGGCGTCGCCCGCTCACTTGTCGGTCTCGACCACCTCGGCCTTGGGGGCGGCCTCCTTGATGTGCTGCACCGCCTTCTCGGCGTCGGCCTTGGCCTTGTACCCCTCGCTGGAGACCGCGACGATCTGCCCGTTGCCCGCCTTCAGCCGCCAGCGGTGCTCCTTCTTGTCGTCGTCGTAGAACTCGAACTTCATCTTGTCGTCGGTCGCGGCCTTCTTCACCAGTTCGATGCCGTTCTTGGCGTCGGCCTTCGCCTTGTAGCCCTGGCCCGGGGTGGCCAGGATCGCCCCGTTGCCCGCCTTCAGCCGCCAGCGGTATTCGTCGGCCTTGTCCTTGTACAGCTCGAACTTCAGCTTGGAATCCTGGAGGCGGGCTTGTGCCTGCCCGAGGAGGCCCAGCACACCGGCCACGAACGTCAGGCAGCAGACGATGCGGAACATGGTGTCCCTCCGGGCGAACGCGGGCGACGTAACGACGGTCACGGGTCGATGATCGGCGGGTTGGGGAACTGGCCGGGATAATCCAACTCCGGCGGGCGGCAGGCGAGCTTCACCTTGAACGTCTTGCGCTCGCTGCCGCGGCGCACCTCCAACTCGACCACCGCTCCGGGGCGGAACGAGCAGATGTGGGCCACCACCTGGTCGAAGTTCTGCGGTTCCAAGATGCCGACGCGGACGATCACGTCGCCCGCCTGCACCCCGGCCTTCGACGCCGGCAGGCCCGGCTCGACGCGCTCGATGGTCATCGCCCCGGTCTGCACCGTGATGCCCATGTACCCGCGGGCCAACGGGTCCGGGGGCGGCTCCGGCGGCACCGGGGCGCGGACGAACATCAGGCTGGCGAGCAAGCAGGCGCTCAGTCCGGACATGGCCCACTCCTGGCAGGGCACCGGCCGCGCGAGAGGTCGCGGCCTACCTCTGTCATTGCCGAAGTTCGCGCCGAATGCAAGTCAGAAGCGCCCGGTTCGGGTTGACAGCCCGGCACACTCCGGACGATCATCTCACCCCGCGGAAACGGACTTCGCGTCGCCCGCAAACCTTCCAGGGACGGACTCGGCATGTCGGACGTGCTCTCGGCGCTCATCACCCGCATCCAGCAACGAACGGCGACCGTCGGGATCATCGGCCTGGGGTATGTCGGGTTGCCCCTGGCCCGGGCGTTCACCGGGGCGGGCCTGCGTGTCCTCGGCTTCGACATCGACCCCGGCAAGGTCGCCAAGCTCACCGCCGGCAAGTCGTACATCCGGCAGATTCCCGACGACGTGATCGCCGCGATGCGGGCCGGCGGGTTCGAGGCCACCAGTCGCTTCGACCGCCTCTCCGAGCCAGACGCGATCCTGATCTGCGTGCCGACGCCGCTGACCGACACCCGCGACCCCGACCTCACCTACATCGCCAACTCCGCCCGGGCCATCGGCGACCGGCTGCGCCGCGGCCAACTCGTCGTCCTCGAAAGCACGACGTACCCCAGCACCACGCGGGGCGTGGTGCTGCCGGTCTTGGAGGGCGGCGGGCTGGTCGCCGGCCGCGACTTCTTCCTGGCGTTCAGTCCCGAGCGGGAAGACCCCGGCAACGCGACGCATTCGGTGAACACGATCCCCAAGGTGGTCGGCGGGCTGGACGATGCCAGCGCAGAAGTCGCCTGTGCCCTGTACGCAACGATCGTGCCGAAGGTGGTGCGCGTCTCGACGCCGGAGGTGGCCGAGGCGTGCAAGATCCTGGAGAACACGTACCGGGCGATCAACATCGCGCTGGTCAACGAGCTGAAGGTGCTCTACGACCGCATGGGCATCGACGTGTGGGAGGTGATCGACGCGGCGAAGACCAAGCCGTTCGGCTACCAGGCCTTCTACCCCGGCCCCGGCCTGGGCGGCCACTGCATCCCGATCGACCCCTTCTACCTGTCGTGGATCGCCCGGCAGTACGGCATGAACACGCGGTTCATCGAGCTGGCCGGCGAGGTGAACACGGCGATGCCGGCGTTCGTCGTCAGTAAGGTGGCCGACGCGCTCAACGACGCCGGCAAGCCGCTCAAGGGCAGCCGGGTGCTGATCCTCGGCATGGCGTACAAGAAGGACGTGGACGACCCCCGCGAGTCGCCCGGCTTCGAGCTGATGGACCTGCTCCTGAAGAAGGGTGCGGCGGTCAGTTACAACGACCCGCACATCCCGGAGCTGCCCCGGATGCGGCACTGGCCGCACCTGCGGATGACCAGCAGCCCGCTGACCCCCGAGTTGCTCGCCGCCCAGGACGCGGTCGTGATCGCCACCGACCACACGGCCTACGACTACGCCGCGATCGTGGCCCGGTCCCGGCTCGTGATCGACACCCGCAACGCGACGAAGGGCGTGACGGCCGGGCGGGAGAAGATCGTGCGGGCATAGGAAAGTGCTGAGTGCTGGGTACTGAGTGCTGAGATAGACTGGTAAGAGTTACCCTGTGCTGGGTTGCAGTATTCTCTCAGCACTCAGTACCCAGCACTCAGCACTCGGTGAAGCATGTACCGCGCCTACGGTCTCCTCCTGTCTGGCACCGATTTCACCCTGGACCCAGCGGCGGCGCGGCTGACCGCCAGGTTCCCCGGCTACTCCGTCACCCGCCGCGGCGAGCAGATCACGGTCTCGAAGGGCGACTGGGAAATCGAGCTGGCCCTGGTCAGCGGGCCGCAGGTGCAGACCGAGTCCGAGGGTCTAGCCGGCAACCTCGCCGGGCTGGAGCCGGCCGAGGCCGCGAGCATCGCCGCCTGCGACCGGCGGGTGGAGGTCTGGAGCGACACGCCCGACCCGGCCATGGAGCACTTCAACGATTACCTGTTCGTCGTCGAGGTGCTCAAGTCGTTCCGCGGCGTGGTCGTCGTGGACCCGCGGGAGCCGGCCATCCTGTAAGCCGGGGCGGGCGGGTGACCCATCGCTTTCCGCTCCGCTTCGGGGTATACTCCGGACATGGCCTTCACGGACGAGCAACCGTTCCTCGACGCCATCTTCGCCCGCTACCACGACGACGGGCCGCGGCTGGTTTATGCCGACTACCTGGACGCCGTCGGCGACCCCGAGCCGGCCGAGTTGGTCCGGGTGCAACTGGCCCTGGCCCGGATGACGCCGGACCACCCCCGCCGGCCCGAACTGGTCAACCGCGAGGCCGAACTCAAAGCTGCCAACTCCGCCCGCTGGACCGCCCACCTCGCCGGGCTGGACGCCGAAATCGAGTTCCGCCGCGGGGTGCCGGACTCGGTGGTCATGGACGCGGCCGCGTTCCTGGAACACGGCGAGGAGTTGTTCCGCCGCCTCCACGTCCGCAGGCTGTCGCTGCGCAACGACACCGGGGTGATGCCCAAGCTGATCCACTCGCCGCTGCTCTCCCGCGTCCGGGAACTGGACCTGTGCAACAACGACCTCGGCAACGGCGGCGTCGCCCTGCTGATCCGTTCGCCGTTTCTCAAGGAACTCGACACCCTGGACCTGGGATTCAACGGGCTGGACGACGCCGGGGTCGAGTTACTCGCCCGGTCCAGCAATTTCCCCGGACTGACCACGCTGACGCTCAACTACAACGACCGGGTCACCTCCGCCGGGCTGACGGCGCTGGCCGAATCGCCGTTTTTCGCCGGGCTGACGACGCTGGACGTGTCGGACAACGACATCACCGACGCCGGGGTGCGGGCCGTGGTCGCCAGCCCCTCCTGCGCCCGGCTGCACACGTTCCACGTCCGCGGCAACCCCATCGGCGACGCCGGGGCGGCGGCAGTGGCCCGCTCGGCACTCCTGGGTCGCATCCTGGCCCGCACGCCCCGGCTGGAACTCCGCAAGTGCGAGATCGGCGCGGCCGGCGTCGCGGCCCTGGTCGAGAGCCGGTTGCTCGCGCGCTGCAGTACCCTGGACCTGACCGGCAACGACATCGGCGACCGCGGCTTCGCGGCCCTCGTCCAGTCGCCGCACCTGCCGCACCTGCGCGTCCTCAAGATCGGCCGCAACCAGATCACCGACGCCAGCGTCAGCGCGGTGCGGGACGCCCTGCCGGCCTTCCTCCGCCGCCTCCACCTGCTCGACCTGTCGGAGAACCGGCTCACCCGCCAGGGAACCAACAGGCTGGAGACCGCCAAGGGCGACCACCCGATGACGCTGGAGTTGAACGGCAACGTCCAGACCTCGGCCGGCGGGGAGGCCCCCGTGCGGGTCGGCGAGGTGGTCCCGGGCGTGCTGCGCGGGGTCACGGAGGTGGCCGAGGCCAACGAACTCCGCCGCCGGGTGGCCCATCCGGCGATGCGGCCCCCGGAGCGCCCCAACCCGCACGGCTGAGCGGTTCTTTGCTTGTCGGCAGGCGGTTCGCAAGGCATAATCCCACATTCCCTCCGTTGCCTGCCAACCGGAACCACCTGCCATGAACAACGCATGCCCCGGCTGCGGTGCGGTTTACGCCGTCACCTCGAAGGACGTCGGCCGCAAACTCAAGTGCAAGAAGTGCTCAATGGCCCTGGTCGTCACCGACGACGGCCTGGTCGCCGACACCCCGGCCGTGGCCGTCCCCGCCACCCCGGCGGACGAATTCGACACCGGCGACGAGGTCGGGGTAGGTACCAAGAAGAAGGCGAGGCGGTACAGCACGGGCGGGGCGGGGCTCGGCGAGATGATCGCGAAGGTCGGCGGCATCCCGACCATCCTCTTCAGCGTCGGCGTGTTCCTGGTGCTGTGGTTCACGTTCATGGACCCGATCAGCGAGGCCGCGGTCGCCCGCGCCCAACTCGCGGAGAAAAAAATCCGGCTCGAACAACAGGCCGAGTTGAAGAAACTGCTGCCCAAGGGGAAGACCAACCCGATGGAACTGGAGGGCGACGAGAAGAAGAACTTCGAGGAGAAGGCGAAGAAGATCAACGAGGATTACAACAAACGAGCGGAGGAGGCCAAGGACGACGCGGCTATGACATCGGTCGATGTCATCCGCGGGATCCGGTTCGACAAGTACGGCCAGATGTTCGGCTTCATCTTCCTCGCCTTCGGGTGCATCGGCTACCTGCGGACCGAGCAGCCGCTGGTCATGCGGATCGTCGCCGCGACCGTGCTGTCGCTGATGCTCCTGATGGTCTTCTCACTGGCCACGGGCGGCTGTGGCGGCACCAAGTCGTCCGGCCCCATCATGAAGATGGGCAAGGAGTGACCGATCCGCCACCGGTCGCTGCCGCGGGGCCTGGCAGTCCGTACTCCTAGCAAAGCCCACTCTCGTTACGCCGCTCTGCGGCGTAACGCCGTCTTTGGTCGCCCCGCGGCCTGACCCGCACCCACCGGCACCGCCATGCCCGACCCAGCCGCCGACCCGCTCGCCCCGAAGTACCGCCGCGTCCTGCTGAAGCTCAGCGGCGAGGCCCTCGGGTACGGCGGGGGCAAGCTCGGCATCAACCTCGACGAGACGCGGGTGATCGCCGAGCAACTCCAGCGGGTGGTCGCCCGCGGTGTGCAGTTGGCCATCGTGGTCGGCGGCGGCAACCTCCTCCGCGGGGCGCAATTCACCGCCGGCGACGAGACGATCAAGAAGGCCACGGCCGACTACATGGGCATGCTCGCCACCGTCATGAACGGGCTGGCCCTCCAGGACACGCTTGAACTCCTCGGCGTCCAGACCCGGCTCATGTCCGCCATCCGCATGGAAACGGTCGCCGAGCCGTACATCCGCCGCCGGGCGATCCGCCACCTGGAGAAGGGCCGGATCGTGATCCTGGCCGCCGGCACCGGCAACCCGTTCGTCACCACCGACACCGCCGCCGCGTTGCGGGGCACCGAGTTGGAGGTCGAGGTGGTGCTCAAGGCGACCCGGGTGGACGGCGTCTACACCGCCGACCCCGAGAAGAACCAGTTCGCCGAGAAGTACGACCGGCTCACCTACGCCCAGGTCATCAAGCAGGACCTGCGGGTCATGGACATCGCGGCCTTCGAGATGTGCCGGGAGGCGAAGCTCCCGATCCTGGTGTTCAACTACAAGCAGGAAGGGGCCATCGAGAAGGCCGTCGCCGGCCAGGCCATCGGGACCATCGTCACGGGGTGAACTCGCCATCACCGTCGTTTGCGACACGCGACAGCTTTTTCGCTCACCGCCCGCGCCCGTCTCGGCTACAGTAAGGCACTCCCACCCCGCGCCGCGTGCCACGCATGACACCGACCTTGCCCCCCGACAGCCGCCCGACTCGCGTCCGCTACTCCGTCCTGTTCATGCTCTGCCTGCTGGCGATGATCACGTACATGGACCGGGCCATGTACGGCAGCGCCAAGGGCGACCTGATGGCGGCCATCGGACGGCCGGTCACCGACTTCTACCTGGTGCTCATCTTCTTCCAGTTCGCCTACGCCGTCTTCGAGGTCCCGACGGGTTGGATGGGGGATAAGTACGGCCCGCGGATCACGCTGTTGCGGATCGTCGCCTGGTGGTCGCTGTTCGTGGCCCTCACCGGCGCGGCGGGGCTGGCGCTGCCCGGCACGAGCATCGTGGTGATCGGTTTCACCGTGTTCCTGGTCATGCAGTTCTGCTTCGGGATGGGCGAGGCCGGGGCGTTCCCCAACATCTCCCGCGCCCTGTACAACTGGTTCCCGGCGGAACAGCGCGGGTTCGCCCAGGGGGCGATCTGGCTGTCCGCCCGGTTCATGGGCGGGCTGACGCCGGCGGTGTGGGTGGTGCTGACGCTCTACCTCGGGCTGAGCTGGCGGGAGTGCTTGTGGTTCTTCGCGGCCCTCGCGCTCGGGTGGTGCGTCGTGTTCTTCGTCTGGTTCCGGAACCGGCCGGACGAGCACCCGGCGGTCAACGCCGCCGAGCGCGAGCTGATCCACGCGGGCAAGGGCGCGCCGGTGGGGCACGAGGGCGTCCCGTGGGGCAAGATCTTCTCCAGCCGGAACGTCTGGGCCCTCTGCGCAATGTACATGGTGACCAACTTCAACTGGTACTTCCTGCTCTACAACCTGCCCGGGATGCTCAAGGAACAGTTCCCCGACCTGGGGCAGACGCGGCAGGACCTGTTGGTCCTGGCGTTCGTCGGCGGCGCCCCGCTGCTGGTCGGGATGGCCGGGTGCCTCACCGGCGGGCTTCTGACCGACTGGTACATCCGCCGCACCGGGGACCGGAAGTGGGGCCGCCGGCTGTTCGCCATGATCGGCTACGCCCTGGCCGGGGTCGCCTATCTCGTCGCGGCGGTCACCCTGCCGCTGGCGCACGAGGGGACCGTGTCGTTCTGGGTCTTCGCGGCGTTCGCCGTGTCGGTCGGGTTCTTCAACGACCTGATCATGAGCCCGTCGTGGGCGACCGCCCAGGACATCGGCCGGCGCTACTCGGCGATCGTGTCCGGCATCATGAACATGCTCGGGAACCTGGGGGCCGTGGTCGGCCTGTTCGTGAGCGGTCAGATCATGAAGGCCTATTCGGTGACGTACCTCGCCGACGACGGGTCGGTGCTGAAGACGGTCGTCCAGCCGGCCGGGTACGTGACCTGCTTCTTCCTCTACGCGGCGATCTATGTCGTGGGGGTCGGGCTGTGGCTGCTCATCGACCCGACCAGGCCGATCCTCCCCGACGAGCTGGCCCCGACACCACCGGCCGATTCGCGGTCGTGATCAGACGGCCGTCGGCGCCGGCAACGCGACGGCTTCGGTCGATTCCAGCACCGCGTCCGGCGCCTCTTCGGTATAGCTGTGGAGCCGAACCGCGCCGTCCTCGACGGTCAGGTAGTGGCACGGCTTCTCGGTCCAGCAGCCGCTATTGAAGTAATGCATCGGTCCGGTTGTGTCGGCGACGGGGTGATGGGTGTGACCACAGCAGACCACGTCGCAGCCCTTCCTCGCGGCGTAGCGTATTGACTCGGCCTCAATTCTTTGGGCACAGCGTAGGAACGTCTTACTCTTCCGCTTCGCCAGCTTGGCGAAGTAGTGCGATTGGTCGATCTTCTGGAGAAGGTTGTACGCCCGGTCGGCGAGCCAGGTGAGGATCGGGTAGCGCGAGATGAACTCGTCGAACCGGTGGCCGTGCAGGAAGAGGATCTTCTTGCCTCCGCTTTCCAGCACGAACTCGTCTGTGCAGGTCACCCCGAACAGGTGCGAGACGATCTCGGCCGGACCGTCGTAGTCGCCGTTGATCCGGGTGATCTCGATTTCGTCGGAGAGTTTGTGGAGCAGCGAGGGGATCCGCCAGTGTTGCTTCTTGAGACGGCGGAAGTCGATGGAGTCGAATACGTCGCCGTTGAGAATGAGCCGTCGGGCCGGCAGGAGGCCGCGGCGGATTGATGCCAGGAATGAACCAGATGCTTGGCCTGGCGGTTGTCGCTGCCCAGGTGGGCGTCCGAGATCACGACCGCGTCCGGCACGGCAGCACCCCAGCGAACACCGGGCAGCTATCTCGTTAACAGGTAGATGACGGACAATCAGATTTGGTGGAGGTTGTGTGCAACTTGGCCACCGTGGCGATTGGACACATGGCACAAACGATGTAAATAGAGCGGTCTGCCGGTCGAGTAATGGAAACCGATAGTCGAAAGTCAGGCCAGAACTCATGGCAGACAATAGCACTGCCGGCAGCAAGTGTCGTAAAACCGGACACTTCGGGACAGCGGACGCGAAAAATCGGACGCGCTCGGTTGCTCATCGGAGACACGTAGCGTAACATTCCATTGTCCCGCCGGTTGGTAACTGCGGTGAATGGGCGACGCCGCAGCAGCCTCCGGCGGGACACTTTTTTTACATCTCTTGCCGACTCTTCCCAACTCTAACATCCCGGCGTAATTCGACTGCGGATCTGGTATGATCGCGCCAGTCGTCTCCCTCTGTCCGGGCGCCAGCCGATGGCGAAAGCTCCTTCACGCCGGTTGACCCTGCCGCTGACGCCACTCCTCGCGCAGTTCCGGCCCGATACTCGTGCGCTGCCCCTCGTCTCGTCCGACATCCTGTCTTCCGACACGGCCCCGGACGATGTCTTGGCGGCCGAGCTGCGAAACGTCGCGGAACGAGTCCTGCCGGTGGTCTGGCACCCGGCGGTGTTCGGCGCCGAGGTGCGGTTCCTGCGGCACGCGCTGGCCCACCTGTTCCGCGGACAAGACCCGCTACCCGAGCGGCTGGCCCGGTGCGTGAGTCCCGGCGAGGCGTACCACGTGCCCGGCCTCGGCCCCGGCTTCTGGGCGACGGTGGTGCGCGGCGTCGATCCCGAGGCCACGCCGCCGTGGTGCCCGGCTGTCGAGCGCGGCCTGGCTCGCCTCGGCTTGCTCGCCACGGGCTCCCGCGGCGTCGCCGAGCGGTTCGCGGCCGTGCAAGCGGCATGGGAGCGCATCCGGGCATTGTCACCGGGGATGGACGCGGCCCAGCTCGCCGACTACCTCGAACGGGTGTCCCGGACTATCGGCCGCGAGTTGGCACCGGGGCCGGCCGACCCCACTGCGTTCGCCTGGACGGTGACGCCCGACGCGATGCGGCAGGCGATCCGCGAAGTGCGGACCCGCTCCCCGCTCCGCAAGCGCATCCGCGGGACCTCGGCCGAGGTGATCGCGGCGATGACGCACTTCCAGGCCCACGCCGCGGCCGGCCGGTACGAGGCGGCGTTCGAGGCGTTCCACGCGGCATGCCCCGATTCCGCCTGGGAAGCCGCCCTGCCCCGGCTCGACGACGCCTATTCCTCTGCACTGCCACTTGCCGACCGCGCCTGGCACTGGTGCGACATCGCCGCGGTGCTCCGCAGCACGTTCCGGGTTCACCCGCTGGAACTGGCCGACGTAGTGACTGCCGCCGGGCATGCCGAGGCCGAGCCGGAACCGGCGGGCTTCGCCGGCTTCTGCTCCGACACGTTCGCCTTCCTCGGCGAGCTGGCGGCGACGAACACCCGCGAGTGGATGAGCATGCAGCGCGAGCGCTACCAGTTCGTGCTCCGCGAACCGCTGGTGGAACTGTGTCGGGAGGTCGCGGAACGGTACGTCCGACCGGTGCTCAACCGCGAACACGGTTGGGACCTGGAGTGCGACGCCCGGGCCGGCCGGGCGATCACCAGCATCGTCAAGAACGACTTCGGCCGCGGGGCACCCTACCAGCCGGTGCAGTGGGTCACCTTCTACCGCAAGAGCCAGGCCAACAAGCGGGCCGACGCGCAGTTCTTCATCCGCGTCGCCGCTGACGGGGTGCGCTACGGGTTCCACCTGGGCCGCACGGCGCGCGAGGCCGGCCGGCAGTTCCGGCAGGCGATCCAGGAACACGGCGAGGCGGTCTTCCGCGCCCTCGCCCCGGGCACCCTCCTGGAAGAGATCCGCTTCTGGGCCGGTGACGACCTGGCGACCGAAGTGCCGGCGAAATCCGCCGCCGACCTGCGGGCGTGGGCCGCGAACAAGACCATCGCCGCCGGGGTCCACCGCGACCCGGCCGAGCCGTCGCTTCGCGGCGACGAGTTCCCCGGCGAGGTGCTGCTCACTTTCGACCGACTGCTGCCACTGTTCGCCTGCGCCGCCGAAGCCGACCCGCGCCCGCTGCTCGTCCGCCGCGCCGGTAGCCCCGACGGCCCGCCGCCTTACGACCCTTCCGCGTTCCACGCCGAGACGTTCCTCTCCGAAGTGTGGCTCGACCGCGTGCTGGGCCTGCTGCGGCTCAAGCGGCAATTGGTGCTCCAGGGCGTGCCGGGCACGGGCAAGACGCACGTGGCCCGCTGCCTGGCCCGCCTCCTGACGCACGACCACCCCGGCTGCGTGCGGCTGGTGCAGTTCCACCCGGCCTACAGTTACGAGGAATTCGTGGAAGGCATCCGGGTGCGGAGCGTCGAGACGGACGGGCGCTCGGAGGTGACGTACCCGGTGGAGGACGGGGTGCTCTGCGCGTTCGCCGCCCAGGCCGCCGCACGGCCGAGCGAGCCGCACGTGCTGGTCGTGGACGAGCTGAACCGCGGGAACCTGCCCCGCATCTTCGGCGAGCTTCTGTTTTTGCTGGAATACCGCAACCAAGCCGTGACCCTGCCGTACTCGAAGCGCTCCTTCCGGCTGCCCGACAACCTGTTCCTGCTGGCCACGATGAACCCGCTGGACCGCTCGGCCGTGGCACTCGACCAGGCGCTGCGCCGGCGGTTCTCGTTCGTGGACATGCCGGCCGACGCCGCAGTGCTGGCCCGGTGGCTGGAGGAGCACCCGCCGACCGACGCGGACGAGACGTTCGGCCCGCGCGTGGTCCGGCTGTTCGAGGAACTGAACCGGCGGCTGGCCCGCGACCTGGGACCGGAGAAGCAGGTGGGCCACAGCTTCTTCATGGTGCCGGAGATGGACGGCGAGAAGCTGGCGGCGGTGTGGGACCACCACGTCCGCCCGCTCCTGCTGGACTACCTCGGCGGCCGCGAGGAACGCCTGCGCGACTACACTCCGGAGCGGCTCCTGGGGGAACGACCCGCCAAGCGCCAGAAGCCGGTCACCGAATCCTGATGAGACACGCCCATGTTGTGGAAGAAGTGGCTGAAGCGGACGGTCTTGGCCGTCGTTATATGCCTGGTGATCCGAACGGTCTGGCTCGCCGGGGAGCGTGAGTGGCATCGGGCGCACGGCGAGCGGGAATTCGTCGCGGCGGTCGCGGAAACCGACGCCGCCGACCCGAACTGGCGGTGGGAGGCGCTGAACGCCGCGCGTCGGAGAATCCCCGACAGCGAGAATGCCGCGGTCGTCATCTCGCAGATCCAGGCTCTCACGACTGGGGACCGGCAGAAGCAGTGGGACGAGTTGGCTTCCGCGGACAAGCCCGAACTGCCGCCAAACATTCGGCTGCCCGCGCAGTTGCGCCGGCAGGCGGCGGATAACCTCGCCGTGTCGCAAGAGGCCCTCCGCCTGGCGCGCACGCTCAAGGACCGGCCGGCCGGGTTCCGGGAGTACACGCTCGCACAGAATCCCCTCGACACCCTGCTGCCGGAGGTCCAATTCACCCGCCACGTCTGCTACCTGTTGAGGTGGGCGGCGTGGGTCGCGGTCGAGGACGGCGACTACACCCACGTGGCCGACGACCTCGTCGCGGCACTGAACACCTCACGTTCGCTCGGGGACGAACCACTCTTGATCTCGCAGTTCGTCCGCATCGCCACGCGGGCGGTGATGCTCCGCACCACCGAGCGCGTCCTCGCCCAGACTGACCAGCCCGATGCGCTCGCGGCACTTCGGCTGCCCACCCTGCAGGAATCGCTCGAGCGAGACCTCGCGGACCCCTTGTTCCTCTACGGAATCCGTGGGGAGCGGGCGATGTTCGACGTCCTGACCCAGCGGCTTGGTGACGGCACCCTCGGCCTCGCCGCGATCGGCGGGTCGAAGGACGACGACCATTCGATTTCCGGACGGCTGGGTTGGTGGCTCTACGGCGGGCGGCTCCCGGCCGACCGTGCGTTCTGCCTGAGATGGTTCAACGCCGCGGTCGCGATGGCCGAGAAACCGATTCACGAGCAGCCCGCCCTCCTGGACGAACTCCCGCCGGTGACCCGCGGACAGAACATCCTGGTGCTGTTCCTCCCCGCCGTGGACAAGGTGGCCTTCGCCCACTGGCGGAGCGTCGCGGAGGGAAGGTGCGCGGTCGTCGGGATCGCCTGCGAGCGGTTCCGGCTCAAGAACGGGCGGTGGCCCGAGACGCTCGGCGAACTCTGCCCCGTTTTCCTCCACGCAGTGCTGCTCGATCCGTTCGACGGCGAGCCCCTCAGATACCAGAAACTTGAGGACGGGATCGTGATCCATTCGGTCGCTCGGATTCCGGTGACGCATGGGAAACCACTCCCCCATCCCGGGCTGCCTGAGGGCATCGAGATCGGGTTCCGATTGTGGAACCCTGAGGCGAGGCGGCAACCGGCACCACCGGAATAGCAGAAACCGTAACCACGCGGGTGCGGTAATGGTTGGTGGTGGCTGGCCGCGGGCCGTTCGGGCAGCGCAAGGCGTGCCGGGGCGGGGGCGGAGCAGGACTGTTTTCGGGAAAGTAGTGACGTGGCGTCACGGAATCAGGGCGAGTCCGCCAAGACCGCCACACTGAGGTGGCGGCCTCGCCCCGGTTGGCGGCCTCGCCCGTCACCATCCCAACCACACGCCTGACGGAGGAACGATGAAGGGTTTCCGACGCCTGCTGAGGCGGTTCTTCGTGACCGTGCTCGTCATCGTAGCCGTGGTCGCGGCGGTGACGTACGGCGTGCGGGCGTACATGAGCCGCGTCGGCGGGCGCGAGCTGGCGGCGGTCAACGCCCGGCTCGACGCCACCGAACCCGGCTGGAGGCTGGAGGCCATCGAGGCCGCCCGTGACCGGGCCGCGCCGCCGGCCGAGCAGAACTCGGCGCCGCTGGTGCTGAAGGTCGCCGAGGTGATCGAGGGGAACAAGGACTGGAAGGAGTGGCAGGGTTCGGAGGAGTGGTCCGCCCGGGTGCTCGACCCGCACCTGCCGTCCGAGAAGCTCCGGGAGAAGATGTTCGCCCAGAAGGAAGGCACCGCGGCGGTCCGGCAACAGGCCCGCGACATCCGCCGCCTGCCCAGCGGCCAATACGCCCTGCATTTCCAGGAGAATCCGTACCTGACGCTGCTGCCGCACGCCCAGAAGTGCCGCGAGGTGGCCAACCTGTTAGAGTACGACGCCCTTCTGGCGGCGATGGAGAACGACACGGACGCCGGCATCCGGTCGGCCCACGCGGCGCTCAACGTCGGCCGGTCGCTCGGCGACGAGCCGCTGTTGATCTCGCAACTGGTACGCATGGCGTGCGGGGGAGTCTCGACCCGGACCGCGGCACAGGTCCTCGCCTGGGGCACGCCGAAGCAGGGCCTCGCCGAACTCCAGGAGGCTTACCGGATCGAGGCCGACGAGCCGTGGGTGTTGCACGGGATGCGCGGCGAGCGGGCCGCCATGCACCGCGCCTTCGAGGGGCTGGAGTCGGGCAAGCTGACGGCCGACGACCTCGCACTGCTGGGGATCCAGAAGCCCGGCCCGGCGCAACACGCGGCGTTCCACCTCTACAAGGGACTGCTGCCGGGCGACCACGCCAAGGCCCTGGAAATCCTGACCGCCTACATCGAAGCCGCGAAGCTGCCGCCCCACGAGCAGCAGGCCGCGTTCGCCGCCGTGCCGATCCCGCCCGGTCCGCCCGAGGACTTCCGCTACATCGTCACCCGGCTGCTCGTCCCGGCGTGCCAGAAGGTTTCCCAGGCCGGGCTGCGCTGCCGGGCCGAGCTGCTGAGTGCTTCCGTCGCCATCGCCTGCGAGCGCTTCCGCCAGGCCAACGGCCGCTGGCCCAGCGACCTCGGCGAGATCCCCAAAGACATCCTGCCCGATGTACCACCCGACCCGTACACCGGTCAGCCACTGCGCTACCACCGGTTCGACGACGGCATCGCGGTCTACTCCGTCGGGGACGGCGACCCGAACTTCGCCCGGCGGCAGGTCGAGCAGAAAAGCCCCCTCGCGGGCCTGGGGATCGGCTGCCGGCTGTGGGACCCCGACAAGCGCGGCCAGCAGCCGCCGGAGCCGAAGCAGATGCCCGACGATCCGCTACCGGAGCCGAAACAGCCGTGAGCCGCCGGACGGTGCAGCTCGTGGAACGGCGGACCCGGGAGCTGCGACTCCCGGCCGGGGATGTCGCCTTCCTGCTGAGCCACGCCCGGCACCTGGTCGATGTCGTGCCCGCCTTCCGCCGCGGCTTCTACTGGCTGACGCCGCGCGGGTTCGTCGGGTGGTTTGAAGCGCCGGGCCGCCGGTTCGCCATCCGCCCCAAGATGGCGTGGCCGAGCCTGCGAATGCTCCTCGGCTTTCCCCCCGCGGAGCACCCCGAGCAATCGGAAGCCGAACCCGGTTCGGAGTTGCTGAACCTGGTGGCGGCGGAGTTCGCCGAACGGCTCACCGAGGTGGCCCGCGTCGGGCTGGTCGCCGGTTACCACGACAGTGATTCCGCCGGCACCTTCCTGCGCGGCAAGCTCCGGCCGGCGGATCAGCTCCGCGACGCCGCGGCCCGGGCGTTCCCCGACCGCTTCCACGTCAGCGAATCTGTCCTCGATCTGGACACGCCCTGGAACCGCATCCCCCGCACGATCGCGGAGATGTTGCTCGCCCACCCCGACCTCGCCCCGGCCGTGCGAATCCGGTTGCGCGACGCGGCCCTCTCACTGGATGGAGTCGCGCTCGCACCGATTGCCGACGCCGACTTCGCCACCGCCGACGCAGAGCAGCGGGCCGCCCACTATGGTCCACTCCTCGCCGTCTGCCGGCTCGTCCACGACGGCTTCGGCGTGGCCCGACTCGCGGACAGGGGCACCGGCGCGTTTCTGCTCGACCTGTCGCGTGCCTTCGAGCGCTTTCTCACCGAGGCGCTGGCCATCGAGTTCGCCCGCCACGCCGGCTGGTCGGTCGAGGCGCAGCCGCGGTTCGCCGTAGGCCCGACGGAACTGCAACCCGACCTCCTGATCCGCAGGCGGGGCGTGGCGCGGGTGGTGCTCGACGCCAAGTGGAAGGCCGCGAGCGTTCCGGACGTCGCCGACGTGCACCAGGTACTGGCCTATGCCGCGATCACGGGGGCGAAGCACGTCGGGCTGGTGTACCCCGGTCGGCGGCTCGCCCGCCGGAAGTTCCCCATCCCCGGTAGTTCCGTGCGGCTGTCGCTCCTACGGGTGCCCGTGTTGGTGGCGGAAACCGACGGCCGCTGGGTGGCGCGGCTGGTCCGGTTCCTGCGGCGACGGTCCGATTGATTGCGACACTGCCGGCTTTGCCGGAGCTAACGCGCCGGCGTGAGGGGCGTGTGAAACCCACCCGGTTCGGGGTGCCGGGGGTCTTGCGGGATGTAAAAAGTACCCGGTATGATGCTGGGGTGGCTGAACCTGACCGTTTGCCGGCGCCTCTTGTCCTGCGAACCGACCGCGTGCCCGGTCGCCGCGGTCGGCGGGTCAACTTGAGAAAGGCCGCACCCCTATGAATGCCGTCGGCTACTCGGCCCTGGACGCGAGCGTGCTGGTGCTGAACAAGACGTTCGCCGCCGTGCACATCGTCTCTGTCCGCCGAGCGTTCTGCCTGCTCTGCAAGGACCTGGCCGAGGTGGTCAGCCTCGACGACGGGCAGTTCAACACCTACGACTTCTCGTCCTGGGCGGAGCTGAGCGCGTACCGGGCGGCTCACTTCCGCAAGGACGAGGACGACTGGGTGCGGACGCCGACGGCGGAGATCCAGGCCCCGCGGGTGATCCGGCTGTTGGTTTACGACAAGCTGCCCAAGCAGACGGTGAAGTTCAACCGGCGGAACATCTTCGCCCGGGACCACAACCAGTGCCAGTACTGCGGGAAGAAGTTCCCGACCTCGGAGCTGAGCCTGGACCACGTGATCCCGCGCAGCCAGGGCGGGGGCACGACCTGGGACAACATCGTCTGCTCGTGCGTGGACTGCAACGTCCGCAAGGGCGGCCGCACCCCGCGGCAGGCGAACATGACCCTGATCCGCAAGCCGGAGAAGCCGAAGCGCAGCCCGCTGTTGAACCTCAAGCTCACGCAGAAGAAGTACCAGTCCTGGCAGTCGTTCATCGACAACGCCTACTGGAACGTCGAGCTGAAGTGAGCCGCGGGAAGCGAGGAAAACCGAACGCCCACCCGAGAACTCGGGCGGGCGTTCTTCGTTTCGGGGCGAACAACCCCACGGTCTGCCGCAGGGATGGTTCGGCATGCTATAGCTCCTCGACATCGATCTGCCAACCCGAGAGTTCGCTGGCAAGCTGGCGATTCTCACCGCGACGACCGAGGACCAACGAAACCTGATCCGGTTTGACGACGACCACCGCCCGGTGTTCCGCCGGATGCAGGATAACCCTCTCGATGTTCGCCGGCTGCAGGGCGCTGGCAATCATCTGTTCGGGGGAATCGTGCCAGCGGATCAAGTCGATCCGTTCCCCGCCCAGTGCCTCAATAATGTTCTTGAGGTGGAAGCCGTGGACCCCGATACAGGCGCCGAGGCAATCCACATGCGGATCTTGGCTGTGCAAGGCAAGCTTGCTGCGATAGCCGGGCTTTCGCGCGATGGCCTTGATTTCGATACTTCCCGCAGCGATCTCAGGCACTTCTTGAGCAAAGAGGCGGACGACTGGGCCGGTGTCGTCAGGCATCTGGTCGTCCCCGTGTAAGAACTGATGGTTCGGGCCACCGAATTGTACCCCGGCCCGGCGTGCCTCACGCGGATCGTCGGTCGGCCTGACACGGGCCTGTTGTTCGGATGCTAACCCGATCTCACGGTCCGGTCAACGACTGCTACCCTCCCCGAACCCAGGGACCGTGACGGGCCGATTGTCTTCGCCCCAACGGGGCGGCAGGTAGTAGCCCAGACCGTGAGGTCTGGGTTGGTGATTCCCCAAATGGCCGGAGCCCCGACGGGGCGACACGTTCGGTTGATGTGTCGCCCCGTCGGGGCTCCGGTGGTTTCTCCGACCCTGTTCCCGGGGCTGACGCCCCGGGCTACTGTCTTGCGCCCCTTCGGGGCGAATCAGGCATGATCCCACTCGCGCCGGGTGGAACGCCCAGGTGCGCCCGGGCCGCGGACAGTAGTTGCCCGTCCTCGGCGTCCCACACCTCCGCGTCGGCCCACCCGGCCACGTTGGCGACCAACTGACCAACCCGCCAGTGTGGATATCGCCGGGCCAGTTCGGCGAGGGCCGCGAACAACTCACCGCGTTCCTGATCGGTCATGGCAGCGCATCCCCCACCCGGGGCGTCCGGGTCACGTCCAGGTTCGGAAGGTCGGCGATCACCTCGGCCGGGATCAACTCGCCGGGTCGCAGCTTAGCCGCTCGGGTGGCCCGTGTCACCCCGTCATTCAGTCGCAGGTGCCCGTCCCGGCCGCGGGTTACCTCTACCGGCGGCATCCCGTCCAAGGAACCTCCGTGATCAGTGATCTGCCGGGCGAGCTTGGCGGGATCGGCACCCTGGGAGCGAACCCCGGTTGGAAGATATAGGGTGGCCGGGTCCACCATCACGAACTCGCGCATCCGTTCGCCTCCGGCGCCCATTGTAACCGGTGGAAGCCGAGTGGCAGAGCGCGGCTTGACCGGCACTCCGTGGCTACTTCTTCTTGGTCAGTCCAGGGGTGGAGATGTAGCCGCCGGCCCATTCGTAGAAGGCCGGGAAATTCGGGACGTTCGTGTGGCCGCCGTCGTGCTGCCGCCAGGCCAGCTCGCCGCCGACGAGCGTGTTGACGGCCGGCATCTTGTCGATCAGGTAATCCCCCGGCGTGCCCAGGTCCTTCTTGCCCAGGAGCCGATACGCCGGGCCGGCGAGCACCGCGGCCATGAAGCTGCCGTGCGCGTCCACCCAGTTCGGGTCGCCCTTCTCGGGGATGCCGTAGCTGATGAAGCACGGCCGCGGGGCGCACAGGGCGATCAGCTCGTGCTGGTCCACCGGCAGGTCGGCCGCCGTCTTCTTGCCGGAGGTGGACTCGTCGGCCGCGTACTTCAGGAAGTTGCCGCACATCCAATGGTACTCGCCGCGGCCCGCGACGTTCTCCAGCATCTCGCCGAAGTCGCGGCGGAACAGCCTGGCCCCGCCGGTCCCGGAGGAGGCCACGAACGCCGCCGCCACCCGTGTGTCGAACGCCGCGGCGACCAGCGCCGCCTTGCCGTACCGCGACACCCCGGTGATGCACACCTTCGCCGGATCGACCCCCGAATCCGGGTTGGCCTCGAAGTAGTCGATGAGCTGGCTCACGCCCCAGCCCCAGGCCCGCAGCGCGCCCCAATCCTCCGGCTTGCGCGGCTCGCCCTTGTTGGTCAGCCCGATGATGCCCTCGCGCAGCCGGCTGTTGTCGCCCTGGATGCTGTTGGGGTTGATCGTGCCGTAGGCCCAGCCCTTGTCGAGCGCCTGCTGCGTCCACGGGTTCCCGCCGCCCTTGGGTCCGAAGCCGGGGCCGGCGAAGCCGAACTGGAGCATGATCGGCACCTTGCCCGCGGCGAACTTGGGCACGGTGTAGCTGGCCTGGATGGCAACCGTGATCTTCGGGAAGGCGCTGTTGTCTACGTGGCCGACCAGCGTTTTCGTCACCGTGGCGATGCCGCCGCTCTCGCCCTCGTCGGTCTTGGTGACCTCCCACTTCACCTTGGGCACGTTCTTAGGAACGCGGCCGTAGACCTCGCGCTCGAAGTCCTCGACGATCTCCGCGCGTCGCTTGGGCCACTGGTCCGCCGTCTTCACCTTCGTCCCGTCCTTGAAGGTCAGGAGGTCGGGCATGGTGTCCTTCCAGGGATTCGCGGTGGCCTCGTCGGAGGTGTCCTTGACCTTCGCGTCGCGGCCCCGGCGGACCTTCTTGATGCCGAGCTGGTCGAGCATGTTCTGGTAGTCGTCGTAGTCGGCGGGGATGAAGTCGGGCAGCTTGGCCTGGCCCTTGGGGGGTTGGGCCGGCCCCGCGGCGGAGGCGAGCGAGCCCACGGCGCCCAGCCCAGCAGCGAAGAACATCGCCGCGAGCCTGGGAAGAAGACACCGCGCGAATCGGCTCTGCGACATTGTCTGGCTCCTGATGAGGGGAAGTCTCGAAGCCGCACTGTGAACGGCAGGGTCGGTCTGACGCGGAACCGTGGTTCGGATGCTAACCCGGGCGCAGGGAGGGGTCAATGAGCGGCCGAAGTGCTTTAACAATTGAAGCCCACCCGAGGATCGGGTGGGCTTCGCTGTCTTCACAAGCCCGCGGCGCCAGCAAGGGCTCAGGCGTTAGCCCTTGCTGGCGCCGCGGGCTTGTCAATGCGGCTCAGATCCGGTCGAGCGAATCCACCCACGCCAAAAAGTCGGCGAAGGTCGGGGCGTCGAAGTACTCCTTGCCCGCTTCCTTCATCTCCCGGAAGACCACCGGGAACCGCTTCTCGACCAGGAGGTTCTTGCTCTCGGCGATGTCCTTGATGATGGGATCCTTGTCGCCGGCGGCGACGAAGAACGACAGCGGCTGGTTGGCGACGTTCTCCTTCGGGTTGGTGCCCAGCACCGAGCCGACGGTGGCCACGCCGCGGATCACGTCGCGGGCGTTGAACCCGACGTAGAACGCCATCTGCCCGCCGTTGCCCATCCCGTGGGCCACCACCCGCGTCTTGTCGATGGTGTACTGACCCATCACCGCCTTCACGTCCTGCATCACCAGTTCCGTCTCGCTGGGCACCCAGCCGTCGGCGTTGCCGGACTTCGGGCCCATCAGGATGAAGTTGTGGTCCTCGCACACGTCGCGGAAGAGCTTGGCCATCTTCTCGCCGTCCTTGCCGCCCTGCCCCGCCGCGTGGAACCAGACGATCAGGCCGTAGGACTTGTTCGGGTCGTAGTTGTCCGGCACGAACACCCAGTACTCGCGGCCCAGCGCCTCGTTGGTCCGCTTGAGCAGCCCCGTCTCGACCTTGGGCTTCTTGTCGTCCTTCTTCTCCTGGGGGACCAGGACGGCCGACACCGGCGAGAAGCCACCCTTCTTCGGGGCGAACGGGTCTTTCGGATCGACCTTCGGCTTGGGCTGGCCTTCGAGCGCCTTGCCGGCCGACGACGGCAGCGGCAACTTCTCCGGCAGCGTGTCGGGCGCGGGGACGAGCTTCGCCGTGACCGTGACCGTCTTCTCGACTTCCTTCTCGCCCTCCTTCTCCTTGCGCTTCACCTCGATCTTGACCTCGGTGTTCGGGGCCAGCCGCTGCATCAGGTTCAGAAGGACCGTTCGGTTCTGCACCGCGGCCATCGCCGGCTGGTTGGCCGGGCCGATCTTCATGACGCGGTCGCCGGCCTTCAGCCCCGCCGCCTCCGCCGGACTCCTGGGGTAGACGTAGCGAACCTCGACGCCCGGGCCGGGGTCGTCCCGCATCGGCAGGATGCCGAGGAAGGCGTTGACGTAGGCGGTCAGCGTGCCCTGGAGCTTGATGCCCTTGATCTCCTGTTCCTTGTCGCCACGGCTGAGCTTCACCGCGATCTCGTCGCCCTCGTAGAGCGGACCCATCACGTGCTGGAGCGTCGAGTAGTTGGGGATCTTCTTGCCGTTGATCTCCAGGATCTTGTCGCCGACCTGGATGCCGGCGCGGGACGCGGCCGAGTCGGGCTGGACGGTCCCGATGACCGGCGGGGCGTTGTACACGTCGGTCCCCTGC
>JADMIO011331845.1_pt1 | contig 37517 bp, 44 predicted proteins | sample 8958161 | NCBI WGS metagenome assembly JADMIO01 (sample SAMN16585339, study PRJNA669376) | soil metagenome | isolation source: Crop rotation soil | place: USA: Cullars Rotation, Alabama | collected 2011 | reverse complement strand
AGGCCAATCAAACTGAGAGATAGCTCGTTCTCCCCGAAATGTTTTTAGGAACAGCGTTGCATTATAGAGGTTTATTAGAGGTAGAGCTACTGATTGGGCTAGGGGGCTTCACCGCCTGCCAAACCCTGACAAACTCCGAATGCTAATAAATATCTGCAGCAGTGAGGCTACGGGCGCTAAGGTCCGTGGCCGAGAGGGAAATAACCCAGATTAGCAGCTAAGGTCCCCAATACATAGTTAAGTTGAACAAACGAGGTGGAGTTTCTATAACAGCCAGGATGTTTGCTTGGAAGCAGCCATTCATTTAAAGAGTGCGTAACAGCTCACTGGTCGAGAGACTCTGCACGGAAAATGATCGGGCATCAAACTATGAACCGAAGCTCTAAACTTCATACTTCGGTATGAATTGGTAGGGGAGCATTGAAAACTGCGTTGAAGCTGTGGCGTGAGCCATGGTGGAGCGTTTTCAAACGAAAATGTAGGCATAAGTAACGATAAAAGCAGTGAAAAACTGCTTCGCCGTAAGACTAAGGGTTCCTGATCAACGTTAATCGGATCAGGGTTAGTCGGGACCTTAGGCAAACCCGAAAGGGGTAGTCGATGGAGATCAGGTTAATATTCCTGAACCTGCTATACAATAAAAGGGACGGAGCGCCGTGGCCCCTGGGGACTGACGGAATAGTCCGCTGAGATGAACCTTCGGGGGAGTCGAAGGGGTAAAAGCGCTTCCAAGAAAAGCGAGTATAGCAGCTCGTACCGCAAACCGACACAGGTAGTCGGGAAGAATATTCCAAGGCGCTCGGGTGAGCCGTGGAGAAGGAACTAGGCAAATTGACGCTGTAACTTCGGGATAAGGCGTTCCCACTTCGGTGGGACACAGTAAAATGATTCAACCAACTGTTTAACAAAAACACAGGGCCCTGCAAAATCGAAAGATGACGTATAGAGCCTGATACCTGCCCGGTGCTGGAAGGTTAAGGAAGGGTGTTCGCAGCAATGCAAAGCTCCTGACTGAAGCCCCAGTAAACGGCGGCCGTAACTATAACGGTCCTAAGGTAGCGAAATTCCTTGTCGGGTAAGTTCCGACCTGCACGAATGGTCTAATGAGTTGAATACTGTCTCCTCCACGAGCCCGGTGAAATTGTAGTATCGGTGAAGATGCCGGTTACCCGTCACGGGACGGAAAGACCCCATGAACCTTCACTACAACTTTGCATTGATTTTGAGCAACCGATGTGTAGGATAGTTGGGAGACTATGAAGCGGCTTCGCCAGGAGTCGTGGAGTCAACGTTGAAATACCAACCTTCGTTTGCTTAGAACCTAATCCCTTGCGGGAGACATTGCATGGTGGGTAGTTTGACTGGGGTGGTCGCCTCCTAAAGTGTAACGGAGGCTTGCAAAGGTTCCCTCAGTACGGTTGGTAATCGTACGCAGAGCGTATTAGTATAAGGGAGCTTGACTGTGAGGCATACAGGCCGAACAGGGGCGAAAGCCGGCTAAAGTGATCCGGCGGTTCTGCATGGAAGGGCCGTCGCTCAAAGGATAAAAGGTACTCTGGGGATAACAGGCTGATCTCCCCCAAGAGCTCATATCGACGGGGAGGTTTGGCACCTCGATGTCGGTTCGTCACATCCTGGGGCTGGAGAAGGTCCCAAGGGTTCGGCTGTTCGCCGATTAAAGTGGCACGTGAACTGGGTTCAGAACGTCGCAAGACAGTTCGGTCCCTATCTGTGATGGGCGTTAGTAAATTGCGTGGACGTGACCTTAGTACGAGAGGACCGGGTCGCATGTACCGCTGGTGTATCTGTTGTGGTGCCAACTGCAGTGCAGAGTAGCTACGTACAGCCAGGATAAACGCTGAAAGCATCTAAGCGTGAAACCTTCCATAAGATGAGTTTACTTTTAAGGGTCGTAGAAGACTACTACGTTGATAGGCTGCAGGTGTAAAGCTGGTAACAGCAAAGCCGAGCAGTACTAATTGCCCGTAAGCTTTAATTTTATTTATTCTCCGTAAGGAGGATAGAAAAATACATCCAACAAAACAGGTTTGTTAGCTTTTTCCCAATATGACATTATTAGTTGATCAGTTGTGTAGTTGGTCAGTTGCCTGGTAAACCAGTCAACCAATCAACCAACTAACCAACCCAACCTTTTTATGGTGGTTTTGCCGAGGGTGTTCACCTCTTCCCATTCCGAACAGAGAAGTTAAGCCCCTCATGGCCGATGGTACTGCACCACAATGCGGGAGAGTAGGTAGCTGCCATATTTATTTCTAAAAGCCTCACAGTAATGTGGGGCTTTTTTTGTGCCTGTACCTCAACGCGGGTTCAATGGTTCAAAAAGTTCAAGTTCAAAAGGTTGTCGGCTGCTGTCTGTTTAGAATCGGCCGCGGACATATTACGCTGTCTGAATTGCGGCTTTCGGATAGAACCACATTGTATCCACGTCTTTTGAAATGTATAACTCGGGAATAATTGCATCATCCGTCTCTGTATCCAGCATCATTGCATTCTCTTTTTTACCCAGGTTAATGGTATAAGGATTTACTTTCAGATCAGGGGCCGTTCCATTGACTTCTGCACTTACCAGCCTGAATACCGCTACAGCCAGTTGTTCCAGAATTTTCATGTTTTTTCCGACCTGTTCAATCATCTCATTAGGCGCTCGTTGTACTTCAATTTCCTCCTGGAATTTTCTTAGCACCGCCAGGTCAAAAGGATCAATATAACGGTTACAAAATACCTGGCTCTCATAGGGTTGCCATTCAAGAAAAAGATCCTGCATGGTTTTATTGAGCAAGCCAAACTTCCTTCCCAGGCTGTCGTGGGCAACAAATAAGTTTTTAAGAACCCTCAAATCTGTAAAAGCCTTATTGGCAAATAAATGTGCCGGCACCGCCCAATAAGTCGCCCAATCCCAGAATATTTTTATCACCATGATCTGGGTATTTCCCATAAGCAGGTATTTGTTCTGATAAACCGGGATCCAGTTTTCTACCAATGCAAGATGCGTTTGCTCATATACAGGTACACGTAGCCTAAAATCTTCACCTGCCAGATCCCGGAGGATAAGATCACTCAGCCAGGAATTATTCATGGCAATGAAATCGGTTCCCGGGGAATAAAGCGGATCTAAAAAGGCGCCTGATTCACCGGTAACGCCCCAACGGTCTGTTGAATAAATTCTTCCTGTATGATGGGCGTAATGTTTTAAAATTTTAAAATCAAGCAATCCTTCGCCAAGCCCCAGCGGCTCAAGCATTTTATAGGGTAAAGGTTCATTTTGCTTCATCCATTCAACTGCTTTTTCATAAGTATTGAATGTTTCAAACGGATGAACTGCAGGATCTGCTACTATTCCAATACTTGTATTTTTTGATCCTAGGGGAATAACCCAAAGCCAATAACCTTTATCCATAAAATGCACCGTACTTAAGTACCTCAAACCCGGTTCAAGATAAGATTGCCATGTTTTATCCTCCGACCAAGTATCCACATCAATAACGCCTTTAAGCCGCCACCATACTGCATTACAATGATGCTCCATGGGCTTTTGAAATTGCATTTTCCGCTTCATTAAGCTGGCTCTGCCCGAAGCATCGGCTACCCATTTGCATTTTATTTTTATTTCGTCGCCACCTTTTATATAGGTCACCATATGACCGGTTTCACCTGAAATACATATTTCCGAAACTTTTGCCGCAAGTTCTAATTCAGTGCCTTTTTCCTGTGTTAACCGGATCAAATAATTTTCCAGGGTTCCCCTGTCCAGTTGATGACTGGGTACAGGCAATCTTAAACGGGGTCCTAATTCAACCCGACTGGTAATGTCATCTTTTGTGTTTGATTTAAAAAAAAATCGCAAGCCATGCTTTGGGAGTTCATGTTCTTCCAAGTAAGCCGTTAAACCAAGTACTTCCCTTAAATAATGTGTGCCCAGTTCAACGGTTGACTCACCAACCTTATGGGCAGCGGTTGCAGCTGCAGTTTCCCTTCTTTCAAGCACAAGAATAGACAGGTCAGGGTTTGATTTTTTTAGTTGCAATGAAAGTGTAAGTCCTGCCAGGCCACCGCCAAGTATAGCAACATCATATTCTTTGAGCATTAAAGAGTGTTAGTTTTCATGAATATCAAAGTAATAAAATAAAAGCTAAGTCCATTAAAGAAAAAATTTCCGATTTTAAAAATTCCAATCAATGTGCGTTCAAATGGTTCAAAAGTTCAAAGGTTCCAAAGGTTACAGACAACATCGTCCACCAGTCAACTGATCATCCAATCAACTCTCCCTCACCAGCATTCACTACATTAGCAGCCCTAAAAGCTAATCACTCATGGCACATACAAGGGAATTGATCGCCGAATTGAAGCTCGAAGCAGCAAACACACGGAAAATGATTGAACGCATTCCTACTGAGAAACTGGAATGGCGGCTGCACGAAAAATCAATGACACTGGGACGACTGGCCACGCATATAGCTGAAATACCAATGTGGGTGACACGAGCCCTTGAGGCCAGCGACTTTGACTTTGCCACCGCCAATTTCCTTTTTAGCTCGAAGAAAACTACAGAGGAGATATTGGAGGAATTTGACCAGCAGGTTGGCAATGCCACGGCAAGCCTCCAAAAAGCGAGCGACGAATCACTTAGTGACACCTGGACGGTTCGGCGTGGGGAGCAGATCTTTTATCAAATGCCCAAAAAGGTTGGGATCAGGAATTTTGCGTTCAATCACTTGTATCATCATCGCGGGCAATTAAGCGTGTACCTGAGACTGCTTGGAATACCGGTGCCAGGCATGTATGGACCGTCGGCAGATGAAAAAATGTAAGATCGACGGAACCAGCCCTGGATGTGCTCTTCTAAAGCTATTATTTCCCGGCAGGTTCAAAAAACACAAAAATTATTTCGATAAAAAGTTGATTAGTATAAAGCGAACCCCTACTTTTGCACTCCCAATTCAGAAAGGGTCTTTGAATTATGTCGCAACGCATCCGTATAAAACTGCAATCTTACGACCATAACCTGGTTGATAAATCGGCTGAAAAAATCGTGAAGACTGTGCGCAGCACAGGAGCCGTAGTAACTGGTCCTATTCCTCTGCCTACGCAGAAAAAGGTTTTTACGGTGTTACGCTCACCGCACGTTAACAAGAAAGCCCGTGAGCAGTTCCAGTTGAACACTCATAAACGCTTGCTGGATATTTACACGAGCAGCAGCCGCACTGTAGATGCCCTTAGCAAATTGGATCTGCCCAGTGGTGTGGAAGTTGAAATAAAAGCCTAACAGCTTTTAAAGCAAAAAAGAAAAGTTCTTAAAAACGATCATCTCTCAACCCCGTTAAGCGGGGAAAAAGAGCGCTGATTAAAGTCATAAATCATCTTGAAAGTCCGCTTGGATAATTAAGATAAAACATATGAACAAGCCTTTCAGGGTTTGTTTACTGCCGGTACTTCTCCTCCGTAATTGCGGATACAAAAGAAAAGGTCGGTAGCTAAACTGGGATCGAAACTTGGTTTAAACAACAACCAGGTTAATGTCCTCAATATCCTGCCGGGCGCAAACCGATAACAATGAAAGGTATTATTGGAAAGAAAATCGGGATGACCAGCATCTTTGATCCCAGTGGCAAGCAAATAGCTTGTACCATTGTTGAGGCTGGACCCTGCGTCGTATCTCAATTAAAAACCGTTGAAAATGACGGTTATGCAGCTACCCAGCTGGCATTCGGCGAAAAGAAAGAGAAGAATACTACTAAAGCCGAAAAAAATCACTTCGCAAAAGCTCAAACTTCCCCCAAGAGCTTTGTAAAAGAATTCCGCAATTATACTGTTGAAAAAGCACTCGGTGAAACCGTAACCGTTGACATTTTTGCCGAAGGCGAAAAAGTTGATGTAGTTGGTACTACCAAAGGCAAAGGTTTCCAGGGCGTGGTAAAACGTCACGGTTTCCATGGTGTTGGCGAACAAAGCCATGGCCAGCACGACCGTCAGCGTGCACCAGGTTCTATAGGTAACTCTTCCGATGCATCCCGTGTATTTAAAGGTATGCGTATGGCTGGCCGTATGGGCAACGACCGTGTGAAAATGAAAGGCTTGAAAGTGGTTAAGATCTTCGCTGAAAAGAATTATATCCTTATCAGTGGTTCAGTTCCAGGCCACAACGGTTCCATCGTTTTAATTCAAAAGTAATTCCCAACAAAGGAGCGTGGTAGTTCATCACGATCTGCAAAGGAAAAGATATGACAATCGAAGTTTTAAATACAACAGGGCAGAAAACAGGTAGAACTGTTGATTTACCAGAAGATATTTTTGGTATTGAGCCTAATGACCATGTAATGTATTTGGCGGTAAAGCAGTACCTGGCTTCTCATCGCCAGGGTACGCACAAGGTAAAAACCCGTGCAGAAGCCAATGGTTCAAGCAAGAAATTGCACAAGCAAAAAGGCACCGGTGGTAGCCGTAAAGGTAACCTGCGTAGCCCTATATATAAAGGTGGTGGTACCATTTTCGGACCCAAACCTCATAGCTGGGATATCAAGTTGAACCGTAAGGTAAAAGACCTGGCAAAAATGTCGGCCCTTACTTACAAAGCAAAAGAAAATGCGATTGTAGTAGTAGAAGACATCAACCTTGAAAAGCCAAACACTAAGCAGTTTGCTGGTGTAATGAGCAGCCTTGGTATTGCTGAAAAGAAAGCGTTGTTTGTTTATCCTGAGTACAATGAAACATTGTACCTAAGCTTAAGAAATATTCCAAACGCTGCAGGCAGCCTGCTTAGCGATATCAATACCTACGAAATAATGAATGCTGATGTAATGGTATTGACCGAAGGCGCGGTAAAGATCTTTACTGACGCTGACGTAGAAGCATAATTATAAGAACTGATTTTTTAATTCTGATTGAAATGAAACTAACAGACGTTTTAATAAAGCCGGTTCTTACCGAGAAAGTAAACAAGCAGATCGAAAAGCTGCGCAGTTATACTTTTATTGTTGACCGCAAGTCGAACAAACTTGAGATAAAGAAAGCCATTGAAGAGTTCTACGGCGTAACGGTTACTGAAGTGAATACTTCTGTGGTTCCTGCAAAAGCGAAAAACCGTAATACAAAAAGCGGGGTTATCAGCGGTCGCAAACCAGCAAAGAAAAAAGCCGTGGTAAGAGTGGCTGAGGGCGAAGAGATCAACCTGTATGGTGAGATCTGATCCTTAAAAGATTTTTGACAAAGAAAGGCGAAGAACCAGCGCCGCAAAGTTTGGTTCGCGAAGTAAATAAACCAAGAGTTTTAAAATGGCATTAAAGAAATACAAACCAATGACAGCCGGCACCCGCTGGAGAATTGGTAACGCTTATGCTGAAATTACAACCAACGTTCCTGAAAAGAGCCTGGTAGAAGCCAAAAGCAAGACCGGTGGCCGTAACTCGCAGGGTCGTCGTGCCATGCGCTATATTGGTGGCGGTCACAAGCAGAAGTATCGCATCATCGATTTTAAACGTAATAAGTTTGATGCAGCTGCAACCGTTCTGACCATCGAGTATGATCCAAACCGTTCTGCATTCATCGCACTCGTGCAGTATGCCGATGGCGAAAAGCGTTACATTCTTGCTCCGCAGGGTTTGCAGGTAGGTGCTACTGTTATCAGTGGTAACGCTGTTGCTCCTGAAGTTGGAAACGCTTTACAATTGAAGAATATTCCTTTGGGTACCAACGTACATAACCTGGAAATGCAGCCTGGACAAGGCGGAAAGTTAGTTCGCAGCGCCGGTAGCAGTGCCCAGCTTACCAACAAAGAAGATAACTATGGCATCCTTAAAATGCCTTCCGGTGAGCTTCGCAGAATACTCATTAACTGTTTTGCTACTGTAGGTGTTGTTAGCAATAGCGATCATAACCTTCAGAGCAAGGGTAAAGCAGGTCGTAACGTTTGGTTGGGTATTCGTCCGCGTGTACGTGGTGTAGCCATGAACCCTGTAGATCACCCGATGGGTGGTGGGGAAGGCCGTGCATCAGGTGGACATCCTCGCAGCCGTACGGGTAAATACGCTAAGGGCGAAAAGACCCGCACAAAAGGCAAAGGCTCTGACAAAATGATCATCCAGCGCCGCGATGGTAAAAAACTGGCCAAATAATTAAATCAGAAATCAGAAATCCAAATAAGTTATGGGTCGTTCGATTAAAAAAGGTCCTTATGTTGATGTAAAGCTTGAAAAGAAAGTGATCAACATTTCCGAGGGCAAAGCAAAAAAGTCTGTTATTAAAACCTGGAGCCGTCGTAGCACTATTACTCCTGATTTTGTTGGACAAACTTTTGCGGTGCACAACGGTAACAAGTTTATCCCTGTGTATGTAACAGAATTTATGGTGGGTCATAAACTTGGCGAATTTGCTCCTACCCGCAACTTCAGAGGACACGCCGGTACTGGTAAAAAATAAGTGTAAAGTTTAGCACTGGCATAATGCCGATGAGTGCTAACATCTAAACTAAAATAAAAATGGAAGCTGTAGCCAAATTAAAAGATTATCCAACCTCGCCTCGTAAGATGCGTTTGCTGGCGGATCTGGTTAGAGGAATGAAGGTTGATAAAGCCCTTGCGGTACTGGAACACAATCCAAAGCATCCTGCTGTGCCCCTGGCAAAGCTGGTAAAAAGCGCGGTATATAACTGGAAGGCCAAGAACGAAGGCGAAGACGAAACTGCCCTGGTGGTGAAAACCATTATGGTTGACGGAGCCCGCGTTTTAAAAAGAATGCGTCCCGCACCACAGGGTCGTGGTTACCGCGTTCGCAAACGCAGCAATCACGTTACAGTAATTGTTGATGCTATCTAAAAACTGAGAATAAGAAAATGAGAAAATGGTATCCGCATTTTCCAGTTTCTAAACTTCAAATAACAAAATAAGAAAATGGGTCAAAAAGCAAATCCAATCGGTAACAGGCTCGGTATTATCCGTGGTTGGGAAAGCAACTGGTACGGCAGCAAAAAAGACTATGCTGTAAAGCTGATCGAAGACAACAAGATCCGCAAATACCTGAATGCACGTATCAACAAAGGTGGTATTTCCAAAATTGTTATCGAGCGTACCCTCAATAAACTGATTGTAACCATCCATACTTCAAAGCCTGGTATCATCATTGGTAAAGGTGGTGGCGAAGTGGATCGCATTAAAGAAGAGCTGAAGAAGCTGACCGGTAAAGAAGATGTTCAGATCAACATCCTCGAGATCCGTCGTCCTGAAATTGATGCGATGATCGTGGCTGACACTATTGCCCGCCAGATCGAGAACAGGATCAACTTTAAGCGTGCTATTAAAATGGCTATTGCTTCTGCTATGCGCATGGGCGCCGAGGGCATTAAAGTAAAAGCGAGTGGTCGTTTGGGCGGCGCTGAAATAGCTCGTAGCGAAGAAATTAAAATGGGCCGTACGCCTTTGCATACTTTCCGTATGGATATTGACTATGCAAATGTTTATGCTCAAACAGTATACGGTAAAATTGGTATCAAAGTATGGATCTGTAAAGGTGAAGTGCTTACCAAAAGAGATTTGAACCCCAACTTTATTGGCACCGGTAGCGGCTTAAGCGATCGTCGTGGCGATGAACGTGGTGGTGATCGTCCTGACAGGGGAGACCGTGGAGGCGATCGCGGTGGACGCAGGGATGACCGCCGTGGTGGTGGTGATCGCGGAGGCCGCAGATAATCCAGAAAAAAAGCCAGTGGTTCAATTGCCTGATGTTGTAACCATTGAAAGGAAAACCAATCGGGTAAGAGAATCATTATTTAATTGAGAAATTAATAAATCATGTTACAGCCAAAAAGAAGCAAATTCCGTAAGCAGCAAAAAGGCCGCATTCGTGAAATTGCAAAACGTGGTAACTCCATCTCCTTTGGATCATTTGCCTTAAAGGCAATGGAGCCAATATGGTTGAACAACCGCCAGATAGAAAGTGCCCGCCAGGCAATGACCAGGGCAATGAAAAGAGAAGGTAGTGTGTGGATCCGTATTTTCCCCGACAAGATCATTACCCGTAAGCCTGCAGAGGTGCGTATGGGTAAGGGTAAGGGTAACCCCGAGTTTTGGGCTGCAGTGGTTGAACCAGGCCGCATCATTTTTGAAGTGGACGGTGTAACTCCTGAAGTAGCTAAAGAAGCCATGGAACTGGCTGCACAAAAGCTGCCCATCAGAACTAAATTTATTACCCGCCGCGATTACGTTGCATAATAGCCGGTGCGGAAATGGAGAGAAGGGGTTGGTAGAACAACTTTCATTTTCACAGTTCCACATCATCACTTTTTCAAATTAGAAAGATGTCCAAGAAAATTGAATTCAACAAAAGCCTTACAGACCTTTCAAAGGAGGATCTGAAAGCAAGGATACAGGAAGATGAACTGCGTTTAAAGAAACTGACTTTTGCGCATGTGATCACTCCGCTTGAAAATCCAATGAGCATCCGCGACCTGCGCAAAGACCTGGCGAGGATGAAAACAGAACTGAATAAAAGAGAGGCTATTGCTTAATTGCTGATTAAGTTTTTCCTCAAACAATATTTGAACGAGAGTTCAGCAAAAAAGAACGACAAATGGAAGCAAGAAATCTTCGTAAAACAAGAACCGGTGTTGTAAGCAGCAACAAGATGGATAAGACCATTACTGTAGCTGTAGAACGTAAAGTTAAACACCCTATCTATGGTAAGTTCGTAAAGAAAACTACCAAATTTCATGCACACGATGAAAAGAATGAGTGTAGCATCGGTGATGTAGTGGAGATCATGGAAACCCGTCCGCTTAGCAAAACAAAGCGCTGGAGACTGGTGGAAGTTGTAGAGAAAGTGAAGTAATATAACACTTCAAGCTATAGGCTATAAGCCTTAGGCTTATATATAAAACCTGAGTTAATTGCTCACAGCGTACAGCTTAGAGCTTAAAGCTTAAATAAAATGATTCAGCAAGAAAGCAGATTGAATGTAGCAGACAACAGCGGTGCAAAAGAAGTACTCTGTATTCGTGTGCTTGGAAATAGCGGACAGGATTATGCCAAAATTGGCGATAAGATCGTCGTTACAGTTAAAGACTCCATTCCAGGTGGTGGTGTAAAAAAAGGAACTGTAGCTAAGGCAGTTATTGTTCGCACTAAAAATAAACTGCGTCGTAAAGACGGTTCTTATATCCGTTTTGATGACAATGCAGTGGTATTGCTTAACAACTCCGACGAACCACGCGGTACCCGCATCTTCGGACCTGTTGCCCGCGAACTGCGTGACAAAGGTTATATGAAGATCATATCGCTGGCACCCGAAGTGCTGTAAGCCACATTAAGCGTGTGCCGTACAAGTGAGTGACACAACGATGCTGATAAGAATAACATTGGCTCGTGACCAAATAAATAAACTCCCCGCCAAATAACGGGACAAAGAGTAAACACAATGAGTAACAGATTTCAACCAAAGTTCAACATCAAAAAAGGCGATAACGTAGTGGTGATTGCCGGCGATGACAAGGACGTAAGCAAGCCCCGCACGGTATTGGCAGTGTTTCCGGACAAAGCTAAAGTGCTGGTAGAAGGTGTAAATGTGCAAACAAAACACACTAAGCCTACCGCTCAGAATACAAAAGGTGGCATTGTAAAAAAAGAAGCTCCTATTGCCATTTCAAATGTGCAGTTATGGGATGCTAAAGCTGGTGCTGCAACACGCATCAAGCGCAGCCGCGACAATGGCAAATTAGTTCGTACATCAAAAAAATCCGGGGAGGTGATTAAATAATGGCAACTACAAAATATACTCCGCGCCTGGCAGACAAGTATAAGAAAGACGTTATACCTGCCCTGATGAAGAAGTTTGGATACAAAAGCATTATGCAGGCTCCAAAGCTTACCAAAATTTGTTTGAACCGTGGCGTGAATGGCGCTGTGGCCGACAAGAAGCTGGTGGATATTGCAGTGGACGAACTAAGCAACATCACTGGCCAGAAAGCGGTGGCTACTTCATCTAAAAAAGACATTTCAAACTTTAAGCTTCGTAAGAACATGCCTATTGGCGCAAAGGTTACCCTTCGCGGTGCTAATATGTATGATTTTCTTGATCGCCTGATCGCAGTTTCCTTACCACGTGTAAGAGACTTTAAAGGCATCAATGATAAAAGCTTTGACGGCCGCGGTAACTACACGCTGGGTGTAACCGAGCAGATCATTTTCCCCGAAATTGACATCGATAAAGTGAATAAGATCACTGGCTTCGACATCACTTTTGTAACTACAGCCAACACAAACGAAGAGGCTTATGAGTTGCTGAAGGAAATAGGTCTTCCTTTTAAGAACATTAAAAAAGATAATAACTAGTACACAGCTTACGCACCGGTACTAAAATTTAAACATCTATCTAAATGGCAAAAGAATCAGTAAAAGCCCGCCAGCGCAAACGCGAAGCAATGGTGGCACGCTATGCCGAAAAAAGAGCTGCCTTAAAAGCTGCAGGTGATTATGCTGCTTTGGATCAACTTCCAAGGAACGCATCGCCGGTAAGGTTGAAAAACCGTTGCCAGCTTACAGGTCGCCCCCGCGGTTATATGCGTCATTTTGGTCTGTCCAGGAACATGTTCCGCGATATGGCTTTAAATGGTAAAATACCAGGAGTTACAAAAGCAAGCTGGTAATAACCTTTTGCTTTAAAAGTTCATTCATCATTCAAATTTAAAATCCAATTATCCCGAAGCATCGGGACGTAGGAGGACAAAATATGGTAACAGATCCTATAGCAGATTATTTAACCAGGGTTCGTAATGCCCAGATGGCTAACCATCGCATTGTTGAAATTCCTGCTTCTAATCTTAAGAAACGCATCACTGAAATTTTGTACGACAAAGGTTATATCCTGAAATACAAATTTGAAGAAGATGGCAAACAAGGTTTAATCAAGATCGCCTTGAAATATGATGTAAACACAAAGGTTCCGGCCATCACTTCTTTGGAACGTATCAGCCGTCCAGGTTTACGCCAGTATTCAAAACCAGGCGATTTCAAACGCGTAATGAATGGTTTGGGTGTTGCTATCATCAGTACTTCAAAAGGAGTAATGACTGATAAAGAAGCCAAAGCCCAGAACGTAGGTGGCGAAGTACTTTGCCATATTTATTAATTAATTGAAGATGTAGCCTGTAAGCTTATTAAGCCTTTAGTCGGGGCTGAACCCTGCAGGCAGTATTCAGAATAAAAACAAACGACTATGTCCAGAGTAGGAAAAAAGCCCATTGTAATTGGTAACGGAGTTTCAGTAAGCGTAGCTGCTGATAACACGGTAACTGTAAAAGGTCCAAAAGGTGAATTGAAGCAACAATTGGATAGAGATATCCAGGTGGAAGTGAAAGATGGCAGTTTAGAAGTAAGCAGGCCAACTGACCAGATCCGCCACCGTGCTTTACACGGTCTATACCGTGCATTGCTTGCCAATATGGTTAAGGGTGTTACCGAAGGATTTTCGAAGAAGATGGAATTGGTAGGTGTAGGTTACAAAGCCAGCAACCAGGGCAACCTGTTAGACCTTTCATTAGGTTATTCTCACAACATCATTTTTGAGATCCCTAAAGAATTGAAAGTTGCTACCGCCCAGGAAAAAGGTAAAAATCCTGAAATCACCATTGAAGGCATAGACAACCAACTGCTTGGTGCAGTATGCGCCAAACTGCGCAGTCTTCGTAAGCCTGAACCATACAAAGGCAAAGGTGTTCGTTTTGCTGGTGAAGTGGTTCGCAAGAAAGCTGGTAAATCGGCTGGTAAATAAGTAATCGGTTGATGAAGTTGATTGGTTGATCGGTAAGTATCAATCCCGAATTTTAAATCAATCAACAAATCAACCAGTCAACAAATCAACTAATCCCGGCAGTATCGGGATAAAAAAGAGAACAATGAATAGCAAATTAGTACAAAGGCAGAAGATCCGCTACCGCATCCGTAAGAAAGTTTCGGGTGTAGCCACTAAGCCGCGTTTATCTGTGTTTCGCAGCAATGCTGACATTTATGTACAGTTGATCGACGACGTAAATGGTCAAACATTGGCAGCTGCTTCTTCAAGAGAAAAAGATATAGCTGCGCAGAAAACCAATAAAACGGAAAAAAGCAAACTGGTAGGAGCTGCCATAGCACGTAAAGCCACTGAATTGGGCATCACTACTGTTGTGTTTGATCGTGGTGGTAACCTCTACCATGGCCGTATCAAAGCTGTAGCTGACGGTGCCCGTGAAGGCGGACTTCAGTTCTAATAACTTTTTAAATTTCAAACTGACTATAATGTCTAATGTAATTGGAAACCGGGTTAAAGCAGGCGATCTTGAATTGAAAGAGAAAGTGGTTGCTATTAACCGTGTAACAAAAACTACCAAAGGTGGTCGCACATTCAGCTTTTCTGCCCTGGTGGTAGTAGGCAACGAAAATGGTGTGGTAGGCCATGGTTTGGGTAAAGCCAAAGAAGTACAGGAAGCTATTACCAAGGGCATTGAAGATGCTAAGAAGAACCTGGTAAAAGTGCCTATTCATCACGGTACTATCCCCCACGAACAATGGGTGAAAGAAGGTGCTGCTAAAATTTTGCTGAAACCAGCGGCTCATGGTACTGGTGTAATTGCCGGTGGTAGCATGCGTGCAGTTTTGGAAAGCGCTGGTATTACCGACGTGTTGGCAAAAAGCCTTGGCTCTGCAAACCCTCACAACGTGGTAAAAGCAACTTTCAAAGCGCTTTCTACACTTCGCGAGCCGATAGCAGTAGCTAAGACCCGCGGTATTTCTCTGAAAAAAGTATTTAACGGATAATTTTTAGTAGTTGGTAGTTAGTAGTTGGTCGTTGGTAAATACACGACAGCGTGCTAACGACTAACGACAAAATACTAACGACTTCAAACAATGAGCAAGATTAAAATAACACAGGTAAAAAGCGTAATTGATCGTCCTGAGCGTCAGAAGAAAACAATGGTTGCTTTGGGTTTAAGAAAGATGAACGCTGCTGTGGAAGTAGAAGCTACTCCGCAGATCCTTGGCATGGTTACCAAGGTGAACCACCTGGTGAAAGTGGAAGAAATTAACTAATCGCCAGGCAGTATTGAGAAGGGGATAAAAGCTTAACTGCTTTTGCTTTCTCAATTTTTGCATTTCTACTCCCGATGGCAATCGGGAGTCACATTTTCGGGAATATTCAGCGAGGGGTGATACCCCGTAAGTACAAAATCAAATATTAAAGATGAAACTGCACGAATTAAAACCTGCCAAAGGTTCAACGCACAAAGAAAAACGTTTAGGTAGAGGTGAAGCATCGGGTAAAGGTGGTACTTCTACAAAGGGTAACAAAGGTGGACAGAGCCGCGCCGGCTATAGCAGCAAAATGGCACACGAAGGTGGCCAGATGCCTATCCAGCGTCGTATTCCTAAAAGAGGTTTCAAAAACCCACACCGTGTGGAGTTTAAAGTATTGAATCTTGGCCAGATCGATAACCTGGTTGAAAAATATGGTTTGAAAGAAATTAGCCAGGATAGCCTTTACGCAAATGGCCTGATTGGTAAAACCGATCTTATCAAGATTTTGGCTACCGGCGAACTGAAAGCCAAACTGGCTTTTAACGTAAATGCTGCGAGCGAAAAAGCAAAAGCGGCCATAGAAGCAGCCGGCGGTACAGTGGAAATTATCAAATAATTTTCCTTCTTCACTCCCTCCCCATAAAGGAGGGCTTAGTGTTTTTATTTCCTTTACATTTGGTGCCCCGCAAAAATTAGATTATCTGTGAAGAAGTTTATTCAGACAATAAAGAATATTTGGAGCATTGAGGAGTTGCGTTCCAAGATAATTGTAACCCTTGCTTTTATCCTGACTTATCGTTTAGGTACACATATCGTGTTACCTGGTATTGATCCAAATGCACTGGATGCCGTAAAAGGTAAAACCTCCGGCCTGCTTGGTTTATTCGACCAGTTTGCAGGTGGTGCGTTTTCGCAGGCATCTATCCTGGCTTTAGGTATCATGCCCTATATCTCCGCATCCATCTTTATGCAATTGATGACCATCCTGGTGCCTCAAATGCAGAAAATTCAGAAAGAAGGCGACAGCGGCAGAAAGAAGATCAACCAATGGACCAGGTACCTGACTGTGATCGTGACCCTTTTCCAGGCAGGTGCTTATATCACTTACCTGCAAAGCCCCGGTTATAGAGAAGCAATGATTCCTGCATATGCACCGTATTTTGTGGTGAGCACGGTTATCATTCTTACCGCAGGTACCTTGTTTGTAATGTGGTTGGGCGAAAAGATCACCGATAAAGGTCTTGGAAACGGTACCTCTCTTATCATCATGGTTGGTATCCTTGCACGCCTCCCGGACAGCTTCCTGAAAGAGTTTGCTGCCAAAAATGCAAAAGGCGGTGGCGGCTTCCTGGTATTTATCATTGAAATAGCCATCCTCATTGCCATCATTATGGGATTGATAGTACTGGTGCAGGGTGTTCGCAAAATCACCATCAACTATGCCAAGCAAATTGTAGGTAACCGCCAGTTTGGTGGCGCCCGCCAGTTCTTACCTGTAAAGGTGAACAGTGCAGGTGTAATGCCAATCATCTTTGCCCAGGCCATTATTTTCATCCCTACCATTTTTGCAAAGTTTGATACGAGTGGCAGTTTCATGAAAATACTGAACAACCACAGCAATCCATGGTACATGTTGATATACGCTGTATTGGTGATTGGGTTTACCTACCTCTACACAGCCATCATTTTCAACCCCAAGCAAATTGCCGAGGACCTGAAAAGAAACAATGGTTTTATCCCGGGCGTAAAGCCAGGACAACCAACTGCCGATTATATTGGTTCTGTAATGGATAAGATCACTTTGCCAGGCGCCATTCTCTTGGCCTTCGTAGGTATCTTACCAGGTATTGCACAAAGTCTTGGTGTAACTGGCGCCTTCAGCAGCTTCTTTGGTGGCACTAGCTTGCTGATCATGGTAGGTGTAATATTGGATACATTACAGCAGATAGAAACGCAATTACTGATGCGCCAGTACGACGGCCTGATGAGCGGTGGTCGTATCCAGGGACGCCAGGCAGTGAGCAGTTCTCCCATTTAATAAGTTCACGACAGGTTTAAAAACCTTATAAAGCAATTATTGAAACCTGTCAGTCCGCTGGCAGGTTTTTTATTACCGATCCGGGCTCCGCATAAACCTACAAAATGCGCAACCTGTTCTAAAAATATTCAACATTGATCTATTACAAAACCAAGGAAGAAATTGAGCTGATGCGCCACAGCAACCTGCTCGTTGGAAAGGCAATTGCCGAGGCCGCAAAAGCCATTAAGCCCGGCGTTACCACTATTCACCTGGATGGCATCGTGGAAAGGTTCATCCGGGATAATGGCGGCGTTCCCAGCTTTTTACACTATAGAGGCTTTCCTTTCAGTGCGTGTATCAGCGTGAATGACGCAGTGGTGCATGGTTTCCCTGATAATAAGGAATTGAAAGAGGGGGATGTGGTGAGTGTAGACGTGGGCGTTTTTAAGAATGGCTTTCACGGTGACAGCGCCTACACATTTGTGATTGGCGAACCAACGGAAGCCGTTAGAAAATTGCTTAGAGTAACAAAAGAATCACTTTATAAAGGCATTGAAAAAGCTGTTGCCAACAACAGGGTTGGCGACATCGCTTACGCTATCCAGGAGCATACAGAGCGTAAACATAACTACGGCGTTGTAAGAGAACTGGTAGGGCACGGGGTTGGCCGCGAACTGCACGAAGATCCGCAGGTACCCAACTTTGGAAAACGTGGTAATGGCCCCAAACTATTGCCTGGTATGACCTTCGCCATTGAGCCCATGATAAACATGGGAAAGAAGGATGTTTATACTGATAAGGACGATTGGACGATACGCACAAGAGATGGTAAGCCCAGCGCACACTTCGAACATTCTGTTTGTGTGCAAAAGGATAAGGCGGATATACTAAGCAGTTTTGCAGAGATCGAAGCCGTTGAAAAGGCCAATCCACATTTGGGCGCCTAAGAGTTCGATCAAACGATAATATCGGCCTGCTTTATTTAAAGCAGGCCTTTTTTTACCACGGTTGCTGATCATTGAGCCTGGTAAATTCGGATCGGAATGGGTTTGTTCCGGTCCTCGGGTAATATCTCTGGAAACAATGAAGAATATATCATACTGCCTAAAATGGTAACCGGGTCCTGGCGCACTGTATTTGTTGGGCCGTATTTCTTGTTATAATAAAGTGATGGCCTGAGTACGAAATTGCTTTTATTGTTGAATTGACCGGGATAGTTCAAACTGTTTAGCAGAGACTGATAGGTTGGTCTTGCTTTAATGCTGGTCAGGATGGAACTGTCAACCAACACGCCCACAGTTTCAGGGGTATTGGTTTGTGCAGCCAATTGCTGCATTATAAGAACAAGTGCGCCGCAGATGTAAAACCTTTTCATAAGAGTAACGGGAGACCAACTAAAGTCTTTTTAAAGATAGAAATACATATCGAAATATAAAATTGCCGGCTTAACGCTCAGCTTTTATATACAGGAACATAGTCGGCTCAAAAACCTCATTGGAAACAAACCTGGCACTTGTGCGCAGGTTCTTCCATCTTTTTTACCGCAGGATAACAGCACTACTCCATAGGATAAGCATGCCTTGCCATGGGCTATGATTGATTTTAGGTTTGTGTTTTAATAAAAACATCTTCTCACAAACAAACATCAACTCATGAAACCGGCACACTTGCAGTACATTTTTTCATTCGTTATCTGTATTACCATCTGCAGCATTATTTCTACCAGCACATCTGCACAGAAAGTGGGCATTGGCACCTCCTCTCCACAAAAGCTTTTTAGCGTTAACGGAACTATCATGCTCGACCAGGGTAATAAGAACAGCGGTTCACTTGATTCAGCCGCCCTGGTTTTTGGCTCCGCTGCGCAGGTCGGTATATTTTCAAGAAAAACAATCGGCGATAATAAAGACGGGTTCGATTTTGTAACCAACGGCATAACAAGAATGACCATTGGCAGTGGTGGAACGGTAGGGATTAACGGCAATGCAAATGTTGGTGGTATTTTGAACGTAACCGGCGCAACAGTTATTGATGATAATTTTAGAGTGAACGGAAGAGCAGGTATTGGCGGCGCCACCGATGGAAATTACCAGCTAATTGTGCATGGCGGAAATAGCTATTTTGATGGGAACACCAGCACTACCGGCAACAGTGATGTAACAGGAGCGCTAAATGTTGGAGGTGTTGGTATTGTTGGCGATAACTTCAGGGTAAACGGCCGCGTGGGAATAGGCGGCGCTACAAACGCCAGCTATCAACTCATCGTCAATAATGGTAACAGCTACTTTGACGGCAATATATCTACCAACGCCAATGCAACTGTAACCGGTACCGTGAATGCAAATGGCAATCTCACTATAAAAGGCAATGGACACGTACGCAGCAATGGCAGCTCCAATTTAAAAGTTGGTTTCGACCAGGTTTCTTTTGATGTATTTGTGCCGGCGCACGACTTCGTGGATGTTACCGCAAACATCACTGCCTTTACTGGTGGCAATGCCGATATCAGGGTATATCCCTGCCAGGTCGCTACAAGTGTTTCAGCATCCACTGCCTGGGAAGATTTGCGATATATACCTTTTGCAGTAAATGCCACCAACAATACCTGTAAGATCAGAATTCAGAATTTATCAGGCTCCGGTAACGTGGCTGTAGGCACATTGTACTTAATGTCTGTGGCTAAAGAATAAAATCAATACTGTAAGCATTTAACACCTACAAATCATTTTATGACCCATCAACAAATAGCACACATTAAGGAATCGTGGAGTTTGATAGTACCTATGGCAGAACAGGCAGGTTTATTATTCTATCAAAAACTATTTGCAGCTGCACCGTCTGTGAGGCATATGTTTAAACAAGATATCAACCCACAAGCCAACAAACTCATGCAGGTATTGGGATACGTGGTTTCCAAATTGCATAAAATGGATGAGTTACTTCCCGAAGTGCAAAAGCTGGGCGCAAGGCATAACCAATATGGAGCAGAACCTGCTCACTACGAAGTGGTAGGACAATGCCTGGTGGCTACGTTAAAAGAAGGATTAGGCAGCCATTGGAATCCTGAAGTACAAGATGCATGGTTAACTGCGTTCAATACAATTAAAAATGTAATGATCGTAGCACAGGAGGAAGCCGTTATGCAAACAACTGCATCATAGTAATGTTTGGAGACGGGTGTGAATGTAAAGCACTATGATGGCTGGCTAAACTGGATTAACTTTAAAACCTGCCATCCCCTTCCAATGTGCTCTAAAAGAAAACTAATAGCTCTCGTTATTTTGAACGCTGTATTAGTCATACAGGATGCACATTTTTGCGCTGCACAACTACCGCAATACCAGTTAAGCCGCATTACAGAGCAGGAAGGTTTAAAAACAGCCGACATAATAAATATTGCCAAAGACCTGGATGGCTTTATGTGGCTGGCTTCCCAGGGGCATGTGCAGCGTTTTGATGGTAAACACACCTTGCACTTTCCTTTTATTGAAACCGTTGAAAAAGTGTATGCTGATAGTTCGAACAGGATTTGGGTGATCACGTTAAGAAGAGCATACTTGTTTATTGATCCTTATCGGGGTTTCGTGCTGGTGCCATTCAATGATGCAGACAGCAGCGCTATACAAAGCATATTCGACAGGAAAAACAAGCGTCTTTGTATTGCTAAGAGCAATGGACTTTATACTTACGATGCCGTAAAAAAAGTTTTTCAAAAGCAGGCAAATGAGATGCCGAAGCTATCAAAACCTGTAACGGCAGTGTATACAGGTGCCGGGCTTGAATATTGGGGTACTGCAGATTCCATTTGTCGTTTTGATCCGGGAACGGGAAACCAAATTTCTATTGCTTGTTCTTCCAGGTACTACATGGCGCATCTTAACAACAATACCATCTTGTTTTCTACAAACCATTTTGATAGCTGGCTGGCAACCTTTGCTGATCATAACGCGAAGCGGCTTACTATACAGGCTAATAGCAAAAATCCAGCTGCAAATAATTTTATTGTTTATAGCGCCGCAGCTATCGATACCGGTAATTTTTTAATGGCTACCAACAAAGGGCTGCTGCAACTGAATGTTGCCGGCAATGCTATCCATGCACCAGTGTTTTATAACAGCGGCCAACCATTAAAAAACTCGGAGGCAGTGAGGTATGTTTTTAGAGATGCATCCGGAACTCTTTTTATTGCACATGCCGACGGCATCTTCCAGATGTCTTCCAGGGTAGATGGACTTCAATATTTTCGTAACTATAGTTTTGGCGGCACAAGCCTGCCGCATAATGATGTTAGAAATTTTACAGAAGACGAGAACGGTAATATATGGATGGCAACTACAAATGGTATTGCAAAACTCAATTTTCAAAGCGGGGCGCTTCAGATGTTTGCACCAACCGATGAAAATAACCCGGTTGAATTACCATCTTACAGGCAGGTTTTAAATGATGGACCTTATATATGGATAGGTTCTTCCGGTAATGGTGTGTGGCTCCTGCATAAGCCCAGCGGACGTTTTATTCGTCCGAAGCTTAATAGGAGTGATACCGGCAAACTCCGGCCTGATAATGTTTTCAATACTTATATCTGGAAGATAGTAAAACTTCATAACGGGCAAATGTTCGTTGCAGGCGGTGGCCGTAGTTTTTTGATAGATCCAAAAAGTTTGCAAAGCCGTGAATTAAATTTCTTTTCTTCTTCACGGAGTTCAAGGTCTGCTGCGCAGGATATTTCTGCTCGCATATGGCATGGAACAAACAGTGGTTTGTTTTGTATGGATAGTAGTTTTAAAATGATCTTCTATATAAAAGATTCTTTTCCCGATAAACGGGTGGCCGCATTTTGTGAATGGCAAAAAGGTAAAATGCTCATTGGTACCAAAGGACTTTACGAGGCGACAGTCTCAGGTAATAAGCTACAATCATTTGAAAGGAAGAAGGGTGTACCTGTTGACCGTTTTATTTATTGTATGCAGAAAGACCGCCAGGGCTATGTATGGTTAGGTACTGATGATGGTATCTTCAGGTATGATCCTGTTCATGATTCATCTGTTTTGTTCGACCAGGCGGATTTTGTGCAAACCCAGGCTTTCAATAGCGATGCGGCTTTCTTAAGCAGTAAAGGCCTGATGTTTATGGGCGGGAAAAATGGCGTCAATTATTTTTATCCTCCCAACGTTCAACCTAAGGTAAGCAACTTAAATCCACAGATCAGTTCACTCAGTATCAATGGGAATGATTCTGCCTGGTTACAACAAAAGCAGCCTTACAAAATTGCATATCAAAATCGTGACATCAGCTTTACTATCAGTGCACCGGAGTTTAGAAAACCGTTCAGTATTCGTTACCGCTATAAATTAAACCAGGAGGACACAAATTGGATCGATAATGATTTCAGTGATAAGGTGCGGGTGAATAATCTTGCGCCGGGTAAGTATGCCATACAAGTATCTGCCAGTAGTGATGGCGTTCACTGGTTTAATACAGCTGGCATTATCCGGCTGGAAGTTGCTAAACCTTGGTGGCAATCGGTATGGTTCAGGCTAATTTATTGCTGCACCGTTATTGCTGCATTTTGGTTATACCGGAAGTATGCACAGCAAAAATATGCGGCTGATGAAATGAAAAGGGCGGTGAACTATTTTGCTCTTTCCGGAAACAGGCGATCAAATGCTTCTGATATTCTTTGGGACATTGCCCGCAATTGTATTTCAAGACTGGGCTTTGAGGATTGCGTGATATACCTGGTGGATGAGGAACGAAACATGCTGGTGCAAAAAGCTGCGTATGGTGAAAAGAGTCCAAGGGATTTTGAAATTGCCAATCCCATAGAATTGCCTGTTGGCAAAGGTATTACAGGCTATGTAGCCCAAACCGGAAAGCCGCTTCGTATAAACGATACATCGGCTGACAGCCGCTATATTGTGGATGATGACAGGCGGTTATCCGAATTGGCAGTGCCCATCCTTCACGAACAAAAAGTAATTGGTGTAATAGATTCCGAGCATCGAAGAAAACATTTTTTTACGGCGCAACATCAGCAAACCTTAGAGCAAATAGCTGCCATTTGTTCTTCCAAAATTGCAAGATCACTGGCGGAAGAATCGGTGCAAAAAGCCCAGGTACAATTGCAGGAGCTAAGCAACAAAATGCTGGAATCAAAATTCATGAACCTGCGCCTGCAGATGAACCCGCATTTTCTTTTTAATATTCTTACTTCTATTCAATACCTCGTGGTATCGCAGCAAACGGCGAAAGCAACCAAATATCTAAATATTTTTTCCAGCTTCCTGCGATCCATTTTACAATATGCAGAAGAAACGGTGGTAAGCCTGCAGGATGAAATAAGGATACTACACATGTATGTGGAGTTGGAAACCTTATCGCTGGATGAATCTTTTGTGTACGAGATAAAACTGGATGAAGATATTGAGCAGGAAGAAGTAGTTGTTCCTTTTATGCTGCTGCAGCCGTTTGTGGAGAATGCTATTCACCACGGGTTAGTACCGTTTGTGGGTGAAAAAAAATTTTACATTGATATACATGATAAAGACGAGCAACACCTCGTATGCATCATAGAAGATAATGGTGTTGGACGTAAAAAAGCTGCCGAGATAAAGTCAAAAAAAATGCGGGCGGCCAGGTATGAAAGCAAAGGCGTAGGCATCGTGATACAAAGATTGGAATTGCTTGGACACCGGTCGGGAAAAACCGGTTCGGTAGCCTATGAAGATCTTTTTGATGAGACTGGAAATCCTGCTGGTACAAGGGTGACAGTTATTATTCCTTACTATACTAAAACCGATGTGTATGATGAAGGCAATGATAGTAGAGGATAAAACCGCGGCTATTGAATTGCTACGGTATTTATTAAAAGAGCACTGCCCTGAAATTACTTCTGTGGTGTCTGCAACAAGCGTGGCAGAGGCTTTGCCGCTGATCCATAATTTTAAGCCTGATATTCTTTTCCTCGATATCCAAATGCCGCAGGAAACAGGCTTTGATCTTTTGGCAAAAGTAAAACAGTGGAATTTTGAAGTGATCTTTACAACAGCTTACAACGAGTTTGCTATACAGGCCATACGTTTTAGTGCATTGGATTATTTATTGAAACCTATAGAGCCAGAAGCATTAAAGCAAGCAGTTGAAAGGTACAAGGCAAAACGTGTATATGCCCAGGGTGGCGAAGCGCTGTACCGCAATTTCATTCACAACATTACTACCGATGTAAACCGGCCACTGCGGTTAGCGCTGCCCGGCATGAGCGATATACAATACGTTAACATCAATGATATCATCAGGTTGCAGGCAGACCGCAACTACACCAAATTTTTCTTTACAAAAGCAAAACCCTTTATTTCATCCAAAACATTACTAGAGTATGAGAAAACACTGGATGGCTCTGGCTTTATGCGGGTGCATAAATCTCACCTGGTAAATAGCCTGCATATAGCCAGCTACGATAAAACAGGGATCATTACTTTAAGCGATGGATCCCAGATAGAAGCATCAAGAAGAAAACGGGAAGTTGTTCTAAACTTATTTAAAAAGCAACGCTGAGCAACAAGGCATTTGATAATGATCATGCATGGTTGTTCTTATCCGAAAACCAACGCAGCCGATAACACATCATCGCAGTAGTGCCTAATTGATTAAGCAGCCTATAGTTTACTACAAGCCCAACCGCAGCGCCAATGCCGGGCATCATTTGCGCCAGCTTTGCCAGGTCGAGATAATCACGATACTGCTGCTGAAAATTTTGCCAGTCTATGGAATGAATATCGTTGGGAATGGTTTCACTTGCTACGGACCAGATAACCAGGTGAGAATACACATCGGCCCGGTGAACCGGGTGCGAAAATGCTAATTGAAAAATATGTAGCAGGAAAACCCTCTCTTTCAGATCGCTGGTATCGTAACCGTACAAAGCCGCCACATCAAAAAGAAATTTTAGTTTAATGGCCATCAGTGCAGGAAAGTCGGCCAGCGAGCCCATAAAGCCGCCTAGCCCTGCTACGCCTCCTTCCACCGCTGCAGAACTGCGGTAATATTCCACGCGTTTTTCTACCATCTGTTCAATGGTTTCAAGCGTTTCATTATTACTTAGACCAGGCTTTATGAATTCAGAAGTAAAGAGTACGGCTTCCACCATTTTCTTAACTATCACCGTTAAGGTCTTGTGCACTTTTTCGGGAATGATGGCGTTGATCTTTTTTTGTACACGGGCACTCAACTTACTCAGCCTGCCCGGGGCAATCGTCATTTTACGCTGCCAGGCTTTTAACTTTCTAAGCTGTTGTAGTTCGTACAACGAGTATTTATCTATGTGCAACATTGTTATTGAGCATCCAGGCTGGGTGAAAAGATAACCAATCTCTGAGATTGGGGGGAAGTGTATGCGCAAAAAAAAGCGGCTAACTAAAAGTCAGCCGCTTCCATTGCATATGCAAACATTAATGTTTTTGAATGCTGTCAATTGTTTTTTGCGCTTCCTCAATTGTTTCTTTCAAAGAGTCGGCATTTAAATTTTGTATGGCATCCTGGGCTTCCTTTAGTTCTGCATCAGACGCACCATGCTGTTCCATTTTTTCCATGCCCGTACTCATCAGGCTGGCTTTGTCAAATGCTACCTTCCACTGGCCGTCCTCCTTCTTCAATTTGAAATTGGTTTTTTCTGTACCGTCAGAAGTTACCGTAAGTGTAGCCTCATTCCCATTAATAACCGGCTCGCCATATTCTATCTTGTGTTTATCCATTTCAGTTTTAAGACTATCCACGTTTTTGGGAGACATACTCATGCCCATTTTCATCAGGTCAAGCACGCTCTTGCTATCCTTGGTGGCATATTTTGATGCTTCGTCAATATTCATTGTTTTAAGCGCCTCAAAAAACTTTTTGGCTACCGATTTCGGATCGCCGCCACCGGCGCCACTACAAGCGGCTATAGCGAGTGTGATGAGGGCAATAGCAGCTAATTGCAGGAAAGACTTTTTCATGAGTTGAATGTTTGATTTTAAGTGATTGGCTGTTGGCAAAGGAACAAGCAGGAAACCGATAACTAAGACAGCCGTTTTATTGGTAATTACTAAGCAAAATAATGGTAAACTTTTAAGATAAATGAGCGGGCAACTGTAAATTAATAGAATGAGGTCAGTAGGTGAAACGTGTTTTTTCTACCATAAACCGGGAAAGAAAAATGTTGTCAACCGATACGTAACTATAGCCGCCTCTGTGGCTAAACACAAGCCAACTGCTGTCGCCACAGGCTCTTGTATAAGCCTTGGCCACAAACTCTGCACAGTACTGTCTTTCGTCGGTACGGTAGTCAAATTGCATGTCAAACTTCATTTCGTTTTTATATGCTTTTTGAATAATGCCCAGTAGCTTTTGATCTTGAACCTTATTAGTGGCTGCCTTAAATATCCCGATGCTTTTATTTTCCAGTGGATGGCCAAAAGAGTACAAGGTTTCTCGTCTTACTTTTTCATCGGGGTTAAATTCACCACCAATAGCATGATAAACAAATACCGTATCATTTTCTATGCTGGCAATACCACAATGGCTGAATGATTGGTCTTTTTGATTGAGTTGCCGAAGCATCTCGCTGGTTATATCCGAACCCAACCGGGTAACCATATCGCCTGTTTGTATATGATGAACAGCATTGGGATAAATACTGTCTTTGTACAACTGAAGGCGCTTCTGCTCCCACAGAGCGGAGTTGGTTTTACTGTCCCTTGTTTTATCTTTTGTTTGTTGCCGGCAAGCCACAAAGCAAACAGCGGCTGCAATTACAGCCGCTGTTAGTAATAGCCTTTCACTATTTCCACTCGTCATCTACATAGTTTTATCGCCGCATTATAACTGAATGGTTGCTGGCTATCAATTCCCTCTTTTAAATTCTCTTCTAGCGGCTTCATGCTGGCTATCGTGTTCGTCTTCTTTTACTTTCTCGGTTTCATAAGCCTTGATGATGGCTTTTACCAGGCGGTGACGCACAACGTCTTCTTCATCCAATTCTATATGTGCAATGCCGTGTATGTTTTTCAAAATACGGCTTGCCTTTATCAACCCGCTTTTCTGGCTTTTGGGCAGGTCCACCTGGGTCATGTCGCCGGTGATGATGGCCTTTGCGTTTGCGCCAATACGGGTTAAGAACATTTTTAACTGGAGATCGGTTGCGTTCTGTGCTTCATCCAAAATAATGTATGCATTGTCCAGCGTACGGCCACGCATATAAGCCAGTGGTGCAATTTCGATCGTTCGGGTACTCATGTAATAGCCCAGTTTATCGGCAGGTATCATATCATCCAGCGCATCGTACAATGGCCTTAGGTATGGGTCGATCTTTTCTTTCAGGTCGCCGGGTAAAAAACCAAGACTTTCTCCTGCTTCTACCGCGGGCCTTGTAAGAATGATCTTTTTTACCGACTTGTTCTTTAAAGCCCGCACCGCCAAAGCCACCGCAGTGTAAGTTTTACCGGTACCAGCAGGGCCAATGGCAAATACAATGTCGTTTGTGTCGGAAGAGCTCACCATTTTTTTCTGGTTCACTGTTCTTGCCCTTACCGTTTTACCATTGGGACCAAACACCAGCACATCGTTTGGATTCCGTTCTACAAAATGATCGATCGTTTCTGCATCATCTCCTCCCAGTATGGTCTCAAAATAATTTTCGGTCAAATGACCGTTTCTTTCGAGGTACTGGATCACTAGTTCAATTTTTTCTCTTGCGTTTTCAATGTGTTCGGGAGCTCCGCTCAATTTTACCTGCGTGCCCCGGCCTAATATTTTTAACAGGGGGAACTTCTTTTTAAGAAGATCGAGTTTTCCATTGTTAACTCCAAAGAATTCAATTGGGTTAACAGTTTCCAGGTTGATAATGGTTTCTGTCAAATGCAGGAAATTTTTAGGTGATGAATAAAGAATTGTTTAAAAATGGCCTTTCCAAATTTATTTTTTGTGTGGGTTCATATCGCAATTTACTTATCAACTTTTGTGGAAAGAATGTGAGCGGCCACGTCTTTGTTAATTTGAAGCTGAAAAAACAGTGCCAAATAAGATCGGCTCAAGGGCTCATTTGCAACAAGAGCCTGAAAATAACTCACTTGTAATTCTTTAGAGCAGCAAGCATGCTTTATATTAATGGTTCATTAAAAAATGGGATACATCACGAAAAACTTGAAACTTGGAATGGTTGCTTTTGCTATGCTTGTATTTTCATCGCTGGCCATGGGCCAAACCGCCATTGTTGATTATATGCGGATAAAGCCGGGAGATGATTCTAAATACCTGGCTGTGGAGAAGGAATGGATGAAAATTCATGAGGCGAGGTTGAAAGCCGGAAAGATCATTAGCTGGACATTGTACCAAAACATGTACGCCGGGGCCGACGAAGGCTTCCAGTATGCTACGGTAACCATATACAAGGACTTTGCAGCTACAGAAGAGGACAGCTATACGGCTGCCAGCAAAGAAGCATATCCCGACTATAGCGATAAGGATTGGGACAAATTTTTTGCAAGAACTGAAGAGTCAAGAGTGCTAGGTTCTTCAGAAGTATTTCACAGGGTAACGGGTACTGATCCGAAGCTGGGTGCCAGCGCCGTGTATCTCGACATAGACGCCATGCGGGTAAAACCGGGCGGTTCGGATAGCTATGAATCTTTGGAAAAGGACATTTATAAGAAACTGCAGGAGTCAAGAGTAAAAGACGGTGAAATGCAGGTTTGGAGTATTTGGGCCAAATGGCCCGGCAATCAAACCGATTACCAATACGTGGCGGTCAACTCCTATACTTCTATTGCGCAAATGATGAAGGGAGATTATGCTAAAACATTGAAGAAAGTGTTTCCGGCCATGAAACCAGCTGAACTGGCTGCCAAAACCAACGCGGCCCGAACACAAACCGAAAGCTGGCTTTGGAAAAAGATAGAGACCGTACAAGCTAATTAAGACGTTAGCCGAAAAGTATGTCCTCCTCCTGTAAAAGAGGAGGACTTTTTATGTTCGCAGGAAACTCGACGCCAGGTGGTCAATAGAAAAATGCGAGCGGCGCATTCCTTATTTTTACCGCCCAACATTTTCTAATACTTGTTTATGAAGCATCTGCCATTGGATCCTGCGATTTTTATAAATAACCGCCGGCGTTTTATGGAGGCCATGAAGCCCAACAGCATCGCCATTTTTAATAGTAACGATGAAGTGCCTGTAAGCGCTGATGCTGTATATAAGTTTCAGCAAAATACCGACCTGTATTGGTTAACGGGAGTGGAACAGGAAGATACCATGCTGATCTTTTGTCCCAGCAACCCCGAGCCAAAACACCGCGAAGTGCTGGTGCTGGTAAGACCTAACCCCGATATGGAAAAATGGGTAGGCAAAAGACTAACTGCTGCAGAAGCAAGGACGCTGACCGGCATCCAAACTATTATCTGGCTGGATTCCATAGATGCAAGCCTGATGGCCTGGATCCATGCATCGGAAAATATTTATCTCAATACCATTGAGCATGATCGCAAACCCAACCATTTGCCTACACGTGACTACCGCTATATCCAAAAAATGAAAGAGCGGTATCCATTGCACAATTATTTGCGAAGCCAGCCCATTCTAAAAAAATTGCGTTCTGTAAAATCGGCTGAAGAAATAATGGTAATGAGGAAAGCAGTGGACATTACGCACAAAACCTTTGACCGGGTGATGCGGTTTATAAAGCCGGGCGTGTTCGAACATGAAATTGAAGCCGAGATAGTACACGAGTTTTTGCGCAACCGAGCACGTGGCGAAGCGTATGGCAGCATTATTGCCAGCGGGGATAATGCAAGAGTGCTCCATTACATTGAGAACAATAAAGAATGTAAAGATGGCGACCTGATACTCATGGATTTTGGCGCCAACTATGGTGGCTACTGTGCCGACATGACCCGAACCATACCGGTGAACGGAAAATTTTCTCCACGTCAAAAAGTTTTATATAACGCCTGCCTGCAGATTCATGATTACGCTAAAAGCCTGCTTAAGCCTGGTATTATTATAAAAGACTACCACGACCTGGTGGGCGACGAAGCCACGCGGATATTCCTGGAAATTGGGCTGCTAAAAGCCGAGGATGTAGCAAAGGATAACCGTGATGAAATTGCCTCGAGGGCCTACCGCAAATATCTCTACCACGGCATCAGCCATTTTTTGGGAGTAGATGTACACGATTTTGGTTCCTTCACCGACCCGATAGTTCCCGGGATGGTATTTACTGTGGAGCCGGGCATCTATATCGAAGCTGAAAAAATAGGTATCCGCATAGAAAACAATATTGTTATTACAGAAGATGGCAACGACGACCTGTTTAAGAATATCCCGATTACGGTGGAGGAGATTGAGGAGGCGATGGGGCGTTGACCGTTGACCGTTGACCGTTGACCGTTGACTGAACAAGTTAAGAAAAACTACTAATCTGAACCCTCGCCGATGGCTTTTAAGTTTGAACAATTAAAGATCTGGCAGTTGGCACTGGAACTAGACGGTGAAATTTCTGACCTTGTTAAGTCATTTCCGCAAGACGAATTGTTTATTCTTACATCTCAAATAAAAAGGGCCGCAGATTCTGTTGTACTAAATATTACAGAAGGTTCTGTTTTACAATCCCGCAAAGAATTTTCCAGATTTTTGATTATTGCAAATCGTTCAGCTTTGGAGGTAATCGCTTGTTTGTATTTATCAAAAAGAAGGAACTGCATAGACGAGATACAATTCAGATATTTTTACGATTGCTATGAAAAGCTGGTTGCAATGATTCAGGCTATAATTAGAACATTACATGATGAAAAATAATGACGACGAAAAATTTGCAGGTATGAGCGGTCAGCGGTCAGCGGCTAACGGTGGACTTTCCATCCTGCCAAATCTCCTCACTCTACTAAACCTCATCTTCGGTTGCATCGCCATCGTGTATCTGCTGCAAAATGGCATTGCTATACTGGACAATGAGGACGGGCAAATTATTACCCTGCAGCCGGAGCAAATTTACCTCGCGCCGCTTTTTATTGCATTAGCGGCCGTGGTTGATTTTTTTGATGGCTTTGTAGCAAGACTGGTTGGCGCCAGTTCAGAAATGGGCAAACAACTTGATAGCCTTGCCGACGTGGTGAGTTTTGGCGTAGCGCCATCTATGGTTATTTACCAGTTACTACGGCTTAGCCTTGCCAAAGAGGAAAACGGTCTCGACGCTTCCTTTCTGTGGCTGGCGCCTGCTTTTGTGCTGGCCGCCGCTGCCGCTTACCGGCTGGCAAAATTTAACCTCGATACCCGTCAAACCTATTCATTCAGGGGCACGCCGGTTCCATCGGTCGGACTCACAGTCGCTTCTTTCCCCATTATTTACTGGACCAACAATATGGAATGGGTGCTTAATATTTTGACCAATAAATGGTTCTTGTATGCTGTTGTGGCCGTGTTAAGCTGGCTGATGCTCAGCGATATACCCATCATGAGTAACAAGCCAAAAGAAAAGAACATTCAATCACTAATGCCCCAGATAGTATTGTTGGTGATTGGGGTGCTGGCTGCCATTTTATTGCAGTGGTTAAGTGTGCCTGTCATCTTCATCTGCTTCGTGGGCTTATCTTTGCTTTTTCAAAAACAAATACGATGATCTATACTGCCTCCATAAATGTGATGCCACTAAAAGAATTGTTGGACCCGCAGGGAAAAGCCGTTATGACCGGCCTTGGAAACCTTGGCCTTACACAGGTACAGGATGTACGCATAGGAAAACATATCACCTTGCAGGTGGAGGCCGCCGATGAAGCTGCTGCAAAAGCTGTTGCCGAAGAAGCAGCAAAAAAACTGCTGAGTAACCAGGTGATGGAGCAGTTTGACATAAAAATTCAATAGGCCGATACCACTCTCAATTGGTGGCTATTACTTTCAATTATTTCGTCATTGCAATCAAGTCCCGGAAATCAAGCCGCTAAAGAATCTGCCCCGGTAGAACGTTTAGACGGACAACTTTATCTTGTTCCTACGCCCATTGGCAATCTTGCCGATATTACGTTGCGTGCGCTTGATATTCTAAGAAGAGTTGATGTGATATTGTGTGAAGACACCCGAACATCCTCTGTGTTACTTCATCACTATCAAATTTCGAAACCGCTTACAGCTTACCACCAGCACAACGAGCATAAAGTTTTGCAGCACCTGGTAGACCAACTGGCAGCCGGTAAAACCATGGGTCTTATAACCGACGCCGGTACACCCGGAATTAGCGACCCTGCCTTTTTGCTGGTAAGGGAGTGTGTCAAAAATGATATTAAGGTGGAATGCCTGCCGGGCGCAACTGCCTTTGTTCCAGCGCTGGTAAACAGCGGACTACCTACCAATAGTTTTGTTTTTGAAGGGTTTCCGCCGTTAAAAAAAGGCCGGCATACTTTGTTTACAAAACTGTCGGAAGAAGAGCGCAGCATGATCTTTTATGAGAGCCCCATGCGGCTTGTAAAAACCCTGGATGAAATAGCAAAGTATTTTGGAAACGAACGCCAGTGCAGTGTTAGCCGGGAGCTGACAAAAAAATTTGAAGAGAACAAGAGGGGCACTTTAAAAGAAGTTGCCGATTACTTTAGGGAAAAAACGGTGAAAGGCGAGATCGTAATAGTAGTGGCCGGAAAATAACAGCGAACTACCGCTTCATATGAAGAAGAAGGTTCGCCAGCATTAGTAGCTGCAGTTCGTTATACGCGTATTCATAACGATAGCTAGTACCACGCCGTTACATCCTGCAGGCTTTTTCTTTTTATATCCGGCACCCAACAATCTTCTGCCGGGTAGCCAACAGGTATCAGTAAAAATGGTTTTTCGTTTTCCGGCCTTTGCAAAATGCGTGATAGAAAATTCATGGGCGATGGTGTATGCGTAAGCGCTACAAGGCCTGCATTATGTATGGCTGCCAGCAGAAAACCACAGGCAATTCCGCAACTCTCCTGCACGTAATAATTTTGGTGCTTGTTGCCATAGTTTTCAAGCTCGTAACTTCTTTTAAAAACAACGATGAGGTAAGGGGCTGTTTCTAAAAAAGGTTTGTGCCAATCGGTGCCCAGGTGTGCAATATCGTTTAACCATTCGTCGCTCATGCGGGCCAGGTAATTTTCTTCCTCCTCATTTTCTGCGGCCCGCCTGATATGTGTTTTTGTAAGCGGATCGCTTACCACGCAAAATGTCCATGGTTGTTTGTTGGCACCGCTTGGTGCAGAAGAAGCACTGAGCAGGATATTCTCGATCACTTCTTTTGGAACCGGCCTGCTGCTAAAGTCGCGGCAACTGCGGCGTTTGTTTATCCAATCATAAAAAGACCTGGATCGTGACAGCATGCTGTTCCCATCAAAAATTTCACCGGTGTATTGGACGAACGGCTGTCCGTTTAACAATTTGGTTGAAGCCATACGGTTACTTTTGCGTTTTTTATTAGGCTCAATAAAGGTATATGGTTGCAGTGAGTGACACAAGGCTGTTCAGTAGTATTCACAGGGCTCGTCACATAAAACGCATTCTTTTCTCTTTGATTTTTTTCATTTGTACAAGCGCCGTCTATTCGCAGGCATACTGGCAGCAACACGTGAATTACGTGATGGATGTGCAGCTTGATGTAAACACAAACCTCATAACGGGTACGCAAAAGATCAGCTATACCAACAACTCGCCCGATACTATTCGTCGTCTTTTTTTTCATCTTTTTTACAACGCTTTCCATCCTGGCAGCATGATGGACGAACTAAGTAGCAGCACTGAAAATCTTGTGATAGGGCATGATGCAAAGGGCAAAGACCTTGTTGATTTTGATGCGAGGTACAAAGAGAAGATCTATCGTTTCGATTCGACGCAAATAGGTTTTTGTCATGTAAAAATTGTAAGTGTTGATGGTAAACCGCAACAGCTAACGGAGCATGAAACTATTTTGGAAGTGAAGCTGGACAAGCCCCTGCTGCCAAAGCAGGTGTTGCAATTAAATACTGTATTCGAATGCCAGGTGCCAAAGCTAAGTCGTCGCAGCGGCCGCGACAACCCTGAAGGCATCAGGTATAGCCTGGGCCAGTGGTATCCGAAATTATGCGAGTACGACGTGGAAGGCTGGCATGCCGATGATTATGTTGGCAGGGAGTTTTATGGCCCGTGGGGAAATTTTGAAGTGAACATCACACTGGATAAAACGTATAAAATTGGTGCATCGGGTGTGCTTCAAAATGCTAATGAAATAGGCTGGGGCTATGATAAGGAAGGAACGGAATTAAAAGAGATCAATACAGCAAAACGCACGTGGAAATTTAAAGCAGAAAATGTGCATGACTTTGCATGGGTTGCCGATCCGGGTTACCTGCATTTCACAAGGAAAACTGCGGGAGGTCCTTTGCTTCATTTTATTTACAAGTTTACCGATACCGTACAACAAAGAAAATGGAAGAATTTGGCAGATAGCATGGTGGAGGCCTATCCATATATGGCTGCTACGTTTGGCAAATATCCTTACCCGGTGTATTCCTTTTTGCACGGTGGCGGTGGCGGCACCGAATACCCCATGGCTTGTATGCTTAGAGGTGCAGGTTTGGATGGTGGTACTCATGAATGGATGCATAGCTGGTACCAAATGATGCTCGCCACAAATGAAGTGGAGTTTCCGTGGATGGATGAAGGATTTACGAATTATGCCGATGCAAGGGTGCAGGGCTGTTTGAAAAAAGACACGGGTTTTTATTACGCAAGTGAGTACGACCGTTATTTAAGATTGGCAAAAAGCTCTTTCGCAGAACCAATGTCGACCAATGCCAATTTTAATGCAACAAATTTTGCATACAACTATAACGCTTATTATAAGGGGGCTGTTTTTATAGAACAGTTGGGATATATCACCGGTGCAAAAATGAGAGACAGAATATTATTGGCTTACTATGATCAGTGGCGTTATAAACATCCCGGCCCAAATGATTTTATGAGGGTAGCAGAAAAGGAAAGTGGCATGGAATTGAAATGGTATTTGAACTACTGGACCAGCACCACCAAAACCATTGATTATAAAATTGATAGTCTTTGGACTGAAGGTGCAGGGACCAATGTTAGAATTAAAAGGATAGGAGAGATGCCGATGCCTTTAGATATTGTGATCAGCTTTAAAGATGGCAGTAAAGAAATGCACTATGTGCCATTGAACTTAACAAGAAAAGAAAAGCTGGCAGAAGACACCATATCTTTTAAAACATATGACCCGCAACCTTACACAAAAAAGGAAGTTGTAATAAACACCAATAGGAAATTGTCCGAGATCACCAGCATTGAAATTGATCCATCAAAACGCATGGCAGATATAGACCGGAGAAATAATAAGCTGGAATTAAAGTGGTAGCATCATTTTCTGTTAGCTGCGTTGAGGGTTGAACCGTAATGTATTTTTTCGCCGGTCAGCTGCAGCATAAAAATTAAAGTTAGCTCCTCCAAGATAGTAACAATACACAGCCGCAACCATTATTACGTGGCTTGTATCATTATAAGTAAACCATTCGTTGAGACCGAACTTATAAGCATGGGTAAGGGCGGCAAGGGCAGCAAAGAAAGTGCCTGCAAAAACGTATAAGCTGCCTGCATCTTTCTGTTTTGCATATACAAATAACTCAAGGCAAAAAACCACCACGAACAAGCCATAGGTAGCATGTATTTCTACAAACCTGAATTGCAGGCTAAGTAAGGCCGCTAACATGAAGCCTGCTATTTCGAGGTAATTAAAAACAGAAAAGAATTTCGCTGTATTTGGATGCATCAGCGGGCGGGCATGCTCTATGGCCGATCGCTCGAAGAAAGCCACAGCAAGCATGCTTGCATACCAGCCCGGAATCTTTCCGTATTTGCCTACAGCATACAAAAAGCCATGCCCGAGTATACCGCCCAGCACGGAAGCAATGCCCATGGCCATAAAGAAGAACTGCAGCAATTTTGATGATTTGGTAGGAACAGCTTGTTTCCTTAATTGCATGTAAGCAAAAAAACAAGTAAAGGCTATCAGCAGGTTGGTAAGTACGGTAATGGGTTCTAAAATAGTGACGCCCACAACGCGTATACTTGTCATTGCATCAAGTAAAAATATTTCCCTGGCCATATTATCCTCCTTTTTTACAATTGGTCAAAGCAAAAGTTGGAAGAATGGAATTACACAGTACGCTGTTGCTAGGGGGTATTAACTATGATAATAGACGAATGCAAAATTAAAAATGCTGCTTTACATTATGGCACCTGGAGGATAAACTTTTCTTTAAAGTAAGGTTCGTTGAACAGGTTGCTGATTTCCCAGGTAAAAGGTTTCTTTCCGCTGTCGTGTATTTCCTGGACAAGGTCGCCGCCCTTCAGGCAAATAAGACCAGAAGGATTAGGTTCACTATTTCGCCTTTTTTCGGGTAATGAAGTTGGCTTTTTCATCAGCGGAATACTCCACTTGAGAAGATCTTTCAGCGGCGCTACCGCCCGGCTGACTGCTACATCAAATTTTCGATTTTTTATTTCTTCTGCTCTGGTATGTTGCGTGGTGATATTATGAATGCCAGCGGCGGTGGCCACCTCTTTTACCACTGTTAGTTTTTTATTGATACTATCAACTGCGTGAAAATGAACATCAGGAAAAAATATGGCAAGCGGCACTGATGGAAATCCGCCACCGCAACCAATGTCAATTACTTCCATGCTTGGTTTAAATTCAAACACTGCCGCAATACTCAGGCTATGTAATACATGATTGAGGTAGAGGCTATCAATATCTTTTCGGCTGATGACATTGATCTTCTCATTCCATTCCTTATACAATGCCTCAAGCTTGCTAAATTGTTCTACCTGGGCCGCCGTAAAATCGGAAAAATATTGAAGAAGGATTTCCATTTATTAACCTGGTAAAGTGATACAGCAAAATTTCATATCATCTGAATGGCCGCCAATTAATAATGAAGGCAACAAATAACTATTTCCAGTTACTGCTTGGCTTTTTCACCAGGGAAAAAGAGAATATGACGTAATAGACCATTTGCCAGAGATCGAGCAACCAGAAAATAGCGAAGAGGTCTTTTTCATTCAGCCTTTTCATTGTTTTATACAGGATAGGCGCCTGCACTAGTAATCTTAACACGAGCAGGGCCAATGCAAATCGCCAATCATAGAAAATAGCAGACACTATAAACAATGGGAAAAAGAAAAAATGCGTACAGGCATAAGTTCCTAACAGGAATTTGTGCAATGGTTTGTAAAACCGGGCGGTACTGTAATGCCTTGTTTTTTGACGCCACCATTTATAAAATGTTTCGGGAGCTTCACTAATAGTAAATGCGTCTTCATCAATAACAATAGCCGTGTTTTGTTTGGTGGCTACTTTATTCTTTCCAGCACATTGGGATCCTAAGCTTAGAATTCCACGTGGACAAGTTGTCGCG
>JADMIO010785035.1_pt1 | contig 37526 bp, 29 predicted proteins | sample 8958161 | NCBI WGS metagenome assembly JADMIO01 (sample SAMN16585339, study PRJNA669376) | soil metagenome | isolation source: Crop rotation soil | place: USA: Cullars Rotation, Alabama | collected 2011 | reverse complement strand
CTTTCCCGAAACCCTTGCAAATGCTGGATTTTCTGCCTGTGGACAGCCCCTCAAATGTCAATAGGTGCGCCCCTCATCTGTCAGCACTCTGCCCCTCAAGTGTCAAGGATCGCGCCCCTCATCTGTCAGTAGTCGCGCCCCTCAAGTGTCAATACCGCAGGGCACTTATCCCCAGGCTTGTCCACATCATCTGTGGGAAACTCGCGTAAAATCAGGCGTTTTCGCCGATTTGCGAGGCTGGCCAGCTCCACGTCGCCGGCCGAAATCGAGCCTGCCCCTCATCTGTCAACGCCGCGCCGGGTGAGTCGGCCCCTCAAGTGTCAACGTCCGCCCCTCATCTGTCAGTGAGGGCCAAGTTTTCCGCGAGGTATCCACAACGCCGGCGGCCGGCCGCGGTGTCTCGCACACGGCTTCGACGGCGTTTCTGGCGCGTTTGCAGGGCCATAGACGGCCGCCAGCCCAGCGGCGAGGGCAACCAGCCGAGGGCTTCGCCCTGTCGCTCGACTGCGGCGAGCACTACTGGCTGTAAAAGGACAGACCACATCATGGTTCTGTGTTCATTAGGTTGTTCTGTCCATTGCTGACATAATCCGCTCCACTTCAACGTAACACCGCACGAAGATTTCTATTGTTCCTGAAGGCATATTCAAATCGTTTTCGTTACCGCTTGCAGGCATCATGACAGAACACTACTTCCTATAAACGCTACACAGGCTCCTGAGATTAATAATGCGGATCTCTACGATAATGGGAGATTTTCCCGACTGTTTCGTTCGCTTCTCAGTGGATAACAGCCAGCTTCTCTGTTTAACAGACAAAAACAGCATATCCACTCAGTTCCACATTTCCATATAAAGGCCAAGGCATTTATTCTCAGGATAATTGTTTCAGCATCGCAACCGCATCAGACTCCGGCATCGCAAACTGCACCCGGTGCCGGGCAGCCACATCCAGCGCAAAAACCTTCGTGTAGACTTCCGTTGAACTGATGGACTTATGTCCCATCAGGCTTTGCAGAACTTTCAGCGGTATACCGGCATACAGCATGTGCATCGCATAGGAATGGCGGAACGTATGTGGTGTGACCGGAACAGAGAACGTCACACCGTCAGCAGCAGCGGCGGCAACCGCCTCCCCAATCCAGGTCCTGACCGTTCTGTCCGTCACTTCCCAGATCCGCGCTTTCTCTGTCCTTCCTGTGCGACGGTTACGCCGCTCCATGAGCTTATCGGGTCCACTCGCGAACGCAGAAAGGCCCACCCGAAGGTGAGCCAGTGTGATTACATTTGCGGCCTAACTGTGGCCAGTCCAGTTACGCTGGAGTCACTAGTATTTAGGTGACACTATAGAAGCGGCCGCGACAACTTGTCCACGTGGAATTCTAAGCTTAGGATCCCAATGTGCTGGAAAGGCCAGATCGACATCCGACCTCGTCCCACGACATTCACTAAGTTGTTGATTCTTATTCGAGAAATTCCATTTCACTGTCCAGCGTCATCCAGTAAAATTCCCCTCCATCCGCCACGAAATGTGGGATCAAATGAGGGGTGAGATGGACGTGCAGCGCGCGCGGAAACCGCGCGGTCGGCATCCGGACAAACGACTGACGGCGGTTCGAGTACGCAATCTCAGAACACCTGGCCGGTATGCCGATGGCAACGGTCTCTACCTGATTGTAGACCCGTCCGGCGCGAAGCGATGGCTCCTCCGAACCGTCGTTATGGGCAAACGTCGCGACCTCGGCCTTGGTTCCGTCCGTCTTGTCGAGCTCGCCATCGCACGCGACGAAGCCGCTCGACTTCGCCGACTGGCTCGTCAAGGCGGGGATCCCCTCCGCGAGCGACGTCGCGAGCGTCGCGTGATGCTGACATTTGAAGAAGCGGCGAAAAAGGTCCACGCGGCTCACGCGCTCAGTTTCAGAAACGCCAAGCACAAGGCCCAGTGGCTCTCGTCGCTCCAACAGTATGCGTTCCCCGTTTTTGGCAAGTCTCCGGTCGACCAGATTCAATCGGCCGATGTGCTGAAGGCGCTCTCGGCCATTTGGGCCGACAAACCGGAAACGGCGAGGCGATTGAAGCAACGAATGAGGGTGGTGTTTGACTGGGCGAAGGCGTCCGCCTATCGAAGCGGCGATAACCCCGTTGATGGCGTGGCAAAAGTGCTTCCCAGGGTTCGGCAGACGGCTGCGCATCACGCCGCGCTGCCGTACGTACAACTGCCTGCCTTCGTGACCGGTCTGCGTGAGGCGGATGCCGGCCTGTCGACGAAACTGGCGTTCGAGTTTTTGATTCTCACCGCCACGCGCACGAGTGAAGTGATCGGAGCCAGGTGGAACGAGATCGATGTGGATGGGAAGACATGGACGATTCCGCCGAACCGCATCAAAGCCGGCCGGGAACACAGGATTCCGCTGTCCCAGCGGTGTCTGGAGTTGATCGCGTCTGCCAAGGCCATTCAGGATGGCGGCCCATTTGTCTTCCCCGGTCGTTCGCTCAAAAGACCGTTATCCAACATGGCGTTTCTCATGTTACTTCGCCGGCTAAAACGAACCGACATCACGGCACATGGATTTAGAAGCTCCTTTCGCGACTGGGCCGCCGAAAGGACACATGCATCACGCACTGTCACCGAAGCGGCGCTCGCTCATGTGGTCAAGGATAAAGCAGAGGCCGCGTACTTTCGCAGTGACCTGTTTGAACAACGACGAACGCTGATGGAGATGTGGGCAACGTTTGCGACAACGTGAGCAAGAGCAGGTCGTGCACAATTCGTGGGTGAAGCCGCATTCGCAATTCAGCCCTGGTGCGATCTGGTGGGTGTCGACGGTCTGATCAGGTATCAGTAGATAGTGGTTGTTCGTCGGGCGGATGACTCGCAAATCACCAATTCGACCAAACCGGCGAGGGCCCATCCTACTCTTCACGATCGAATGGCGGATGTGTGCCCGTTCGGCCGATATCAGTGATGTGTGGAATTGACGCGACTTATAAATTCCGGCGACATCTTCCGGGTTGAAACGGACAAGGGGCGCCATGCACACACCAATGTGGAGATGCGACTTCGCGATAAGTTGGGAATATCAGACGAAACACGCGAGCCCTGTCGATACGTGTACGTATCCTGATGGTTTTAAAGATAGACGCGAGCCGTCAGGAGCGATTCAGCGTCGGCCGCGAGTTTTGATGTTCTCACAGATCTGCTGCTCATGCTTTCTTTCAGGGCCGGGAAGAACGCTTAAGTCAACTGCTTTAAGCCGTTCCGTGAGTCGCCGCGGCGCTGAGCCGAGGACAAGCAGATTAAGCGGCTCACGCACAGCGGAATACCGCTTCATCTAGATGTTAACTTTGGGCTCTGCCGCTCCGCGCAAGAAACGGCGGCGAACCGGTCATTGAGCTTCGGCTATGATACCTACAACGACAGCCGCTTCTGGCATCCGAAGTATCGGTGCGCCGGCGATGCGAGAATGGTACGGGATTGGTCAGCAGAAATCGTGGCGAGTGAGGCAGTAGGCAGCATCATCACCGGACCACGTGAACCGGACTCTTTCGAACGGCTGGGGCGCCTGTGACCGAGCGGAACAGAACAGGCAATACCTTCTGGTCCGCCGTATTACCTTCCCCGTCGACACGATGTCTGTGTCGCAACAGGCCTTCGGCCTTCGCCGCGCCTGAACACGAGAACAATGTTGCGAATCGTCGGCCGACGCATCAGTTGTCCTCAGCCGCACGTATAACGGACCGGCGGACCACATGTGCAGTTCGACCAGTACGGAAACGAAGGACAGGAATCCATCCAGGCCGTCCTCAGAGTCCCAGCGTGGCCGTGCAAATTCGATAACAAGGGCTAAATAGATAACGGGAGCTGCTGCAATCGCGCATCCTTTTTTGTAGTTCTCTGGCTGGAGAAGGATGAACACGACGTGTTAACGCGTTGTCACACTCGCGTGCTCCCCCGGAGTGTCACGAGCGCACGGAGCGTCACAAGGGCTCGCACATGCCGACGTGGGACATCCGGACGGCGATGATTGAACTGGCGATCCCGAAGTCGTCACGGCAATTACTCCCGTGGTTGTTACAGCCGCCGACCCGCAAACACGCGCTCGTGGTCGTCCCGCAAACATGGGTGATACGGCGCGTCGACGAACAATTTCGGACGATCTCGTCAAGGCGCTGGTCTTCCACGGGATCTAGAAGCCCGAGTGTCGCGGATCTGCGCGCGAAGTCGGTACGTCTTCACGGCGTTTCGCACACGCCACTCACGGGAGAGCAGCGGTATCTGTGCGTAGATGCAAGTGTCACAAGGTGCACGTCGACGCACGCGCCTTTAGTTAGGCGAGGATCGTCGCTGTGGGGAGAACCAGCGGAGGCAATGCCAGGTGGTGGGCATCGACGTAGGGTAAGACCGAGCACCGGAGTTTCTGGAACACACGTTGATGCGGAGCTTCGGGCGAAGCGCGATTGCGGGCGTGCGCTTGATCATCTCTCACACGTACCCCTGTTTGAAGCAGCCGATCGGCACGGTGATGAAACAACGACGTGGCTCTGCCCCGTAAATCTCTGCGGGCTCTGCTCGCGACGGTGCCGCAGGGAGGGCGCTAGGCGATTGCTACGATCATTCCGCAATTTTCTCCGGCAGCATTGTCACCGGGCGTGCAGGAGCCCTTCGCGGGCGATTGAATAGTGATCCGTGTGGGCACTCGTGCAAACCCTGTTCTGTGGTTCTCCAAGCAGCGGTGGACGGCGCTTTATCTGTCCACGGCTGCGATAGCGTCCACGCCATAGTGATGCTTGCGGAAGATGCGACGAATTTCCATCACTTGCTACTTCGCCGGCGGGCCAGCTCTCAATAGTGATCTCAAATACGAGCTCTCCCAAGTCCTCGCGCCACTTTTGAATCTAATGCGAACCGCAGTCCGTCAATTTCAGTTTTAGATCCGCAACCTGATGTATCACAAAGAACAGCACGAGACGTCGGCACCGAAAAGTACGGCGATCTGTGCACGCATTAACAGTTGACTCGTGCCACGTGGGAGAGTTGAGATGAAAAGCAGTCATCGTGCTGCTCAGCGCGAGAGGATAGGCTCACATTCATTTCCGACGAGGAGAGAGACAAATGAAGAGTCGAAACCAGATATTGATTGTGACGCTGATAGTGCCCTCACTCCTGATAATATTTTCGGGAGTGCGCTGGACGCAGAAATTCACCAGTGACGCACATCCGCCAGCATCGTCGCGGAGTCCAACTCACGGTGGTATTACAATCTCACTTAGGGGCGCTACGATGCTCGGCAGCAATAACGCGCCAGTCGTCATGGCTGAGTTCACAGACTACGAATGCTATTTTTGTGGCACTTATGCAAGGGATGTGTATCCACATATCGTGCGCGACTTTGTTGATACTGGAAAGGTGAAATACGCGTTCCGCCACCTACCGTCTCGCTCACACCCGAATGCGTTTCGCGCTGCGATCGCTTTCGAATGCGCTTCAAGTCAGGGTCACGGTGCAGAAATGCACACACAACTATTTGCCAGTCCGGGGGCGCTTACTGAAGAATCAATCAGCGGATATGCAAAGCATCTTACTCTTGATGAGGAGGGCTTTCGACGCTGCGTAGATGAAAGCGACGGACGAGCGACATCTCGCGTAATTGCTGATATGCGTGACGCAAGCAGATTGCAAATCAAGGCTACTCCAAGCTTTTTGATAGGCGAGCTCCAGTCTGAACAAATGACAATCATAAGAGGAATACGCGGTCTCAAACCTTATTCAGAGTTCAAGGATGCCCTGGAAGATGCGTGGAAAAGAGTGAGTGAGCGCTAGTCTGCGTAATTGGTGTCTTGGAAAGGAATCACTGCCGACGTCGGTGTCTGTGAAAGATGTTACCTATTAAATTGAGGAATACAGACGTTGCTGTATAAGCGGTCTTGGGCGACACCTGCGATTTGAAGTATAGCGCGGATCTCTGCTGGCTGAAATCTATTCTGCCACTTACCAATGCTGGCCACGTGAATTGGCCGGCGCGGATCGGTATTGCCGGTGGCGAGTCCATCCTCGCGCAAATCGCGGTGATTCATGGCGGAATGATTCATCATCTGGGATTCCAGCTGTAGGCCGAGAAAGCGGCACACATCCGACATCTCTGATCGCGGCGACGTTACAAGGGACTCGTAACGAACCAGCTGGAGCGGAAAGCCACGGTCAAGATAATTCCATAACACATCAACCTTATAGCGCCAGATCAGGGCGGCACGGCTGACTGCATCGTAAGGGGACTCTGCACAAATAGCCAGTTCGTGTCTATACTTGCTCGCAAATTGTGGTTCATTCCGCGTCTTCGCTCTCAGTACCGACTCACCGTATGCGCGGAACCAGTTGGACGGCCCAAGCATCGACGCCACAGCGTCTCTAGGATCTCTTACCATGAAGATAAGTTTGTCGCCGCCGTATGAATTGCGAACGCCTTGCTCACCCAATCGAACTGCAACATCGTTCTTTAAACAGGGATCGGCGAGCTGCTCTGTGAGTTGAGGCACCTTGAATCCAGTAAGCTCGCGGGCGCCATCTGATCGCCTAAGACCTTCCAAAATTGCGTAGGAAGACTCTTCATCGTAACACTCGACATTGCTGTGGCAATCCAGGATCAGGCGCATTAACGTCGTACCGCAGCGTTGAGGGCCGATAAGGAAGAACCGGTTCGAAGCTCTAGGAGCTGATCCTTGCATGTATGGACTGTTTCAAATGACATTCGGTCTACACACTTCGGAGCGCGACGACCGAATCAGAGTGTTGTTGACCTGAGTCAAATAGCGGTCGTAACACCGTCGACTCTCTGAGACCCTTTGCAGCCAGCCACAGCGACTCTTTATCTGCGATGCCAAGATTGAGATCCTGGGAAATACTGTCAATCACAGTTTCATCGGACTTCCCAGTGAGCAGTTCACGAACCAATTCGTGGTTGCATCTATAGGCGTCACTGCCGAGCTTAGTCGGATGACAGAGTTCACATACCCACGTGGCGATCAACGCTCGAGGATCCTCATCACTATACTTCTGTTTCACGGCCGTAAGTATGTGCTCTTTGGCGTCTAGATTTAACAGAAGGGCCAAGAAAAACCGCAAATGCGGCGCTCGGACAGTACCTCGCAGGGTCGCGATTTGAAGTTCACGGGCCTTATGGAGAACAACTGTCCACAGCTTGTCGACATCGACACCGTACTTCGTTCTCGCAATGTTCAGATATTCATCAGGCGATGAGGCAAACTCTTTATTAGTGCCTAGGCGATCCAGTATTTGGTAGGTGCCAAGGAGATCGGAATGTTCTAACGCGCGTAACGTTATCTCTCGACGTGATGGAGCCTTTAATTTCCAAAACAGGTCAAGGAACTGTACTCGACGAGTAGCAATTGGGTCACTATAAAACGGATCGGTTGCAACGAAGGGTTTATGGTAGGAATACTGCGGTTGGCACTCAGGTACGTTTGGTGTTCTTACCACTATGGTAACACTTGGCGTGTCAAGATGAAAGACGGAATGTATCAATGGATTCCCCGCAGGAATCACCTCAACATCTCCCTGCCTCAGGAGTTGTATTCTCTCGAGTTGCAGATGCCCGAGCAATAAGCTACTGTTCACCCTCCGGTCGGTCAGGAACTGATAGCGCGTTTGAATACTCGAGCCATCTAAAAGCGCAAAGGCCCCGGAAAAGCCGTGCTGGTGGACGGCAGTCGTCCCGGTGATCCAAAACAGAGCCTCGATATAAAAACGCGGATGTGCCCATAGAGTCAAGGGCGGCTCGCCGAAGGTACTTTTCAGGTTCGGCTGGTTTGGCAGGTCGTTCGTGGTCGATACCCATCGAGCGATGTCCTCATACGAGACGTTGTCGCATGGCCTGGACCTCTGTAGGACATTTGCCGCAATGTTTGGCAATGCGCATTGATCGTACTCGGACCTCGCCCACTTCTCGGCTATCGTTTGACCAATCTCTTGAAAGTAGTTCATCACAGAACACCTCGTCTTCCTGCTGTTGCGAAAGCACTCTGAGGCGACTGTCGGCGTCCACTCTCCTTACGGCAATTCGGAACGGTTCGCCGACTCCACAGTCGCCACTGTGCCTTCAGCGATTAAATCAAGTAGCAAGCCGAACACCGCTTCGTCGCAACGCGGATCGAGTAAGGTACATAGGTGACCCACAGGTACGGGACAGCCAGTGCACAATGTCTCCATAATAGGTCGCGCCGCCTCCGAAACGGTCAGTCGTTTTCCTTGCAGAACAACCTCACATCCCTCAGCGACTTTATTTAGCTGTGCGCCACGCGGCGCAACTAAACGCACCAGCAGATCATGCGGCAGCGAATTGTTATCCGTCGGTCCATACGGCAGTGAAAACGCTGGTCGGCTACGCGCGGTGGCGTTACATACGCCGAGAAAGCGAGAAATCACGTCATCGTCAAGATCAGCGAGAACGGCATCTCGCAGCATGCTCGCGTGAGCAGCCTGAGTGGATTTATCTGCAAAACGCGGTAGGTCTTTTCGCACTACCTCATGACGCTTGAGATTATTGAGTACCCAACTTAACAGGTGCGTGCCATTACGGTTCTCTATGCTGAAGGTCAGATGAAGCGATGGCTCGTCTATTGCGTGCGCGATATGCCACCAGCCTCTTGGGATGTAGAGTAAGTCTCCATCTTCGAGTATGCCTTCCCACAGTGGTTGTTGTGGCGGCTCGCTGCGCGATTCACCATGAAGGGGATAACGCCTCGTGACGCCATACACGCTCCACTTCTTGCGTCCAGTGATCTGAGCGACTATGACGTCGTGATCATCCCAATGTAGACTGAAGCCATTTGTTGTCGTCCATCCGGCGTATAAATTGGCGTTAACGGACTCCTCAAAGACGTTCTCTAACTCAGCAGTAAGTAGGCCAAGAGGAGCGTACAGCTCGTCCGCCGCGTCAATTACCAGTGTAGCTCCGCCCCGTAATAGACCGATGAACTGTTTGTGGACGATTCGTGGTACCTCGACGCGCCGTCTTGTTGTGCCATCGTGATCGTAGTGGCGCATCGGTTGATACTCAGTATAAAGATGCGTGCTTACCATCATCCCATTTCGCACCAACCTCAAGCGTGGTGCATCGATCCGGTGTTCGGCTAGTATCCGATTTAGCACCGGCCATGGTAACAAGTCAGCGAACTTGCCTCGAGTCCCCGGTATAAATGCAAACTGACGTTGCCAGTACTCAGCGAAAAACCGGTCAGCAGAGAGAGGCTGTAAGAGTGTTTGTAAGCTAGGCGATGTAACGATATTGAGAGAGTCGCGTGCTTGTACAGTCTCCATGTTGATTCCTTTCGCTCAAAAGCACTCGTAATCGATAGACGGTAACAATGTGCCAACAAAGAAATCAAATCAAAAAAGGTATGGGCACCACAACAGCACGAACGTACGGCACTGTGTGCACCAGCGCGGTCACTTGTCAGTGTTATCACATGGTGGAGCGCGGCGAGCTGCGCCATTCATGGGCCGACCACGAGGAGGCCGTCAGCATGCCGGAGTGCTAGTTGGCTCGTCTGATTGGTTTACTGCCGCGCATTGCGCCGAATCGAGTACTTCCACCCAGTGAGCGTCAGTATGCCGGCGTCAGCGTAAATGGGGATAACGTTAATCTAGCGCGCGCGCACGTTTACAGAGGCGAAAATGTCCTGGTCAACAGGCGACGATTAGGTCTCACGTGAAGTGCAGCCGTAGGTTCATGGGTTTCAAGAAGGGCATCGGGTGCACGCGAGTGTACACACGGGTTTCGGCAGTGACATGGATCGTCACTCCTCACGGTGCCAACGCAAGCGAAACAGTTCGTGCTAGTCCAAAGGTCGCAGTACAGACCACGCTAATGAGAGCACCAGGAGCCAGAGTTGGAAGGAGTAACAACATGAGATGAGCGGCACATCTGAAGTATCGACGTGACCAGAACCACAGCCCGTGCCGCAAACATCGCTTCGAAGACCCGAATCGAGGTTGTGATGGGATATGGCTATAACGGTGATTGCAAGATTGCTCGCCAGTACATACGCACGCCTTGTATGGTGAAACGGCTCAGTCGCGAGCGCTATATTGCGTACAATCTTGCGACGAACGACACGGTAGTGCTTAGTGACGAAGCCGCCGCATTTATAACGGGCAAGCCAGTAAAACATATCGAGGAAGGAGGGTTGATAGGAGTGCAGAGTAGGTCCTCCAAATGTCACGCAGCCCTAGTGGACTCAGATCTTCGAAGCATGGATGACCTTCGTCAGGCCGGTTGGATTTTCGAATCTGTCGAATCGCTCTGTGATTCTATTAGTGATGGCCAACTGCATGAGGTGATACGCGCGGCTGATACGGTTGCCATTGTGACCTCGAACCGACCAGAAACACTCATGGTGACGTTAAATGGCGTTTTAGCAAATCGCGCTGCTCATGCGCGGTCTTATGAGGTACTCGTGCTCGACAATTCGAGTAGGGAAGGAAGGTGCAAAACACGTGCGGTAATCAAGGAGGAGGAAAGGCGCTTCGACGCGCGGATCAGCTATATCGGTCGCCGCGAGCGGTGGCAACTGGTCAAGCTGTTGAAGGCGAGCATGGATTGCGATCGACGGTCATTAGAGTTTGGATTGATGGGCGTAGACGGACTGGTGTCCACCGGCGCGAGCCGAAACGTGTTCTTGTTGACAACGGTTGGTAGTATGGCATTGTCGATGGATGATGATGTTACCTGCCATATCGCCAGTACAGGGCGAAGTTCGGGACTGCGAATCGCGCTCGAAGATCCGAGCGACATCCGCTTCTATAGGACTCACGATGAAGCCACCTCTAACGTTAGCTTCGAGAGGGAGGACTTCGTGGCGATTCATGAACGCACCCTCGGCCGCACACTGGCCTCGTTACTGAATGAAGCCCGCAACGACGTTCGAGTCGACGACTCATTGATTCCACCGCGGCTGTTGAGGAGTATCCTTCGTAGCGAAGGGCAGATTGCCGCTACTTGGATGGGTGTGGTCGGGGACGCTGGGATAGAATCACCCCATGGTTACTTATTTCTCGCTGGGTCGAATAGAGCGGCTCTAACTAACAGGGAGGAACTCTATCGAGAACTGTCGACCTCACGGAAGATCATACGTTCTGCTGATGCGACATCTATTGTCGAACATCCCCCATTCATGACCATGGCCAGCGGCTTTGACAACAGACAATGCCTACCGCCGTTTGTCCCAGTGTTGAGAAACCAAGATGGATTGTTCGCAGCGTGTTCCTCGCTGTGCGGGCCAGACTGGCATTTTGCACACTTGCCATTTGCAATCGAGCACAAGTCGCCAGTGGCAACCAATTGGAATAGAGAGATGCTTTGGCTGAACTCCCGCTATCTGAGGGTTAACGACCTCATGTGTTCGCTATTACCTCTCAGCCCAATGGCGACCTCGCTTGCAGGAACTCCCGCTGAGCGGGTCCGGGCCTTGGGGGCTTTCATGAGTGACTTAGCAGCGCTCCCCCCGAGCCTATTTGACGGCATTGTGCGTCATCAATTTATCCGCATTCAGCACTCCAGAATAGCGACCCTGTGCAGTCAACTCGACAAGGAGTCAAACCAACCCACACAATGGGTGCTCGACGTGAAGCGCCAGATCTCCTCTATCAAGGAAGCATGCAAAGAGCCGCATTCGCACTGCCCTATTGACATAATGGTCCATGGGCTGTCGCCTCGAGAGGCGATCTGTAGGATGCAGCGGTTCGTCGGACTCTACGGCGAATTCACTTCCCTGTGGCCAGAGCTGCGGGACGTCGCTCGACCGCTGTGTGAGCAAGTCGTAAAGACAGCCAGGCACCGACTGTGACCAACCAGGACAATTATGATTGTTTGCGCGCGTTGTTAGCGAGAAGCACTCACGCAACGCGGATTATTGGAGTCGCTTACGTAGGAGTTCGCTAGGGGGCGTAGTTCACGATCCGCAACCTACCGACGCGTCTCGACGCCGTGTAGTCCCGTGTCTTCTTCGACCTGGCGGGCGAACACCTTGGTAAGTCGGTATCCAGCGTATCAATGATTAGCGCCGACCTAAGGGATGTGCTGAGAGCCGCACTCGGCTCGTCGAGTTGTTTACGCAACGAGCCAAACCAGCCTGCACACGCCGCCCCGCCGACGCTCAGCGACATCGATCCGAGTTGGTCAATGCCACGGATATGTAGCGACGGTGACCCATGTTCAGGTCCACGTCCCTATAGCCCGTGAATGCGTAAAAGGACCCATCCAGTGAATGAGGAGCGTATATTTCCTCCGCATCAGAGAGGAAGGCGGCCCACCATGCGAAAGTGCTATTGGACAGAATAATCCGCTTGAAACGCTGGATGAACGCGAAATGATGAACTGGGCTAGCTTCAAAACAGACCGGAGAGTATTTGGATAAATGGGCAAGTAGCGGCGCATCAATTGCAGTGCCGCAGATGTAAATGGTGCCGACATTCGGCAATGCTTGAATAACGCGATCGTAGTAAGCGGCTGATAGGATCCAATCATTCAAGCGGAAGTCATTCCCGCGGCGAATGTTCACAATAACGTCATTCTCTCGCACGCAATATGGTGTAGGAGTCTGGCGTAACGTAAACCATCGGCGAAGCGTCGACTGGTGGTCGCGGAAATAACAAAAGCGCTGAAAAAAGCCCGCCAGGTGCAAACGGCGAGCGGTCCGATCGGACAGAATACCCTCTAGGTCGATAACGTGCCCTCGCCAGCCTTCACCATTTTCGACGTCAAACGACTGAACCGGTAACGAATAACTGCGACCAGGAATGCTAAGCGGTGCGTTCGGGAAATACTCCGCTAGCTCGGAAAGCGTCGAAGTAGGTCCGCAGTCGATACCTGCAAATCGGACGCTCGGACGGTATGCGCAATTAAACGCGAATCCGTGATGCTCCGCAATAATGCGCCCAATTGCATACTGAAACAAGTTATTACCGAGACGACCAAGCATCGTAACCACAACTGACATTGTCAATGTTGTTCTAGTGATGGCCGCAATCCGCAGGGCCAATTATGCGCATCGGCGGCCGATCGAATTGTGCGGTGACTCCTGTGGCATCTCCGCAGGCTTCACTTAGTGAAATGATCCTGACATAAAGCTCAACGACTGTATGTCACGCGGTGTCACGCGCTGGCAAATGGACCGTGACCATATACGCAGCCGCCTATGGAGAAGTGTAGCCCAAAGACGGTGCACAAACGGCCGTACCTTTGAACACAAGAGCCGGTGGTGATAGAAAGTTCGATAAAGGCGCCCAACAGTTAGTGCTTGGTCAGCTAACGGGGCCTCGCCTACAGTGAGAGTCGCGACTATGAGACAGCGAGATTCGCGACCATGAGATTGTAGCTGCCCTCGGTACTCCATCTTTGTGGTGTCGGTGGTGCGATTTCGAAATAAGGCGGTGTGCCATGGCGCGCGTGTTGATTGTTGATGATGTGCGGCCGCTTCCCTCATTGCAGTCTCTTCAAAACCGTCGGGTGAGAACGAGCCGGACTGTCTATCCATCGGGTAACGTTGTGCCGAGAGGCGGGAACGTCGATCTGATTCAGCTGAGCATTCCTGGTATAACCGGTCTTGATCTTATACGCGAGTTCAGGCGCACCAAGTTGCCGATTGAGGACGTAAGTGTGACCAACCTCGAGACGGCCGATGCCACAAGCGCACCCGAAGCGATAGCGGCAAACATCCTCGGTAGACGCATCAGCGCGAGCGGCGTTGCGAGCGACACTGATTCACGTGCCATCAATACTGAGCCACAGTGCGCAAGTCATGCGTCATCTCGATGGGCCGCCGTCATAGTGAAAACGATCGACGCCAACGACGATCCCACGACTCTTCACAAGTGGGCTCGTGTCGTCGGCGCGTCACCAGGTGCGATTCGTAACTGGTGTCGAACGGCAGGCCTATCGGCTCGATGCTCTCTAAAATTCGCAAGGCTGCTACGCGCCGTGGTTCGCAATCACGATCGCCGTGGGGCCGAGGAGCTGTTGGATTGCGTCGATAAGCGGACGCTAACCAAATTACTTAACTTGGGCAACAGCGCAGCTCGCCATTCTGAGCTGCCCGCAACACTCGAGGAGTTCTTGGAATGCCAGCGGTGGATAACGTCGTCAATTGCGGTTAGAGCCGTTCGTTCTGAATTGCACATCCGCCGTGACGCACACGCATCGCGCGTGCGAGCTGAGCAGTAACCGCATCATTCGGAGCACGCAGAGTATGAGAGAGGTGATAATCTCTGAAACGCCGGCTGTGCAGCGAATTGCATTGATCTCAATGCCTTTTCTTGCAGCTGACCGCCCGTCGATCCAGATTGGTCTCCTAGCATCGATAGCACGACAAAATGGCTTTCAATGCGATACCTTTCATCTTAATTTGGAACTGGCGGCACAGATACCGACTATTTACGAGTCCCTGTGCAATATCCGACCGCATATGACCGGCGAGTGGTTGTTTTCTTACGCCGCATTCTGCGATTGCGACCTAAAGGATGAAACCGAGTATTACCGTGACTTTCCGGACGTCCTGAACTGGATGGAACGGAAGAATCTAGATGCTTCGGTCATACGAAGACTACGGCACGAGCAACTTCCTAGATTCATTGGGACCTGTGCCGATATGGTGGATTGGGGTGATTATCAGGTGGTCGGGTTCTCTTCGACATTCCAGCAAAATGTCGCATCTCTGGCCCTTGCTAGGGCCATCAAATCACGTTGGCCCAAAACTGTTGTGGTATTTGGCGGCGCGAATATGGAAGGTGTCATGGGCGTCGCATACGCAAAAGCGTTTCCGTTCATTGATCATGTTGTCACTGGCGAGGGAGACATCACATTTCCTCAACTAGTGAAGGCCTTGGCCTCGCGCGGGGACATCCGCCAAATCGATGGGATAACGTGGTGTGATGACGAGCTGTCGGTTCACTCGACGGCGCCGGCGAAGCCGTTTGCCGACTTAGATGCGTTGCCAGTGCCTGACTATACCGAGTACTTCGAGCGTTACGAACGTCTTGGGTTAAGACCGCGGAATGGTACCTTTCACGCTGTCACGTTTGAAAGTAGTCGAGGATGTTGGTGGGGAGAAAGACACCATTGCACATTTTGCGGTCTTAATGGCCAAACCATGCGGTACCGCGTCAAGAAGCCTGAGCGCGTCAAGGCGGAGCTGAAGGAGTTAAGTCGGCGGCACGGCATCACTCTGTTTTTGGCTAGCGACAACATTATGGATCTGAGGTACGTCAAGGAGTTTTTCGCGACGCTAGAAGAGGAGAAGCTCGATTTCACGTTTTGGTACGAGACAAAGTCCAATCTGACTTATGAGCAGCTGAGGACGCTACGCCGCGGTGGCGTTATATATCTGCAACCGGGAATTGAAAGTCTCAATAGTAGAGTCTTACAACTGATGGACAAGGGCTGTACAATGCTGCAGAACTTGCAGACCATCAAGTGGGGCGGATATTTGGGAATGCGTGTGTTGTGGAATCTCCTTTGGGGATTCCCGGGAGAGACGGAGAAAGACTATGCAGAGGAATATGAAGTGTTGCAGTCACTCAGCCACTTTCAGCCTCCGCTTAGTGTCGGTCGGATCTGGATGGAGCGGTTCGCGCCGATCTTTAGCGACCGCCAGCGATTTCCTGGCGTGATAGTGCAGCCAGAAGGCAGTTATCACCACATCTATCCGAAACATCTCAACCTTAATGACGCGGCTTATTTTTTCGAGTACGAGCTTGACAATACCTTGCCTAATGACGTTCACGTTCCAACTCAACGCTGGGTCAGCAAGTGGAGATCCCAATGGCTGTCAAGTAGCGTTCCCACACTTACATATCGAACTATTCCAGACATGATCATCATTGATGATAAACGTGGTGATCAGCACGGGCTTACAATGTTAGAGGAACCGGCTGCATCGATTTATACAGCGTGCGCAATTAGTTCGCAATCCACGCAAAACATTGTAGAGCTCGTTCGAAAACGTGGACATAACGTGTCTGACGATCGAGTCGCAGACATTGTGGATGGGTTGTGCGACAAACGTCTTATGGTCACTGAGAAAGGGCGATACTTAAGCCTGGCGTTTCCGGCGAATCAAGGCTGGCGTTAGCGAAGAATCAGGCGATCGACGCACAGTTGGGCGCGTAAGCTGGACTGCCGACGACTGCTGCAGTTAAACGCGTGTGGGAAGCAAGCGCTCGATCATAGTAACGCTGCACGGCTTAGGGACGACTTCCAACGGTAAAGGAGAGGCCCGCGCGCTTAGTTCCAAGCTCCAGTTCGAGGTAACCAGCACGACTAAACGTGCATTCGATAAGTCGCTCGACCGGGCCATCGCGAGTGTCGAAACGTTAGCGGTGACGTCCATAGGACAATCAAGAATGATAGCGTCGGGGTTGAGCCCTTGGCCGAGGCTCTGGTAACTGGCGATACTCGCTACGCCCAATACAGAATGTCCTTTGAACGTTAGCTGATCGCAGAGTGCCTTCCGAGTAGCCAGGTCGGAATCAACGATAAGAATCCGAAGGGGCGGCGGCCTGTGCACCGCCTCTCCATTTCGCCGACGTGAAGGGGATCGCGTTTGAAACAGGCGAGCGAAGCGCCGCCGATACTTAAGGGGCGACGTGCGAAAGGTATGTGCAAGGGCGTGATCGAAGTCACTCACGTGACGGTAACCGAGCATTGTGGCGATACATCGTATGGGCGTAGACGTCTCGATGAGGAGTCTAGCACCATAGCCCACGCGTGTGCGATGAGTGTAACAGTTGAGAGTTGCGCCTGTGTGCTCTCGAAATAGCTCTGAGAGAGTGCGTGGATGGCAGCTAACACGCTTGGCGAGACTCCACGAGCTTAGGGCGCCACGGCTCATTACATCTGGAGTAACCGCAATGGCGTGTCGTACAGGCTCACAGGCCACACTGTGATAGCGAAACTCCTCCCGCACACATGATTCAAACGAACGAAGCCGGGCCACCCTCTTATCTACACCAGCGTTGGGCCAGTGTGTGGTGAAGGCGGCTCTGTAGCGGTCCGCTAAGAGCGGGAACCGAAACAGATCGCGTTGGTCGAGGGACATGAGACCCCGCAAGAGAATGAAATGCAAAAGTGATTGTGGTACGCTCTTCCAATCTACACCGTTTACGAAGTCGGTTAGATATTGAGGTGAGTATGGTGTCACCGGCCACGCAATTAGAAGGAGTCTATGCAGATTAGCGACGAGGGTGGAGTACGGGAAAAGCGGCATTACATGCTCTCAGGACTCTAGCCGGCGTGGGTTCGGCTGTGCGGCACATGTGTCTCTGTGGTGTCACTGCAACGATCTTCATGCATCGTTGCGCGCTGCAGAAGTCCGCGCCTCCTCAAGCACTCGAGTATTTTTCCAGTGCTAACCAGAACCGATTCCTCATCAGTATTTATATGTAGCTCTGGCGCAGTCGGAACGTCGTATGGTGAGCTAATTCCGGTGAAGTCGTGGAGCGCCAAGCTTAGCGCCTTGGCATATAGTCCCTTTGGATCGCGACGGACGAGCTCAGGTAGAGAACAATCTACAAAAACCTCGACGAAGGGTGAGGTATGGGCCGAGCGAATGGCCGCGCGGACGTCAGCATTGGGAGATATTGCGGAGACTAGTACAGCGATTCCGTTACGCGACAGCAGATTAGCGATATGACCGATAATCTGGACGTGCTTCCGGCGGTCAGTTGTCGAAAAACCCAGGTCAGTGTTTAGCGCGGCACGTATTTCGTCCCCATCTAAGACTTCGACGGGGTACCCGCTCGAATGCAGTTCGGTGGCGACCGCCCGGGCAAGAGTCGTTTTGCCCGCACCCGATAACCCGGTAAGCCAAAGTGTGAACCCCCGCTCCGTCACGGCACCTCCCGTTCAGTGGCGCGTGCTGTGTACTTCCATAGGCAGCACACGCCTTAGAGGACGAGGCGTTTGAGCGCCCTATCCGAAACTGTAGGACCAATTCTTGGCTGCGGACAACCTCAAAAAGTGGGGCGCTATATTCGGAGTTGGGTACGATAGGCGCCCTTTTCTCAGTCGGAGAGGAGATGTCAGAGATACCATTACAGTAAAAGCGTCCACCGGAGAGCCTTTTCCGGGGAGAGCAGCGTGAATCGTGCGCGATTAGATCAGCGAGTTGTGGGGAAAAAGCGAATCGGCGCGGAGGCTGTTCCGGGCGTTCCCAAGATAGCCGCGATGAGAGCTAGCAAGTCGTCTAGAGAACTTAGTTTAGAGAGCATGAAAGCGTCCAAAAGACGAATTTCATCGAACTGCGCCTCCAGATCCCAGTCGGCTGAAAAAAGTAACACTGCGATTTGCTTAGCTGTGAATCGTCGTCGTACCGCTCGCAGGCACTCCATTCCATCCGCATCCGGCAAGCGATAGTCGAGAAGGATGATTGCGGGGCGGAAACGATTTAAGCATTGAAAGAGCGCACGCTCACTGTCGGCAGTCGAGACAGTGTAGCCTTCAAGAGCTAAGCATTTAGAAATCGTAACGCGAGAGATCTCATCGTCATCGACAACGAGCACGTGTGCCTTCGAGTCATCACTGTGAACGGCACAAGGCTGGGTATCGCCGAGCGTGTGGCAAGCGGTATGCTCATGAGGGATGTGAGCGATCCGGTTCCTGCGATACTCAGTCGGTGACACTCCATACTGTTTCTTAAAGTGATGCGCAAAATCGCTGGCATAGTTATATCCCACGGCCGCCCACACTTCTTTAACACGACGCCGAGGATCGCTCAATAGATCCGCAGCCCGCATAATGCGACACTCGCGGATATATTGACAGACTGTCACACCCATCTCGGCCTTGAACCGAGTTGCAAGAGAGCTCGGCGTGCATTCACATTGCGCTGCCACACTTGCCAACGTCAGGGACGAGCCAGATGCCTGTATCCTAACGAGCGTCATGGCGAGAGCTACTAACGGATCACGAACATGTCCAGCAACAATCGCTGCAGTTACACATCTTGCAAAACAGGTCACCAAGTCAAGCGCTTCCGACCGCAATGCTAAAAAGCTTGCGACCGAGCTCGGCGCCGACGCGTCACGAGAATGGTTGAGTACATCAAGAACCTCCACGAGAACCGCCTCCAGAGTCACTAACGACACGCGCCTAGATTTCACTGCGGCGATAAACGTCGCGACCGCCTCTAAAGACCTGGGTTCACGATATGGAAGAACGCCGACCAGAAAATGGTGCGCGTCAACAACGAGCGCGAAGCACTCATCGTCCATTACATTCATCCCCTACTTAGACGTCAATATTCACACGTGAAACGACGTGAGCACAATAGGTCCCTTTGCGGGTAGTGTGAACAGACTGATAGATAAGCACAAAAGGTGTGCAAAACGTACGGCACTGTGTGTATTGACGGTTTGTCGGCCCGGGACGAGGATATGAAGTGTGACCCAGGCGTGTGGCATTCGCGGAGCGCGATCCTGAAGCCACATGCGTTTCGAGCCACAGAGACTCCGGTGACTGCATCAGAGAATGTGAGACCTATTTTCGTTATGTCGAGCCCGCGAGCCGGCTCAACTCTGCTGCGGAGGCTGATTGATACGCACCCCTCCATCTGCGCGCCGGCGGAGTTGCGACTGGGAGGTATGTGCGAGTATTTCATGACCGCTCTCGAGGTAACGCTAGGCGACGGGACGATAGAGAGGAAGCCTCTCAGTCGCGCAGCCTGCACCGCGCGAATTCGGAAGGTAATGGATGAGTGGTTAGGTGAATATTGCCGACTTCATGATAAGAAGCGATGGTGCGATAAGACGCCACTGAACATTGAGAACATTGTCTATCTTCGCGCCGTGTTTCCAGACGCGCAGTGGATATGTTTGCACCGAGAGCCACGTGATGTTGTTTCGTCCTTGCTCGAAGTGCAGTACTGGCCGCTCAAGCGTCACGAGTGCCAACCAGATGTGATAGCGATGTTGATTGCACAATGGTGCCGCACCACGGAACGGCTCCTCGCTTTGGAAAATACGCTCGGAGCCGATGTGATGCGGATGACCTACGAGTCACTCGTTACAAATCCGGCTAGTGAGCTGAGAAGACTCTGGCGATTTCTGGACGTGGATCCGGAAGACGGGATGGCTGACGAAGCCTTTGTTGTAAGGCATAGCGAGGGTCCTGGTGATCACAATGTGGCTTGGATGAATGGGGTTCGAAGGGATCGCGTTGGCAGAGGCTCGTGGATAGACATGGCAGCAACTCCTGCGACCGTGCAAAGGCGACTGGAGACGCTGGCTGCGTCACTTGGCTACCAATGTGTATGAGCGGCTTATCAATCCGGTTCACGAAAGGGAGGAAAACGTATGGATCCAAAGGTCGTTCGTGAGGCGACGAAAGCTCTGCTGCTGGGTGTCGGCGCACTCAGTGCCGCAGTCACTGAGCCAGAGGACGTCACGGCGGGATGGTGTCTCTATTGCGTGACACAGGGAGACGACCGCTATTGCACGTTCCTTAATTATCCCCAGATTCCCGGAGGAACTTACTGCACGGTGAACTGTGCATACGGCGGTATTTGCTCATAGAGCGTGCGGTAGCCGAGCTCACAAGGGTCGCAATGCGGATCGTTGTGGCTCGGCTACTACAAAAGGCATTACTGGTTAAAGTGGCGGAGGTCGCGATGATAATTCGGTCCTTGAAACTCGTCGCGCTGCTGAACGTCGTGAGCACAGTGAGCGCTGTGGTTATCATGCTTACATTAGGCGGCCGCTACGTCTTCCCAAAAGACGTGCCTATCGAACCCGACCCATCGACAACCCTCGAGGGGCCGGCAGTCGGACGAGTGTTGCCACTCGACGGAGTGGACTTTAAGGCCAACGGCACGACTGTAATTATGGCCATGAAGACTACCTGCATGTGGGGGAAGGCAGTCGCGCCTTTTTACAGGCAGATCGTTACGGCAAAGGATACGCACTATCGCGTCGTCGCCGTGTTACCTGATGGCCTGGCCCAGGCGAAGGAGTACTTGAGATCGCTAAACCTGCCTATATCGGCAGTTTTCCAAGCAGAGTTGCGCGAGCTGGACGTGAGGGGGACGCCTGCACTAATCGTGGCTGATGAACAGGGCAGAGTTCGTGCCTCATGGCTGGGGGGCACTTTGTCAGATCCTCAAAAGCGGCAAATCAGTGCCACGCTGCGGCTTGGGAGTGATGATAATCGCCTTGCCGGCGCACTCGCACGTGCGCGCCCTCCGTTGACGCTCTCGCAGGCCGCTGCAGTGCTTCGATCTCCTGGGATCATAATCGTCGATGTGCGTCAACCGCAATATTTCAGTAAGGAACATGTAGCTGAATCCATAAATATACCTATCAACCAGGTGTACCGTCGCGCGCTGCACGAATTGCCGGCGGTGGACGCTCCAATTGCCGTTGTCTGCGGCTCGTGTCCTGACTGCCTAGAGGTGTCGGGTGAACGGAGACTTCATAACCTGTGCTCGTCCGCTTACAGTGCATTCAAGGATCTAGGGTTTAGTGACGTCACGTCGGTAATGTTCAATCCATCAGATCTGCGCTCCGCCGAACTAGATACTAAAGTTGTGGGTTCCGCTAGCGGACATTGATTCCGTAGAGTGCTGACGATGCAATCGACGATGCAAGCACCATTTCGCAGTCAGCAGTTAATTAACGCTGCTTCTCTCATCTTGGGCGTGTGCCTTTTCAGCGCCGTAATTGTCAACACGTCGACGCTACATGTGGTGTCTCATTCTATGGCCGAGACCATCTGTCCTGGCGATTACCTCATCACCGATGGCACAGGAGTTATGAGAGTTCTTCAGTTCTTACGTCTAAATGGAGCGATTCGTCGAGGCGATATTGTGGTATTCCGTCAGAGGCGTACGGGTAGCACACAGACCATGTCGGTCAAACGAGTGATAGCCTCGCAATCGGATCGCGTACGTATTCACCGCGGTGAGCTCCTGGTTAATGGTGTTCGTGTTCAAGAACCGTACGTCCGGCGGCCACCGTTCTACGATCCCGGGACTGACTCCTGGCCAAGCGATATCGACGGCGAAGGTGTGCGTGACGTGATTGTGGGTGAGAATGCATTTTTTTTGCTCGGTGATTATCGCGAGGAGTCATTTGATTCCCGCATGATCGGCTCCATCAGCAAGGTGGATGTAGTCGGCCGTGTGCTCGCCGTTATTCCCACCGGCTCCAGAGACACGTGCCTGACATCGATTGTGTCCGAGCGCACAATGTGATCCTCTATTTCTGAGGCACCTATTAGGTTGGTGTCCTTAGTGATCCCTGAGAACCTTACCATCAAATGACACCTTACGGCTCGGAACGTGGCAAATCGCCGTCAGCGTTTCCATCGCTTAATCAGGAGGAGCGTTTATACAGAGACGCATACGCACGTCTACGGCAGGTCGTGGTTGGGAGCAATGTCGCTGTTGAGCTGACCGTGTCTGACGACGTCACAGCGAGTGTTATACGTGACACGTTCACAAGTGTGATTAAGCGACACGACGTGTTCCGATCGACATTTATTCCTAACGATGCGATGTCCGACGAGGAACGAAGAAGTTTGGTGTCGTCGATTGGTCGCTCTGGCATTGATAGATATGACCGCCTGCTCTCCTCCGGCCAATGCGGCTTTCAATCCCGGCTGTCGACTGGCGTTGCGATCGACGTATCGGTCCACAAAATCGGCAATCGCGATCCGGATGAGGAGATAAAACGTGAGCGATGCAGCCCTTTCAATTACGTGCATGCCCCTTTGGCGCGTGCAGCGTTGTTCAAGGGCCGCAATGGCCAGTCAGTTGTGCTGTTTGTCATGTCGCAGCTGATTAGTGACGCCATGTCAGGACTCATAATTGGGAAACAATTATGCGAGGCCATGAATCGCGGCGCGTGTTCTGCGAACGACGATACCAACAAACGACTCCCGGAGTACTCCGCATTTGCTGCGTGGCAGCGGCGAGCGGCAGTGGTTGGAACGCTGCTGCCAGAATTGGAGTACTGGGAATCAAAGTGGCGACAGTATCCATTTAAGCTCGAGTTGAACGACGTGCCCATGGCGATGCCTCCCTGGCGTACTTGTGGTGGGATGATTATTGAAACCGAGTTCAGTTGTATACGATACAGTAGCGAAGTCGTGGCAAGGCTCATGCGAAGGCCTACGCCCACGAGAGTCATTCATTCAATATTCATTCTTGCCGTAAGCTGCGTCCTGAGACTGTTTACTGGCAAAACATACTTTGCAATATGGGTGGAGTGGGCCAATCGAAAGCATGACGCTCTCGATCAGGTGGTCGGGTGGGTAAGCAACGAGCACGCCGTATTTGTGGACTTGGCAGGGAAGGGCAACGCAAGGGATCGATTGCTGAGTGTGCAACGTACATTGGAAGATGACGCGAAGTACCAGAGCATACCGGTCAGTCTGGTATCGGCGCGTCTTAGGCGGTCTTTAAAAGACGGCATCAGATTCGTCTGTAACATTTACGACTACAGAACGCAGCCATTATCCGGTCTCCCCTCCCGAATCGATCGGTCAGCGACTGTTACGAAGGTGCGCCGAGTAATGCAGACCTCCTATGGAGCTGATTGCGAAATTGGGGTGCACATATTCGATCACTCGATTGAGCTGAGCCTTGCGCATGAGACGAGCCTATTTGATCCTGTGATGTTATCGCAGTTCTTAGGAGCAGTGGTGAAAGAGGCCGACCGCATCATTCAGGAATCGGATCTCGTGAGTCAGTCAGGCAGTGTGTCACATTCTACTAACAGAGAGACGTTTGTTAGCGCGGCTGAACTGTGAGGGTCTGGTGGACTGGTTGAGTGCGGCAACGCGCGGGGTAAGCCGTAAGCTTAGGAGCACTAGGTCTCATTATGGGTTCACTATCGTCATTCTTCTGATCGTTGCAGTAACTCTAACCACCACGGTCCTCGTGGTTGTGCGAGCGATCTTTGTTGACAGGCCGCCCTACATCGACTCTGATCGCCTTGTATATATTAGTCGCAACCTACCGCTGCGCGACGGCCAAATCGCTCCCACGATTGTGTTAGGCGCCGTACCTGAGTGGCGCAGACAGACAGAGGCCTTTGCAGAGATCGGCGCGATAGTCGGGCGAGCGCCGCTTGTGCTGGTCACCGGGCAGGATCGCAGTCCTCTATCAAGTGCAATGGTGTCGGCTGCGGTGTTTCAACTTCTCGGCGTGCGGCCGAAACTTGGGCGTCTCTTCGGCGAGGAAGATGAACACCCAAGTGCATCGCGCGTGGCGATACTCAGTCATGCCGCGTGGCTGCGCTATTTTGGAGGAGATTCTCGAATTGTTGGTCGTGACGCAGACTTCGTTGGCGAGAGATTTAACGTGATTGGTGTTATGCCACCGGAGTTTGTTGTTCATGATCGCCGCACTGAGGTGTGGGTGCCGTTAGTGGTGTCGGACAACCCACGAGTCATTCCCGTATTATTGGCGCGAGTTGAGGTGAGCAGATCGTTCGCGGCTGCCAGAGCCGAGGCCGACAGCGTGTATTTCCAACAAGGGGCAATTGCGTCTGGTCCGCACGGCCTCGTATTTGAGCGCGGTCCGGCAAATCCAGGTAAGGGGCCTCGCGCACCTCAAATCAAGTTGATCCGAGTCACTGATGTTCTAAGGGCCGATACAGTTGCATTTGTGTTCCCGATAATACTAACGACTGCGGCCTTAGTCGTGGTGACGGCGGTGTCAATCTGGTTTCTATTGCTATTGAGAATGGCAGGACGAGAGCGTGAGCTTAAGATAAGGCTGGCAGTAGGGGCATCGCACCGAGAGCTAATGGTTGGCATGATCGGCGAGTGCCTTCTTATAACATTCGTAGCTGGCGCTGTGGGCACAGGCCTCAGTGCACTGATGCTGCCTTTTGTGGCGGACGCCGCTAACAGATACTTTCCGACGAGCGGAGCGATAAGAATCGACCGCTACGTTGTCGGTGTGGTAATGAGTCTGTCTGGCATCGTGGGGGTATTCACCGGTGCGTTTCAGGTTATCTATACCCTCCGCGCAGGAGAATGGGCGAGTCCTGACGAGCCTCGAGAGATTAGCCACAGGGGCTACGCGGAGTGGTCGCTTGTGACACAAGTTGCACTAGCCACCGCGTTGTTGTTAGCCGGCGCAACAACTGTACGAAACGTCGTCGATTTAGCCCGTCGAGGCGTCGGTTACAGTGAGCGTCAATCGATCGCCGTTCAGGTGCCCGCTGGCATATTAATCGAGAGTGGCTCGCTACAGCCAACCATAGAGCAGTGGCTGGTGAGGCTTCGATCGTTCACCCAGGTCCAACATGTCGCAGTCAGTGGTGCTCTCCCGTCCGACCGGTCGTCGGTTCAGGCGGCGATGTCTTTGCCAGGGTCACCTGACAAGACGCCGGTGAGTATTCGCCTCGTTACGAGTGGTTACGATAAAGCGATCGGCCTAAAGGTGATCGAAGGAAGCTTTCTGGAGGCTGCCAATAGAGATCCGATAGCGGTAGTCGACAGTTCATTCAGAGAATATCTTCCAGATCACTCGCTTGTTGGATTGGAGATCGGCCTGAGCGGACCCCTAGGGTTGCGACGATGGCGCATCGTCGGCGTCGTGGATACAGTAAGACCACCAACCGCTGAGCGCAAGCTGCCAGATGTGTATCTTAACTTCGCTGCGGTTCCAAGCACAGCATACGGCGAATTCATCCGTGAGCTGAATCTGTTAGTGAAGACGGATGCGAATCCGGCCTTGTTCTCGCGCGAGGTTCGACAGATTGTTATGGATTCGGATCAGCGACTCGTTGTAACAAAACTAGGGACGTTGAAGGAATTGAGCGGTGACGCAATGGCGCGTCCGTTCTTCGCTGCTCAGACGTTTGGCGTATTCGCGGTGAGTGTTGTGGTCTTCACATTGATGGGTTTGTGTTCGTTGACAGACTACGTCGTTCGTGGTAGGCGCCTCGAGCTTGGGATTAGATCTGCGTTAGGCTCACCGCACCATAAAACCGTGTGGTCCATATCAAAACGTATTGTGCGAGCGTCGTTAGTTGGTGTTGGGTTCGGAGTGATATTAGCACACTGGCTCACAAGCGCGGTCACGCGGAGTGTGCCGAGCACGTTGCCGACCGATCCTATGGTTTGGATAGTAGTTAGTTGTGCGATGCCAGCGATGCTCTTAATGACGTCGTACGTGCGCATGTGGCAGCTGATCCGAGTTCACAACCTGCCTACTCTCCGCTGAGCCGAGTGTCGAAGCGCCCATCCGTTGAGCTGAGGTTGGCTGAGTCCAAGTTTGTTTGACGATCCATGCGCCAATTCAGGTAGCGCTAGGGGATTCATCTTCAGAGAAACATATTGCTGTTTCAGGGCGGGATATTAGCGGTTGTGTTTGTTTTGTGCTGACAGTGAAAGAGAGCGCGAAGGAAATGAGTGACAATGCGGCTAAGGATGGTGCGGACAGACAAGTATGGCTGGGATGGATTTCTGGACCGTCCTCTGTAACCTTCGCTCTGTTAAGTTATGGGACGCTCCGACAATTCGCATAGTATCGCTCCGCTGCTGCAATCGGAATAGCCTTGGCGCTGGTGTGGGCCGGCGCTCGCCGAATTGGTAGCCTTTCCTGAGCAGCTGCCCATCGGCTTTGACACCTCCTGTTATCGCCATTTTCAACCGAATGTACCTACCGCGGATGTAGAGGTGTCCCAAAACCCGCGCTGACGGCCAACGTGTAAGAGCGTGAGCGTAGCCCTTTCACGTGACAGCGAGCAAAACCTGCCATAAGATTGCAGCCATCGGATTTTGGACTACAATGTTCCACATTGTGACACACTTTATATCTCTTTATGGAGGATTTAGAGATGCCGCTTGCGAACCGCGGTTTGAGCGTCGATCGACTAAAAGAACTTGCAAGGAAAAGCGCCGCCGAAACGTTAAGCCATTTACGAGCTGAAATTCTCGCCATTGAACAGACTTTTCCTGAACTCGTCACTTCGCGGCGAACATCGGATCGCTCGACAGAAGGTGCTTCCAGACGGACGCGCATGTCACCCGCGGCACGCAAAGCTGTTTCTATACGAATGAAGAGGTACTGGGCAGAACGGAGGAAATCCCAATCAAAAGAAAAATAGCGGTATAGGCGAGGGCGGCCTTTCAGCTTCATCCGGTAGTGGCGCCGAATCGGGGGACTATGGTCGTGGTCATCTCGTCATTTTCGAAAAGGTTCACCTCTCACGTGTGCCTATGGCTGGGGACGCCTCTACAATGTCTGGATTGGAAAGCCTTGTCCGATCAGCGTCCATAGGGTGGTAGGTGACCGCAGGCATGATCGCATGGACGTATTCGATTCGTTCCGAGGTGCCTACGCCGAAAATGGTACGTCACGCGTGGGAAGCCCGCGTCGAACCCTTGGGTGGCGGCGCACAACATCGCCAACTCGGCGCAAGGTGCCGTCTTGACATACGCCATATTCGCGCTGCAATTCAAATCTCGCAAGCGAAATGGCCGGCCCAAAACTCGTTAAATACTCTCCATGTAGGACTTTGGCACCGATAACTGTGGGCGCTTATCGTACCGCCATTCAGCATAAGGGCCGTGTGCATCAACGTAATGCAAAAATACTTGCGCAGCAAAAGTTCCAGTAAATGTATCACGCCAGTGCGATACTTCTACGCCCTTATATAGCGCGCCGTCGCCTTCATTTAGGCATACTGGAACTGGGCCATTACCATTATCCATCCAAAGTGGCCATGGTTCAGGACTATCAAAGCCTAGAGAAACGCTAGCACTAATCTCGCAAGCGGGTCTGTCGCGGTGTTTTCGAAGTTCGTCGCCGTGCTTGTAAACACGAAAATAGGAGTATGTTGGGAATAGTGTCAGCCCAGCGACCCCCTCAAAAAGAGGCCGTAATTGTTCGAGGAGCTGATTCATAATGGCATCGCCGTAGAATGCTGGTGTACCTGGCACCTGTTGATCTCCACGGTTAACCAACAGCCTCGAACTTCGCGCGAGCGCATGCCGTAGAAGGGCGTGTCGGGAATGTTCAGGCAACAGACGTTTGAGAATGACGTGCCCGCGGCTGTTCAGCTCCGATGAGCGACAGTGTGGTGGATGGGCCATGGCATCACCTCAATGCATAAGTGTCGACTCGTTACCTCATACCAATATCGGTGAAGATCAAAAAGCGCGCCCGTTTGACCCACCGACGGGCTTCAGTGCACCATCTCAGTATCGCCGCGGTGCTTGCAGCAAACAATACGCGATCGGTGTTACAACTGCCGTACTTACGATGTGTTGTAGTGCGTGAACCAGGTTGACAATGCCCACTACACACCAATGCCGCGGGCACCGACCGCAGCGATTTTACCGACCTGGTGTACCACGCATGGTTCAGAGCGTAGCCGCTGCACATCGCGAACAATGCGCCTAGTTTACGCGTGCACTAGCCTTCGAATCGTTCATCCTAAAGGTATTGTGATTCGTACTTTTTTGATATTCAAGTGCGCGAGGTGCCACGATGATAGGGATTGTGCATACGGTGCGCTACGCAGTTAGAAGCCTCGCCAAAACACCGGGATTCAGTATCCTGGCCGTCCTCACTCTGACCGTTGGTATCGGCGGAACAACTGCGCTATTCAGTGTTGCATATGCAGTTCTTTGGAAGCCATTGCCGTACGGAGACGCCGACCAGATTGTGCAAGTGTTTGCGACTCCACGCGGCGCCACGTCTCCACAGTTCTCACCTTCATTGGCAGAGTTCTCTGAGTGGCGTCGCCTTGGGCGCGTTTTCACGGCCATGACTGCCACCCGGGAGGAGATGGCAGTCTTACTGGCGCCATCAGGCCCTGAGGAGCTGACGGTACTGCGAGTCACCTCCGATTTTACGACAGTGTTTGGCGTTGCACCGCTCATAGGGGGGGGCTTTGACCCAGCTAGCGATGAACGGTCAAATGGCGGCGGGAAAGCATTAATCACTTATCGATTCTGGCGCGAGCGGTTCGGCGGCTCGAGCGACGTAATCGGAAAATCGCTACGATTTCAACGTGAAATTGTGGAAATTGTCGGGGTGTTACCCGAGTGGTTCCCGGCTCCGAATTCAGCGTGTTGCTTTGTTCAATTCAACGCTGACACTGCGACAGGTGCATCCGAGTCTTATGCGATTTACGCGCGCATCAGAGATCATTTGACTCCGACTCGAGCGCAGCGCGAGCTGAACGCCGATGTTGTGACGACGCGTAGAGCTGCGGAACGCACCGTCCAGCTGCAGGCGCTCTCAGAAATTTCCGTTGGCTTCGCACGTCCGCCGCTGTCTATTCTTTTCGGAGTCGTCGGATTCATCTTGGCAATAGCCTGCGCAAATGTGGCCAGCCTTCAGTTAGCCCGCGGACTTCAGCAACAGCGATATTTCGAGATACGTGCGGCGCTTGGCGCCACGAGGGCTGTTCTGATTTGCCACATCTTGACAGAGAGTGTCCTTCTGTCGCTCGCAGCATGTGTGATCGGAACGGGCCTAGCATCGGTCGCTACGGATAGACTCCTATCGATTCTCCCCTTTACCGTTCGTGATATTGACGTCGGCGTAAACATGTCGGTCTTGGCATTCAGTCTGACACTGGCGGTTCTGACAGGAGTCTTGTTTGGGCTGGCCCCCGCGTGGGTATTATCAGCCGCAGCACCCGCGTGGGCTCGACAGTTACAGGCTCGAGACGCGCCATTAGTCCGCACCCTTCGACACGGCCTAATGATGGTAGAGATTGCATTGGCATGTTTGTTACTGGTGGGTGCGAGCCTGATGTTGCGTACGCTCTATCAGCTCACGGCTGTTAACCTAGGGTTTGTACCTGAAGCAATATCCACAATAGAAGTGACGCCTCTCAACAAAGGAGAGGGGATTTATGAGCAGTACTATACGTCACTGGTCCAGCGCTTGCGGCATCTGCCTGGAGTATCTGCTGCAGGTGCGATCGACGCGCTACCGCTCAGTGGCTTGAGAGCCGCGGCTATCGCAGTAACGGACGACACTGAACGACGACGCATTCCAGTCGATACCCGAGAAGTGCTGCCGGGTTATTTCGAAGCGATGGGCATCCCAATTGTATCGGGCCGAGACGTATCTCTCAGCGATCGTGAAGGCACGCAACCAGTTGTTTTGATTAACGAAGCAGCGAAACTGCTATACTTCGCGGGACGTAATCCTATCGGTCAGGGAGTTATTCTAACCAAAGTATCGCGGGAGATTGTTGGCGTAGTTGGAAACGTCAGGCATCAGGGGCAAGCCGCGAGCATTCGACCTGAAATGTACGTTCCGTATCTGCAGGACTATATACCGCGTCCTGCTTATGGCAGAGAACGAGCGTCGCTAATAGTCGTAATTCGTCACGCCAGAGAAAAAAGGCCGGCTTTTGTCACGATTTCGCATACCGCACAGATCCCTGGCCTTCCGGCAATAGTGAGACGAATGCGCACTGGTGAAGAATGGCTTGCTGAGTCGCAGTCGGTTCAAAGGCGTCGTGCGCTTCTATTTACATTAATAGGCTCGATAGGCCTTTTGTTGACGATTGTTGGTGTGTTCAGTGTAACAGCCTTTTCAGTCTCACAACGCACTCGTGAAATTGGTGTGAGGATGGCAGTCGGCGCTAGCCGACGCAATGTTATTTGGAAGATCGTATCTGATTCGTTTCGACCCGTTGCTCTTGGTCTAATTGTCGGATTGGGTGCTGCATCACTAGCCACGCGTGTCGTGACGAGCTTCTTGTTTGAAACTGAACCTACCGACATCGTGAGTTTTTGTGTCTCGGCGCTAATCGTTAGCAGCGCCGCATTACTATCGATGTTTCTTGCTGCTCGACGTGCTGCTCGCGTCGATCCACTCGTGGCATTAAGATGTGAATAACCAGTAAGGCCGCAGGCCTCGAGCCGTAGTCGACCTCATTCTTGTAGAAATGAGTGACGGCTAGACTGCCTGTGGGCACGACGCGGTTCGGCACCCGCTTTTTACCAGCCGTGTCATCGGCGAATCTTCCAGAGGCCAGCCAGGATTTTCTGCAGTGGCTCAACACGATCGGTTGGAAATGTTGCCCGTCGGCGAGACATGACTCATTACGTCGCCAGCAAGCGGAGCAATTTCAGTTGCGATCGAGATTCGGATCGAATGTCACATACGTACCACCGACGATTCTACTCAAGTTGCGGTCGGGCAACGTCTTCATATACGCCGTCCACTCAATGACGACGTTGGCGGCGCCCGTGTGTTGATACCCTCGCGCGGAGCTGCGGCTCCGCGAGCTCGCCGTTGATCGTGAGCGGCGGGGTCATTCGTCGACGGCATTGGTGCCGCTATTCGACAGGGTGGGCGGGGCGTCATAGAAGAAGTCCCAGAAGACGCGGTGACTACCTCTGCGCCATTTCGGGGAACGCAAGTCTCTATGGATCTTCAGCCGTTGTGAACCAGGGACGCTTTGCGTGTGGCCTGTGGACAAAATCCGCCACGCGTGAATATGTGCAATTCAATTAATGTGTCATAACTGAGATCGCATTTCCGCAACAGCGCGTTCTACCGAACGTTCGTTGTTAAGAGTCGAGACGGCATATACTCCGCGCGCCCGTTCTCGTCGCGCCAACGAACGATAGAGCGCGCTCAGTCTTGCGAATGGCTCGTTCGTTTTAGCTTTTCTACTGAAGGGAGCCGAGCGAGTGATGAGGAAGACTCTGGTTGGCTCGACATTGTCCCAGGCGAGGTTTTCAATGTCTAACAGCTTCGCGAGAAATCTAAGAGAGACTCCGCTGGCGCGACCGTAGACCCACGTAGACCACCAGAATCTGTCCAGCACGATTGTTCGCCCGGCAGCCAAGGCCGGCAGTATCTTGGTCTCAATCGTTTCGATGTGCGCGGCGGTCAGCAGGAGCTGGATGACACTCTGATTCATCGACCGAATTCCGAAACCCGTCGGTTTGTGATAGAGACGGTAGATGTGCTCCGCCAGTGTCCCAGGATCTTGACCCGGAAAGGAGGCGCCTTCGCAATCAATTCCGTCGCGTCTAAGCGATTGCACAAGATTTCGAGCGAGGGTGGTCTTGCCGACACGGTCGACACCCTCGAGGACGATCAATTGACCGCCCCTGTCAATGCCCCTAGTTCGCATAAGTACTAGCGAGACATGAGTTTCTGCAGGTGCAGAAAAACCTCTCGCGGGAGATTTTCACGCGATTTCCACAGCGTTTCCACAGGATTCGCGCAGCTTTTCCGCCGGTAAGTTATTGTGGTACAATCATTTAAGGTTGACATGGCGTTTTGCCCATCCTACAGTTTCTTGGCGTTCACACCCTCCGATGAAACAGGGTACTTCAGCCAGCCAGATTCTCCTGTTTCCAACTCATAACGAGTCGGTAGAGGAACACTCCGTTTATCCGAAGACAACTTCGGCTCTTCCTTCCGAATCGTCGCCTATTACAGCCCCTCTACGCCCAGAAATTGTTCTCTCGGGTTCGTTCCGGAAGGACGTGATCGGACTAGCTCGCGAGTTCGAGGAACTCCGTGACTTGGGGTTCCAAATTCTCTCGCCAACCAACGTCAAGGTGGTCAGTGAGAAAGAGGGATTCGTCTTCATGGATGGCGAGGAAAAATGGGCCCCGGAGGCGATTGAACTTCGCCACTTGAGTGCAATTCAGCGCGCTGCCTTCGTTTGGCTGCATGCGCCTGAGGGTTACGTCGGTCCCAGCGCAGCGTTAGAGGTTGGGTTCGCACGAGCGTCGGGTATTCCTGTGTACTCGCGTGTGGCGCCGAGGGACCGAGTTCTTCAACAGTTGGTTGAAACGGTTCCTTCGCCTGAAGAACTCGTCACCGAGTTGAACCAGCATCCGGTCCCACCTTTGCCGGCGCTCCAACCGTTTCAGGCCTACTATGCCCGTGCGGCTGTGCGCCGCGGCTACCAAAAGGAGAGCGCTCAGAACACGCTCCTGTTGATGCTTGAGGAGTTTGGCGAACTTGCCCGCGCGCTTAGGAAGCGTCAGAACTTGCGACGAGATAGCAAGAGCCGTGTGGGACAGGAAGAGCTGGAGCTTGCGGACGTATTCATCTACGTCGTACATTTGGCCAACGTTCTCGGCGTTGATCTGGCTGATGCTGTTCACAGGAAGGAACAGATCAACATTCGACGCTTCCTCTCGAGGCAATAGAGTTGTGACAGACTTTGAAGCCCTCCGTACCGGAAGGCGAAGGTTGCATGAGTTCTGTTCTGTTCACGAGGCGAGTGTCGATTTCTTTCGATCCGGTGGTAGTTACAAACTGCATGAACGCGAGCCGGGCGAACTAGGTCCCGAGCTGCAACACATGACGAGCACAGCGACGTGTCTTGAGTCTTTGCTCGACTGTCCTGGCATCGATTTATCCGGACCCATCAACTGGTTCGTAACACAAGCGCTCGCAAGGCCTGCGGAACGATGGACTTCTGAAGGTTCGGCCGGCATCTATTGCCGATGTCGGGCGCTTCCCTTAGTAATTCAATACGCGCCGCGTACTGCTTTTCCCGAGATCCGCAGGCATCTGGAACGTGTGTTCCTCCAACTCAATGGCGGCGAGCGGTTCGGTATCGGAGAGGCCGATGCCATCGAAGATCCGCCTCCATCCGACAGATGGTATCCACCAAACGCTTTCCACACATTTTGGGCACTTGAAGCGGTAGAACGCTCGAGGCGGTTTGGTGGCGTGTTTCATGGCCTCGAGCGAAGGCTGCGCTTTCCCGAACGGCGCAATGCAATGTTGGTCTGGGTATGGGATGTTCTGGGATGCCAGATAGCACTTCACGATGCGAAGTCGGCCGGTCGTGACACCGACCAGCTCTTGTATGCATTGGTGGTCGCAACGCGTTTCTACGCTGCAAGTGTCGATTCGCCGTCTACAGTCCGCTATCGCGATCTTGTGAAGAAATCGCTTGAAACGTTTTTTCGGGAACAGGATCCAACCGGCACGTGGGTCCACCACGAACCACTTTTCCATTACCGCGAGGCGGGCAACGCGTACTGCTACATATTCGAATCACTTACACCTTTGCTGAAGAACGCGCTCCGGACAGACGCGGCATGGTTAAGGACACTGCTCCGTCCGTATGCGCCAAAGTTGTTTGAGCTGATGGCGTACGCAGAAGCTACGAAGGTTCCGCTCGGAAAAGATCGGGCGGTGGGCTGGTCATCAGGCCATCGAACAAACATACCTTTCGCTGAAAGTTGGGCGACGGCGGCGGTGTTCGGTTGCATGCAGGCGTTGAGACGGCTGGTGGGCATCTGGACGAAAGAAGACGCACTAAAAGAGCTGAATCATCAGGCTCCATTAGAGCCGGTTTCGGAGGCGATCGCTAAGCTGGCAGCGCGCGGCCACAGCTGGTCAGAACCCTCGACGGTGGGCGAACAGCTAATAACGATGTTCGTGAATCCACGTCGGATGAATCCGCCGCCTGCAGTGATTGATCCAGATCAGCGGGCAATAGGAGAACTCGAGGCGAGATCCGCAATCCTGTTTGGGCCTCCGGGCACGAGCAAGACAACGCTTATTCAGACTCTGGCGGCGGCCGTCGGATGGGAATACGTGGAACTTCACCCTAGCCACTTCGTTGCGGGAGGTCTTCCGAACGTCCAACGCACTGCCGATGAAATCTTTACGAAGCTCATGGAGCTGGATCGTTGTGTCGTTCTATTCGATGAGATTGACGAATTGATGCGTGAGCGGGAGACCGAGCCGGACGCTTTCGGGCGTTTTTTAACCACAAGCATGCTGCCGAAATTGGCGGAACTGTGGAAGCAGAGGCGGATTCTGTATTTCGTCGCCACTAACCACGTTCGTCATTTCGATCAGGCGCTTACTCGTAGCCAACGATTTGATGCCCTCATCTTGGTGCCTCCGCCGGCGTTTGATTCAAAGAAGAGGCGTCTAGTGGAAATTTTGTCCGGATTGGATCCAAAGATTTCCATCGACATCCGCGTTTCGGCTGCTCAGGTGCAGATGGAACTCGAAGCGATCGCTGGCAAGGAACCTAACCAGGACGGCAATATACACGAAGAACATCTTCACCACGAGCATCTCCTTGCGAAATTCATACTCCTTCGTTGGGACCAACTCGAAGAATTGGCACACATGCTATTGCGAATGGCGCGGAAGAACAAACCCGCGAGGTTAGCGGTGGATGCGGCCATGTTAAAGGTGGCGCTTGCCGACGTCGGCGATCAACGATTGAAACACTATGGTCCGTACGTAGACTTCCTCAAGGACCGAGCGCGTTCCGGACGTGACTTCGGCAAGGACATTGTTTGGTTACTGGATGGGCTCAAGCCTGAATCGCGCAAGGCCCAATCGCTACTGCGCGAGGCCAACGGACAGACTTGGTGCATAGGGACCCGCGAGCAGATCGTAGGCGCCACTCAAGCCGAAGTAGAGTTCAGTGCGCAAGGCACCGTGAGGTTTCGCGCAACGCAGTCTCGGGGACGGACCCAAATGGGATCTGGTCGACAAAGGAAGGTGCTCACGAGGCGTCGGCGCCATGCTCGGTGAGTTAGTTGTTGCAGCAAAGCCGGACTGTTGGATCAGCACACCTCATAAATTTTCCTTCAGCCATTTGGACCAGGTACATCGATGCGAGTGTCAGAGCCGAATCTGTGGTCGTTCGCCACTCATCTACGCGCACTGTCAGTATAGGGCCTTTCCTCTAGAACTTTGGCGCATAGTAGCCAACAAACTCGTTTCCAACGCCATTTCTTCTAAGTGAAGAGCTTCTCTGGTGCGACCTATGCGCGCGCACTTCTCGAGTCTGACGTCGCATGGCAAATTGTGCGTATCAGTTGAATAGGCTAGGTCGACGGTACGAAGCGGTCTCGACGCTGTACAGGCAGGAGGGTAGTCGGTTCGGGGTTGACCGTCGCACGCATATCTGATCTTTACAGACCGGACGCGTTTGCCGAGAACCAAGCCCGACAACAAAGTACGGGGCCCGAACCGACTTATTAGTATACAACGACGGTCCGACGGCCGAATTGCATCTTGGCCGAGGAAATTCAGCGATAAGGGTGCATGCGGCGCTACTCATTAATCGCTCATTAAGATGACGCGAAGATCATGTCCCCCGATCAAACACAAGCTGCTGGACAAGCCCCCCGTGCGTTGCTGCCATCATGGGCCAACTCTCAGGATGCATGGTGCAGAAGCGTCACCGCCGATATTTTAAGAACGCGCGCCAAGCTTGGCGACGCGGCGATCGATGGTTACGTGAAACTACTTCTGGCCGAGAAGAAGCTGTCCGATGACGTCTTTGAACCCGTCTCCAAGATCGAGGAAAAACAACCAGACGGCAATCCGCTCGAGCCTGTCCGGCTCGACTGGTTCCAGGTAGGCGATGGCGTCAACGCCCTCAAAAGCGGATCGCAGATCGACTTCGGCCCGACCGTCACAGTCATCTTCGGCGAAAATGGTTCTGGGAAGTCGGGATTCGTTCGCGTGCTCAAGCGCGCGGCCGGCGTCCGCACAGCCGAAGAGATCCTCCACAACGTGCGCGCCGACGAAAAGTCGGCGCCGAGTGCCTTTTTCGGCGTCACTGTCGGCGCGACGGCGCAGCGGATCGAGTGGAAGAACGAATTCGGACTGGCGCCACTGAACCGTGTCAGCATCTTTGATGCGCGCGGTGCGCGGCTGCATCTTGAAGAAGACCTCACGTACGTTTACACGCCCGGCGAGTTAACGCTGTTCCCGCTCGTGCAGAATGCGATCGAGCGTGTGCGAACGGCACTCGAAGCGGCCGTCGCTTCCCGGACGCCCGGTCCTAACACAATCCTCGCCTCTTTCGACCGCGCATGTTCGATCTACGCCACCATCGAAACGCTCGGAGCGGCAACGGACCTCAACGAGATCCGGCAATACGCGATCGTCACGGAGGACATCGATGTTCAGATCGACACGCTGAAAACAGAAGTCGACGCGTTGCGCTCGGCCAATATCCAGACCGAACTCAGGCGTGCCCGTGACCGTGCGGGCGTTGTTACGCGCGTGAAAACCGCGATCGAAATCGCCAAAGCTTTTGACGTCCCCACGTACCTCGCGCGGCTTAACGCACGCGACCAAGCATCAGAGCGCCGCGACGAGGTGAGCAGCAAGGCCTTCGAAGGTCTTCAGATCCCCGGCGTGCTGGGCCGTGAATGGCAGCAGTTCCTTCTGGCGGGCGAGGAGTACATACGCGCGAATGCTGCCCTGACGTACCCGGCCGCGAACGACGCCTGCGCTTACTGCCAGCAACCGCTTTCGGCAGCCGCCGTGGCACTCATCAGGAAGTACCGGGACTTCACCAACAACGCGATCAAGACCGCAGTCGACAGTGCAGACACGACGCTTCGCGCGTACGTCAAGTCCCTGCTCGACCTGGATATCAAACGCCTGCAGCAGCAGCTCGCTGACGAAGCCGGTGGCGGCGCCGACATCCTCGACCGGGCAAAGCCAGTTTTCCAGCACAGTGGGATCCGAAGCTTGGAATTCACGTGACTTGAAGTCGCGGCC
>JADMIO011276583.1_pt1 | contig 37538 bp, 32 predicted proteins | sample 8958161 | NCBI WGS metagenome assembly JADMIO01 (sample SAMN16585339, study PRJNA669376) | soil metagenome | isolation source: Crop rotation soil | place: USA: Cullars Rotation, Alabama | collected 2011 | reverse complement strand
GCGTCTTCGACGCCGACGCAGTGCTGGCCCGCCTCAACACCCAGTCATAACCAGGCCAAAAGTCGCGCCTCGGCCGCGACTGCTTAGAAACTCCCCCCGTCTGGCGGCGGCCCATCCTGCTCCTCAGTCAGGGCCTTGGTCAGTGACTCCTGAAACATCAGGAAGCGCTTCGTCACGAAGAGCGGATCGCGCTGCTCCTTGTTCTCCACGAACGTCTCGAGGAATTCCTCAATCGTGAGGTCCTCGTATTCCGCCGGGTCATTCTCCCAGAGCTTGTCGGCAAAGGCGACTTTGTGCGTGGCTTCGAAGCAGCAGAGGGCCAACTCGAAATCGAGATCATCGAATTCCTCGCAGAAGAGTTCGCCGACTTGCGTCGTGGCGTCCACCTGCACGAGGTCGTCGCTCACGAAATGAAGGATCGAGATGAAAGAATCGACGTAGTAGGACACGAAAACAGCGGGCCTCTGCGGAAATTCGTTAGGGTTTCGCCCCGGCCGCAGCGGCGATGAAGGCGTGAAATTGCTTACCCGCGCCCCGCACCGTCTCCACCGGGCCGGTCATCTTCACAAAGACCGGCCCAGCTTCATGATCGAGGATCGCGCCAAGCAGCGCGAAGTTCTCCATTGGTTTCGCGGGAGCGCCAGGCATCCCGCCGGAGAACGTACCTTCCGTGGAAACGAAGATCACCTTGACTCCACCGAGCGTCTCTTTCTCAACCTTGTCCGACTTCTCCGTGCTGGCGCCTTCCTTCGTCTGGAACTGACCGAGCCAACGCTTGACGTTCGCGTCCACTCCACCTGCACCCCCTTCACCGAAATAGAAGAAGGTCAGTTCCGCCGGCTTGGCTCCATCCTTGCCCGGCACCGAGAGCTGCGCCTTGCGCATCGGAGAGGTCACCTCGACCCATTTCCAGTCCGCGGGACGGGAAAACTTGAAGGCGCTGACTTCAAACGTGGTGGGGTCCTCCGCCCGCAGCGTGACCGCGGCGAGCAGGGCTAGGATGAAAAGGGCAGTGGGCGATTTCATAAGCGGGCTGGAGTAGAGCGCAGGTCAGCCGCCTTGCAAGGGGAGAGCGGGTGAAATCCGCAATCCGGCGAACGATCGATCGCGGGCCCGCTCACCCGCCTGGCCTCAGGCTTTCAGGCCCAAGTGGAGCTTTTCGCGCAGGTATTTGATCGAGCGCGTGATCTCCACGATCTGATAATCCTCTTCCGCCTTCTTTCGGTCCACCCCCTCCGGCGCTTTGAAGCCATCCATCGCATGACCCTTCTTCGCCAGGGCCTCGAAGTGCGCCAAACGCTCCGGGCGTTTTTCGTAATCCTTCCAAAACTCCTCCTTCTTGTAAGGAAAATTCCGTGAGAAGCCGGAAATCGTCTCAATCATGATCGGCACTGCGGGGCACAACGCGGACCAGCGGGCGACGTATTTCGGCCAGTCGATCAGGCCCTCCCCCACCGCTGTCCATTGCACGGCAGCGCCGTCCGGCGTTTCCCAGATCATATCGTCACGCAACGACGAGCAGATCGTCAGCGGCCCAAGCGTCTCGAGCACGTCCATCGGATCCTCGAGTGTCCACGCCGCATTGCCGGAGTCGATATTGCAACCGACGAAATCCCGGCCTGCGGCCTCGATCAGCGAGGCGCATTCCCACGAGTGCATGTCTCCCGCGTGATTCTCGATGGCAATTTTGACTCCCGCATCCCTGGCCAGCCGTTCGCTCGCTTTGAGCACCCGGACGGTATCAGCCATCCGCGCACGGATCCCCCCCTCCGTCCTGCGATCTTCCATGTTTCCGAGGATGCAGCGAAAGACCGGGGAACCCAGCGCCTTGGCCACCCGGATTCCCAGCGCGAGGTGCTCCTCCGCTGTGCCCCACTTGTTTTTGAAGGTTTTCGAGGTTGGGCAAATGCTCCAGCTTCCAGCGTAGATCTCCACTCCCGCCTGCTTCGCCTGCTCTTTCACCCCGGCCAGATAGGCCTCCTCGAAGCTCTCATAGGCGTCGAGGTCCGAAATCAGGAGCGAATCGCACTTTAACGATGCTGCAAAATCGATCAACTTCCCCGCCTTCCAGCCCAGCGCCCGCACGGCAAAGTTATCGAGCCCGATCTTGATCTTCGGGGGAATCTTCGTGAGGAGCGTCTTGTCCGTCTCGGTTTTCTCCTGCGCCCTCAGGGGCATGAATGCCGAGACGGCCCCGGCGGCGGCGAGAGTTTGGAGAAAGGAGCGGCGAGGAAGAGAATCCATGCCCGATTCAATGGAATGGGAGGCGCTCGGGGTCAAAGCGAAATCGCTTCGCCGGGATCGCCAGTACCGGGACTTCAAATTGCTCCGAGTTGGCGTAACTTTTCGGGGGAATCCGCGAAACGGTGCCGGTTCACTCTTCGAATGGCTCGATTGGTTTTCTCTTCCTTTCATTCCACCGGCAAACCAGCTCATCCTCCTCAGCGATCATGAAAACTGCCGTTACCCTCCTCACCCTAGCCTGCCTCCCACTCTTGGCTACGGCGGCCGACGCGCCGGGCAAACCAGAATCAAAGGACGATCCCATTGCCGGTCGATGGAGACCCACCAATACCGGCATTCCGATCACCTTGAAGCCCGATGGCACCGCCTCGGACACGCGGGCGGGAAAGTGGGTCTGCCTCAATCCCAAGGCCACCCCACGAAAATACCAGGTGACTTGGAATGAAGGTGAAGCCATCGATACCCTTTCCCTCGTGAAGGGGGGCAAGGAACTCGTCGGCGAGAATCAGGACGGCACGAAGCTGCGTTGGACACGCCTCCCCTCGAAGTAAATTTCTTCGCGCCACCCTCGCCAACCATTTGCGCTCGACCGTCGCGCTTCCACGCCGCGCCCACGGCATTGACTCACCTCTCTCCACTGCTAAAAACGCCCGCTCCAAAAAACCTCTCCACTTTTCTTCAGCTTTTATGAACACCGTCACCGCCCTCAAGACCGTCAAAAAAAACGTCGCCAAAATCGTCGAGGGCGAATTGCAAAAAAATCGCGGCTTGCTGCGTCTCGCCCCGTGTTGGGTGCCTCGCTCCTTCCTCCAGCCGGGCAAACGTCTCAAGTTGCATCCCGACGACCTTTACGCCTTCGGGCTGAATCGCGGCGGCATCGACGAGCGCTGGTTCGCCAGCACCACTCCCGCGGCCAACGATAATCGGACACCCGATGAGGGCTTGAGCTATGTCGTGGTCGGCGGACAGCGGTTTACCCTCGCGCAAGCCGTCGCCGAGTGCGGGGCAACACTCATCGGTTCCGCGATTTGGAAGAAATACAAGAAGTGGCCCGTCTACAGCAAATTCTTCGACAACATGGGACCCATCCCGCACCATATGCACCAGAATGCCAAGCAGGCCGCCTTGGTCGGTCAGGAAGGCAAACCGGAAAGTTATTACTTTCCTCCCCAGCACAACAATGTGGGCAATAACTTCCCGTACACGTTCATGGGTCTCGAGCCGGGCACCACCAAGGCGCAGGTCCGCAAGACCTTGGAAGACTGGAATAAGGGTGACAACGGGATCCTCGACCTTTCCCGTGCCTACCGCCTGAAACCCGGAACCGGCTGGCTCATTCCACCGTGCGTCCTCCATGCCCCCGGTTCGCTCTGCACCTACGAACCGCAATGGGGCAGCGATGTTTTCGGCATGTACCAGTCACTCGTCGAGGGCCGCGAAGTGCCGTGGGCCTTGCTGGTGAAGGACATGCCGAAGAAGTATCATCACGACCTCGACTTCATCGTGGACCAATTGGACTGGAAGGGGAATCTCGACGAAAACTTCAAGGACAACCACTACCTCGAGCCCATTCCCGTGGCGGATACTCGCAGCGAGGGCTATGTCGATCGCTGGATCGTCTACGGCAAGATCGAGAAGGAGCAGCTCTTCACCGCCAAGGAACTCACGGTCGAGCCCGGCGTCACCTGCACGATCCGGGACTCCGGTGCCTATGGCCTCATCTGCGTCCAGGGCCGTGGCAAAATCAACGGCCTCGACCTCAATTCACCGAAGCTCATTCGTTTCCACGAGCTGACCGAGGACGAATTCTTCGCCACCGAGGACGGCGCGAAAAACGGTATCACCTTCGAAAACACCAGCGAAACCGAGCCCCTCGTCTGCCTTCGGTATTTCGGCCCCGAAGTGAACCCCAATGCTCCTGCAATGGGCGCCTACCGGAAGAATAAGTTCAATTAGCGTCTGCACGCTTTGCGCGATCGAGGGAGAAGCGCGGATCAGCTCCGGTCGTGAGCCCGATTTTCGGGTAGAAACTGTCAGGACATCGTTCCCATGAAACCGACTCATCCGCTCCACGGCCTCGTCACCGCGACTCATACACCGTTTCATCCGGACGGCTCCCTCAATCTCGGGGCGGTCGAGGCGCAGGCCGCGCACCTTTCGCGTCATCGCATCACGACCGTCTTTATTGGCGGCACCACTGGCGAAAGCAGTTCACTCTCGCTCGCCGAGCGCCTGAGTCTGACGGACGCCTGGTGCCGGGTCGTGCGTGGCACGTCCATGCGCGTGGTCGTCCATGTTGGTGGAAACTGCCTGGCCGATGCCCGGACCCTCGCCGCCGACGCTGCAGCGCACGATGCCACTGCGATCGCTGCGTTATCCCCCTCGTATTTCAAGCCACGCACCGTCGAGACCCTCATCGACTGTTGCGCCGACATCGCCGATGGCGCTCCGGACACGCCTTTCTACTATTACGATATTCCCTCGATGACCGGCGTCTCGCTGCCCATGCCCGAATTCCTCGATCGAGCCCCCGCGCGCATTCCTACGCTCGCCGGCCTCAAGTTCACGAATCCGGACCTGATGTCGTACCTGCAATGCCTCCGCTCGGGTGACTGGGATATCCCCTGGGGAGTGGATGAAGCGCTTCTCGCGGCTTTCGCCACCGGCGCACGCGGGGCGGTGGGCAGCACCTACAATTTCGCCGCCCCTCTCTATCACCGCCTCGTGGAAGCCTTCCAGCGGGGTGACCTCGAAGCAGCGCGAGCCGCACAGCACTCCAGCACCCGGTTAATTAGTTTGCTTGCCACTCACCCTTTCATGGCGGCCGCCAAAGCCACGATGGCCATGCTCGGCGTCGATGTTGGCCCACCCCGCCTGCCCAATGCCTCACTCACGCGGGATCAAATCACTCGGCTCCGCGCTGATCTCGAACATCTGGGTTTTTTCGACTGGGTAAAAACATAGTTCCCGACTTATCTCCACCAGACATGAAAGATTTCCCCGAGCATCCCTCCCCTGCTGAATCCGGCTCTCCTGGATTGACGCGACGGCGCTTGATTGGAACGGGCGCGCGTGTGGCAGCAGCAGCGGCAGCTTCCGCTGTCTTGCCGCCAAATTTGCGCCGGGCACTGGCCCAGAGCCCTCCCCGCGGCGGCTCGCTGAAAGACATCAAGCACGTGGTGCTGCTGATGCAGGAGAACCGTTCCTTTGATCACTACTTCGGCACCATGGCGGGCGTGCGTGGGTTTGGCGACCCCAACGCCATGAAGCTCCCCAATGGGAAATCGGTTTTCTATCAGCCGGATCCGCAAAATCCGGCGGGTTATCTGCTGCCGTTTCACCTCGATACGCGCAAGACCAACGCCCAGAAGATTCCCACGACGAGCCACGCGTGGGCGGTGCAACACGCGTCGTGGAACGGAGGGAAAATGGACAACTGGATGCCCGCGCATCGCAAGGCGGACGGAGTCAGGGCGCCGTTCATCATGGGTTACCACAAGCGCGCGGATATTCCGTTCCAGTTTGCCCTCGCGGAGTCGTTCACGATTTGCGACCACTACTTCTGCTCGGTCATGGGGCCGACCTGGCCAAATCGCATGTATTGGATGACCGGCACGATCGATGCCGACGGCGAATTCGGCGGCCCAATGATCAGCAACAAGGCGATCAAAGGCGGATATCGCTGGAAGACTTACGCCGAGCGGCTGGAGGACGCGGACATCAGTTGGAAGGTCTACCAGCAACAGGACAACTATGGCTGCAACGTGCTGGAGCTGTTTAAGAATTTCCGGGAAGCCGATCGAGACTCAGGGCTTTTCACTCGAGGGTTGGTACGCGAGCCGGAAGGGAAATTCGAATACGATGCGATGAACGACAACCTGCCGACGGTTTCATGGATCATCCCGCCCAGCACCCAATCGGAACACCCTGATTACATGCCGGCAGCCGGCGCCGCGTTTGTGGCGAGCAAGATCGACGCGATCGCTGCGAATCCTGACGTGTGGGCGAAAACCTTGTTCATTCTCGATTACGACGAGAATGACGGGATTTTCGACCACGTCGCGCCGCCCGTACCGCCCCCGAAAACGCCGAGGGAATATGTGAACGGATTGCCGATCGGAGGAGGATTTCGCGTGCCGTGTATCATGATTTCGCCGTGGACCGCCGGAGGATGGGTGTGCAGCCAGCCATTCGACCATACGTCCGTGCTGCAGTTCCTCGAAAAATTCACGGGAGTGAAGGAGCCGAATATCAGCGATTGGCGCCGCCAGGCCTTCGGTGACCTGACCGCAACCTTGCGCTTCGACGGGGAGAAAGCCCAACCGCCCCAGCTTCCCGACACGGTCAACGCGCTCAGCCGCGCCCGCTTCGAATCGGCCTATCTTCCAAAGCCGAAGCTCCCTGCCGGCGAGCAGACGCCGCCGGTGCAGGAGGAGGGAGAACGGAAGCGACTGCCACCGAAGGTGGGCTAAAGCTAAACTCGCCTGCCGCGTTGCAGGAATCAGCGCGCCACCGGGGCGACGACACAACGAAAGCCGTAATAATAGGAGTGGCCGATCGGTGCGTTGACGTTGCGGAACGACGAAAGAAGAAAATTGTGACCGCCGCTGGTCCACGCTCCCCCGCGCAAGACTTTGAATTTCTGCGCGTCGTCATACCAATCGTTGCACCATTCCCACGCGTTGCCACTGAGGTCGTAAAGACCAACGGCGTTGGGCGGAAAACTACCAGCCGGGGAGGTGAAGGGAAATCCATCGTCGTAGTCACCGATCGGGCTATAGCCATTCCTGGCCCTGACACCTGAGGCATCCGCGTAGTTGCCAGCCTTTGCGGCGGGCGGCCACTGGTTTCCCCACGGATAGACGCCCGCGAGCTTCGCATCCTTGTCCCGAGGCAAAGCGAGTGGGTCTTCGCGACCGCCAATGCCGACGGCGCAACTCCATTCGTGATCGCTGGGCAAACGGTAAGTGAGTCCGCCGGGAAGCTTGCCGGTGCGCTGCTCTCGTTCGGTGAGCCAAGCGCAGAAGGCTACCGCATCGTCCCAACTGATATGGACGGCGGGGTGCATCGGCCCTTCGGAAAACTCGCGCTTCTCCCAATCGCGCCGGGTCGCCCTGACAAACTGCTCGTACTCCTTAATGCGCGTCTCCCATACCGAGAAAGAGACCTGCTGGCCGGCAGTCGGCCCGCCCACGATGGGCACCGGCACAAAATGCATGCCGAGCGAATTCTCCCACGGCTGGTCCTTCATGGCGGGAAGGCTGGGCAGGATGGGCGGCGCAGGGATCACGGGCTGCGTCGCCTTGGCACTCGGCACGGGAGTGGGTTGCACGGACGGACGCTCGTGCGCGCGGCGTTCGCTCAGGAATAAGCCCCCGGCAATGCCAGCCACGGCAATGACCGTACCGGCGATCCAGGGGAGAATCTCGCGTTTCGGCGCGGCGTCCAACGGGGGAACTCTCGGCGCAGCCACCGTGGGAGCGTCTTCGGTTGACCCAGGCTCAGCCGGACGCGGGTTGGACGGAGCCGCGGGTCGCCGCGGCGGAGGCACGTTGGCGGGAGCCGGGCCTCGTCCGTGAAGCATTGCGATGAAGGCAGCCCCGTTTTGAGGCCGGTCGGCTGGCTCCTTGGCCAGACAGCTGGCGACCGCACGTTCCCACTCCGGAGGAATTGGCTGCTTGTCTGCGACATTCAGTTCGAGGCGGCGTTCCGCCATGGAAGGCGGAACCTGCTCGATGACCTGGAAAATAATATTGCCGCGGAAAAAGGGCGGTTTGCTGGTGAGCAGTTCGTAAACGGTGGCCCCGAGAGCGTGGATGTCGTCGAGGGCATTGGGCGAGGCACCGCGCGCCTGCTGCGGGCTCATGTAGGGGGGCGTGCCCGACGCATGCTCTTGAGCGGACACGCGGCTGATCGATTCGTTGAGGCTGGCGGCCATGCCAAAGTCGGCGACTTTCAACTTCCCGCCGACATTAATCATGACATTGCGCGGTTTGAGATCGCGGTGGACGATCATGGCCTCGCGGTGCGCGTAATCGAGGACCGTGCAGAGCTGCTCGATCCAGGGCAGAATCTGCCCGCAATCGAAGCAATGACCCGGCTGTTTCCGCTTGAGCTCGGCCAGGGTGTGACCGTCGATAAACTCCATGACGATCGCGGCACGCGTGTCGTCGCGCTCAAAGTAATGCGTGCGCACGATGCCCGGGTGCATGAGTGTCATGCCGCGCAGCACTTCCTTGCGGAGGTCGTCGATTGCCTCTGCATCCTTCACGACGAGATCCGGGATCATCTTGATCGCGACGGACTGCTGGAGCTTGGTGTCGCGCGCGAGGAGCACCACGCCCATGCCGCCACGACCGAGTTCGCGCTCGACCTGGTAGCGTCCAAACAGGAACGCATGAGGATCAAGCGTGGGCATATCCTCCTGCGAGTCGGACGCACCCGCGGAGGATTCTCCACTGGGGTCAGGTTGGATCGGTTCGGGCATTGGATGACTGCAAATCGTTATTATGCCGCAGTGTCAGGCTCCATGCCACTGTTATCGAGCAAGGGTTGGTACTCCGGCTCGGCGTAAATGGCGATGGGGGAACTGAATGGCTGCAAGAACGCGGTGCATGGCTTATCAATTCCTGCCCACGAAAAGGATTGGATGAAACTGTCATCCCCAAGGGTGTTGCTTCCGATCCACTATGGCATGCTACGCCCCCGTGCGCACCCGCCTTCAGCCTTCGATGGTATTAATCTCAACCGGTTCGACCTTCACACCCATCTCTTCGAGCCAGGCTATGGCCCGTTTGATTTCCTCGCGTTCGCCGTGCAGCGCAAGCGACACGATGCCGATTTCGTCGGTCACGCTAGCCTGCCGAACGTTGGTGACGACCTTGAATTTCTGCCCGAGTTCCCACAGCACCGGCTCAGTGACGAGCCGCGTGGGAAACATGAGCCAGAGGCGTTGTTTGTCTTCCATGAGTAAGGTGTCAGCTAGCCGCCGGCGATGGCGGGCACGATGCTGATTTCGTCGGCTTCCTTCACTGCCGTGGCCTTGTCTTCGAGGAAGCGGATGTCTTCGCCGCCGACGTAGATGTTCACAAAACGGCGGACATTGCCGGCTTCATCGCAGACGCGGTCCTTGATGCCGGGGAAGGCGGTTTCGAGGTTGTCGATGACTTCGCCGATGGTCGCGCCGGATGCGCTGACACTTTCGAGGTCATTGGTGAGCTTGCGGAGCGGGGTGGGGATGAGGACGGTGGGCATGACGAAATTGAGGATTTAGGATTTACGAACGGGAAGTCAAACGGCGGCAGCGGAATTGTCGGGGTTGTAAACGTGTTCCTCGAACTCACGGAGGCTGGGTTTGATGACCCGGGGTTCACCGCACTTGCCGATGATGGCTTCCTGCGTCTTGAGGCCGTGGCCGGTGATGCAGAGGACGGCGGATTCGTTGGCGGGGATCTGGCCGGACGCGATGAGCTTCTTCGCGCACGCAGTGGTCACCCCGCCGGCGGTCTCGGCGAAGATGCCTTCGCATTCGGCGAGCAGGCGGATGCCTTCGACGACCTCCTCGTCGGTCGCGTCCTCGGCGTGGCCACCGGTCTGCTTCATCGCATGGATCGCGTAATAGCCGTCGGCAGGAGTGCCGATGGCGAGAGACTTCACAATGGTGTCGGGCTTCGGCACCGGCTTGACGATATCAGTACCGCGTTTCATCGCGTGGCTGATCGGGGCGCAACCGGTGGCCTGCGCGCCATACACGCTAAACGGCGCTTCATCGACGAGACCGAGCTTCGTGAACTCGGTATAGGCTTTGTGAATCTTCGTGAGCAGCGAACCGGAGGCCATTGGGATGACCGTGTGCCGCGGAATGCGCCAGCCCAGTTGCTCGCAAATCTCGTAGCCCATCGATTTTGACCCTTCAGCGTAATACGGGCGCAAATTCACGTTCACAAATCCCCAGCCGTATTTCCCGGCAATCTCGGAACAAAGACGGTTCACCTGGTCGTAAGGGCCGTGGATGCCGACGACATTCGTGCCATAGACGAGCGAGCCGAGCACCTTGCCCTGCTCGAGGTCGGCCGGAATGAGGACGTAGCTTTTCAGCCCCGCGCTCGCCGCATTCGCCGCGACGGAATTCGCGAGGTTGCCCGTGCTCGCGCAGGCCACCACCTTGAATCCCAGCTCCCGCGCGCGGCTCAGCGCAACGGAAACGACCCGGTCCTTGAACGACAGTGTCGGGTAATTGACCGTGTCGTTCTTGACGTAAAGTTCGCGAATGCCGAGCGCCTTGGCGAGGCGGTCAGCTTTCACCAGCGGCGTAAACCCAACCTGCGTCCCGACCGTGGGTTCGCCATCGATGGGCAGCAGCTCGCGGTAGCGCCACATGGATTGCGGGCGCGACTCGATGATCTCGCGCGTGAGCACCTTGCCGATGGCGTCGTAGTCATAGGCCGCCTCGAGCGGGCCGAAATCGAAGTCGCAGACGTGAATGGCCTGCTTCGGGTAAAGCCGGCCGCACTCGCGGCATTTGAGGTTGGAGAAGTAGGGCGATGGTTTGTCCATGGCAGTGTTGTTGATTGGCCCTCCACCAAGTGTGCCGATGAGTGCCAATCCGCCGTCGGCGCCGAAGCGCGTCTCTCAGACTGCCATTCATCTTCCCCGGTGGTTTGACGCACCGAGCTGGATTTGGCACCTGGTCCCCGGATGAAGCTGGTTTCCCAGCCTCTCCCAAGCGGTTGCCGCAACGTCAACGGGCCAGTCCCTCAGTTGCTCTTGATGAAAGTTTGTCGAGGGTAGGGAGCAGGGGGTGGGCCGTCAAACGGAAATTTGTCGTACCCGGTGTTTGCTTCTCGTGATGACACACGAATTTTGAGGATGAAAATGAGTCTTTAGCCGGCATGATCATTGAATCGGGTATTCGATGAACAGGAGAGTTCCCTCGGAATTTTCGCCAAATCCACCAGCGGTCCAATACTCGGGACTGTGCGGCGAGAAATAGACGGCAAATGCGACGGCAAAAGAGCGTTCCTCACGCCGGAATGTGGAGAAAGTTTCACAGTGCGAAAGTCGATGGGCTTCTTCGGGATGTATTTTACCCGCGAAAGGCGATCCGTTTTATCGCCTGTGGGATCGCCCACGGTCATGATGAATTCCATGGTCCAATTTGGTGGGATCACATTGTCATATTTCAAATGGCGAAACTTGGGCCCACGGCCGTTACCCCCTTTCGCGGCCGAGGGGTGGTCCGTAAATTCCTTGTCGGGCCGACCCATGAAACCCAGCACATCCTCCGTGGAGGTGGCGGGCGAGAGGAGGTGCCGCCATGGCGCGTTGCGCAGGAAACGGTAACCCGGCAACTCATCGGCGAAGCGTGGAAATTCGGAAACCGTCGGATTGAGGTCTTCGCGGAGAGTGACCTTGAAGGTGATCCCAGCGGAGCAATCGGGCGGGAATAGTTCATACTCGTAGGCACGCGGGCGGAAATGGAACTCGTGCCCGTCGATATAGACGCCGAGCACATCGTGTTCACCGGGTATAATCACTGCGGTGCCGGAGAGCTCGGTGGTGATTTCCCTGGTGGTACCCGAAGAACTCCGGGACATGACGGGAATGTCCGGACATGGCTGACCCTTCGTGTCGCGGACGATAAAGGTAAGCTCTCCGGGCTTGCCTCCGTGATGCATGGTGAAGCGGATGTTACCGTCAGAGTAATACGATGGCGCGAGATACCAGACGACGAAGGCCACAGGCAGTCCGATAATCCACATGCGCGGACGCAGAACCCAACGGCGGGGCTGGGATGGATCTCCTCGCGGTGTGTCGACGGCATTCATTTTTTGGGGGTGCGTTCTTCATTATAGCGGGATTTCTCAAGTCGCCAAATTGACACGGCGATCTCCGAAGGATCGCTCAAGTCTGCGCTGCCCAGATCGCCACCCCCGCCATCCACGCCGCGACAATCCAACTCTCTGGATCGGTAAGCGCGAAGACCACCGGGTCATCGTGCAACGCCCGGCGTTGCGCGAAAAACCACAGCCGCGTGATCCAGTACAAGAGCGCCGGACACTCCAGCCACAGCCTCGTCGGCGCGACATAAAGCGAGCGCACTTTGTCGCTGTCGATGTAAAGCGCGAGCACCAGCACGGCGAGATAGCCGCTGACTGGGCCCAGCACGCGAATGATATCAAGATCGGCGCCGAGGTAACCGCGGCCGGGCAGCCATTTCTCGGGCAGATCCGTCAGGGGGAGCAATTCGGTGAAGCGCTTCGCGAAGGCGAGGCTGAGGAAAAAGAACATCCCGAAAGCCAGCAGCCACGCAGACACCTCGACACCGGCCACGCTCGCCCCGGCAAGGAGCCGGACGGTGTATAGCCCCGCGAGCGCAATGACATCGACGACCACCTTCCGCTTGAGCCAGGCGGAATACGCGCACGTCAGCACGAAATAACCAAGAAGCCAGCCGGCGAAAGACCACGGCAGGAACGAGGCCAGGCCTGCTGCGAGTGGCGGCAGCAGGAAGACCAGCAGGACACCACGGCGGATCGACAACTCGCCATTCGCGAACGGCCGCGCGCGCTTGCGCGGATGACGCCGGTCGGACTCGATGTCGTAAAGGTCATTGAGCACATACACTCCCGAGGCGCACAGGCTGAAGGCGGCGAAGGCCAGCAACAGGGAAAACCAGTCGTCGAATTCGTGGGCGAGAATCGCCGGGACGAAGAGGAGCGCGTTCTTGGCCCACTGCAGCGGACGCAGCACGCGGAGCATTGGCCAATTGGATAACTTGGGGCGAACGAAGATTCGGCCCACTTTCCCCGAGGCGACGAGACGTTCCTCGGTGGCACGCGAAGGCTCCACGGCGTGGCAGGCCGAGGCCTCCGCCCACACAACATGATCGGCCTCACTATCACCGAGATATTCGAACGGCGCGTCACCAAGTCGCGTGCGAATGGCATCGAGTTTCGCCGCGCCGGAAAGATTCGTCGTGATATCCGTCGCGAGAACCGCATCGAAGCAACCAAGATGCTCGGCCACCGCTTCTGCAAGCCGGCGGTGGCTGGCCGTAGCCAGCACGATCGGACGACCCTCGGCGCGGGCAGTGCGGATGAACTCCAACACTTCCTCGCGGTACGGCAGCGACGCGACGTCCGGCAGGACGCGTTCGGCAATTTCCGTTTTCATGCGCGCCTTGCCGCTCGCGAGCCACGCTGGCAGTCGCGGCAGTGCGAATGGGTGTTGCTTCGCGAGGAGGAGCGCCGACTCGTGAAGCAGATCGGTCGCGAGCAGCGACCCGTCGAGATCGACGACGAGCGCAACGCGATCGGGAGAGGCGGTTTCCGGCACGGCGCGCAAGATCACCGCATTACCTCCATGAACGCAAGCGGACGCACCAGTCATCGGTCATGCGCGGCTGCGTCCCATCGTCCATTCACCACCAAATGGTCGGGCTTCCCGTCCCTGCGCTGTGGGGGTACATTGCCCTCATGTTCCGCCACACCCTCGCCCTTCTCTTCCTTCTTGCGGCATCGTTGCATGCGCAAACGCCCGCGACGCCACCCTCCTCAAGCCCGCCGACCGGCCCGAGTGCCCTTCCGCTCTTCCGCGCCACCCTGCCCGGTGGCACTTACGAAACCGCCGTGAAGAATATCGTCGCGGTCAGCACCCACGAATACCTCGTCGACGGCGCGGCGCGGGTCACCGAGGTGAATATCGACACCACGGGCAGTGTCCTCTTGCGCGTTTACTACATCGAACCCGCCGCTCCCAGCGTCCCCTCCGGCATTGGGGCCGCCGCCGTGGAAAAGGCCCAGCAGTATCTGCAACAGGCGACCGACAAGACCGGTGTCGATGCGTGGAAAAAGGTCATCAAGACGTATCCCACCACGACCCACGCGCGCACGGTGGAATATCGCGTCGGGGCCAAGGAGGACCTGGACAAGGTATTCAAGGCCGCGGAGGAGGCGTTCCGCTTGCAGAAGGAAAAGCACGTCAAGATCGAGTGATTCCCCGCCGCGGTGGCGGTCTCGAACCCGCGCCTAGAGGCCCAGCTCGGCTTTCACGGCGGAAAACTGTTCGACTGCGAATTCGAGGTCCTCGCGCGAATGCGCGGCACTGATCTGCGTGCGAATACGCGCCTTTCCCTGCGGGACCACCGGGTACGAAAATCCGATGACATAGACCCCGCGCGCCAGCATGGCCTCCGCGAAACGCTGCGCGAGCGCCGCATCCCCGAGCATGATCGGCACGATGGGATGCGTCCCGGGCAAAATATTGAAACCGCGCTCCGTCATCGCCTCGCGGAAATACTGGGTATTTGCCGCGAGTTTGTCGCGCAGGGCCGTCGAAGCGGTCAGCAACTCCAGCACTTTCAACGACCCTCCAGCGATGGCTGGCGCGAGTGTGTTTGAAAATAGGTAGGGTCGCGAGCGCTGCCGGAGGTATTCGATAATCTCGCGTCGTCCGCTGGTGTAGCCCCCGCTCGCGCCGCCGAGCGCTTTGCCCAGCGTCCCCGTAATCACATCCACGCGATCCATCACGCCACAGTGCTCGTGCGTGCCGCGGCCCGTCCGGCCCATGAATCCCACCGCGTGCGAGTCGTCGACCATCACCAGCGCGTCGTGTTTCCCGGCCAGGTCACACACCGCGCCGAGATTGGCGATGAATCCATCCATCGAGAACACGCCATCCGTGGCAATCATCCGGAATCGCGCGCCCGCAGCCTCTTGCAACTTGGCCTCGAGATCGGCCATGTCATTGTTCCGGTAACGATGCCGTTGCGCCTTGCACAGCCGGATCCCGTCGATGATCGAGGCGTGATTCAATTCATCGGAGATGACGGCATCCTCCGCGCCCAGCAGGGTTTCGAACAACCCGCCATTCGCATCGAAACAGGAGGAATAAAGAATCGTATCCTCCGTCCCGAGAAAGTCGCTGATCGCGCGTTCCAGTTGCTTGTGAAGTTCCTGCGTTCCACAGATGAAGCGGACGCTCGCCAGCCCATAACCCCAGCCATCCAGTGCGGCATGCGCGGCGGCCAGCACCTCGGGATTCTCCGCCAGCCCGAGATAGTTGTTCGCGCACATGTTTAACACGCGCTGCCCGCCGGTGACTTCGATGTGCGCATCCTGTGGCGACACAATAATCCGTTCCCCCTTGTACGTCCCGGCGGCGCGAATCTCGTCCATCTGCCTGGCGAGGTGTTGTTGCAGTTTTCCCAGCATGGCGCGGACTATTTGACTTCCGGGAGTTTGATCTCCGGCGCCTTCGCTGCCGCCGGGCAGGTGAACTTTTCGCCGAATTTCGTGAACCCTTCGATAAAGCCACCGTGCGAGAGAAAGAACCGTCCATTCTCCACGCCCATGAAGCGATCCAGTCGCGCTTCCTTGCCGGTGCCATCATGGCTGAACGACGCCTCGATGAGTTCACGCCATTCCCCCGCCGGGGTCCGAATCCACTGCGGCCCGTACAACGCCTTGCGGACGAGGTGCCCATTATTGCCGCCGAAATTCTCACTGAACGAATGTAGTCCGCGCAAATACTTGCCGTCCTTGGGCGCACGGAAACTGGCAATCAACATCCACTCCTTCTTTTCGGGATGAAACCAATAGCCACTGTAGTCCGTATGCGTGCCTTCCGGCTTGGCCGTGACGACAAATCGCTGCACTTCCCCAGTCTTCCAGGGATACACCAGGTGCGAGTGTCCGCCAGTTCCCTCACCCCCGAACACACTCGCCTCCACACCGTCTCCCTTGGCGAGCGTTTGGACCTGGTCTTCCGCCGCGACGGTCTTGCGATCATTCGCATTTCCACCGGCCCCACTATCCCACACGGAAAAAATGATTCGCCGCTCGGTCGCTGAGTTGACCTGCATGCCGAAATAGCCGCGGGAAAAGCCGCAGGCCATGTAGAATGTCGCCGAGGGCTCCTCGACTCCGGTCACTTCGTTGTAAAACCACGCCACTTCGGTGCCTGGCGGCGTGGGATAAAAGAGATGTACCGAGGCGGCGTTGCGGCGCGGATCGAGGTTGAAATGCGCGTTCGCGGTGGCCGGTCCATCGAGAATCAGCGTTTCGAGGTCGCCCGCCGGCTGATCCTTCGCGTTCAAGGAGGCGAGTGCGAATCGCACATAACCCGCCTTGGCGATCGTGAATTCTCCGCACGGCACAGTTTCCAGTTCGCCCGAACCCGTCGCGGAAAATTCACGCGCTTCGTCGCCCACGGTCAGCCGAAGTTTGCTCGTCACGTCCTTCGGCAATCGCAGCGCGAGGGCACAATTCACTTTGCCGGTCGTTTTGAATTCGCCAAACCACAGCACCTTTTCCTCCGGGTCTTTCCAATCGACGACCCCGCGTTTCGACGAGACGTGCAGTGCGTCCGGTTTCGGATCGCCGTAGGCCGTGGAGGCGGGCACGCGCAACTCGGCGTGAGCGGTGACGGCAAGTAGGACGGCAGTTACGAGGCGCAGCATGATCGCTAGCTCCAATTCAAGATCACCTTGCCGCTTTCGCCACTCTTCATCGCAGCAAATCCCTTTTCGAATTCCGTGTAGTGGAATCGGTGGGTGATGACGGGGGTGATGTCGAGACCGCTTTGGATCATCACGCTCATCTTATACCAGGTCTCATACATCTCGCGGCCGTAGATGCCTTTGATGGTGAGCATGTTGAAAACGACCTTGTTCCAATCGATGGCGATTTCCTCGCTCGGGATGCCGAGCATCGCGATTTTTCCCCCGTGGCACATGTTGTCGATCATCTCACGGAAAGCGGCCGGGCTGCCGCTCATCTCCAAACCCACGTCAAAGCCCTCGTGCATATCGAGTTCCCGCTGCACGTCGCTCAGTTTCTCGCGCGATACATTCACCACCCGGTCCGCGCCGAGGGTCTTGGCCAGCTCCAGTCGGTGGTCGTTGATGTCCGTAATCACGATATACCGCGCCCCGGCGTGGCGCACCACCGCAGCCGCCATGCAGCCGATTGGCCCCGCGCCGGTGATCAGCACGTCCTCGCCGAGCACATCGAATGACAAAGCGGTGTGAACGGCATTACCCAGCGGATCGAAGATACTCGCCACGTCCCGGTCGATGCCGTCGCGATGATGCCATACGTTCGTCATCGGCAGGGCGATGTATTCCGCAAAGGCCCCCGGGCGATTCACGCCGATGCCGCTCGTGTGTGCGCAAAGGTGGCGACGGCCCGCGAGGCAGTTCCGGCAGCGCCCGCAGACCACGTGACCTTCGCCGCTCACAATTTCCCCCGGGAAAAAATCGTTCACATTTCCACCCACCTCCACCACCTCGCCAACAAATTCATGCCCCACCACCATCGGCACCGGAATCGTACGTTGGGCCCAGTTGTCCCACTTGTAGATATGAAGATCGGTCCCGCAGATCCCCGTGCGATCGACCCGGATCAGCACATCGTTGAGCCCGCACTTCGGCTCAGGCACATCCTGCAGCCAGAGGCCGGGTTCGGAATTCGCTTTAACGAGGGCTTTCATGTTCGTCGATATATCGGATTAATCGCCGGTATATTAGACAGCCATGGCACCCCGGCAAGCCAAAACTTTATCGCCGACCGGTCAAAAGCTACCCAAAGATTAACCCATTGCGTCCCTCGATCCCCATCGCCCTCCTTCTGTTCTCAGCCGCCCTGTCTGCGTCGGCGGAATCACCGATTCGGGAAACCGGGGAACTGTGGGAAGGCTACGATCCGCGCGCCGAACCTCTCGAAATCGTCCTGGCGAAGTCGTGGGATGAAAATGGAATCCACCTCGAGCAACTCACCTTCACCGGCGAAACTTGGGCAGGCGTAAAAGTACGCGTCTTCGCGTATCGCGGTGCACCGATCCGCGGCGACAAGGTGCCCGGCGTGCTGCACATCCACGGCGGCGGACAAACCGCTTCGCTTGACTGGGTGCGCTATTGGGCCGGGCGTGGCTATGTTTGCGTGAGCCACGATTTTTGCGGTCCCGCACCCGGGCGCGCAGCGGAGATGGTGACTCAATGGGGCGCGGCGCCCGCGTACATGGCAGACCCTACGGGGCCGCGAAGCAGCTTGCATCCCACCGCGCGCTTCAACTCGTGGTATCACTGGACCCTTATCGCACGGCGTGCATTGACGCTCCTCGAACAACATCCCCAGACGGACTCCGCTCACTTGGGCATCTTTGGCATTTCCGTAGGGGGTACGCTATCGTGGATGGTGGCGGGTTGCGATGCCCGGGTCCAGGCGGCCGTGCCCATTTATGGCGTGGGCCAGAACACCTATACATTCCCGACTCAGTCACCCGACGATCCCGTGGATGAGGATACGCGTCTCACCCGCGCCCTGCTCGAGCCTGAGGGCTATGCAGCCGGAGTAAAGTGCCCACTGCTCTGGATGAACGCCTCCAACGACCATCACGGACGGCTGGATTTCGGAATGCGGACCCTCGCTCTCGCCACCCAATCCCGCATGTTGCGGGAGGTCTACACGCCACGGAGCATTCATCACATCGAGCCAAGGGAGGCACAGGACCTCGCGTTGTGGATGGACTTTCACCTCAAGAACATCGGCCCGGCGTGGCCGGGACCGCCAAAGATCGAGGTGCTGGGGGGAAGCGATGACCCGCGTATCGTCGTGGATGCCGGCCCGCCGGGTGAGGTCGAGAGCGTGACCGCACACTACGGGTTAAGCAATCCCTGGCCAACGAGTCGCTTTTATCGCGCGGTTGCGGCAAAGAGCATTTTGGACGGCCGCTACACCGCGGCAGCGCCGATCTTCGCGCCCGACGACACGATTTATGCGTTCGCGAATGTCGCCTATCGCTCCGGCATTCAACTGAGCACGCGCCTGGTCAAGGTCAACGCGCGCGACCTGTCCTCCGTTCAACCGACACTGCAACGCACTGAGCTGATCGATTCGATGGACAATGATCGCGGCTGGTTCTGGTGGCTCGCGGGCACGGACCCCATCAATCAAACCGCCTTACTCGAGCGATGGAGCGGTCCCCGCGGCGAGAGCGGATTCACGCACGCGCAGCCGGGCGCATTTTCATTCGCCACAACGGTGCTCGGCGATCCGCAATTCAAGACTGACGGCTCTACCGCATTGCTCCTCGATGTTTGGGCGGAAGCGTTGCCGTCGTCGCTGGAAGTGACTGCGACAACGAAATTCTTCCAACCCGGCCAGGTCGCCTACAAAACGAAGCCCGCCTTCGGCGCAGCACGGGATGGCTGGGTCACGTTGCAGTTTCATCCTTCCGATTTTCGCGACGAAAAAGGGACGTCATTGACCAGTTGGCTAAACGTCGATTTTCTGTGCCTGTCCGGAACAGGCGACGGCCAGAAGCGGACCGTTTTCAAGAACCTGCGCTGGGAAAAGCGGAACTAGGGCGCGTCGACGGTTCGTTCCGTTCAGCGCGCCCAAATGCGGGTGAATTCGTCGCGGTGCACCCACCCGGCACGGTCACCTTCCCCGCGAACATAAGCGTAAGCCCCGCGCGTGAGTTCCACGCGCGCAGTGTCACCGGCAGGGAGTTTTCCGAGCACTTCACCTTCCTGCGTGGGTGTAAGTCGCAGCGGGGCCTCCGCCGCAGTGACTACACCGAGCTGCGCGCGCGACCCGAGGCCGGAGAGGGCGGGCACCGTGAGGATGAATGCGGAGAGCGCGACCACTGCTCCCGCCTGGGTCCAGGCGGTGCGCCGGCGCGCGAGCAATGGAGGCAGCGTGAGGCACGCCAGGCCACCCCACAGGCAAATCGACGCCGTCCAAAGCCAGGCATCCGTCGGCAGCCACGAAGAATAGATTTCATTCCACGAGAGCGACGGCAGGGGCAGCGCGGCCTGGCCGCGCGCAAAGCTGAGATTGGCAGTTGTATTACGATCGTGCGGATCGAGAGCCCGAGCGCGCTCCCACGCAAGAATGGCCGGTCCGATATGGCCGAGCTTGAACTCGGCGTTGCCGAGATTGTGGAGCGCTTCCGGCGAGATTCTGCTGCGAATAATGGATTGAAGTTGCGATGCCGCTTCGTCGAAGGCGCCCGTTTGATAGCTTTTTGAGGCGTTCTGAAACTGTTCCTCGATGGAAGCAGGAGGCATTTCCCCAAATACAGGCGCCATCCAGGCCACGGCGAGGGAAGCCAATGCGCACGCGCGCCAGGCGCGGGCAAACCGGCGAATTCGCCGGGCGAGGAGGGATGCGATCATGATTTTCGCGCGGACAAACTCGCGACGGTTCGCGTCAATTCGGGCAGCAACTCGGTCACACCATTAGGCTCCGGCGCGTGGCCTGAGAATCGGGCGGTGTGCGCCGTCTCGAAGAATTTCCGCACGATCCTGCCCGGTTCCCCGCTACGCTCAGACTCGTCGAATTTCGAAAGCACTTCCTCGAGCACGAGGCTTTGCGCCTGCGCCGTGTCCAGCGGAGCGGCGGCTTCGCGGATTGCATCGACTCCGGCGGCGACAAACTCCTCGGGCTTGCGGGCGCGCGCTGCGGAGCGAGCGCGGCTCAGATGACGGCGGACGGCCTGACGCGCACGGCGACGGCGGATCACCTCTGGATGCGCCACCAGGAAATCGGCACGGCGGCGACGCAGCCAAAGCGTCGCGAGGATGAGGGCGGGAACGGCTTGCAAAATCCAGAACCAGCCGTGCGCCGCAGCCGGGAGAACGTCGCGCCGCCAGCTTGCGGGTGTTTCCGCGAGACCGGTCAGGATCGGTTCGTTCACCTTGGGCTTCTCCGGCTCAGGTGCGGAAGCAGCGGCGGCATTTTCCGGCGCCGGCGGCGAAGCGGGCGCGCCCTTGACCGTCACGGCAACAGGCGGAACCGTGAGGTCGACGTATTCCTTCTTCTCCGGGTCGAAATAGCTAAACGGAACGGCGGGCACTGCGCGCGCCTCGGCATTTTTCGCAATGAGCGTGTAAGTGAAGGTTTTCGTGCCGCGCCCGGTGAGGACATCGCGATCGACGTCGGATGTGGGTGAAAAAGTCTGCCAGGCATCGCCACCCTCGAGCAGCGGCGGACTGATCGCCTCGAGATTGCCCATACCGGAAATCATGATGGTGAGCGTAAGCGGATCACCGACTTCCACTTCATTGGCGGAGACCTGGGGCTGGCCGAGGTCAAACTTGCCGATGGCACCGGTAAATCCGCGACGCCGGCCGGCGTCGGGCAGAGGGCGTACCAACACGCGCACGGGCGGCGTATCGAGCATGGCTTGCGAAGTGAAGCCACCAATCGAGCCGCGAGGGCGGCTCAAGCCCGTGCTGTCGGTAATTCGATTGACGAAGACGATGGCCTGAAGCGAGACCTCGCTTTCACCGGCCTTGATCGGCGTCAGTTGAATCGGCATGGCGAGCCCACTGACTTTTTTGCCCTGGAACTCGAAAGTCTCGCGCCGCGCACCAAGCTGGCTCTTAAAAAGGAAATCGCCGCTCGGTTTCGTGACATTGGCGATGGCCTGCGCGAGTTCGTCGTTCGAGTCGATGAGCAAGAGCCGTGTGGTGATGTTTTGCCCGACGAAATACTCGCCCGGCTGGAGATCGATCACCGCGCGCGCCGATTGATACAGTTCCTCACCGGGCTGCGGTTCATTCACCACGACCTGCGCCGCCGGCACGGTAACGCCGACCCCCGCGACCTGAACGGTGAACGACGGCAACACATACGTCCCCGGCTTGATCGCCGTGACGCTGTAACGGTACGTCACATTCTCGACGCGCTGGCCATTGACGATCTGCACGCCATAGCTGCGTCCCGCATCATTCACAACGAGACCCTCCGGCACGGGCAGCACGTCCGGCAACTCGATACCGTTGCGCGCGCCGTTGATCGTCACGCGGTAATCGCCGAAGCGTTTCATGCCGATGACGCCCGGCTCGAAAACCGCACTGGCGCTCAGTTTCGACGGATCGGCGATTGGCGAGCGGCCCGCTGGATCGACATTGAGCGATCCACCGGGTCCAATCTGAATCCCACCCGGCCCAAGCTGAAGTTGTTGCTGCATGATCCGGTCGGCATCGCTGTTACCGCCTGGCGCCTGGTCGAAGGGTTGCGATGGGAATGGCAGGCGGGGGCGCGGCAGCGGCTGGGGCTGCGGCCGGGGATTTTTCGGAGGAGGCGGAGCGATGTCCGGCTGCTGGCCAATGGCGTGGCTGCAGAACAGCGATACCACGAGAGCAACGACCGCGACGAATCGCGGAACCGCTTGCCGGCTGACTTTCATGGGCGGAATGGCAGGCACGCTCACCAGTCCTTGCCCTTTCGATTTTTCGGGGGTGTTTTCTCGTCACCACCCGGCATCCGGCCACCCGGGCCTCCGGGCACCTTCCCGTCAGGGCCGAGGGGCAACTTGCGATCCCCCTTGAGGCCGAGGGCCTCGAGAATCTGCTGCGCCATCTCCGGCGTAATGCCGCGCTTCTCACCCTCCCGGCCCAATTCATCCTTGAACGAGTCCTCGGGCTTTTTCTGGTCCTTCGGCTCATCCTCGTCGTCTTCGTCGTCCGGATCGCCTTCGCCCGGCTGAATCATCCCATCGGGAATCTTTTTCCGCAGCTCAGCCAGCTTCTTCTTGAGTTCCGCACGCGTCTTGGCGACCTGCTCCTTCTTCTCGGCGAGTTCCTGCATCTGCTTTTGCAACTCGTCAAGGTGCCGCTGGACGATATCGGCATTGAACTGCGCGTCGTGATCGTTCGTTCGCAATTCCACGGTGCTGCGGAAATCGCCCACCGAACGCTTCCAGCGAACCTTCACTGCTCCATAGAGATCGAGAGCGCGCATCGTTTCCTCGCCCGCCAACCGCAGTTGTTTGCGTACGCCGCGTCCGGCATTATACGCGCCGATGATGTGATTGAGATCGTCGTCCTTGAGCGCCCGATTGGCTTCGCGGATGGCGTCCTGGCCATCGTCGTGTGCATTTTCCGCGCGGTCGATCATCGGCTGGCGGGGCTGTTCGCCCTTCAGCAATTCCTGCCCCAGCTTAAACCGCACATGACCGAGGTCGTAAAGCGCCGGCGGTTGAAGCGTTTCGATATTCGAAGCAGCGGCACGCAGCAAGTTGCTCTCCGCCTCCCTCAAATACCCCTTCTCCAAGGATTGCGCGCCCTGGTTATAGACTTCACGCGGCGCCAGCTCGCGGGCTCCAGCGGAGCAGACTGAGCATGCGACACCTGCAAAAACCAGAGTACAGGCCAATCTAATCCCTCCGCGCCGCCCCCCCCTGACGGGGCGTCCACCCAGCCCGCTGATCGTCTCGCGGGTCGTGGCAGGTGGCGTGCAGGATTGCTTGCTCATACGGATTGCGGAGCGCGGGTCTTTCTCCGCGTACCGGTGAGAGATTCGACGACAAGTAGCACGATGGCAACCCCAAGAGGGATTTGAAATCGATCGATGCCACTAGTGCGGATCAGGCCCTCCGCGAGCTTTACTCCCCCGGTGGTCACGGCCACCCGAACCTTATCCATCCCCTCGCCGATCCCGCCGAGAGCCTGGTATTCCCCGCGAGTGGCCTCGGCGATCGCCTTCAGCGTTTTTTCGTCGAGATGGCTCACCACCGGCTGCCCGTTTTGGTCGCGGAGTGAATCCAGCGCCCCGGTTTCATTGTAAATCTGGATGAGGCCGCCGGGGTTCGTTCCGACACCCACAGTGTAGATCGTCACTTTTTGCTTCGCGAGTTCCTCCGCCTTCTGCACGCCCGCGCCGGCGAGGTCCTCGCCGTCGGTGAGCAGCACGATCAACTTGCGGCCGGGATTTTTTTCCAGCGCACGGGCCGCCTCGTCCAATCCGCGGCCCACATCGCTCCCGGGAACGGGCACGGCGGTCACATCGACGGCCCGCAGCGTATCGCTGAAAGCATCGTAGTCCAGCGTGAGCGGGCATTGCAAAAACGCTTGACCGGCGAACACAACCAGGCCCACGCGCCCGCGTCCGTGCCGCCGGACATAGTCCAGCATCGCCAACTTCGCACGTTCGAGCCGGTTTGGGCGCACGTCAGCGACAAGCATGCTCTTGGACGTATCGAGCACGAAGATTGTGTCCTCGCCCTGCTGTTCGAGTTTCTCCGCCTGGAGACCCCATTGCGGTCGTGCCAGCGCCGTCCCAAAGAAGACAATAGCAAAGAGCACGAGAGCGTTTTTGAACACGCGACGCACCGGGCTGTGCGCAGAAAGCAGGCGCGCAGTGAGCGTCTCATCGGCAAAACTCGCGAGTTGCCGACGCCGCGCACGGAAGCTGTATACGATCAACGCAATGGCCGCCACGAGAGCCGCGGCGAGCAACCAGAGACGGTCGGGATTTTCGAAATGAGGATTGGCAAAATCCATTATTTCACAAAATGAGGCAAAACGTTCATGGCACGCGACGAAATCGGGTCTGCGCCAGCACCACTTCGAGCAGCAGCAGCACACATGCGGCGGCCAGGGGCCATTGGAAAAACGGCGTAAATGTCCGGTGATGGCGCAGCTTCACCTCGGTGCGCTCGAGCCGGTCGATGTCGTCGTAGATACTTTCAAGCTCCTGGCGGTTGGTGGCGCGGTAAAAACGGCCGTCGGTCAGTTCGGCCATTTTGCCGAGGACATCGTAGTTGGCGGGCTGCAAAATCGTCGATGTCAGGAGCGGCTGGCCGCTCGAATCGTAGCGCAGGGTCCCGTTCGACGTATCGAATGCGGGCAGAGCGATCGGCGCGTCCACGCCGATCCCGATCGAGTAAATCTTCACGTGCAACGCCCGTGCCACTTCCGCCGCGGGCACAGGGTCAAGTTCGCCTTTGTTGTTATCCCCGTCGGTCAGCAGGATGAGGATGCGGCTCTTGCTTTCCTTTACCCCGTTGAGGCGCTTGACGGCCATCGCCGTGGCATCACCAATGGCGGTGCCGAGTTCGCGAATAATCCCGATATACATCCGGTCGAGGTTCCGTTGAATCCACTCGTGGTTGAGCGTGGGAGGGCTGACTTGATACGGCACGCCGGAAAAGACCACGAGCCCGATGCGGTCCGCGGGTCGGCGCGCCACGAAATCCTTGAGCACCTTTTGAGCGATCTGGAAGCGGGGCACCCGTTCATCGGCCGATCCCATGTCGAGGGCCATCATCGACCACGAAAGATCAAGCACGAGCAGGATATCCACACCGCTGGCCTGCGTCTCCGTCTGATCATTAACCCGGCGCGGCCCGGCGAGTGCCGCGATGGCCAGCGCGACGGTGAGCAACCGAAGGAAGACAAGCAATCGTCCAGCGCTCGTGCGCACACGGTCGCCGAGGGCGCGCACGAGTTCCGCGGAGGAAAAAGCCAGCGACGATGCCGGCCCGATGCGCCCGCACAGGAACATATACAGCGGAAGCAGCGCGAGCAGCGCGAGGAGCCATGGGTATTGGAACTCGAAACCGGAATTCATGGGTAGGTCCGGGGCCTGGATCCGGAAGAATGGGTTTTCTTCATCATCGGGACCCGGACATTGCGGCTTGGAGCACGGGCAGGGGCGGTGGCAGTTTTTGCTCGACGGAATCGATCAATTCCAACGCATTCTCGATAACGGCCTCCGCGGCGGGCGCAGGCACCGCGGGCGCAAAATTCGCAACGTCGCATTGGTGCAGGAAGAGGTGGATTTCCCCGGCGAGGACTTCGTCCATTGGAAGGTGCGCCGCGATCTCGTCGGCCGTGAGGCCCGGGCCGGCGAGGCCAAATTTAGCGACGAGAAATCCGCGCAGCACCCGGCCGGCGCCCGTGTTGACCACCGCCGCATCCCCGCGTCCACGCAAACCTTCCAGTTCGCGGCGCGCAAGGTCGGCTGAGGTTGGAATGATCACTGGCGCGGGCCGACTCAGGCGCTGAATGATCGAGATCAACAACACGAGGGCGATTGCCCCGAGAAAACAAAGTGCCCAGCCATGCTGTTCCCACAACGTCGGCGCGATCGAGCCGCGTGGAGGCTTGAGATCCGGAATTTTTTCCGGCGCGATGGTAATGGCGGCAAGTCGCAGAAAGAGCGGATTCATCGGCGGCGGCGGCGCTCAAAAAAATGCTGGAGGCGCGGGCCGAAATCATCCCTGGCGTGAAGGCGCAATGTATCCACGCCGGATTCGCGGAGCGCCTGGTCGAGATGCCCGAGCCGACGTTCGCTGCCGGACGCGTACGCATGACGAACCGACGGGCTCGCCGTATCGACCTCGAAGGTATCCCCTGTCTCGATATCCTCGAGTGTGAGGAGACCCGCCGCCGGCAAAAACGATTCGCGCGGATCGTGCAGGTGCAGGCAAACGAGATCGTGCCGCACATTGGTCTGGCCGATCTCCTGGAACAAATCGCGCCCCCGCCGCGTGGCAGCGTCGCCGAAACTGTGCAGAAAATCCGAGAGCATGAAAACAATGGCGCGCCGGTGATGCAGGTGATTGAAAAACGCGAGCGCCCGCTGGATATCCGTGGCGCGGGACTTCGGCTCGAACGCCAGCAACTCGCGAATGATCCGCAGCAAATGCCGGCGCCCCTTTTTCGCCGGCACATACAGCTCGACCTCGTCGCTGAAGAGCAACAGCCCGACCTTGTCGCCATTGCGCAGGGCGGACGTGGCGAGGGTCGCACCGACTTCCGCGGCAAACTCGCGCTTCGTTTGACCCACCGACCCGAACTCTCCCGACGCCGAGACATCGACAATAAGATAGGTCGTCAACTCCCGCTCCTCGCGATAATTTTTCACAAAGGGCCGCCGCATCCGCGCCGTCACATTCCAGTCGATCGAGCGCACATCGTCACCGGGAATGTACTCCCGCAGTTCCTCGAAATCCATGCCGCGCCCCTTAAACTGCGAATGATACGCACCGACCATCATATCATTGACGAGCCGCCGCGTCTTGATTTCGACACGCCGTACTTTGGCGAGGAGGTCGGTAGGTGCGGGCACAGTGGAAAGGTTAAGTACTGATGTTCTACGGAGCGGATGGATGTGGAATCGCCACGGCCATTCCCCATTCACCGATTACGATTCACAATCTCTACGGCACAGGAACATTGTCGAAAACGGTCTTCACGATCGCATCGGTCGTCTTTCCCTCAGCCTCCGCTTCGTAGCTGAGGATGATGCGATGGCGAAGGACGTCGTGGCCAATCGCCTTCACATCGCCAGGGGTGACGTAGCTGCGGCCCTGCAGGAGGGCCCAGGCCTTGGCGGCGAGCGTGAGATTGATCGTCGCGCGTGGGCTGGCGCCAAACTGGATGAGCTTGGCGAGATCGAGACCGTATTTGCCCGGGTCGCGCGTCGCGAAGACGATGTGCACAATGTAGTCGCGCACTTTCTCATCGACGTGGATGGAATCAACGACACCCCGCGCGTGCAGGATTTCGTCCAATTGAATGACCGGATCGACCTCGGTTTTGGGTCGCGTGAAAGCCATGGTATCGAGGATGCGGCGCTCCTCCTCGAAGGTCGGATAACCGATGATGACCTTGAGCATGAAGCGATCGACCTGCGCTTCGGGCAGCGGATAGGTGCCTTCCTGGTCGATCGGGTTTTCCGTGGCGAGCACAAGGAAGGGAGAAGGCAGGGGATTCGGCTCGCCACCGAGCGTCACCTGCCGCTCCTGCATCGCCTCGAGCAGGGCGCTCTGCACCTTCGCAGGGGCCCGGTTGATTTCATCGGCGAGGACGATATTGGCGAAAATCGGGCCCTTGGTCGCGTGATACTGGCCATCGCTGGGATTGTAAATCAGTGTACCGGTGATATCTGCCGGGAGCAGATCGGGCGTGAACTGAATGCGGTGAAAGGTTGCGTGGATGGCCGCGGCGAGCGTGCGCACTGAAAGGGTCTTCGCGAGACCCGGCACACCCTCGAGCAGCACATGCCCATTGGCGAGCAGGCCCACGAGCAGCCGGTCAATGAGCGCATTCTGCCCAACCACCACCTGACCGACGACTTCACGCAGTTTCGTGACCCATTGGGCGGCCTGGCGGACGCGTTCGTTCAATTCTTCGAGGGAGGCTTGCATATAAATAGGTGACGCTGCGCACGGCGAAGCGAACGCCGGTAGGACAGCGCAATACGGCGTGGGTGCAAGAAGTTTAGATTCAATGATTCCTTTACTCCGGCCGGACTGGCCCCCCATTCCCAGACCGCAATTTCTCCAGGGCCGCCGTCGCCGCCTGCACTTGCGACTTCGAGCCGATCCCGAGCGCAAGCATGCGCTGCTGGCGGTCGAGATTGGCCTGGGCGATTTCGAGCTGGCGCCGGTTGAAAAACGCCTCCGCCTCATTGGCCAGACGCTCGGCATTGCGCAGCGACGTTTCCGCAGTTTCGAGCAAATCGCGCGACGTTCCGTTTTTCGCGACGCGCGCCCGCAATTGCTCCACCTCGGTCTTCCAATGGGCAACGCGGGCCTGCTGCAGCTTCAAGGCGGCCTCGGCTGCCTGCCGGTTGGCGCGTTCGAGTTCCACCTGCGAAAGGATGCCCGCCTGCCGAAGTTTTTGCCAGCGCTCCTCCTTGCGCTTCGCGCGATCATAGTTTGTTTGCGCGCGGGTCACATCCAAAGGCGATATTTCACCGGGGGCAACGGGGACGTCGAGGAGCTTCAGCTCCGACTCGAAATCCGGCGGGTCGCGTGGGTCGCGCTGCGGCAGTCCCTCCTCGGCTCGAAGCAAGGCCGCGGCAGCCGCGGTGCAGATCAGGATGCGAGCCAGCGTTGCCATTCTTCGGGAAGCGGGGCGCGCTCGACGCTGTCGGCAATGCGGCCCTCGAACGCGGGATCAAACTTTGTCGACGTGCCGTAGACCATGATCGCGTCGCTGGCGCCTTCGACACGCAACGCATGAGCCACTCCTGCCGGGATGACGACCCCGGCATTGCTCGCGCCGCGCCGATCGTCGCCCTCGATGATAAACCGCATGATCCGCCGGGGCATCCCGACGCGCTCATCGATGAGCAGCATCTCGACATTGCCCATCACGAAAAACATCGCATCCCACTGTTCCCGGTCGTACGGGCGCAGCGCGTAATTCGCAGGCTCATCGATGAACAACCGCCGGAACCAAGCCCCGGCTTCCATTCCTTCCGGGATATGCGGTGGGTGAATGTGAAATCCCTTGGCTGTGCCGGCAAACATCCGCGCGGTAGCCCATTGCCTGGGCCACAGGCCAATCGCGGCGAGCGCGCCTTCGTCCTGGCGTGCAAACTCACCAAAAAAGCCGCGATGCCGTTGCGGAAAGATTTTTCGCCCGAAAATCTCCACACCCGGGATCCACGCCCCGGCCAATTCATCCTTCCTGCCGATCAACTCGCCGGCCTCCACGCCGCTCGTGGCGAGCCGCGCGTCGAGCGTGGTCGCGGAGTAGTCGCGTTGGGTGAGGGCGCGTTGCGCGCCAGGATTCAGGCCCTGCCAGCGGTTGGTCATGCTTCGCTTGTAAGCGGGGATGGCGCGCGGGGCAAATGTTCGCTCGCGACGGGGTGTTTTCGGTCAGTCGAAAACAAACGGATACCGAGTGGCTGAACCGTCCCAGCGCCGCCTACCAGCGCTCGACGATGTGATGAAGTTCCTCGAGAAGGTTCTCGATTTTCTTGAAGTCCCGGCGGCGCCCCTTGGCGGGCTTTACGTCGAGTCCACGCAGGAGCACGAGCAGATCGCGCACGTCCTTCACCCGCTCCGCATTCTGCGCATCGTCCTCAGCGGAAACCAGATTGACGATACGGGCGATCTCGCCCTCGATCTCAGCACAGTAATGGGAGGCGATCTCCCGGAAAGTCGTGCGCAGGAACCTCAATTCCTCGAGCACCGATTTTGTCGGCAGCGTCGTTTTCTTGGAGCGCGCTTTGGCTTTCACAGTCGCCCGAGCCTCAAAATGCGCGGCGCAGTGTCAACGCCGGGAATGTGACGTTCTCGCTACAGCCGACGACGGCGTGCCGCGAGGCCCAGCGCAGCCACGGCGACGAAAGCGGCGCCCGCCGGCTCGGGGACGAGGGCAACGGCGATGTCGTTACCGCCGGTGAAGGAATTCGAGTCGAAGTCCGCCTCGTAGCTGATCATAAGTGTCTGTCCTCCAAAGACTACGGACGCGCCTTGGGCAAACGTCCCGGAGACCGGATCGGACCCGTCGTTATTCACGATGAAAAAGACCTGATTCGCACTGACCGTAAAACCACCCAAGCTAGCCAGTTGCAAACCCGCACCGTTCAGAATCACGCGACCGTTAATATTGAGCAGATCATAGCCTGTCGTGCCGTCGCCGCCGGGGGTAAGCCCGCCGATTTCGATGGCGAGCTTCGCACCGGGGCCGACGAAGGTGAGGTCACCGGGGAAATTATTCTGGGGATCCCCGGCACTCAGGATACTTGTGTGACCCAGCGCATCGCCGGGGGCCAGAGTTCCGCCATTTTCGACCCGGATCGGGCCGGTTGTGCCATTGCCAATCAGTTGAGCGGAAAACTGCACATCGGTGAGAAAACTGCGCACCGTGGTTCCATTGACCGCCAGGATGCCCTCGTGGATGAGCGTGGCACCAGCGTAGGTATTGATACCCGTCAGTTCGAGCAGGCCGTCGCCCGTCTTGAGCAGGTCGTTTTGCAGACTCCCGGACAGTGCACCCGTGATCCGCGCGCGGTCCGAGGACGAACCTGGATTGTCAATGACCCGGATCTCGCGGGCATTGTAATTGGGTGCAGGCGGGTTCGAGGCGGGTGGCGTTTGAGTCAGGTTAATGTTATCGGCGAAAGTGATCCGGGCATTGGCGGTGCGAGAGCCCAAGATCAGTGCATAGCCGCTGTCGACAAAACCAAGTCCCTCCCAAGTGAGATCGCTCGCGCCCACACCGTTGAGATCCACAGTGGCATCGGCCCCGAAGGCGGCAAATCCTCCACTGCCACGCTCCTCATTAATCCGCGTACCGGCTGCACTGATCCCAGACCAAGTGAGATTGCCAGGACCAAGGCCAAGACTGCGCATCAGGGTCCCTCCTCCAGTGATTTCCAAAACACCCCCCCGCAGCCTCAGTTCACCGAAAGGCAGGCTCGAACCCGGCTGTGCCCGCACCACGCCGGCGTTAATGACAAACGGCTGAGTCACACCGAGATTGGTCGGATTGGTCAGGACCAACGTCCCCGCTCCAGCCTTCACCACGGGCGTATTCGAGGCACCGAGACTGGCGTCGAGGGTCAACACTGCCTGCTGAACCTGAAAGTAGCGTGGTCCCGCATTGGAAATACCGCCCCCACCGGTGCCGGTGATGGCGAAATCCGTATTGCCCGCGAGCAGGATGGCGCCCGTATTCAGGTTGCCGGTCGTGGCCAGATTCAGGGACTGGCCGGCGCCGGAGGGTGCAAGTTTGATCGAATTTGCGGAGTAGCCGCCGAGATTGCCGAGGGTCGCACTCCCGTTGAAGAGCATATTGGCGGTGGCATCGCCGGTGGTGGTGCCGGGGAGCGCGGCTGTCGTGCCCACAGCAATAATGCCCGTCGCGCCATAGGAGGCGAAGTCCGAGCCGTTCACCGTGGCCCAGCCGAGGGTCGTCGCATCGTTGCTGCCGGTGTTGCCGAGGAGACCATTAAACAGCGGCACAATAAAATTCGAGCCGAGGGTGGTGCTAAAGAAGATTTGCGGATTATTGCCCGCCACCCCCAGGGGAAGCACATTCCCGTTGGTGTCGGTCGCGGAGAAATTAACGGTGTCCAAGGGCACCGGCGTCTGGTCCCGGGAGTAAGACTGGAAATTGAGCAGCGTCGGAGCGCTGGCGCTGGTGTTGTGCTTGACCTCGATGGTGAGTGCCCCGGAGCGCGGAGTCGATCCCGACCCGAGCTGGAGGCGCCCCACGGTTTCGGTGGTGCCCGACACGTTGCCGATGAAGGTGAAAGTGCCGCCGCCCAGCACGTCGATCCCCGTGCTGCCCGAGGCGCCGTCCCGCAGGCGGTTGGAGTTGTTGGTCGTGGTATTATCGAGCTTGAAGGTGCCTCCCTGCATCAACAGCGCGCCCGATGCCTGAGCCCCGGTCGAGGCGTTTCCCGTGTAAACGAGCGTCGCGCCGGTCCCGATGGCGACATCCTTTTCGATATCAAGAGAGCCGGTGAAAGTTTGTGTTCCCGTGCCGCGCACGGTGACCTCACCCGAACTATGACCGCTGCTCTCGGAGCCGACCTTCGTGTTACTAAAGATGCCGGCATACGTGCCGTCGGTGAATGCCCAGATCGTGATGTCCTCACTATCCTGACTGCCGGAATTCAACTGCCCGCGCGCCTGGACCAATCCATTGCCGTTCAAGGTGCCAAGCCGCAATGACGAAGCGGGGTCGCCCGCCTTTGGAGAAAAAAGCAGCGACGTACCCGCACTCATTGTCACGGGATTTGCGCGCAACGCCGTCGGACCGGCCTGAGCGTTGTTATTAAATCGCACGATGCCCCCGTTGATGGTCAGGCTACCAAACCAGGTATTCGGAGACGGCCCGGTCGCGGGAGACGTAAAGGGAGTGCCGAAGCGCAGCGTACCCGGGCCATTCTTCACAATATCGGCGGTGCCCGAAACCGCTGCGTTCAAGGTGACCGTGCCAGTACCCGTGCCACCCACGGTGATCGAGTTGCCGAGCTGGATCGGCAGATTGAACGTAAAGTTACCAACTCCGTTTTGCAGGATCCCCGCGCCCGCGCCGCTGAGCACGACACCATTGGAGGCCAGGAAATGGTCGGCTCCCGAAGCCGTCGAATCGCTGGCCTGAAGGACAAATTGATTGAGCTGAAACGGAGTCAACGGGAACGCGATGTCGTTCAGCGCAGTGTAGGGCGCAGTGGCCACGTCGCCGCCAAAAACCAGCACATCGGCTGGGTTCGTCCCCGTCGGAGCGGCGCCTCCCCACCGCGCAGCGTCGCTCCAAACCCCAGACGTGTTATCCCAGACGAAAGTGGCCGCATGCACCGGAATCGGTGGCAGCACGAGGAGCGCAGCGGCGGAGGCGAGCAGCGGCCGGATGAAGCGAAAGGCGGGCTGGGGCATGGGTGTGATGGGCACGGTGGTTTTAAGCGGTGCCGCGCGATCTGTCTAGATCGCACCGCCCCGCCCAGCCGCCGCAGAGCAGCATCCGCGATGTGATGCCGCTTCGCCAATGCCAATTGTTACGGGCAGGTAAAATTGTCGCTGCGAGCGCGCAGAAGCTTTGACTTCAATCACCGCCCGGTGAATCACACGCACCGATGAATCGCTACCGCACCGGCTGGATTTCAGACGTGCACTTGGGTACACGCGGAAGCCAGGCGGAGATGCTCCTGCATTTCCTTCGCACCCACGAGTGCGAGACACTCTACGTCGTCGGCGACCTGATCGACGTGTGGGCGCTGCGGCGCGGCATTTACTGGCCGCAGGCGCACAACGACGTCATCCAGAAACTCCTGCGCGCCGGGCGAAAAGGGACGCGCGTGATCTACATCCCGGGGAACCACGATGAATTCGTCTCGGGCTTTCATGGCCATTACGGAGCCGTCGAAGTGATGCCGCGAGCCCTGCACACGACGGCGGAAGGGCGGCGCCTCCTGGTCGTGCACGGGCACGAACTCGACACCGTCGTGCAGAACATTCGCTGGCTCGCCTTCATCGGCGACCTCGGCTACACACTCCTGCTCAAGCTCAACACGCCGGTGAATTTTCTGCGCCGCATCTTCGGCCTCGGGTACTGGTCACTCAGCGCAGCGGTCAAGCGGAGCGTCAAGGAAGCCGTGAATTTCATTGGCGCATTCGAGAAAGGGATCGTGCAAATGGCGCGCGAAGCGCAGGCTGACGGGGTGGTCTGTGGCCACATCCACTCGCCGGTCATCCGCGACTTCGACGGCATTGCCTATTTGAATTGCGGCGACTGGGTCGAAAGCCGTTCCGCGCTGGTCGAGCACGCGGACGGGAGAATCGAATTGATCCGTGATTTCGCAGCCGGGGAGCACGTCGCGCCGCCCGAGATCGCCGAGGAGGAACCGCTCCCAGCCATCGCCGGAGTCGGTTGAATTTTCGTTCGCCTCGATCGGAAATCATGAGAGTCAGGAGACTCCATGAGTCGCTTCGAACCGGCTACTTGAGCGTCATGAGGTACGCGAACAGATCGCTCACCTGCCCGGGCGTCATCGTGTCCAGCAGACCCTCGGGCATCAACGAGCGGCGCAGGAATTTCGACTCGCGCACATCCGCCTTCGCGATGCGGCGGTCAGGCGCACCCGGGGCGCGAAGGATGATCGCATCCTTGTCTTCGCTCACGAAAAAGCCCTCGGCGAGATCGCCCGACTTCAACTCGACGCGGAAAAGACGGTAGCCGTTTTCCATGGCGGCGTTCGGCGTGATGATATTGCGCAGCAAGCCCTCGATGCCCATCGCACCGGCCCCGGAGAGGTTCGGCGCGAGATTGGCGCCTTCACCCTGGATCAAATGGCAGGCCCGGCAAACGAGCGTGACTTCCTTCCCGCGCGCGGCATCGCCATGCTCTCCGGCGAGCGCGCGATATTTCGTAAACTTGGCCTCGAGGGCCTTCGATTCCCCGGCGTTGAGGATTGGCGGATAATCGCTCGTCTTGCCGATCTTCGCCCCAGGCTGCAGTTTGCCCCATGGGCCGCCGCCCGGCGCATAGAAGACCAGGTTCGCGGGCTTGGGCTGGCCCTCATAGCTGCGGTCGAAATCGTGCGAGATCTCCTGTGCCGTCCGCACCCCATGCCAAATGCGAAACTCGCTCATCGCGCCCGCCGTACCTTTCGCCGTGCCCGCCCAGCCGATCCGCACGTTCTCGAATTTTTGCGGCGCCGGCTTGCCCTGGTCCTGGTCGAGCGCCCCGTCCTGGTAGATTTTGAACGCGCCCTTGTCGTCGCGCGTGACGGCGATGTGCGTCCAGATGTTTGGGACGATCGGCTTCTTCGCGACGATGGCGTCGTGGATGGCGCCGCCGACCCACACGCGGAAGACCGAGCCGAAGAAATTCATGTCGAGCTGTCCCGGCGAACCGAGGATGCCATCGTCGTTGCTGATGGCGCGGGCGTGCGGGCTGAGCATCACCCACGTCTCGACGGTAAAAGGTCCGTCGAGCGTGATCCCCGTCTCGCTGAACGCGTCCTCGTTGCCGTTGAGCATGAGCACGGGGCGGAAGAGCGCGGCGAGTTCGTTCATGAGCGCGGCGAGATCGGCGTCGTTTCCGAGCACCGCCTGCAGCTTGTCGATGGTCGGGCCGTCGAGATCGGTCTTCGCGATGGCCCCACTCTTCACCGCAGCGACAACCGTTTGCGCGCCGGGTTTTGTCGTGGTGAGACGGTCGAGCGCGCTACGCCGCTGCGCCTCCGAAAATTCGCCCCACATCCCGAGCAAAAGCTTGCCGGCTTGTTCGCTTTTCGAGGATGCGAGCGCAGCGAGCGCCTCGTTGACCATCGCGGAGTCCTTCGCTTCCTTCGCAATCTTCGCAAACAACGCGGCTTGCGTGCTACCCATTTCGCGCAACGCCCGCAACGCCCCGAGCCTCGCTTCCCTGGGCGCGGTGCTTGTGAGCATGGCGACCAAATCGGGCTCAAGCGCCCCGAGTTGAAAGCTGGATGCGAGCTGCAGGGCCAGCGCGCGCGCCGCATCATCGCCGGCGAGGAGCGCCTTCGCAGAATCCGTGAGCAACGGTGTCAGCTTTGTCGCGTCGAGCCGCGTGCGCGTGGCGAGCAGCGCTTCCAGAGCAGCGTTGCGCGTGGCGGGATTGGCGAGCGTCGCCTTGAGCGCATCGCCGACACCGGGCTCGTCGAGAAATTGCGCGAGGCGCAGGACTTCCTCCTGTCCCGGCGGGCGCGTCAGCTTCGGCAAGAGTTGCGCGACGCGCGCGGCGCTCGCCTTTGGCTCCAGCGCGAGCGAACCGAGCAGCCGCGATTCGACAGGCAGAGATTTGGCAGCTTCGGAATCGAGGAACGCAGCAACGGCTTGCGGCTGTTGCTCAAGGAACAGCCTCACCAGATAGCGTAAGAATTCGCGCTCGTAGGCCTGGCGGACTTTGATCGGCTTGCCATTGCGCGTCGCAGGAGCGATCGGCTCCGCCAGCGGATCGCAAGCCACTTTCATCATTAGCGCAATCGCATTGGCATCAGGCGTGGCCACCCTGGCCGCAGCCGATCCCCATGGGCGCGATATCAACCACCCTGCTGTCCGAATGACCTGCGCGCCGACCTCTGGATCGGAGTCGCCGGCCAGCGGTGCAATGGCCGTGAGCAGGTCGCCGAGCCGCGCCTCGCCATACGCACGCACGGCTTCGCGGCGCACATTGCGATTCGGATCCGCCAGCATCGGCTTGAGCAGGGCGGCATCGACCCTGCCATAACCTTCCAATGTCCACAGTGCAGCAATGCGTGCGGACGCCGGCTGCGCAGGATCGGCCGTAATAGCGCGCAGTTTCGGCACGAGGCTCTCATCCTTTCGGTCGATCAGCGCCTGCCAGGCCAGATGATTCTGCACGAGCGACCGACCACCGAGTTTCGCGATCAATTCATCCCCGCCCGCCTTTGTGAAATCCGTCATCACAAACGGCTTCTGCTCCGTGTGCTTTACGCGCCAGATGCGGCCACGGGTCTTGTCGCGGTCGGGATGATTCCGTGGGACCTCGTTGTGGGAGATGATCTTGTTATACCAATCGACAATGTAGAGGCAGCCGTCGGGGCCGAAGTGGATCGAGACGGGGCGGAACCATTCGTCGCTGGAATTTACGAAATCGCCGAGCAGCCGATACGCGAAGCGCGGTCCGTCGGGCGTGATCTTGATCGCCTGGATTTTCCGAGTGATCGGATTGGCGATCAACATCACGTCCGCGTAGGCCTCAGGAAAAGCGCCGGTCTTGTCCGAGAGCGCCAGACCGCTGAGGCCGGTGCCGCCCATTTGAAAAGTCGGCGCGGTACCGGGGAACTCGGGGGCGTAGGTTTTCCACTGCGAATCGGAGCAGCCGGGGTAGTTCGCGTATTCGTGGAAGGGCATGACGGGGTAACCGAAGTCGTTCGCCTCTTGAATCCACCCCTGGCCCTCGCCATCGAGCACGAGGCCCCAGATGTTGCACGGCCCCTGCGAGGTGATGTCGAAGTCCGAGCCATCGTAGCGAAACTTCGCCATGCGGGTCTGGTCGAATTTCGTTTCCTTGCCCTGTGTCGTCCTGACCGTGCCGTAGTTGAACGCTCCCTGCGCCATCCAAATCCATCCGCCCGGCGCGCGGGTGAATTGATGCGGGAACAGATGCGAATCCTGCACGCCGAAGCCGGTGAGGATGATGTCTTTTTTGTCGGCCTTGCCGTCGCCGTCGGTGTCGTGATGCAGCTCGATATTCGGACCGTGCTCTTTCCAGCACATTGGGATCCTAAGCTTAGAATTCCACGTGGACAAGTTGTCGC
>JADMIO011260349.1_pt1 | contig 37550 bp, 36 predicted proteins | sample 8958161 | NCBI WGS metagenome assembly JADMIO01 (sample SAMN16585339, study PRJNA669376) | soil metagenome | isolation source: Crop rotation soil | place: USA: Cullars Rotation, Alabama | collected 2011 | reverse complement strand
CGACAACTTGTCCACGTGGAATTCTAAGCTTAGGATCCCAATGTGCTGGAAAGGACGCTCTCCGCACGCAGCCGCTCGAACTCTTCTTTCGCCGATCGCAGCGTCGAGAGATCGTCGCTGTGCACGACGAGCACGAACTTCCCGTCGCGGAGCGCGCGCTGATATTCCTTCGCGTGACGCTCGTGAACGACGGCGCTCACGATGCCCGCGCCGAGCGCGCCCGCGGTGGCGGTGGCCACGACCGTCCCGAGCCCCATCACGACGACGGGCACCATGTTCTCGACGCCGACCGTCGCGGCGGCCAACGCGATCGACACGGGCCCGGCGCCCGCGAGCGCTCCGAGCGACGCGCCCCACTTCGCCCAGTACGACCCGATCTCTCCGCTGTGTCGCGGCGATCCATCGAGCTCCGGTGGCATCTCGGCGATCGTGTTCGGTCCGAGGATCGAGATGCTGCGAGGATCGACCTCGTCCATGGCCAGCCACTGCAGCGCCTGGTCGACCGCTTCGCGGTTGGAGAACACGGCGACGACGCCGTTCGGTTCGGGTCCTTGCATGGCGGGACGCTCCTTCTCTCGCGGCGTCGTTGCATGCGCCGGGCCCACGAAAACCGTGGAAACACGCCGCGCGATCGATGCGCGCGCGTCACGTGCGCGGCGCATCGTCTCACCCGCGAGTCGGCAGCGACGGGGCCGACGTCAGCGTGACGCGACGAGCAGCACGGCGATCCCGAGCCCGACCGCGCCGATCAGCGCGCCGATCGCGTAGATCCACGCGTCGCCGCCCGGTCGGCCCACGTCGTGACGTTCGATCGCCTGCGTGACGCGTCGATAGCGCACGAGCGATCCGATCGCGGTGAGCCCGCCGAGCGCGGCGAGGAGCACACCCGTCCACAGCGACCAAGGCACGGTGGCAGGAACGACGACGGTGCCGTGGGTGCCGGCCAGCTCACGCAAGAAGAGCCCGAAGCGCGCGACGACGAAGCCGAACCCCATCATCGCCAGCGACGTACGGATCCACGCGAGGTGCGTGCGCTCGTTCGCCTGGTGCAGCCGTAGCGTCTCGCGCTCGGGGAGCGGCGGAAGACCGGTCATCCAGTCCCGTGCATGGTGGCGCAGCGTACCGCGTCGCGCCCGCCGATTTCTGCGCACGCGGACCGGAAATGTCTCACGCGTGTCGAGCCGGCGATGTCTCACGGCGTGTCTCTCGTTGGGATCCTTCGTGATTGCGCGGCCACGCGTGCGGCCCCGAACTTGCGGTACCGCCCACGATGGACCGCGGCGCATCCACCGACCCGACCGCTCGGAAGCTCGACGTCGCCACCGCGAACGCACCGGCCGATGGGCGTGCGCAGACCGACGAGAGCTTGCGCACCGAGCGCGCGAAGACCGACGAGAGATTCGACGAGGAGGGCGGTGAGGCCGATGCCTCGATCGACGAGACGGCCGATGCCGTCGTCGCCAAGGCGAGGGTACGCGCCGATGCCGTGCTCGCGAGCGCCCGCGCCGAGATCGACCGGCGACGTGCGGCGCCTCGCCCCGCGGGCATTGCCGCTCAGCGCGAGATCGAGGACGCCGTGCTCGAGCGAGAGCGTGCGAGTGCCGACGAGGCTGTGCTCGGCGAGCGGGCGGCGTTGGCCGATTCGCTCGCGGCCGAGCGCGAGCTCACGGACCGCGACCTCGAGACGGAGCGCTCGCGCTCCGACCACGAGCACGCGACGCGCGAGGCCTACGTGGCCATCATCGGTCACGATCTACGCAATCTGCTGCATTCGATGAACGGATTCGCCGCCCTCATCGCCACCCGAGCCCCGGAGCTCGGAGACCCGGCGGAGGTGGTCGCGTTCGCGCAACGCATCCGCCGCGCAGGCGGACGGATGAACCGGTTGATCGGCGATCTCGTCGACGTCGCCACGTCGCAGAAAGGGATACTGCAGGTGACGCGCGAGCTGGCCGACCCTTCGGAGATCGTGACCGAGGTCGTCGAGGCGATGCAGCCGCAGGCCTCGGCGCGGCGCCTCTCGCTGACGGCGGAGATCGCGGGATCGACGTCCCCCGCGTCCTTCGATCCGCCGCGGATGCTCCAGCTGCTCACCAACCTCGTGAGCAACGCGATCAAGTTCACGCCTCCCGAGGGAAAGGTGATCGTCCGGTTGGAGCGCGACACCGAGGAGCTCCGGTTCATCGTGCGCGACACGGGCTCGGGGATTCCGGCGGACAAGCTCGACGTCATCTTCGAGCGCTTCATCCAGGTCCAGCAGGGAGACCGACGCGGATACGGCCTCGGTCTCTACATCGCGCAGTGCATCGTGCGTGGGCACGGAGGGCGCATCTGGGCCGAGAGTGTGATCGGCGAGGGCAGCACCATCACCGCTGCGCTGCCGCTCGACGCCACGATGACGTGATCGTCGTGCGAGCCTATGGGGCTCCTGCCGCACGCCGAACGTGCCGGCGGTGCCGCGGATGCGACTGGCCGCTCTTCTCGGCATGCCGCGCCTCCGCCTCGTCGATCGAGTGCGACTCGAGCAGCGTCGCGTCGTGCTCGGCGAGCTCTGCGAGGCGCACGTAGTGCGCGTGGAGCGCGCGGAGCTCGGCCTCGGTGAGATCCTCGACGTTCACGATCCGGTTGCTCGCGCCGCGCATGCCCGCGACGAGCTCGTTGAGCTTGAGGTGCATCGCGAGCGCGTCCTTGTTCTGCGAGCGCTGGATCAAGAAGACCATCAGGAACGTGACGATCGTCGTGCCCGTGTTGATGACGAGCTGCCACGTGTCGGAGTAGTCGAAGATCCACCCGCTCGCGCCCCAGACGACGATCACGCTCAGCGCTCCGATGAACGCGCCGGTGCTGCCGGTCCAAGACGTGAGCCCGCGCGCGAATCGCTCGAGCGGGGATGCCGACACATGGGGAGGAGGGGGCTGGCTCACCACCGGCTACGTAGGCACGGCTCGAGCGCGCGCCAGGGGTCACGCCGAACGGATCGGCGAGCGCATCCGCTCGATTCCCGCGGGCAACGACCAACCGTACGAGACCTCGACGATCGGCTTCGTGCCCCAGAACGTCCACGTTCTCGCGAGCTCGATCGCGCCGAGCGCCCGGTAGAAGCGGCGGCCGGCCGTGTTCTTCGCGAGCACGTCGAGCCACATGGAGGCGGCGCCCGCGGTCGTCGCGCGCGTCGCGAAGCCGACGAGCAACGCGCGTCCCGCGCCGAGGCGCTGGGCCTCGGGCGTGACGTACAGCATGTCGAGTCGGGCCATCGGCGGCGTCGGGCCGGTGCGCACGCTGCCACTCGCGAAGCCGATCACCACCCCGTCGCGCTCGACGACGAGTGTGATGCCGACCGCTCCCCGACGCGGAAGGCCGATCACGCGCAGCCACCGGCCCTGCGCGCTCGTCACCGACATCGCGGCGAGCACGCGCGCGGGCAAGATGCCCTCGTAGCTGGCGCGCCACGTCTCCACCTCGACGCGCGCGATCGCTTCGGCGTCGAGCGCCGTCGCATCCCTCACGTGGTCCGTGTCGCGCGCGATCACACGTCGATCGTACCCGACGTCGTCGCCCGACCTGTCTTGACAATGCATTAGCAATCGCTAATACATAATCCCGTGCACCGGAAGGCCGCTCACCGCGACGTGTTCCTCGCCATCGCCGATCCGACGCGGCGCGCGATCCTGCACCGGCTGGCTGACGGCGAGCGCACCGCGGGCGAGCTGGCGACGCCGTTCGATGCCTCGCAGTCCGCGATCTCGCAGCACCTCGGGATCTTGCGCGACGCCGGGCTCGTCCGCGTACGCAGCGAAGGTCGCCAGCGCGTGTACGCGCTCCGGCCGGCGCCGCTCGCGCGCGTGCAGCGCTGGATCTCCCACTACGAGCGCTTCTGGAACCAGAAGCTCGATGCGCTCGGCGAGTACCTGAACGAGGAAGAGAGAGAGCCATGACCGTCATCAAGATCGAGCGTCGTTATCCGCATCCCCGAGAGCGCGTCTGGCGCGCGCTCACCGATCGCGCCGCCGTGAGCGAGTGGCTGATGAAGACGGAGGACTTCGACGCCAAGGTCGGCGCGCGGTTCGTGCTGCGCGCCAAGCCGCAGCCGGGCTGGCGCGGCTTCGTGGAGTGCGAGGTCACCGAGTGTGTCGAGGGTCGCGTGCTCGCGTACACGTGGCAGGGCGACGAGAAGGGCCCGCCCATGAAGGTGCGCTACGAGCTCGCCGCGGACGGCGACGGGACGAAGCTCTCGTTCGAGCACTCGGGCTTCCGCGGCATCGGGGGCTGGATGCTCGCGCGCCTCATGATGGGCCCGGGCTGGAAGAAGATGATGACCCAGCGCCTGCCGAAGGTGCTGGAGCGCTACGCGACGGGCGGCGACGTCGCGCCCGGCACCTCGCCGGGACGCGAGCGGGCGCCGAGCACCTGACGAACGACGAGCGGCGGGGTACCTTTCGGATCGTGCGTCTCGCTCCTCTCGTGCTGATCGCGTTCGCCGTCTCGGCCGCAGGATGCCCGCGCACGGATCCGCCGCCGGACCGCATGGGCGGCATGCCGTGCACGACGAACGCGGACTGCAACCCGGATCGCACGTGCGGCGAGCTGGCGCTCTGCGTGACCGGTCTCTGCGAGACCGGGCACACGTGGATCGTGGCGTGCCCCGGGATGGGCGAGCGGCCGTAGCCGACGCCTGCTCCGGTCCGCTCACTCCGTCGGAGCGGGCGCGGGCTCGGGCTCGGCCGGCATGACCTCGAGCGTGGGCTCCGTGGTCTCGTCGGGCTCGGGAACGGCGTCGACCTCGGCCTCGGTCGCGTCGACGCCGCCTTCGCCCGTCGCGGCGCGCTCCTCCGCCGTCGCATCGACCGGAGCCGAGTCACCCCGTCGCTGATACTGCGGCGCCTCGCCCGGGCGCGACCAGTCCACCCAGTAGGCGCTCCGCGTGCGCACGTCGAAGTGCACGAACGAGCTCCGCGGGTAGTAGCCCACGCCGACGCGATCGAACGTGCGCAGGTAGTCGCGCAGCTCGGTGTTGGGCACGCCGTCGATGTGGATGTCGATCGCGTGCCCGTGCGTGTGCTGGCTCGACTCGCGCGTGTAGCCGCCCGCGTGGCGGTAGCCGCTCACGATGTGGACGACGTGACCGCCGAAGTGATCGCTGACGCGCGCCAAGAGCTCGACGAGGCGGGCCGGCGGATTCGGGAACGTCTCGCGCGGCCGCGCGCCGCGTGGGCGCATCATCAGACCGAGGCGTCGCATCGCTGCCCGCGTCGCACGGCGCGTCACGTCGACGAGCCGGATCCGCTCTCGTGTGTGCGTCGCGATTCGATAGAACGTCGCAGTGCCCGGCGTGCGCGCGGTGCCCCAGCGCGAAGCCGTCGTGCGCCCGGTGCGCGTCGTCGTCGCTTCGAAGCCCGGGAGCACGAGCCGCTGGCCGACCTGCAGTGCCTGACCGTCGTGCAGATGATTGAGTCGGACCAGCTCCGCCACCGTGCAGTTGTGATCGTGGGCGATCTCGATCAGCGAGTCGCCGGCCGCCACGTAGACGCAACCGGCCTCGGGAATCCGCAGCTCCTGACCCGGCCGAACCGACGCCGTCGCCGACAGGCCGTTGGCCGCCGCCAGGTCCGCGACCGTGACGTGGTAACGCCGAGCGATGCGCGCCAGCGACTGCCCGGCGCGCACCGTGTGCATCGTCTGCGCGTGTGCCACGCCGGCGAGCAGCGCCCACCAGAGTAAGAGGTATGCGAGCGCGCGCCGCATGAGGCCGGTTGCCCTAGCCCGGCTGGGGCGTTCCGGCAAACCCGGTGGGGGCTGCCCGAACAGTGGAGGGACCGTTTCGGCGGCCGCTAGGCCGCGTCTGGAGACACAGGCCGCGCGGTAGCGCGGCGCGGATCGGGATCCGAGTGCGCGTCGCAACACGGCCTCCTCGGCGCGAGCTGCGCGGCGCGACGCCGCCTGTTTCCCAGTGTGCGGGCTAGCGCCCGCAATTTTGATCTCCCGGGGCGCGGGTGCGAGCATTCGGACTGGCCAGGAGTACCGCGCGATGTCGGAAGGAAAGAACCTGGTCGGGGTCGACATCGGGTCGAGCTCGATCAAGGTCTGCGAGCTGAAAGAGGCACGGGGGGGCAAGCGCACGCTCGTGCGCTTCGGCTATCACCCGCTTCCGGCACAGACCATCGTCGACGGCCACATCATCAACTCGGCCGCCGTCGTCGACGGGCTCGAAAAGCTCTTCTTCAAGCAGAAGGCGAAAGACGTCGCGCTCCGCGTGAGCGGCCACTCGGTCATCATCAAGAAGATCACGATGCCGCTGATGACGCCCGCCGAGCTTCGCGAGCAGATCCAGTGGGAGGCCGAGCAGCACATCCCGTTCGATCTCGCCGAGGTCGAGATGGACTGGCAGATCGTGGGAAAGCGCGAGGAGCAGCGTCAGATGGACGTGCTCCTGGTCGCGGCGAAGAAGGAAGAGGTCAACGAGCTCACCAACCTCGCCGTCGAGGCCAAGCTCAAGCCACGCGTCATCGATCTGGACGCCTTCACCGTGCAGAACGCGTTCGAGGCCGGATACGGGGCGATTCCGACGAATCAGACGCTCGCGCTCCTGCACGTGGGCGCCTCGCTCACGACGCTCAACATCCTGAGCGGCGGGACGACGAGCTTCACGCGCGACATCGCGAACGGCGGCAACAACATCACGGAGGAGATCCAGCGCGAGCTCGGCATCTCCGCCGAAGAGGCCGAGGCCTACAAGTGCGGCGGCGACGGGCGAGGCCTGGTGCCGCGCGAAGTGCCGGACATCGTCGGCCGCGTCGTCGAGCAGCTCGCGGGCGAGATCCAGCGCTCGCTCGACTTCTATCTCGCCACGAGCGGTGAGGGTGAGGTCCACAAGGTCTACGTCTCGGGCGGCACCGCGAACATCCGTGCGCTGCTCGACTCCATCGAGCGTCGCGCGCGCGTGCCGGTGGAGGTGATCGACCCGCAGCGCATCGCGTCGCTGGATCCGAAGACCGTCGATCAGGGCCTCTTGGCCCAGCGCTCGGCTCAGGCCGTCGTCGCCGCGGGTCTGGCGCTGCGCAAGGCCGGGGAGCGTGTCGAATGATGGTCAGGATCAACCTCCTCCCGAATGCGCGAAAGCAGGCCCGCTCGTCCAGCGGATCGGGCGACGGGAGTCCGACGCCGTGGGTGATCGCGTACCTCGCGACGGGGGCGGTGACGGTGCTGGTGTGCGCGCTGGTCTACTTCAACGGCACGAGCGCGCTCGAGGAGCAGCGCGCGCAGAACGCCGCCCTGCAGGCCGAGATCACCACGCTCGAAGCGCAGTCGGCCAACATCGACGCCGTCCGCGCCGATCTCGCGCACAGCCAGGAGCTCGAAGAGGTGGTCGGCGAGCTGCAGCGCGCGCGCTTCGGCCCGACGCGCGTGCTGATGGAGCTCTCGCGCATCTTGTCCGCGAGCGGCGGGCCGACCGTCGATCCCGAGCGGCTCGAGCGCATCCGACAGGACAATCCGCTCGCGGGCTTCAATCCCACGTGGGACACGCGCCGCCTCTGGCTCACGTCGTTCAACGAAGAAGAGCGCCACGTCGAGATCCACGGCCTCGGCAAGACCAACGAGGACGTGGGCGAGTTCCTGCGACGTCTCTCGCTGTCCGACTCGTTCAACGAGGTCAACCTCACCCGGACCGAGGCGATCAACGACCCCGAGTCGCACCTCGACCTCATCTCCTTCGAGCTGTCCTGCTCGGTGGTCTACTAGGGAGCACGCATGGCACCCCCCGCAGCCAGAGCCGCCAGCCCGCAGACCTTCGGTGGACTCCCCGTCGCCGCCAAGGTCGCGATCGCGGGCTTCCTCGTCGTGCTCTTCGGAGCCATCTACTACTTCGCGCTCCACGCGCCGCTCACCGAGGATCTCGAGGGCGCACGCGCGCAGCACGCGCAGCTCGAGCAGAGCATGGTCCAGGCACGTGCCCGCCAGCAGGAGTACATCGACCTCCGCGAGCAGCTCGCCGCGCGTGAAGGGCTCGATCGCGCCAACCTGCGCGTCCTGCCCGAGCAGGCCGAGATCGCGTCGTTCCTCCAGGATCTGAACCGCCTCGCCGAGACCAGCGGCCTCGCGATGCGGCTCGTCGAGCCGCGGCCCGAGGAGCCGGAAGCGCAGTACATCCGCGTGCCGGTGTCGCTCCACGTGTCCGGCCGCTATCACCAGCTCGCGCGCTTCGTGTACAGCGTGAGCCGGCTCGAGCGCGCGATCAGCCTCGAGGACATCGGTCTCGATCATCCGCACATCGAAGGCGAGGATGTGATGATCGACGTGCAGATGATGGCGAACACGTTCCGCCGTCCATCGGCGCCCGAGCCGGACGCTGCTACCGGCGCTCCGCCGCCTCCCGGAGGTCCGACGTGATCACCCACCCACGCCTCCTGCTGACGTTCGCATCGGTGCTGCTCGCCGTGGGCTGCGGCGGCGAGACGATCAACGTGGGCCCGCCGCCGACACCGCCGCCGCCGTCGAGCGTCGTCGCCGGTCCCGAGGCGCCGCCGAGTGCGGACGTCGCGGAGGCCCAGCCGACCGGTCCGGCCGCGATGACGTACGCCGATTCGGACTTCGTCGAGGCCGACACGAACCGAGATCCGTTCCGTGCGTACACGAGCCTGTTCCAGCCGCACACGACGGAGATCCGCGAGACGCAGCGCATCGTCGTCATGCGTGACGTGCCCGTCGACGAGATGCATCTGATCGCGATCGTCAGCGGCGTCGCGAACCCGAGCGCGATGCTCACGGGCACCGATGGCACCGGCTTCACGGTGCATCGCGGCGACTTCCTCGGCCGCGCCGAGATCGTGCAGACCGGCGGCGAGGACAGCGTCCCGGTCACGCTCAACTGGCGCATCGAGCGCATCCGCGACGACGCGGTCATCCTCTCGCGCGAGGATCCGACGGCCCCCAATCGGCCGCCGCTGACGCGTGAGATTCCGTTGCACGATCCATCCGAGGTCGCCGGAGGCTAGGCACGGGCTCGGGCCCGAAACGGGAGCGGCGAGAGGTTCTCCTCTCGCCGTTTTTTTTACGCCGCGGGCGCGCCGACCGACAATCGCGCGACGAGACGGCGTGTATGCCCATCTCGCTGGAGCTTTCATGCGACAAGCCATTCGCAAGCAGGCATTCGCCCTCGGGCTCGCGCTCGTGCTCGGCACGCCGACCTCGGCGTTCGCGCAGGATCACGACACGGAGGGGCGGGTCGAGTCGCTCGCCGTTCACGGCACCGCCTCGCGCGCGGACCTGACGATTCACGGGGACTTCGACGTCCCGACGTACGAGATCCGCAGCCGCAACGAAGGGCGCATCGTCGTCGTCGACGTGTCGAACGCCACGATGCCGGATGGCGGCCTGGATCTCGATGGTGACTCGAGCCTGATCGCGCGGAGCACGACCAGCCAGACCGCGATGGGCGTTCGCATCGAGCTCGAGCTCGACGCGCCCGTCGCCTACCGCGCCCGCGCCAGCGCCGGCCGCATCCAGCTGCGCCTCGAGCGCATCGACGACAGTTCGCTCGACGACGACGAGGTGCCGGTCGTCGGTGCCGCGCGTGACGTCGGTGGGGACGAGGACGAAGGCACGCCGACGATCCAGGGCGTCTCGCTCGAGCGCCGCGACGGTCGCGACCGCGTCGTGGTCTCCCTCGATCACGCCTCGCCGTTCAATCTGCTCCCCGGCAGCGTCGGCCCTGCGCGCCTCGAGATTCCTGCGGCCGCGATCGGCTCGAGCGTGGACCGCGACGTCGACGTCACGGGCAGCGGCCACGTCGTGCGCGGCATCCGCGTGCGCATGGCGGACGGCCGCGCGGTGGTCGAGGTCGATCGCCCGGACGGCGCGCCCGGTACCGCGATCCGCGAGGGCAATCGCATCGTCTGGCTGTTCGCCGCGCCGCCGGTCACCGAGGCCGAGGCCGACCGCCCGCACGTCCGGACGATCGCGCGCGAGGACGATCTGCGCGACGACGTGACGGAAGAGATGGGCGAGTACGAGCTCGACGGCTTCCAGATCGACTCCGACGAGGCGGCGGCGTTCCTCACCGACGTGCCGCTCCAGGTCGACGAGGCCCGTGGCTCGCGTCGTTATCGGGGTCGCCGCATCGACCTCGACTTCAACAACGCCGACATCCACAACATCCTTCGGCTGCTCGCCGAGGTCGGCGGCGTGAACATCGTCACCAGCGACGACGTCAGCGGCACCGTCACGATCCGCATGCGCAACGTGCCGTGGGATCAGGCGCTCGAGGTGATCCTGCAGGCCAAGGGCCTCGGCATGGTCCGGCGCGGCAATCTCATCCGCGTGGCCCCTCTCGAGACGCTCGAGAAGGAGCGCGAGCTCGCCATCGAGCGCCGCAAGCAGCTCGAGACGCTCGAGCCGCTCGAGACGCGCCTCGTGCCGGTCAGCTACGCCACGGCCGGCGAGCTCGAGCCGCGCGTCGAAGAGCTCCTCAGCGAGCGCGGCAGCGTCAGCGTCGACGAGCGCACCAACACGCTCATCGTGCGCGACATCGCGGACATCCTCGACGACGTCGAGGAGCTCATCCGCACGCTCGACACGCAGACGCCGCAGGTCCTCGTCGAGGCGCGCATCGTCGAAGCGACGAGCCAGTACGTGCGCGACGTCGGCATCCAGTGGGGTGGCGACGTGACGATGAGCACGGCCACCGGCAATCCGACCGGCCTCATCTTCCCGGCCAACCTCGGCGTGATCGGCGGCAACTACGACACGCAGACGCCCACCGGCGGTCTCTCGCCGTTCCAGCGCGCGATCTCGTCGCCGAACTTCGCGGTGAACCTGCCCGCCACCACGGGCACAGGCCAAGGCGGTGCGCTCGGCATCACGATGGGTGCGCTCGGCGGCGGCGTGAACCTGGCCGTGCGTCTCAGCGCGGCCGAGTCGACCGGCGTCGTCCGCATCATCTCGAGCCCGCGCATCCTGACGCTCGACAACCACGAGGCGCACATCGCGCAGGGCACGCTCATTCCCTACTCGCAGATCAGCGCGCAGGGCGTGCAGACGGCGTTCCAGGAAGCGAAGCTCGAGCTCCGCGTCCGGCCGCACGTGACGAGCGACGGAAGCGTGTCCATGCACGTGAAGGTCACGCGCGACGAGCCCGACTTCACACGGACGTCTCCACGCGGTGATCCGACCATCCTCAAGCGCGAGGCCGAGACCGACCTCTTGATCGAGGACGGCCACACGGCGGTCATCGGCGGCATCTACACGCGCAACACGGGCCGCACCGTCGACCAGATCCCGTTCTTCGGCGACATCCCGATCCTGGGCGTGCTGTTCCAGCGGCGCCGCGTGCGAGACGAGCGCGCCGAGCTGCTCATCTTCCTGACGCCGCGGATCGTGAACCGAGCCGAAGCGCTCTCGAGATAGAGCGCTCGCTCTCTCGCTCTCGCGCCCGAGGTAGGCCCATGTGCGCATTCCGCGCCGGGGTCTCTCGTGCCCGTTCGGAACCGCCCGGTCTCGCGCGCCGAGACTCCAGCCGGGTGCCGACCCAGGTCGGCAGTGCGATCTGGGCCGCTCGTGATCGCCGCCGTTTTCCGCTGTGCACGCTCCTTGCGATGCGTCGGCCCTCATGAAGTCGCGCCTCGCCCTGGTCCTCGCGCTCGCGTCCGTAGTCCCCGCCTGCGTCACCGAGCTGGGCACCCAGCGCGACGTGCACGGCGACGGGACCGATCCCGACGAGGTGACGACGGCGCTGTTCGAGACGACGTCCGCGACGACCACGCTGTCGGCGCTGCCCCGTGCCTGCTCGACGGCCGGCACGGAGGGCATCTCGGCGCAGCTTCTCGAGGAGATGGAGTGCCTCTCGGACGGCGCGCTCGTCCGCGTCTCGCACCCGAACATCGTGCTCACGTCGACCCGCGTGCACCCGTACCTGAGCCCCGAGGGTCGGGACGCGCTGCTCTCGGTGGCCGCGACGCGCCGGGTCGAGATCAACAGCGCGCTCCGCACGATCGCCGAGCAGTACGTGCTCGGGCGCGGCTGCTCGGTCGCGGCCGCGCCGGGGCGCAGCAACCACGAGACGGGCCGCGCGATCGACGTCCAGAACTACAGCTCGGTCGCGACGTACCTCATGCGGGCCGGGTTCGCGCGGCCGCTGCCGTCGAGCGACCCGGTGCACTTCGAGGCGCAGGGCGACGATCTGCGGACCACGTCGGTGCTGGCGTTCCAGACGCTGTGGAACGCGAACCACCCGGAGGATCGCATCGGCGAGGACGGCGACGCGGGCCCGCAGACGCTCGCGCGCCTCGCGCGAGCACCGGCCCGCGGGTTCGCGACGAGCGGCGTCTGCGCCTCGCGACACGCGCCCCCGCCGCCCCCGCCGCCCCCGCCCCCGCCGCCCCCGACGGGCCGGTCGTGCGCGCACAGCTACGGCGGCACGTACGGCCACATGGCCTGCTCGACGAGCTACCAGTGCTGCGATGGCACGTGGCGCACCCGCGCGAACGGCTGTGGCGTGTGCACGTGCATCGAGTCGACCGGCGAGACTGGGTGTCGCTGAGCGCCAGAGCGAGAGCGAGAGCGAGAGCGAGAGCGCGCTCTCAGGGCAGCACGACCCGCCCCGGCGGCAGCGTCCCCGTCGGCGCCTGCGTCGTGCCGCTCGTGCCGACGCCGACACCGACGCCGACCGCCGTTCCGACCACGACCGCGCCCACGATCGTCCAGAACCACCACTCCTCGAAGACCGAGCCTCCGCCGCCTCCGCCGCCGCTCGAGGTCTCTCCGCGCACCGGCAAGCGCAACGGCAACAGCGGGCTCCCGCGCCGCGTGACGAGGCGACCGCGCGCGTCGCGGCCCTCGACGTAGATCTCGAGCTCGGTCGCGTCGGCCACGGGATCGATCGACGCGACCACCGAGCCGCCGGCGACGGCGACGTCCTGGGCGCGGTACGCGACGTCGTGGTCGCCGCGGACCTCGATCACGAGCCGCACGATCGCGGGCGACGACACCGCGAGACGCACCTCGGTCGCCGCGCTCGCGCGCGCCGCCTGCGGAAGATCCACCCGGATCTCCGCATCGGGATCGATCGCGGCATCGGGCACGACGCGGCTCCGCACGGCCTCCACGATCTCCGTCACGCGCGGCGATCCGCTCGGCTCGCGCACCACGTAGTACGGGTCGATCGCGAACAAACGCTCGAAGCTGCTGCGCGCGGCCGGCTCTTGGTCCTCGACGACCTGCACGAAGCCGAGCGTCTCGAGCACCTGGACGCGGAACGCGTCCGGCAGACCCGGTGTCGCGAGCGCGCGCGTCAGCACGCTCTCCGCCTCCTGGTACTCGAGATCCGCGTAGAGCCGCCGCCCGCGCTCGAGCAGCGCTTGCGCGTCCTCGGTCTGAGCGAGAGCGGGCGCGGCGAAGAGCGCGATCCCGAGCAGCGCGAGCGCGAGCTGCTTCACGGCTGCCACAGCCTGACCTGCCCTCCGGTACCGAGGAGCGCGATCTCCTTCGCACCGTCGCCGTCGAAGTCGCCGACCGCGAAGTCGAGGAACGTGCTCATCGTGTCGATCGGCGTGAGGCCCCCGGTCGTGCGCACGCGGAAGACCGACACGGTTCCCGTGTCCGAGATCGCGATCACGTCGTCGCCGCAGTCTCCGTCCACGTCCGCGACGACGACGCGCGCGACGTCGGCGTCGAGCGTCGTCACCGTCGTTCCCGACGCGTCGGCCCACGCGGTCCCGCTTCGCAGCGCGAGGTGGATCGCGTCCGCCTCGGTCGCGACGAGATCGACGTCACCGTCGTCGTCGACGTCGCCGACGGCGACCGGTCCGTGCATCGCGGCGTATCCCGTGGGCAAGAAGACTTCCCGCTCGACACCGGCCATCGTCTCGAACGCGACGAGGCCCATCGGGCCGGTCGCGACGATCTCGCTACCGCCGTCTCCGTTGCCGTCCCACGTGGCCACGTGATCGATCGGCAGCGTCGAGAGCATGGCGGCCGAGCCGGTCGTCCCCGGCGGCGGCACCAGCGCGAGCCCGGAGGCGCCGCCGACGACGAGGCGCACCGGCGCGGTACGCCCGACGCGGCCGATCGCGACGTCGCGCGGCGCGCTCCCGACCGGCGGTGGCGACGCGCCGTCCTCGGAAGACACGACCAGGGTGCCGGACCCTGCGGTCGCGATCAGATCCGCGCGGCAGTCGACGTCGAGGTCGCCGCTGCGGACGAGGGCGCCGTCCGTCACGAGCAGCTCGCTCTCACGGTGCGACCCGACGCCCGTGATCTCGGCGTCGAGGACCGCGAGCGTCCCATCGGCCGCGACCGCGAGCAGCTCGTCGTGGCCATCGGCGTCGTAATCGGCGGCGATCGTCCGAGGCGGATCGCGCAGCACCGCGAACGTCCCGCCGGGCCGTGTGCCGAAGCCGCCCATTCCGCGCGCTCGGCAGCGCTCGACGGGAAGCGTGGCCTCCGCCGTGCCCTGGGCCGTGAGCGCCGTCGTCACGCTCGCGCCTCCGACGAACGAGCCCGCGAGCACGCCACGCGCGGTCACCGTCACCGTGCTCGTGAACGTCGGGCTCGCGACGAACGTCAGCGTCGCCGGCATCGGCAGCGTCGCGGTCGGGTAAGCGCTGGCGAACACCACGCGCGGGGGCGTCCCGTCTTCGCGCGCGGTCACGCACACCGCGTCACACGGCGATCGTACGTCGACGCTGACGCGCACCGCCCGCTCGGCGTTTCCACAGGCGAGGGAGGCCGCGCACCCGAGGACGACGGCCAGCTTCGCTCGAGCCCACACGGCACGTTCATACCACGGGGCGCACGCCGCCCAGCAGTCCGCGTCGCGGTGACGACGTCGTGGCGCTCGACCTGGTAGAGTCGATCCATGCGGTGGTTGCTGGTCGTGTCCGGGCTCGCCGCGACGTCCGCGGCGGGCTGCTCGCTCCCTCGCGCGGCCCTCGGTCAGGGCGGCGGGACCGACGCGTCGATGGACGCGTTCGTGGGCGACGCACGTCCCCCGGACGACGCCTTCTCGCCGGACGACGCCTTCTCGTCCGTCGACGCGTTCTCGCCGGTCGACGCATTCGTTCCGGCCGACGCGGGCACCGACGCTTTCGTCCCGAACGACGTCGGGACCGACGCGTTCGTCCCGGTCGACGCCTGGGCTCCGATCTGCACGGCCGGTGCGACGCGCTGTAGCGTCGATGCGACGTCCGTCGAGACGTGCGCGGGCGGCGCGGCGTGGATGCCGTCGCCCGCGTGCGCGCTCGGCTGCCTCACGACGCCTGCCGCGCACTGCGGCGTGCTCGACGCCTCGAACGTCGACGAGTCGACGCTGCCCGCGAATGGGAACCTCTCGGTCACCGGCGACGAGACGCTCGACACGAGCTCGTGCATGACCGGCACCCTGACGCTCGGGGCGCGCACGTGGCCGGGCACGCTCGTGCCGGTCCCCGGCTCGTCGGCGGTGTGCGTCGTGTCCGTCGACACGCTGACCGTCAGTGCGACGCTCACCGTCGTCGGCACGTACTCGCTCGTCGTGCTCGCGACCGGGGACGTCATGGTCTCCGGGACGATCGACGCGTCGGCCGTGGGCACGCGCCCCGGTCCCGGTGGGCATCCTCCGGGGGACGCGACGGGGTCACCCGGTACCGCTGGCGGACACGTGAATCCGTTCGCCGACGGCGGCGGCGGCGGCGGTGGCAACGGCGGCGCGGGCGGGAGCGGCGGGAGCGGCGGCACGGCCGGGGCGGCCCCGGGCGGCGCGGGCGGTGCCACCGTCGCGGCGATGCATCTCGCGCCCGCGCGCGCCGGCAGCTGCGGTGGCACGGGCGGCGCCGGGATGAGCGCGGCCACCGGGGGTGCGGGCGGCGGCTCGGTCCAGATCTCGTCGCAGACCCGCATCGTGGTCGCGGGCGCGATCCTCGCCGCGGGCGGCGGCGGCCGCGGCGGCGGCGACGGCAACGTCGTCGACAACAACAGCTCGTCGGGCGGGGGCGGCGGCAGCGGCGGCTCGATCCTGCTCGAGTCGCCCACCGTCGACGTGTCGGGCTACCTCGGCGCGAACGGCGGCGGCGGCGGGGGCGGCTCCGGTTGTTACGGCGGAGGCGCTGGCGCTCCGGGGCAAGACGGCCGCGGTACGCGCATGGCTGCGACGGGCGGAACGCACGCGGCCTGCGGTACGGACTACGGCAGCAACGGCGGTGCGGGCAGCGCGGCGACGTCCGTCGACGGAGCGCCCGGCGGAGCGAACGGCGCCAATTACGGAAACGGTGGCGGGGGTGGCGGCGCGGCGGGCGCGATCGTCGTGCGCGCCCGCGCGGGTGCGGCCGGAATGCTGAACCCGTCGGTCGCGCCGGCGTACGAGCGCATCGACGTCGTCGTTCGCTGATGCGCCCAGCGATCGCCGTCACCGGTCTCGGCGCCGTCTCCGCGTTGGGCGTGGGCGTCGACGCGATCGCGCGCGCGATGATCGAGGGCGAGGACGGCCTTCGCGAGATGACGCGCTTCGACATCCGCGCGCTCCACCCGGTGCGCTACGCAGGATGGCTGCACGAAGCGTGGGCGCGAGGAGAGGCCGCGTCGCTCGACGCGTGGGTCGAGACGGCCGCCCGAGAAGCGTGGAGCGACGCGGGCCGGCCGGACGTGCGACCCGAGCGCATCGCCGTCGTGTCCGGCACCACGCTCGGCGAGGACGCGATCCTGGCGCGATCGGCCGACGTCGTGGCCGAGGCCATCGGCGCGCGCGGGCCGCGCTGGACGATCTCGACGGCGTGTGCGTCGAGCGCCAATGCGATCGGTCTCGCGCGAGACCTCATCGAAGCGGGTGACGCCGACGTGGTCGTGGCAGGCGGGGCCGAGAAGCTGGTCGTCGAGATCCTCGCCGGTTTCGCGGCGCTCGGCGTGCTCGGCACGAACAAGTGCGCGCCGTTCGGCGAGGACGTGGGGACGACGCTGGGCGAGGGCGTCGGGCTGGTCGTGCTCGAGCGGCTCGGCACGCGGACGGGCCAGCGCGCACGCGCGTTCTTGCTCGGCTACGGGCTCGCGAGCGACGGATGGCACGAGACGTCGCCGGAGCCGCGCGGCGAGGGCGTGACCCGCGCAACGCTCGCGTGCCTTCGGGACGCCGGCCTCGCGCGCGAGGAGGTCGACTACGTCAACGCGCACGCGACGGGCACCGCCGCGAACGACGACGCCGAGTGGCGCGGCATCGTGAAGGCGCTCGGGGTGCACGCGCGCACGATCCCCGTGAGCGCGAGCAAGGGTTACTTGGGCCACGCGCAGGGCGCGGCGGGCGTGCTCGAGACCATCACGACGATCGCGTGCATGGAGCGCGGGCTCGTACCGCCGAGCGCGCGCGTGGGACGTGGACGGCCGCACGGCCCGAGCGATACCGTCGGCGAGACGGGCCGTGCGCGTGCCGGCACGATCGAGGTCGCGCTCTCCAACAGTGCCGCGTTCGCCGGCGCCAACGCCGTCGTCGCGATCGGACGCTCGGCGCGACCGATTCAGGCGCTGGCACGGCGGCCGGTGACGATCGACGGGCTCGCGGTGTTCCGGACACCGCGGGGTGCAGAGAGAGACGAGACCGCCGTCACGAAGGCGTGCGGCGACGTCGATCTGCGGAGCACGGATCCGTCGTCGCGTCTCGCGATCGCGGCGAGCGCCGTCGCGCTCGTCGATGCCGGCGTGCGGATGCGCGGCGAGGCGCGAGAACGTACGGGGATCTTCGGTGGCTGCGGCGGCCCTCCGCGCGAGAGCCTGGACGCGTACCGGACCAGCCTCGAGCGCGGCATCGACAAGGCGAGCGCACCTGCGTTCGCGCGGACGGTCGCGCATGCACCGCTCGGCGCCGTGTCCGTGGCGCTCGGCGCACGGGGCCCGGCCACGATGGTCGTCGGGGACGGAGTCGCGGGCTTGCTCGCGATCGCGTACGCGGCGCGGTGGCTCGCCTGGCGCGACGACGTGGATCGGATCGTGGCCGGCGGACTCGACGAGCGCGCCACGGGCTCACTCGACGACGAAGGTGCGGCGTTCGTCGTCGTGACCGCGAGCGGACGCGGCCCGCGGGTCGTCGGCGTCGCCACGGCGGGCCCCCTCGACGACGCGGTCGAGCGTGCGCTCGCCGAGGCCGGGCGCGTGCGCGCGTCCGTCGACGCGTGGTGCGGGCCCGCGAGCGAGCACGCGCGCTCGTTCGGCTCCGCCCTCGCCCTGGTCGACGCTCTGCGCGCCGTTCGCAAGGGCGCCGCGGTCGCGGTCTGTTCCGCCGCCGGCCCGCAGGGCGCGGTCGCGCTGGTGCTCGCCGCGCCGTAGTGCGAAAAAGGCCCCGATGAGCTCCGAGCTTCCCGCGTCCATCGAAGCACACGTCGCCCGGCACGAGGCCGCGCTCGCGCGCGTGCGCGGCGTCCTCGTGCAGCAGCTGAAGGTCGCGCTGCCTCCCGAGCGCATCGAGCTCGACGCGCCGCTCTTCGGCACCGGCCTCGGGCTCGACTCGGTCGACGCGGTCGAGCTCGTCGTCGCGATCGAGACGGAGTTCGGCGTTCAGCTGCCCGAAGGCGCCGCCGGGCCCGCGCAATTCCGCACCGTGCACTCGCTCGTCGAGCTGGTGCTGAATCCGCCCGCGGCGCCGATCGCGATCACGAAGGCGGAGGCGACGTGAGCGCCTCGGATGCGGGCGCGCAGTACGCGGCCATCCGCACGCGCGTCGGCGTCGCACGGACCGGCCAGATGCGCATCCTGCGCCTGAGCGGCGAGGACGCGCGCACGGCCGCGCTCTGGCTCCTTCCTTCGCGCCTCCACCTCCGTGATGCCCAGGCGCGGCAATCGGTCCTGCTCGACGTCGACGGTCGTCCGATCGCCGACGTGGTCGTGGCCGCGGACGACGAGGACTACGTGTTGCTCGTGGACGGCCCCGGCGATCCCGTGGCGCACGTGCGCGCGAACTTGCGCGGCCGGGATGTCACCCTCACGGAGCTCGACGCCACGCACGAGGTGATCGACGTGCACGGGCCCTGGGCGTGGGAGCTCGTGTCGCGCACGCTGGGCGAGGATCTGCTCGCGCTGCCGTACCTCAACTTCTTCCGCATGGACGAGGGCCTCTGCGTCCGCGCCGGCAAGACGGGCGAGTACGGCTATCACTTGCTCGCGCGACGCGAGCAGGCGGACGCGATCCACGCACGCTTCCTCGCCGACGGCGCCGAGATGGAGGCGATCGAGGTGGGCGCCGAGGCGCTCTCGCTCGCCGGCTTCGAGAACTGGTTCTTCGACGCGCACCACGTGCCCGCGGGGGCCACTCCGATCGAGCTCTCGATCGGCTGGCGCCTCGCGGCGGACCGCGACTTCCTCGGGCGCACGGCGGTCGAGAAGCGTCGGTCGGACGGCGGCCTGCGTCAGGCGTGCTTGCTCGCCGCAGGCGAAGTGCAGCTCGGCGAGCGGTTGATGATCGACGGACGCGACGTCGGCACGGTCACGCGCGCCGCGCACTCGCCGGCCCGCGGCCAGTGGATCGCGTCCGCGCTCGTGGAGCCGCGGCTCGTGTGCGCGCGCATCGAGCTGACCACGGTGTCGGGCGTCCGGGTGACGACCACGGCGCCGCCACTCGTCGACAACCAGAGCCTCTACGTCGATCCTCGACGGCACACGTACCGCACACGCGACGAGGTCCGGTTCGGCGTGCCGCGCGAGCGCCAGGGCGACGCGCTCCCATGACGAACGGCGGCAGGCGCCTCGACGGACGCGTGATCGTCGTCACCGGCGGCTCGCGAGGCCTCGGCCGCGCGATCGCGCTCGACGCGGCGGCCGAGGGCGCGCGGGTGGTCGTCGGCTATCGCAAGCGCGACCGCGAAGCGAACGAGGTCGCCGCCGAAGCCGGCGCAGGCGCGATCGCGCTCGCCGTCGACGTGCGCGACCCCGCGAGCGTCGATGCTTTCCTCGCCGGCGTGATGCAGGCGTGCGGCGGCATCGACGGGCTCGTCACGTCGGCCGGGATCGTCTCGGACGCATGGCTGGCGACGATGCCGATCGATCAGTTCGACGACGTGATCGGCACGAACCTGCGCGGGACGATGCTCGCGGCGAGAGCCGTGCTTCGCCCGATGATGGCGAAGAAGCGCGGCGCGATCGTGGCGCTCACGTCGGTCGCGGGCCTGCGTGCGAGCCCCGGTCAGGCGGCGTACGCGGCGAGCAAGGGCGCGATCCACGCGATGGTTCGGACGCTCGCCGTCGAGGTCGCGAAGTACGGCATCCGCGTGAACGCGCTCGCGCCGGGCCTCATCGACGCCGGCATGGTGAAGGCGACCGCGCCCGCGCGCCTCGAGCAGACGCTCGCCCACGTACCGATGGCGCGGCTCGGTCAAGCGCGCGAGGTGGCCCGCTGCGCGACGTTCCTCCTCAGCGACGATGCGAGCTTCGTCACGGGCCACACGCTCGTCGTCGACGGAGGCCTGGGCGCATGACGACGGGCGAGCCGCAGTGGACGAAGCTCGCGCTCGGCGCGGACGTGGTGCAGCGCCTCTTGCCGCACCGGCGACCGTTCCTGCTCGTCGACGGGATCGACGCCATCGTGCTCGGTGCGCGGCCGATGTTGCGCGCGCACAAGATGGTGTCGGCGAACGAGCCGGTGTTCGAGGGGCACTTCCCCGGGCTCTCGCTCTGGCCGGGCGTGTACACGATCGAGGGGCTCGGCCAGACCTGCAACCTGCTCACCGTTCTGCTCGGCGTCATGGAAGCGGCGGCGACGGACGGCATCGGTCCGGAGGCGTTCCTCGATGCGCTGCGCGGCGTCGACAAGCGGCTGCGACCCGGCGGGACCGGCAAGCCGCATCCCGACGACGCCAAGCTCGTGGCGGCGCTCGGGGAGCCGCGCTCGCGCATCGGCTTCGCGGGCGCGATCGACGTGAAGCTGATCGAGCCGGTGGTCGCGGGGTCGGTGATCGACTACCGGGTCACGCTCACGCACGTGATCGCGAACGCGCGGCGATACGACGTCGAAGCGATCGTCGGTGAGCGTCCCGTGGCGCGCGGCACGGTCACGAGCGCGACGCCGTGAGGCTCGTCGGGGTCGTGGCCTGCGTCGCGCTCGCGGCGTGCGCGCCGTCGCTCGTGTGGACCGGTCGCGGGCCCGATCGCGGAGTCGCCGTGACGGTCGTGCGCGACGGAGCGCGACTCGCGATCACGAGCGGCGGAACGACGCGCGCTTACGACGCGATCGCGTTCGAACGCCTCGTGTGGACGCCGCGCGGAGCGCTCGTTCCCGCCCAACGCGACGGGGTGTGGTGGATCGTCGACGGTGCCGACGAGCGCGGTCCGTTCGTGTCGGTCGGCGAGATCGTTCGCGCGGGCGCGCACGTCGCGTACGTCTCCGAGGGCGCCGACGGGGTCCGCGTCACGGTCGACGGCTCCACGGGCTCCGCCTACGACGCCGTCGGCGAGGGCCTGCAGCTCGACGCCGACGCCGGCAGCGTCGCCTACGTCGTGCGGCGCTCGGATGGCGAGCACGCGGTGCACGACGGCGACGTCGGTCCGGCGGCGGAGCTCGTCGCGATGCTCAGGCTCGGCGCGAAAGGACGCTCGTTCGCGTGGGTCGAGCGCGGCACCCGCGACCGCCTCTTCGTCGACGATCACGAGATCGCGACCTACGACGCGGTGCTCGAGCTCGTGATCGCGGCCGACGAGCCGCACTGGGCGGCGCTCGTCACTGCGGGCGACGACACCGCGCTCGTCCACGACGGCGCGACGCTCTCGCGCGCGACGTATCTTTCGCACCTGCGCATCAGCGACGACGGTGCGCACGTCGCCTGTCTCGCTCCGCTCGCGGACGGAAGCGCGATCGACGTCGTCGTCGACGGCGCGCACGTGGCTCACCATCGGCGCATCGAGGGCGAGCGCCTCGCGTTCGTGCCGGGCGACGCGCGGGTGGTGTTCGCCGCCGAGGACGTGCAGGGCCTCCGCATGACGCTCGGCGAAGTCGTCGGCGAGCGCTACGAGAGCATCGAGGGCCCCGTGCTCGCGCCGCATCGCGCAGGCTGGATCGGCCAGCGCGGCGGGCACAGCGAGGTCGTGATCGACGGAGCCGTCGTCGCGTCCGAGCCCTGGGCCGGCACACTCGCGTTGGCCGCGCACGGGGACGGCTACGCGTACGTCGCGCGCAGCGCCGGGGGTCAGCGCTTCGTCGTGACCTCGCGTGGCCGCTGGCCGGTGCCACGGCTGTTCGTCGACACGCTGGTTCTCGACGACGACGGTCTGCACTGGGCCGCGCTCGTTCCCGACGTCGCCGCGCACCGTCTCGAGGTCTGGATCGACGGGGCGCCGCACGGCGCGCTCGACGAGCTCGAGCTCGGCGGGGCCGTCGCGATCCAGACGGAACGATCGCTGCCGGAGATCGTTCGCGAGATCGCCCTCGGCGAGCTCGCGCGGCACCGCCGGTGATATCCTCGCGGGCATGAGGGCAGGTCTCCTCCTCGCGAGCATCGCGATCGCCGTCGGCTGCGGCCCGACGCTCGGTGTGCGTGGTCAGCTGACGGTGCGCGCGCGCGACGAGCTGACGTGTCAGGACGTCGAGCGCGTGCTGCAGCTCGCCGAGGATGCCTTCGAGGTGGATGGCTGCCAGCGCATGGTCGAGTACACCGACGTGCAGGCGGGGGAAGGGCGCGAGTGGGTGCGCATGTTGCCGGCCGTGCGCTTGGCGGCCGAGGACATGCAGTGCGGGCTCGATCAGCTCAGGGAAGGAGAGGACGCGACACCCGTGTGGCGCAGCTTCAGCGGCTGCGGGGCACGCGCGACGTACGCGCTCGGGTGCTCGCAGGGCGTCGGATGCCGATGGACGCGCGACGGTGACGTGGTGCGGACCACGGCGACCCTTCCGATCACGCCGACCGCGCCGGCGGTGATCACGCCGGTCTCGACGCCGCCGTCGTCCGACGTCGTGCCTCCGCCGCCGGGGGCCACGTGATGCGCCGCCGCGGATTCCTCGCGGTCACCGCGCTCGGGACGGGCGCGGTCGCCGTCGGTTGCGGCGCGGCCGCCGGCCGTCCTCGGATGGCCGATGCCGAGGCGCCCACGCTCGCGGCCCGGCTCGAGCGTGGCGTGCGCATGCTGGAGGATCGTCCGTTCGGCTCGCTCGTGGCGGGCGCACCGGAAACGCGGCCCGACCTGCGCGAGCACGTGCTCCGGCTCACCAGGAGTCGCTCCTCGTGCTCGACGTGCTGCGCGCGATGCCCGAGGGGGCGCCCGTGCCGACGTCGCTCGCCGAGGTGCTCGCCCCGAGGCTCGCGAGGCTCGATCGGTCGATCCACACGAACCACGCGCTGCTCTCGCGCATGCCTGCCGCTCACGGGCGGCGCATCGATCGCGATCTGCGCGCGCGCCCCGAGCTCGCGATGGACGTGGCCGACTGGCTCGATCAGCGTGCCGCCGAGGTCGGCGTGCCGGCGGACAACCGCCTGCGACTGCGGCACTCGGCGATGACCGTCGGCACGCGCATGCGGCGCCAGTCGACGAACGCCGTGGTCCAGGACTGCGTCGCGAAGCTCGACGAGGCCGTGGTCCAACAGACGCCGCTGGATGCGGACCTCCGGACGCGGACCGCGCGCGTGGTCGACGTGCTCTGGCAGCAGGTCAGCGATGGGACGCCGCAGTGGGGGACGGCGCCGCCCCCCGACACGGGCTCGGGCTCGGGCACGGGCATGATCGAGATGAGCGGGGACGCGATGGTCGTGCCGCAGCGCTTCGGGGCGCATCGCGAGATGGAGCAGCCCACCGAGCCGGTGCAGTGGAACGAGAGCTGGGCGCGGCCCGGCGACGAGGAGGTGCGCCTCGGCACGATCCTCATGCCGTTGGGGCTCGTCACGTGCGGCATCACGCTGATCGTGGGCCTGATCGTGTTCATCGTCGGCGAGTCGCAGAACGGTAACTGGGACGGCGTCACGCATGCCGAGGACGCGGTCGTCCAATGACGGCTACGTGCGTGCGTAGCTGAGCTCCGTGAGGAAGTCGCGGTTCGTGATCGCGCACGCCGTCAGCAAACCGCCGAACGTCGCGCCGAGCACGCCGCCGGACCACACGTCCTGGCCGGTGAGGTAGAGCCCCGGCGTGCGCGTGTGCGGCCCCGGGCCGTGCCGGAACCGCATGGGCGTCGGCGCGAGCCCGTAGATCTCGCCGCCTGCGTGCCGCGTGTAGTCGCGCGTCGTGAGCGGGGTCGAGACCTCGACGTGGTCGATCTCACCGAGGCCCGGCATGTGGCGCCGTACGACGCGCAGCATGCTCTCGGCCAGCTCCGCCTTCTTCGCGGCGTAGTCCGGATCGCGGTGCGCGTACGCGGTCGAGCGCCACGGCGCGAACGAGAGCTCCAGGACCGGCGACGCGATGGAGAGGACCGAGCGACCGGGGAAGCGAGACGCGAACGAGGGATCGCTCGCGCAGACCGTCGACACGAAGAGCTCGGAGGGCGCGTCGTCCTCGCGTGCGAACCAGCGTGCCCAGTCACGCCGCGTCTCGCCGGGCGCATCGCGCACGAAGAACTGGTTGGCGCCGTCCAACCCGCACTCGGCCGGCGGCCGAGCGAGGCCCACGTACACGCCCACGTGCGCACCGGACCGCCCAATCGCGTGCATGCGCGCCTGCGCCTCCGCGTCGCCCGGTGCGAGCCAGTCGTACGTGCCGCGCGCGCCGACGTCGCTGATGACGCGTGCCGCGCGGACCTCGGTTCCGTCGGCGAGGCACACGCCCGCGGCACGGCCGTCGTGGACGATCGCCTGCGCGACCTCGGCGCGCACGACGACCGCGCCACCGGCGCGCGCGATCGTCTCCGTCATCGCGCGCGCGAGCACCCCGCCGCCACCCACCGGATAGAACGCGCCACGGTAATAGTGCGACATCGTGATCGCGTACGCGGCGAACGACGCGACGTCGGGCGGCTCTCCGAAGTCCGTCCACGCGTACGTCGCGAGCATGGCGAGCAGCGGCGAGGCGCCACTGTCTCGGATCACGTCGTCGACGGTGCGGTCCGACCACGCGAGGAACGGAGAGCGTTCGTTCGGCCGCGCGCCCGGCCGCAGGCGGCTCAGGGCGTGCCCCGCGGCACCGCGTGCGCAGTCGTCGATGGCGTCCAGGATCCGATCGGCGGCGCGCTCCTCGCCACGCGCGAGCGAGAGCCACTGCGCGCGGAAGGCCGCGCGGTCTCCACCGAGACGCAGATCGATTCCTGGCGCCACGAGACGATCGTGCAACGTCGGGAGGCGCGCCCAGCTCACGTGCCCGCCGGTGACGAGATCGACCACCTTGCGCGGCATGCCGCCGCCGACGTCGCCCACGTAGTGGACGCCGACCTCCCACGCGTAGCGCCGCCGATGGAACGTCTGCGAGAGGCCGCCGATCTCGTAGTGCCGCTCCAACACCAGCACGCGCATCTTCGCTCGGAGCGCGAGCAGCGCCGCGCACGTCAGCCCGCCGAGCCCCGAGCCGACGACGACGGCATCCCACTCTCGGGCGAGCAGGGCATCGGCGCGTACGCGCGGCGTCACGTCGAACGGGATCACGCGATCGGTCGCCCGAGCGCGAAGGTGGAGAACGGAATCGGCTCCGGCGAGCGCGGGCGCCCGAGCTTGCCGCGCACCTCGTCGAACACGAGCTGGAGCGCATCGCGCACGCGCGGGATGCGGCGGCGCTCCGAGGCCGGAGTGCCGAAGTCGGCGGGAAGGAAGCGCACGGCGGGGTCGAGGACGACGTGGCCGAGGTTCTTCTCGAAGAAACGCCCCTGCGCGCGGAGCTCGCGCTCCGCGTCGAGAAACAGGTGCCGCATCGAGTCGAGCACGCCGAGCGTGGTCGGGCGCGCGTCGACCTCGGCCTGCACCGCTCCGAGATCGAGGTGACGATCGAAGAGGTAGGGCTCGACCCAGGATGGAGGTAGCAGGCCGTGTCGAGGTCCCACTTCGAGGCGAAGAGATCGCAGCTACCGAGCGTGCCGTAGAGCCCCTCGTAGAGCCGCTGCGTGCCGTCGAGCCGCAGGAGCAGCGCCTTCTCGTAGAGCCGCGCACGTTTCTCGAGCAGCGCCACGTCCTCGCCCGCGAGATCGCGGCGCACGAGATCGGTCGTCCAGTCGTTCTCGAGCGCGATGTAGTCGCCGCCAGGACTGTAGAGCGGGTCCGTGAACGCGGCCGCCTCGCCGACCAACGCCCAGCGCTCGCGCGCGTCGGCGAACCGCGTCGTGCCGTAGGCGAGCTGGCCGAAGGACATCGTGTCGATCGCCTCGGCCTTCTCCATCAGGCGCGCGACGGCGGCGTGCGAGCGCAGGAACGCGTTCAGGCCGGCCTCGCTCCGGAGCTCGGGTCGGAACTCTTCCTTCCGCATCACGACGCCCACGCTCGTCACGCCGCGTCCCAGCGGGATGAGCCAGATCCAGTACCCCGGATAACAGAAATGGTTCGTCGAGAGGACGCGCGAGGTGTGTCGCACGCGCGCGTGGAAGGCCTCGGGCCCGACGTCGTCGAGATCGGCCACGCCGCGGTAGCGTCCCCAGGCGGCGGCGTTCGTGAGCGTCGACTCGGTGCGCAGACCGCGCTGCTTCGCGATCACGCTCGAGCGTCCCGTCGCGTCGACGACCCAACGCGCCTCGATCGCACCGGCGGAGCGCCCGTCCTCTTCGAGCGTGACGACGTGCGGATCGCCGAACGTCACGCCCGAGACGCGCACCCCGATCCGGACGTCCACGCCGCTCGCCACGTTCATCGCGAGCACGTCGGCCTCGAGCCGCGCGCGATCGATCTGGAACGACGGGAACGGGATGAGCCCCGTGGTCCCGATCTCGCCCAGGGCGTCGAGCGCGCCCGACTTGTCCTCGCGGTCGAAGAAGAAGCGCAGGCCGTTCTTCGGTAGGTGGTGCTCGTAGAGGTAGCTCGAGAGCCCGAGGCGCTTCGTCAGGTACTTGCCGCAGACGTCGACGGTCGACTCGCCGACCTTGAACGAGCGCTCGCGCGCCTTCTCGATCAGGACGACGGACGCGTCGGGCACGTGCCGCCGCAGCTGCCGCGCGAGCAGTGCGCCCGCTTTGCCGCCCCCGAGGATCGCGACGTCGAACCGTGCGCTCATGGCTCGGCGGAGAGCGTAGCCTCTCCTCGTGTCGATCGCGCTCGTGTTTCCGGGGCAGGCGGCCGAGGAGCCCGGGATGGGGCTCGCGCTCGCGGGGGTCGATGCGCGCGCGAAGCGGCTCCTCGAGCTCGCCGCTGCGGCGACCGGCGTCGACGTCGTACGCGCGATCGAGCGCGGTGGGCGCGCGCTCTCGCGCACCGAGGTGCTGCAGCCGGTGCTCGTGGCCGTGTCGCTCGGCGCGGCCCACGCGCTCGCGGCGCGGGTGCGCGTCGACGTGGCGCTCGGTCACTCGCTCGGCGAGCTGGCGGCGGCGTGCTTCGCGCTCGACGTCGACGACGAGATCGCGATCGCGCTCGCAGCCGATCGGGGAAGGCGGATGGCGGACGCGGCCGCAGCACGCCCCGGCGGGATGATCGCCGTGCCCGCGGTTCCCGAGGCGACGCCGCTCGCGGTGGCGGCGCACAACGCCGACGACGAGCACGTGCTCTCGGGCGACGACGATGCGATCGCCGCCGCCGCGCGGACGGTCCCGGGCGCGATCCGACTCCGCGTCGCGGGCGCGTGGCACTCGCCGGCGATGGCAAGGGTCGCGGATCCGTTCCGCGCGCACGTGACAGAGGCGCTCGTCGGCCGCGCCGCGCGCGCGACCTTCGTCTCGGCCGTCACGGCGGCGCCGGTCTCCGGGGAAGCGATCCCGGTGGCGCTCGCCGACGGCCTCGTCTCACCCGTGCGCTGGGTCGAGACGCTGCGGGCTCTGCCGGCCCTCGGCGTGACGCGCCTCGTCTGCGCGCCGCCCGGACGGGTGTCGCGATCGCTGCTCCGTCGTACCCTCGGCACCGCGCTCGAGGTCCGGATGCTCGAGCACCCCTCGGATCTCGACGCCTCATGGACTGACCGCTCACGCCGAAGAGCTCCGCGGCGCCTTCGAGAACGGGCCCGAAGATCACGCTGCGTTCGCGCGAGGCGAGCTTCCGCCGACGCACCGCAAGCGCGTGAGCGACGCCACCCGCGAGGACGCGATCTGGATGACCGGGATCGCCTTCGTGCTCGCGGTCGTGATGTGGACGATCCTCGGCTACCTGATCCACGACGGGCGCTTGTTCCGCGAGGCGGACGGCGCCACCGACGTCTTCGCGCTCGTGGCCATCGTGCTCGTCGCCGGCGTGCTGCCCGCGAGCGGCGTGGTCTGGGCGGTGTGGACGTGGGTCGTCCACGCGCGGACGGCGGCCCGCACGGCGCGCGTCGAAGGGGTGGTGACGCTGGCCGAGCACCGCCACCGCGGCATGGTCGTGCTGCGCGAGATGCGCATCGGCGGCCGTTCCTTCGCGGTCAACGCGCGCGCGTTCGGCCTTCTGCGCGAGGGGGCGCGCTATCGTGCGTTCTACGTCCCAGTCGGCGACGTGGTGGTCGGGATCGAGCCGATCGAAGGCGATTGAGTCGACGGGCGCGCCGGGCCCGGCCACCTATACTCACGACGAATGCGCTCGGCTTGCTTGGGGGTCTTGATCGGCTGTGTCGCCATCGCCGGCTGCGGCGGGCGGACGGCCCTCGAGGTCCGGCAGTGGGATGCCGAGCCGGGGCCCGTCCCGCAGCCCGAGGCCTGCAACGGTCTCGACGACGATCTCGACGGGCTCGTCCGGTCGGGTGTGATCGAGGCGGGGTTCTCGATGGACGGCGGCGCGCGCGACGCGGGTGCGCGCGATGCCGGACGCGATGCGTCGATGGATGCGGGCCTCGAGCCCCGAGACACCGGTCCCGCGCGTGACGGCGGCATCCTCGACGGGGGCCTGCCGTCGGATCTCGATCTCTTCGTCGACGAAGACTTCCGCGACCCGATGGGTCGGTACGTCCACGTCGATCACTGCGGCGGCTGCGGTCGCGCCTGTCGCGTGTCGCGGCCGCACGAGCTCGCCGTCGGTTGCGGCCTCGTCGCCGAGACGCCGGTCTGCATGGCGACCCGCTGCGATCCGGGGTGGGTCCCCTCGCGCACCGGCATCTGCGTGCCGGCCTACGATCGCCTCTGCCTGCAGTGCGCGGACGACGGCGACTGCGGCGACTTCGACGAGGCGCACTGCGCGAACCTCGGGGACGAGCAGCGCTGCGTGGTCGACTGCTCGCTGACGTGCCCGACCGGCTACGAGTGCCACGGGGGCGTGTGCACGCCGCCTTCCGGGAGCTGCTCGTGCGAGCCCGGGCAGAACTTCACGCTCGCGTGCGCGCTGACGGATCCGATGGAGAACCGCTGCCCGGGCAGCGCGACGTGCACCGACGGCGTGCTCTCGATGTGCGCGCCGTTCGCCGACGTCTGCGATCACGTCGACAACGACTGCAACGGCACCATCGACGATCGGTTCCGCGACGGACGCGGTGCTTACATCCTCGACATCCACAACTGCGGTGAGTGCGGCGTGGACTGCACGACGAGCACGATCCCCGAGGGCGATCTGATCTGCGGCGGGGACCCGTTCGCGCCGAGCTGCGTGCTGCACTGTCCGGACACCGACGACGGCATCATGCCGGGGGACCGCGTCGACGCGAACCGCAACATCGCGGACGGCTGCGAGTGCGTCGTGACGAGCATCACCGACGATCCGGGGCCCGTGCGCACGAGCGGGGCGATGCTCGACGTGAACTGCGACGGTGCCGACGGCATCGTCGTGCGCAGTTTCTACGTGGCGACCGACGGCGACGACACCGGGCCCGGCTCGCCGACGCGACCGCTGCGCACGATCACCACGGCGCTGATGCGCGCGTCGACGTCGCTCCGAGATCCGGAGTCGCGGCCGCACGTGTTCGTCGCGTCGGGCACGTACGCCGAGAGCATCGAGCTGCCCGACGGCGTGCAGCTGCACGGCGGCTACCGACGCGACTTCCTCGCGCTCGATCCGGACGGGTTCCGTGTCGAGATCCGTGCGCCCGGAGGCACCACGGCGCCGGGTGGGGCGGCGCTCGTCGTGCGCGGCGCGGGGACGTCGACGACCGGCATCGAGTGGGTGACGGTGCGCGGGCTCGACGCCACGTCGATGTCGACCGCCACGTTCGGTGCCGTGCTCGTCGATCCCGGGCCGGCGCTCTTCCTGCGCGACATGTTCGTCCGGGCGGGCGTCGCGGGCTCGGGCGCGTCCGGGATCCGAGGCACGGCGGGGCGTGCGTTCGTGACGGCGCCTGCGACCGGCGACATCCCGCGCGGCGCGCTCGAGGACGGCAGCCACGCGTGCGTGCCGACGGCGGCGAACCAGGTCATGGGCGGCGTCGGCGGCACGAACACGTGCAACGGCGTCGACACGAGCGGGGGCATGGGCGGCGTCGCGACGTGCCCGGTGTTCGCGATGGCGCAGGGCAGCGGCCAGCCGGGACGCAGCGCCGGGAGCGCGCCGGGCGGGGCGGGCGGCATGGGCGGCCAGGACTCCACCGGTCCGATCACGGCGGACACGGGCGCGTGCCCGTTCGCCAGCGTGTGCTGCGGGCTCGCCGACTTCACCGTCCCGGGCGACGGCTTCTTGCTGCCCGATCCCGGCCGACCCGGCGGGGACGGTGGCAACGGCACGGCCGGCACCGCGTGCCGGGAGCCGCTCGGGCGCTTCGACGGCGATCGCTGGGTCGGCATCGACGCGACGGGCGGAACTGCGGGCGCGGCGGGCTCCGGCGGTGGTGGTGGCGGGGCCGGCGGCGGCGCGCAGATGGAGTGGTTCCCCGGCCAGTGCGAGTTCCCCGACGGCATCGGTGGCGGTGGCGGTGGCGGTGGTGCGGGCGGATGCGGAGGCGCGGCGGGCACTGGCGGGACCAGCGGCGCGCCCTCGGTCGCGATCCTCGTGCGCTACGTGACGACGCGGCCGACGACGGTGCCGGCGATCACGCGCGTCGTGATCGCTCCGGCCGAGGGTGGCCGCGGCGGCGACGGGGGTGCGGGCGGCGACGGCGGCAGCGGCGCGAACGGCGCGTTCGGCATCGAGATCCCCCTCGCGATGCGATCGACACCGACGCTGGCCGGCCCGTTCTCGGGCGGTCGCGGTGGCGCGGGTGGCAACGGAGGCTCGGGCGGCGGCGGCGGTGGTGGCTGCGGCGGCGCGAGCGTCGGCATCTGGATCACGGGCGTCCCGAGCGAGCCTGCGGGCGTCGCGAGCTGGCGCTCGGGCAACACGTTCCGTCTCGGCCGCCCCGGCACCGCAGGTCGCGGCGGGGGCGGATCGGCGCCGGGCCCGAACGGCGCCGCGGGCGGCGCCATGGACGTGGTGGTGCGATGAGAGCTCTCTTCGCTCTGACGTTGGTCTCGGCGCTGGCGCTGCCCGGCTGCTATCTCGATCATCTCTGCGGCGAGGACGAGCGCTGCAACCTCGTCGACGACGACTGCGACGGGACGATCGACGAGGACTTCGTCGACGACGACGGCCTGTATCGCTCGGTCGAGAACTGCGGCACGTGTGGCATCGACTGCCGCGGCGTGTTCCCCACGGCCGAGCGCGTCGCGTGCGACAGCTCGGCGGACGGGCCGATCTGCCGGCTCGTGTCGTGCCCCGCGGGGGAGCATCTCGCGGGCGCAGGGGCGTGCGAGCCGGACGTGGTCTCGCTCTGCCTGCCGTGCACGCTCGACGGCGACTGCGCACTGCGGATGCCGGGCGCGCGATGCCTCGACACCGGCAGCGGTGCGCGTCGCTGCGGCACGCCCTGCGACGCCGCGCCGTGCCCGCGTGGCTTCACGTGCACGCCTGGCACCGAGCCCGGCACGAGCCAGTGCACGCCGAACAGCGGGTTCTGCGGCTGCACCGACGCGACGATGGACGTGGACCTCGCGTGCCTGCTCCGCTCGCCGACCGACGCGCACGCGTGCGCCGGCGTGCAGCACTGCGGTGCGATGGGCGCGACGGCGTGCGAGCCCGCGCTGGAAGAGACGTGCAACCACCAAGACGACGACTGCAACGGCCAGACGGACGAGACGTTCCGCGACGCGATGGGTCGCTACGTCGCGCGTCTCGCGTGCGGTGACTGTGCGATCCCCTGCGTCGAGCCCGGGCCGCACATGGTCGCGACGTGCCTCGCCGAGCCGGGGATCCACTGCGAGGTCGTGTGCGCGACCGGCTTCGTCGACGTGAACCGCATCGCGGCGGACGGCTGCGAGTGCGAGCGCTGGACGGGCATGGGACCGCCGCCGATGGTGGGCGGCGACGCGAACTGCGACGGCATCGCCGACGACACGGACGACTTCGTCTACGTGACGACGACGGGCAGCGACACGAACAGCGGCACGCTCGCGCATCCGATGCGGACGATCGACGCGGCCGAGATGCGCGCGGCGAGCGAGAACAAGGACGTGCTCGTCGCGCGCGGCATCTACACGGGCACCGTGCATCTCGTGTCGGGCGTGTCGGTCTACGGCGGCTACGCGCCGGACTTCACGGACCGCGATCTCGAGCTGTACCCCGTGCAGATCGAGCGCCCCGACGAGCCCGGCCTGCCGCCGCTCGTCTGCGATCACGTCACGGGCGAGGTGCGCTTCGAGGGGTTTCTCGTCGCGGGGGCCGATGCGGCGGTCGAAGGGCAGGGCAGCACGGCCATCCTGCTCGACGGATGCGGGCCCAGCGTCGTGCTCGCCGATCTCGTGGTGACCGCAGGGCGCGCGATGAGTGGAACACGCGGGGCCGACTCGAGCGCGAACCTCGCGATGTGGGGCCTCACGTCGCTCACGCAGCTCGACGGCGCGTCGGGGACCGACGGAACGGACTCGTTCATCGCCGACTTCTGTCCGCCGATCGGGGGTGGCGGCGCGGGCCATCATGCGTGTCGCACGACCGACGTGAGCGGCGGCGACGGCGGCGGCGCGGCGTGTCCGGGCGACATCTGCACGAACGGCCGGCCGTGCGGCAACGGTGGGTGCACGGACTTCACGAGCGGCGGCGTGTGCAACCTCGCGGCGGCGATCGCGGCCGCGGTGGCGAATCCGGCGGCGGGTGCGGGCCACGGTCCCGGCGCGGGCGCGGCCGGCGACCTCACGTACAACGCGCCGACCGATCGCAGCGTCTGCAACTTCTGCGACGACAACCCGACGCTCCCGCGCACGGGCGTGTCCGGCGGCGACGGCATCGACGGCATCGACGGTGGCGGTGGAGCCGGTTGCCCGGGTGGTCCGGCGATCGCGAGCGACGGCCGGGTGCGCGGCGCGTCGGGCGGCGACGGATCGAACGGCAGCGACGGCGGCGGCGGCGGCGGCGGCAGTGCGGGCTCGGGCTTCGAAGTGCTGGGCGGCACGAACGGCGGCTGCACGGATCACTCGGGCGGCAGCGGTGGCGGCGGCGGCAGCGGCGGCTGTGGCGCGCCGGGCGCGAGCGGTGGCGGCGGCGGCGGCTACTCGATCGGCATCCTCGTGCGCTTGGCGAGCGGCATGACGGGCCCCGGCTTCATGAACGTCCGCGTCGTGACGGCGAGCGGTGGTGACGGCGGCGACGGTGGCGTGGGCGCCGACGGCGGAGCGCAGGGCATCGGTGCGAACGGCGGCACCGGCGCGTTCTGGTGCTCGCGCACGGGCGGCCGCGGCGGCGACGGTGGCCACGGCGGCACGGGCGGCGGCGGGGGTGGCGGCTGCGGCGGCGGCAGCCATGGCGTGATGATCTCGACGCCGGCCGGCGGCGACGCGTACCGCGATGCGGTCGCGGGGAGCCTGACGATCGAGAGCACCGGCGTCGGCGGCGACGCAGGCCGCGGCGGGTTCTCGCCGGGCCGAGCGGGCACGGACGGCGCAGCCGGCAACGCGATGCCGGTCGCGTTGGTGCACTGAGATGGACCGCTGCCCGCACTGTCAGTCCCCGCTCGAGTGGTCGCCGCAGCGTGCGCACGCGCGCTGCACGGGATGCGCGGGCCTCTACACCGCGGACGGCACGCCGGTGCGGCTCGAGGCGCCGGGTGGCGGATTCAACGCGGAGTTCCAGGCGATCTTCGAAGAGCAGCTCGGCTTCACGCCGCGCCTGGTCCCGAACCGGCCGCCGGCGTACTGGGGCCCGAGCGCGGGCACGCCGTCCGCGGCGTACGCGGCGCCACCGCCGAGCCCGATCGCCCGCATGATGACGATCGGCATCACGCTCTTCGTCTTCGCGATCCTGGGCGCGGTCGGGCTGTACGTCGCGTGGGTGATCTACGCGGCGATGCCGCGTTGATCACATCCGCGTGCCGTCTACATGCGCGTGCCGGTCACCGTTCGACTACCGACGTAGCATCCGAGCGACGGCCCGTCGTAGGACGTCGTGAACATTCCTGTGAAGTGGTCGTCGTCCGTGAAGTCGCCGCTCAGCGTATAGTGCTCGACCACGGCTCCTACCGTGCCACCGCCGACGACGACAGTGGCTTCGAAGCTGGGACAGATCGGCGCCATCGAGTCGGTGAGCGAGCCGAAGGTCGCGGCGCCGGGTCCCGGAGTCACCACCATGATGCCGCCACCGATGTCGAAGGTGAACTCACTGATGTCGTAGCGGACCTGACAACCACCAAAACATGCGCAACTCGCCGCGCCCGACATGGCGGCCGTGAGATGAGGCGTGATGGCGAATGCTCCGGTGCAGCTCGGTGCTGCCGTGACACATGCCGGATCGCTGTCGCAGCCCGTTTGCGTGCGGTCGCATGCGGTCGTGCATGCCCCGTTCGTTCCGGCGGTCCGATCACACATGTCGGTCGTGCAACGGTTTCCGTCGTCACACATGCGAGGCGCGGGGTTCATACAACCGAACTCCGCGGAGCAGACCGGGATGCCGTCGCAGAAGTTCCAGAACGATGGATTCATGCAGTCCGCGACCGTCGTGCAGTCGTGGCGCATCACGCAGCCCGAGCTCGCGTCGCATGTCTCGCTGGCTCCGCACAGAGAGTCGACGGCCATGTGGCGGCAGGTCATGTCGGCGGCGCACGAGTCGACGGTGCACGCGATCGAGTCGTCGCACTGCGCCGTCGTCGTGCACTCGGGTGCCATGCCCGCGATGCAGCCCATCGTCGCATCGCACACCGGCGTGGGCGCCGAGCACATCGAGTTGATGGGCATGTGACCGCAGACGTTGCCCACGTTGCACGTGTCGAGCGTGCATGCGATCGCGTCGTCGCACATCGTCGCGTCGGTGCACGTCATCGTCGCGCTACAACCGACGCCGACGACGCAGTGCTGCGGTGCCGTACACATCGAGTCCACGCCCGTGTGCGAGCAGGTCGCAGACACGTCGCAGTTGTCGACGGTGCACGGGATGTGGTCGTCGCAGTCGGCGTTGGACATGCAGCGGAACAGCGAGGACGCGTCGGGATGCATCGCTCGCCCGTCCCCGCAGGCCGGGATCATCGCGATCGCCGCGATCGCCGCGATCAGAAGACTCGTCGGTGCGCGCATCACGCCCCGCTCCGCAGGCCCGTGATGTCCGCGTTCATCGTCGTGCACGTTCCGCATCCCGCGCCTCCCCCATACATGGCCGTCCAGTGGCCGGTGAAAGACTCGCGACACGAATCGAACGTGCCCGTCAGGTGATAAGTCCCGCAGCCCGAATACGTCACGTCGAATGCGTTGCCCGTCACGGTGCCCATCATCGTCACGTTGCCGCCTTGCACCGTGAGGCCGGTCGCCGTCGCGGTGGTTCCCGAAACCGTGAGCACGATGCGCGAGAGCGAGTAGCTGGTGACGCCGCAGCCCTGGTTCTGCGCCGGCGCGATGAAGAACGTTCCGTTGAAGTCCCCCGGCGCGACGAATGGCGTACACACCGGGCCGGTGTCCGTCGCGACGATGCCGGAGTCGCACGTCGTCGTGTACACGCAGCGCCCGAGCGAGTCGTCGCACGAGTCGATCGTGCAGCTGTTCCCGTCGTCGCAGTCGCGGGGGAGGCCGGGCGCACAGTGAGCCGGGAGAAGGCACTGCTCGACGCCGTTGCAGTAGACGTGGTCGTCGCAGTCGGCGGCGGTCGTGCAGGTCGTCATCATCATCGTCGTGCAGCCCATCGTCAGGCTGCAGTGCTCGCCGGCGCCCGTGCACATCGCATCGATGGGCGTGTGGCTGCAGACGTTGCCGACGACGCATTGGTCGATCGTGCACGAGATCGAGTCGTTGCACTGGGCATCGGTCGTGCACGACGTCGACGCGGCGTCGGTTCCCACGTCGGGCGTCGGTGCGGTCCCCATGTCGGTCCGGCTACCGGAGTCCCGCTCGGAGGCCGGCCGCGTGCACCCCGCCGCGCCGATGAGCCCGACGACCAGGCACAACAAGAACAAGCGCATGTCGAAAAGCGTACGCGCTCGCTCGCGCCGGGGTCAACGAGTCGTCATTCGCAGCCGATCGAGCGGGTCACGAGGCCTGCCGTGTTGGCACCTTCGAGCAGCCGGATGGTTCCGCCGGAGACGGCGAGGCCGATGTCGGTGCGTGGGCCGACCATCTCGCCGGGCACCGGAATCCGCCGCACCGTGCTGCCAGGGCCGATGAGCTCGCGCACCTGGACGAGGCCTCCCATGAGCGGCGTCGCGCTCGCATCCTGGTTCACGAGGATCCAGTGCTCGGGCGCGTCCGGGAGTGCCAGCAGGTGGACCGTCCGCGCGGTGAAGAAGCCTCCCCACGATCCGATCGCATCGGGGAACGAGACCAGGGTGGTCGAGGCGAAGACGGTGGTGTTGGTGACCTCGAGGAAGCTCAGCGTCGTGACACGGGAGCCGACGCCGGCGCGGCCCGCCCACGCGATGCCCAGCGGATTGGTGGGCGAGACCGGTGATGCAGGATCGCGAATGGCCATGCTCGCGTAGTCGAAGAACGGGGGCGTCGTGCCGCCGACGAGACCGACGGTGTGGAACGCGCCGGTCGCCTCGCCGGAAGGACCCGCCAGCAGCACCACGCGGCCGTCCATGCGGCGATACAGCACGTAGTCCACCGCGGGTGTGCTGAGCGCTGCGAATCCGCCGGTCTCCCCGTCGGCGACGATCTCGTAGGAGTTCAACGCCATCGGTGTCGTCCCACCGACGTCGACGTGCATTCGCGAGATACGTTGCTCGTACGTGGTCGAGCCCACGTGTCCGACGTAAGCGGTCACGCGACGCGACGACGCGGCCGCGAAGGCGGAGTGCGTCGTCGGCGTGCGGCCGCTCGGCAGCGGCAGGGTGAACGGCGCGGTCCCGGTGGTACGCGCACCGGACGAGGGATCGAATCCGATGAGTACGCGATGGTCCGCGGCGCCATCGATCAGCGAGAAGACGACGTTGCCGCCGAGCACCGTCGCGTCGACCCCGGGGTACGCTTGCGGAAGGTCGGTCCCGAGCGGCAGCTCCGTTCCCGGGGTTCCGGTCGTGTCCATCGGGAACCAGGTAGTCGACACGTACGTCTCGTCCGCCGAGAATGCCGACGCGAGAGCGCCGAATCCGGACGCTGTCGCCAGCAGCGTCCCTCCTTGGGCGTTCGTGGCGCTCAGCGGCACCGCCGGCCCCACGGTCATCACTCCTTCGTCCACCAGCCCGTCGCAGTCGTCGTCGCTGCCGTTGCACGTCTCGGTGCCGCACGTCGGCCCGCTGTC
>JADMIO011135786.1_pt1 | contig 37551 bp, 2 predicted proteins | sample 8958161 | NCBI WGS metagenome assembly JADMIO01 (sample SAMN16585339, study PRJNA669376) | soil metagenome | isolation source: Crop rotation soil | place: USA: Cullars Rotation, Alabama | collected 2011 | reverse complement strand
ATGGCCGCCTGGGCACGCCGTTCAATTCGCTGACCGCCTTCAACGCGGGTTCGGCCGCCGCCGGCAACGTCGTCTACCTGAAAAACACCGGCACCGCCTACACCGGCGGCATCGTGCTGGCCAACAACGAAAAACTCTTCGGCGAAGGCCATTCCGGCGGCGCCAACCTGGCCGACGTGATCGGCTTCGCCCTGCCTACCCACAGCAAGACCCTGCCCAACATCAACGGCACCCGCCCGGTGATCACCAACGCCGCCGGCAACGGCATCACCCTGGCCTCCGGCAACAGCGTGCGCGGCGTGGAAGTCGGCACGGTCACCGGCGCCAAGATCTTCGGCAACGGCTTCGGCACCCTGACCGTCGGCAACACCACCACGCCCGACGTCATCCTGACCAGCACCGGCCAGGCCCTCAACCTGACCAACGGCACCTTCGACGCCAGCTCGAAGTTCATCAGCGTGACCACCACCAGCAGCACCGGCGCCGGCATCAACCTGGCCACGGTGGCCGGTACGGTGGCGATGGGCAGCACCACGATCTCGGGCAGCACCACCCAGGGCATCCTGGTCGCCACCTCCACGGCCAACATCGACTTCGGCAACACCACGGTGACCGGCGGCACGGACGCGGTTTCCCTGCAGAATAATTCGGCGGGCACCCGCACGTTCGGCACCCTGGCTACCTCGGGCAACAGCGGCGCCGGTTTCCTGCACGCGGTCGGCGGCGGCCTGACCACCGTCACCGGCACCACGACCATTACCAACCCCGGCGGTGTCGGCATCGACATTCAGAGCTCGACCACGGCCGTGACCTTCGCCGGCACCACGGTCACCAAGAGTTCCGCCGGCGTTGGCGTCAACCTCGGGGGCACCGGCACCGGCAACAGCGGTGCGGTCACCTTTAACAGCCTGGCCATCACCACCAGCAATGGCGCCGGTCTGATCGGCGTCAACAATACCGGCCAGATCACGGTGACCACCAACAGCGGCAGCATCGCGGCCGCCGGCGGTGCCGCCATCAATATTGCCCGAACGGGCGGTAATACGCCCGTCACCCTCAACTTCACTAACGTGGGCACCAGCAGCAGCCCCGGCAACGGCATCGCCCTGACCAATGTTTCCGGTACGTTCACCGCCAGCGGCGGTACGCTGACCGCCGCGACCGGGACCGCTTTCCTGATCAGCGGGGGCACTGTGGTCAGCACCTACGGCGGCAACATCACCGGCAACAGCGCCCTGGCGGTCGACATCGACAACCACGACAGCGGCAACATTACTTTCCAGACCGGCAACCTCACCTCGACCACCCAGGGCATCCGGGTGCAGAATTGCGGCGGCGGCACCATCGCTTTCAACAACCCCAGCAAGAACCTGAACACCGGCGCCAATCCGGCTGTCAACCTGACCAGCAACGGCGGCGCCACCATCGACTTTACCGGCGGCAACCTCGTCATCGCCACCACCACCGGCCTGGGCTTCAACGCCACCGGCGGCGGCACCGTCAGCGTGACCGGCAGCAACAACACCATCAACAGCGTCTCGAATACGGCCCTGAACGTGTCCACTACCAGCATCGGCAGCGGCGACCTCAACTTCCTCAGCATCTCCGCGGGCAACAACAGCGCCGCCGCTGATCCGGCCACCGGTATTCTGCTCAACGGTACCGGCCTGGCCGGCGGCCTGACCATCACCGGCACGGGGTCCACCAACGCTTCGGGCGGTACCCTCCAGAACATTACCAACCGCGGCATCGACATCAATTCGGCCAACATGATCAACCTCAGCAACATGGCTTTCCTCAGCGCCAACCTGGCCGACGGCGGCACCTGCGGGGCGTCCGACAACTCGGGTTGCAATGGGGCCATCCACCTGAATACCGTCACGACCGCCAATCTCGATAACATCGACATCTCCGGCACGACGGCCCAGCAGGGCATCAACCTGCGCGAAGTAAACGGCTTCAACCTCACCAACAGCACCATTGCCAATGCCGGCAACGGCCCCGAGGAAGGCGGGGTGTATGCCCTCAACCTCAGCGGCACCAGCTCCATCGTCAACACCAGCATCACGTTCCCGGGCGGGCGCGGCGTGGCCATCTACAACATCAGTAAGACGCTGACCCTGGACGTCACCAACTCCAACTTCGACGACACCCAGACCTCGGCCAACGGCGCCGACGGCTTTGAGATCAGCACGTTCGGTACGTCCAACACGACGCTCGACGTCCTGAACAGCCTGTTCCGCCGCAACAAGACCAACGGCCTGCAAGCCATCGCCGAAGACAATTCCTTCATGAGCGTCGACATTCAGGGCTCTACCTTTGACTACGGCAATTTCGCCGGCGGCGGCGGCGCCATCGACATCGACACGGACGACAACGGCGACATCGATTTCAATATCATCAGCAACACCTTGTTCAAAGGCGGCCTTACCATCGCGGTGAACTTCTTTGCCCAGGGCAACTCGACCATGGAAGGCCGCTTCAACAGCAATCCCGTCAACGTAGCGGCCGGCAGCGGTAGCGCCATCCGCGCGGTAGCCCAGGAGACCTCGAACATGAAGATCGAGATCAACGGCAATACCGTGACCGGGGTGCTAAACGACAATGGGATTGAAGTGGTGTCGCGGGCCGGTACCGGCCGTATGGACGCCATCATCTCGAACAACAACATTACCGTCGGTAGCGCCGCGTCCACCGCTAATGCGCATATCCGGGCGGCGGCCGGCGCCTCCGGCAGCACCTTTACCAATAAGACCTGCGCCTGGGTGAAGAACAATACCCTGAACGGCAACTTCTCGTTCGCCCACCTTGAAGGCCGGGTCGTGAACGCCCACGAACTCATCCTCCAGGGCGGCGGCGCCAGCATGTCTGCCAACTGGAACAACAACACCAACTCCCCGGCCAGCCCGCCGGCGGTTATGAACCCGCTCATCAGCGGCGCCGGGGTGATTTCTTTCAGTGGCACCTGCAACGCACCGATGAACCCGGCCATTTCTTTTTAAGAAGACAAACCCCAGCTGGTTTGCGCTTTGCCAGGCCGGTATCCTTTCTCGATAGTCATTCAACCTGCTAATCTTTCAGAAAAGCACACGACATGAAAAATAATCTACGAACCAAATGGACCTATCTGTTGGCCGGCATCGTCGTCAGCAGCCTGTTCGTCACCGGCCTGGCTGCCCAGACGACCTTCCCCACGCCAGGTTTGACCTTGCCCAACGGCAAGACCATCGTCATTACCTACGACGTGGACGTGAATGCCAACGTCTGCCCCACGGGTACGATCCCCACCGATATCTCCAATCAGAGCAACGTCTCGGGTTCGAACTTCGCGACGGTGCAGACCGACGAGCCCTCGAACCCCGCGCCCAACCCGTCGCCGACCCTGACCCCGGTGTCCGGCCTGGGCCTGGGCGACCTGGTCTATAAAGACAACAACAACAACGGCGTGTTCGATGCCGGCGACGCCGGCGTCAACGGGGTGCTCGTGCGCCTGTATGCCGACGACGGCGATGGCGTGCTCGATGCCGGCGACGGCGCACCCCTGGCGACGGCCACGACGGCCGGCGGTGGCCTTTATACCTTCCCGTCTCTCTGCCCCGGCGACTACATCGTTGAGATAGCCACCTCCAATTTCGCTCCCGGCGGCCCTCTCTACGACAACGGCCTGAGCGCTGCCTTGGTCAGCAGCCCGGTCGGCGGCGCCCCGGACCCTGACAACGATATCAACAACGACGATAATGGGGACCCCGTCGCCGGATTTGGCATAGCCTCGGCGGCCATCACCCTGGCCCTGACCACCGAACCCGTCAACGACGGTGATGCCGACAACAACACCAACCTCAGCCTCGATTTCGGCTTTAAGAATCCGACCACGGTCAGCATCAACGACGTAACCCTGGCCGAAGGCACGGGCGGCAGCACGACTGCCTTTTCCTTTACGGTCACCCGTTCCATTCCCAATGAAGCGTTCAGCCTGACCGTCAATACCGCGGACGGCACGGCCACGGCGGCCGACAACGACTTCGTGGCCATCAGTGGCGGCACGGTCTCGTTTACCGCCGGCGGCTCGCTGACCCAGACGGTCACCGTGCTGGTCAACCACGATAACAAAGTGGAAACCAACGAGACCTTCTCGGTGGTCCTTTCCGGCGCCCCCACCGGCGTCATCATCAGCGACGGCACGGGCCTGGGCACCATCACCAACGACGACGCGGCCACCGTAACCCTCATCATACCCAACACCTCTCCGCTGGAAGGAGCGAGCGGGCTCGTTTCGCTCGGGGCTACCATGATGCTCGACAACCCGGTCCAGGGCAGCTTCATGGTCACCTATACCCCCACTCCAGGTACGGCAACCTTTGCCGATCTGGATTTTGCCGGGCCGACCGGCACCGAGACCTTCAGCGGCGCCGCCGGGCAATCCATTCCGGTCCAGATATCGATCCGGGGCGATACCAAGGTCGAACTCGATGAAACATTCACCATCAGCCTGAGTATCTCCGGGGCCCCAGCCGGCGTGACCGTTGCCAATTCTCCCATGACCGTCACGATCCTCAACGACGACGCGGCCACGGTGACCATCGCCAACGTCAGCCAGAACGAAGGCAATGCGGGCACCACCCCCTTCACCTTCACCGTGACCCTGAACGGGCAGGTGGACGCAGCGGTGAGCATGGACTTTGCCACGCTGGACGGCAGCGCTACTATTGCCAATAACGACTACGCCACCAATTCGGGCGCCGTCACGCCCTTTGCCGCCAACGGCGGCGCCAGCCAGACCCGCACCATCACGGTGAACGTGAACGGCGACATGACTTTCGAAGGCAATGAGACCTTTCTGGTCCGCCTCAGTGCCCTGGCCGCCAGCGGCCGCAACGTGAGTTTCAGCCCGGCGGGCGCCACCCTCGACGGCACCGGCACCATCGTCAATGACGACCTCCCGCCGGTTATTATTAATGAAGTGGACGCAGACCAAGTAGGCACCGATGCTATGGAATTCGTCGAACTCTACGACGGCGGGGTCGGCAATACCAACCTCAACGGCCTGGTCCTGGTCTTATACAACGGCTCGAATGACCTGTCTTACCTGGCCATCGACCTCGACGGCTTTACCACCAATGCCAACGGTTATTTCATCGCCGGCAACTCCGGCGTGCCGGGCGTCGACGCGGTCTTCGGCAACGACATTTTGCAAAACGGCCAGGACGCCGTAGCGCTCTTCGTGGGCAACGCGACCGACTTCCCTACTGGTACGGCGGTCACCACCACTAACCTGATCGACGCCCTGGTGTACGATACGGCCGATCCCGACGATCCCGGCCTGCTGGTGCTGCTCAATGCCGGCCAGCCCCAAATCGATGAGAACGGCGGCGGAGACGGCACCTGCCACTCCATGCAACGTATTCCCAACGGCAGCGGCGGCCCGCGCAACACCAGTACCTACCAGGCCCTGCCCCCCACGCCCGACGCGGCCAACTTCATCCCCATCGTCAGCATTGCCGTCAGCCCGGCCAGTACGCCGGAAGACGGCGTGCCCAACCTGACCTATACCATCACCCGCACGGGCGCTACGACCTGCCCCCTCTCCGTGCCCTTTACTGTGACAGGCACCGCGACCTCCGGCACCGATTATGCCGCGCTGGCGGCCAGCCCGGTCACTATTCCTGCGGGCAGCATCTCGACTACCCTGGTGGTCAATCCGAACACCGACAATACGGTGGAGCCCGATGAAACCGTGATCATCACCCTGACCGACGGCACCTCGTATGATCTCGGCACTGGCGCGGCCACCGGCACCATCACCAACGACGACGCCGCGACGGTCACCCTGTCGGGCGGCGCTTCGCAGAACGAAGGCACGACCTTCACCTTTACCGCCACGCTGAACAACCCGGTCCAGGGCGGTTTTACGGTGCCCTACGCCACCAACGACGGCACGGCCATGCTCGCCAACAACGACTACACCGACAACGACGGCGTGCTGACCTTTGCCGGCACGGCCGGTGAAACCAAAACCTTCACCATAAATACCACGGCCGACATCACGGTGGAGTTGGACGAGACCTTCACGGTGACCCTGGGCGCCATCGCCGGCGCCCCGGCCGGTGTCACCACCGTCGGGTCTCCGCAAACAGGTACCATCCTCAACGACGACGTCGCCACGGTCAGCCTGGCCGGCAACGTCAGCCAGGCCGAGAACCTGACGCCCCAGGTCTTTACCGTCAACCTGAGCAACCCGGTGGACGTACAAGTGACCGTGGTGTTCAACACCTCGAACGGCACGGCCTCGACCGCCGATAACGACTATACCGCCGTCACCAACCAGACGGTCACGTTTGCGCCCAATACCACGACCGCGCAGACGGTCAACGTGGCCATCCTCAACGACAATAAAGTAGAGGCCAACGAGGTCTACAACGTGACCCTCGGCACGCTGAACGCTATGGGCCGCAACCTCACCCTGGGCACCAGCACCGGCACCGGCACCATCGTCAACGACGATGCCGCCATCGTGACCCTCGCCGGGGGCAGCGCGGCCAATGAAGGCAATGTGGGCACCAACCCGCGCGTCTTCACCGCCACGCTGAACAACCCCGTGCAGGGCGGCTTTACACTGCCCTATACCACCAACAACGGGACGGCCACGGCCGGCAGCGACTACGTGGACAACGACGGCACCTTGACTTTTGACGGCACGACCGGCGAAATCCAGACCATCACCGTGCTGGTCAACGGCGATTTCTTCGTGGAAGCCAATGAGACCTTCACCGTGGCCCTGGGCGCAATCACCGGAGCCCCGGCCGGCTTGACCACGGCCGGTTCGCCGCAGACCGCCACCATCAACAACGACGAAGTGGACTGGGGCGACGGTCCCGATACCTTGCCCACCCTGCTGTTCATGAACGGCGCCCGCCACAACACCCTCTTCGGCTTCCAACTCGGCGCGGCCATCGACGGCGACCCGGACGGTCAGCCGGGGATCTTAGCGAACGGCGACGACAACGACGCCGAAGGCGACGACGAGGATGGCGTGACCCTGCCCTCGGCCTTTGTCACCGGCACCACCGCGACCATTACGGTCAATGCTTCCCAGGCCGGTAAGCTGGATGCCTTTATGGACTTCAACTGGAATCGCAACCTCGGCGACGCCGGGGAGAAAATTTTTAACAACGTGGCCCTCACGGCCGGCGACAACGTCCTCTCGTTCAACGTGCCCGCCGGAGCCGTTCTGGGCTCTTCCTACATCCGCTTCCGCTTCAGTTCGGCCGGCGGCCTGGCGCATACCGGCACGGCGGCCGACGGCGAGGTGGAAGACTACCGGGTTCAGATCGTCAGCAACCAGTTCTCCATCGACAACCCCAGCGTAGCCGAAGGCAATGCGGGCACGACCAACCTGACCTTTACCGTTACGCGCACCACCAACAACACGGCTTCCTCGGTGAACTACGCCATCACGGGCGGCACCGCCACCGCCGGCAGCGATTATACCAGCATTCCGGCCGGCACGATCAACTTCACGGCCGGCGGCGCCCTAAGCCAGACCATCACCGTGTCCGTCAACGGCGACCTGGTCGTCGAAGACAACGAAACGATCATCGTCACGCTGTCCGCCCCCGTCAACGGCGGCATCGGCAGCGGTACGGGCACCGGTACCATCACCAACGACGACAATGCCACGCTGACCCTCGCAGGAGGCAGTTCGCTGACCGAAACCAATGCCGGCACGGTGGCCCACACCTTCACCGTTACCCTCAGTGCGGCGGTGCAGGGCGGCTTCCAGGTGGCTTATGCCACCACCAACGGCACGGCCACTGCCGGCAGCGATTACACCGACAACGACGGCATCCTGACCTTCGCAGGCACCGCCGGGGAAACCAAGACCATCGTGGTACAGGCGGCCGGTGACATTACGGTCGAATTGAACGAAACGTTCACGGAAAATCTGGGCGCCATCAGTGCCACAACGGCGGTACAAGCGGCCGCTATTACCATCGTCGGCTCTCCGCAAACCGCCACCATCGTCAACGACGACGCGGCTACGGTCAGCCTCGCCGGCAACGTCAGCCAGGCCGAAAACCTCACCCCCCAGGTCTTCACCGTCAACCTGAGCAATCCGGTCGACGTGGCGGTCACGGTTCAGTTCTCGACCAGCGACGGCACGGCCACCACGGCCGACAACGACTACACCGGCATCCCCAACCAGACGGTGATGTTCGCCGCGGGTACCACGACTGCGCAGACGGTCAACGTGACGATTATTAACGACAACAAAGTGGAGAACAATGAGGTGTACAACGTAGCCCTGAGCGGTCTGAACGCCACGGGCCGCAACGTCAGCCTCGGCACCAGCACCGGCACCGGCACCATCGTCAACGACGATGCGGCCACGGTGACCCTGACCCCGGCCGGCGGGATTACCCAATCGGAGGGCAATACCGGTACCACGCTCTATCAGTTCTTCGCTACGCTCAACAACCCCGTCCAGGGCAGTTTCACCGTCAACTACACGACGAACAACGGCACCGCGACGGCGGGAAGCGACTACATCGACAACGATGGCATCGTCAGCTTCTCGGGCGCTGCCGGCCAAAGCCAGCCCATCTCGGTGCTGGTCAACGGCGACTTCCTGGTGGAACCGAACGAAGATTTCACCGTGAGCCTCGGCGCCATCACTGGAGCCCCGGCTGGCGTCACCGTGGCCGGTTCGCCGCAGACGGGCTTCATCATTAATGACGAATTCGATTTCGGCGATGCGCCCACGGCGGCCCAGAGCGGTTTTGCCGGCAGCTACGTATCGGGGTCTAAATTTGCTCAATTCGGCTATTCGCTCGGTGCAGCCATCGACGGCGACCCGGCTTCGCAACCCACGGCGACCGCCAACGGCGACGACGCGGACGCGGAAGGCGACGACGAAGACGGGGTGACCCTACCCAGCGTGCTGGTGACTTCAACCACGGCCACCATTACCGTCAACGCCAACCTGACTTCTACCCCGACGGGCGGGCTGTACGGTTGGGTCGACTTTAACCGCGACGGCGACTGGAGCGATCCCGGCGAACAGGTCTTCACCAACGTGGCCCTGTCCAACGGCAACAACAACCTCGTCTTCTCCGTACCGGTCACCGCTACGCCGGGCGGATCCTTTGCCCGCTTTATCCTGACCAACAATCCTATCAGCGGCCCGGGCGATTCCGCCAACATCGGTGAAGTCGAGGACTACGCCATCCAGATCGTGGACACCCAGTTCTCGATCAACGACCCCTCGGTCACCGAAGGCAATGCCGGCACGAGCAACTTGGTCTTCACCGTGACCCGCTCCACCAACGCGTCCAACGCCTCGGTGAATTATGCCATCACCGGCGGTACCGCCACCACGGCCGATAACGATTACCAGCCCCTGGCGGCCGGTACCCTGAACTTCACCGCCGGCGGCGCTTTGACCGCTACCATTACCGTAGTGGTGAACGGCGACGTAAAAGTAGAATTGAACGAAACGGTGGAAATCACCCTGTCCAACCCGGTCAACGCCAGCATCCTGGACGGCCTGGGCATTGGGACCATCACCAACGACGACGCGGCGGTGCTCACCGTCACCAACCCGACGGTGACCGAAGGCGACACGCCCAACACCGTGACGGCCACCTTCACCATCAACATGAGCAATCCTTCGGATGCCAACGTGGTGGTGAACTACGCCACGGTCGACAACACGGCCACCATTGCCAACAACGACTACGTATCCACCAGCGGTACCCATACGTTCACGCCCGGCCAGCAGAGCAAGACCGTGTCCGTGACCGTGAACGGCGACTGTGCGATCGAGCCGAACGAGTCCTTCTTCCTGCGCCTCAGCGGCCTGGTCAACAACGGCCGCAACGTCAGCCTGAGCGGCGGCGGCGCTACCCTCGACGGCACCGCCACCATCACCAACGACGACGCTTTGCCGGTGATCTCCTGCCCGGCCAACCTCACGGTGAATGCCGCTGCCGGCGTGTGCAACGCTACGGTGACCCTGCCGCTGCCGACCACCAGCAGCGTCTGCGGTTCGTTTACTCTGGAATACCGCTACCGCACGGTCGACGCTTCCAACGTGCCGACGGGCGCCTTCACCGCCTACGCCTCCGCGGCGAGCAACGTGGTGAACTTCGCCGTTGGCCGTTATGAGATCGAATGGCGCATCACGGACGGTTCCGGCGCCTCGTCGTGCAGCTTCTTCCTGCGCGTGGTCGACAACCAGCCGCCGGTGATCACCTGCCCGGCCAACCAGACCGTTTCGGCCAACGCCTCCTGCATGGGGACGGTTGGTTCGTGGGCGCCGGTAGCGCTCAGCGACAACTGCAGCCCGGCGCCAACTGTGGTCCAGGCGCCGGTGGCCTCCACCGTGCTGAGCGGCCACAACGACTCGGAACTGGTGACCCTTACCGCCACCGACGTCAACGGAAACACGGCCAGCTGCACGTTCACCGTCACCTTGAAAGACGTGACGCCGCCGGTAGCCGTCTGCAAGAACATCGTGCTCAACCTGGGCGCTGCGGGGACCATCACCCTGCTACCCTCGCTGGTGAACAACGGCAGTGCCGACAATTGCGGCGTGACGCTGTCGGTGATGCCCAACACCTTTACCTGCGCCAACATCGGCAATAACACCGTGACGCTCAAGGCCACCGACCCGGGCAACAACATGGCCACTTGTACCGCGACGGTCAAGATCCAGGACGTGACGGCGCCCCAGGCCAAGTGCAAGAACATCAACGTGTTCCTGGACAACAGCGGCCACGCCAGCATTGTGGCGGCCGACGTCAACAACGGCAGCAGCGATGCCTGCGGCATCTCCAGCATGACCATCAATTACGGCGAGTTCGACTGCGGTCAGCTGGGCGCCACGCCGGTGACGGTGCAGCTCACGGTGAAGGACTTGTACAACAACCAGGCGAGCTGCCTGGCCTACGTCTACGTGAAGGACATCATCGCCCCGACGGCGGTCTGCACCAACACCACCGTCAACCTGGGCCCCGGCGGTAGCGTAGCGGTGCCAACGGCGCCTTTGGCGGCCAACAGCACCGACAACTGCGGCGTGACGTCTTATAGTCCGACGGCCAAGTCCTACAACTCCTCTAATCTCGGCGTGAACAACCTGACGATCACGGTCAAAGACTTCAGTGGAAACGCCGCTACCTGCGTGTCGCAGGTCACGGTGCTGCCCAACAACAGCGTGCAACCGGGATCCAACCCCAATGGCCAGACCAAAACGGGAAGCGATCTCGCCCTGTACGTGCTCGAGATGGCGGTCTTCCCCAACCCGACGGCCGGAAAGGCCAACTTGTGGTTTGAATTGCCGCAGGACCAGGCCTTTACGTTGCGCTTGTTCGACCTCAACGGTCGTCTGGTCTTGCGCCAGCAGCAGGATGGAAAAGCCGGCGAGAACATCGTGCCCCTCTTTCTGGAAGAACTGCCGGCGGGCTTGTACCTGCTCGACGTGAAGTCCGAAGGGTTACGCGGCCGCCAGAAGGTCATGATCCAGCGGGATTGAACGAAGTCTGATCCAAGGCTATAAATTACTCCGGGGGGACCACTGGCAACAGTGGTCCCCCCGGATTTTTTATTCGCCCTTTTGCATCAAGAATGACTAAAAACAACAATATTCCCTTTCTTTGCCCTCCTAATCCTGATGGCGTCAGCTCCGGCGCCTGACCCTCCTGCCGATCCACTTTCCTGACGGGATATACATCCCAGCTTCAACCTCCTCCTGGAAAGGAGAGGTTTATCATGAAAACCAACCCGACTCTGCTTTAAGGAAGATGGGGTTGGTCAGCATCGGCTGTACTACCAGGAATTTAAATCAATCGCTGCCCGTCCTATACAGGCGCTTTTAATCCAACGGCCTGACCCAGTCGGATCGGCCCCCGCTATGGTCATTTATTCTTATTCTATAATCTTCCGGCTGTTGCCGGTACCACCGTCTTCCATGTTTATGAAAAGTTTCTACTGCCCCCCCGCCGTAGGGAGTTCTTCCCTATGCCATTCCCTCGATTTGATTTCGGCCCGTCAATGCCAATCGCTAGAATGAGGCGTAGCCTTCCGTCAACTGCGTAGTTGAACGCCAGGCCTTCGTTTCTAGCCACCAGGGTTTAGCGGTTTTATGCCTTTGTCTGACGTCATCGACTTCAGTAGTATCCGTATGCCTAGTAGAAAGGGGAACTGCCTATGCGGTGGCTAGGCTATTCCATTATTCCCCAACGCCTGTTATGCTAAGCACAGCGAAGCACCTGACGGAGTGGTAACGGCATCCTCACTTCGCGCTTGGTCAGGTGCTTCGCTGCACTCAGGAGGGCACGCGATTACGGGTAAATGGAACTCGCTCCTCTCGTTTGTTAATTCCGACGCCTGTTTGGACAAAAGGCCGCTCACTAACTACCTTCGTCGGAGTATATTTTAATCCGCTGTAATCTCCTGAGCGAAGTAAACTGCATTCCCCGAAAAGTCGTCTTGCCCCGCGTTCCGACGCGACTTCCTCTCCTCCCACATCCCCTTTCCGATCCGTTGTTATCCTTGCTTATGCCTGGACGATCAAGTGTTTGATCGCCGGGGAGTTATCCAAGCTGCCAAAATCACTGTCCATGTCTTACGTTTCCACCCGCCGGTTTTTACTCGGATTCCTGCTGCTTTCGCTCCTGTTCCGGGCAAAAAATGCGTCCGCCCAGGACGTTATCCTGCAAGGATTTTACTGGAACACCCACCCGGGTGACGTCACCAACACCACCAGCGGCGGCATCTGGTGGGATACCCTGGCCACGGTGGCCCCCGAGCTGGCCGTGGCCGGTTTCAGCACCGTGTGGACGCCGCCGCCCACGAAGGGCTTTGCCGGGATCTGGGACATGGGCTACGGCACCTACGACTATTTCGATCTGGGGTCCTACCTCAGCAAAGGCAGCGTGCGCACCCGCCACGGCAGTCGCACCGAGATGGACGCCATGATCGCCGCCATGCACAGCAACAACCTCAAAGTGATGGCCGACGTGGTGCTCAACCACCGCGGCGGCGCCGACGGCCAGGATATGTACCAGGTGGGCGGCGAGACCGGCTACAACGTGTTCATGCCGCCCAGCGGCCGTATTCCCAGCGGTCCGGCCGCCGTGCACCCGACCCTGCAGCACCCCGACCTCAACCCCGATTACCACAACCGCATCTTCTTCGAAGACATCTGCCATTTCAACGAATCCGACGCCTTCCCGCCCACCAACGTGGACGGTACGCCCGGCAACTGGTATTTCGGCGCGCCCAACATCGTCGGCTCCATGGGCGACTCCCTCATCATGTGGGGACGGTGGCTGGCCAACAACGTGGGCTACGACGAGCTCCGCCTGGATGCCGTCAAACACATCGATCCCTGGTTCATCGCCAAGTTCCTGGTGGAATCCAAAAACGGGACTCAGCCCTTTGCCGTCGGGGAAGCGTTCGACTATGGCTTGAACTACCTGAGCAACTACCACAACGAAGTGGAGACCAGCGCCAACAGCGGCAGCAAGTCCGCCAAGATCTCCATGTTCGATTTCCCGCTGCGCGGCGCCCTGAAATCGGTGCTCAACAACACCTCCGGCTCCACCGACCTCTACCAGACCCTCGGCAACGCCGGCCTGGTCTGGGCCACCGGCATGACCGGCTACGACGTGGTCACCTGGTTGGAAAGCCACGACACCGACCGCACCGGCTACGTCGGCGACGATACCGGCTGCGCCATTCCCTTTGGCGGCACCTGCCTGCGCTTCAACACCGAGCCCGACCACGACCCCATCGTATCGGACAAGGAAGACATGGGTTATCCCTTCCTGCTGGCCGCCGAGGGGCGCCCGGTAGTGTTCTGGAAAGACTGGTACTGGTACGGCCTGTCGACCAGCATCGCCTGGCAGATGGCGTTGCGCGAAGCCACCGCCACCGGCGCTTCCGATCATATCCAGAACATGGGCGGGTTCTGGCCGACCACGGCCCCCTACGATAGCGACAACCACGGCGGCAACATGTTCGCGCTGCGCCGCAACGGCCTCACAGGCGGCGTCAGCGACGGGATGGTGCTGGGCCTGAACGACCATGCCAGCAAGGAAGGCGCGGTCTACGTCAACACCCCGTTCACCAACAAATACTTGAAAGACTATTCCGACGGCTACCTCTTCCAAACCAGCCAGGCCTTCAACGACAGTCGCGCCCTGATCAAAGCGGCGCCCCGCGATTATTCCTGGTGGTCGGTGACAGGCTTGTACCCCCATGCCCCGGGCACGGCGGATTCACACTTCAGCCTGGACGCCACGCCCGGCGGCTGCCCCCATTTCATCGCCCTCTGCGCAGCGGATGCCGCCAACCTGATCGTCAACGGCGCGCCCATCGCGGCCGGCGACGAGGTAGCGGTCCAAAATGCCGCCGGCCAGGTGGTCGGCATCGGTCGGGTAGGGCAGGGCTTTCGTTGGGACGGCAGCCACGACATGATCATCGAAGTGCTGGGCGCCCCGTCGGCCAACGGGCTCAGCAACGGTGAAACCTTCCGGGTGTTCGTCTACGACGCCAGCGCCGGCACGACCGTGGAGATCGGCGCCGTGCAGTACGCCGCCAGCAACACCGCCTTCACTTTCTCTCCCCAGCGTCCGCCCTCGCCCAACCGCAACGGCAACTTTTCCAGCTTCTCGGTGACCACCACCGCCCAGGGCGCCTTCGCCTGCGCCGGCATTTCGCGCATCGTGGCCTTCAATACCCAGCTGGCGGTCAATCAACCCTTCTGTGCCAATGACCAGGCCGACCAGGCCACCTATAATCCCAATTGGGACAATGGCGACAATGGGGGCAGCGGCTTCAGCGCCTGGAGCCTCAGCGGCGGCGCCAACGCCGGCTTCTTCGTGGGCACTTCGGCCAACAATGGCGACGGCGACGGCAATGCCAACGGCGATATCAACACCGGCGGCAAGGCCTGGGGCCTGTATGCCAATTCGGGCGGCGTGGCCAATGCCGTGCGGCCGTTCAGCAACAACCTGACGGCGGGTTCGGTCCTGAGCCTGAACATGGACAATGGTTATATCGAGTCGGGCGGTACCGTCGGTTTCGGCCTGCAGAACGCCAGCGGCGAAAACCTGCTCGAATTTTATTTCACCAACGGTCAGGCCCATTACCAGTACAACGACAACACCGGCCAGCAGAGCACCGGCGTCGGCTTCACCGACGAAGGCCTGGCGGTACAGGTCACCCTGAACACCGCCACCACCTACCAGCTGGTGGTGACTCCCCTGGGCGGCCCTTCGGCCACCTTCACGGGCACGTTGAAGAACCCGGCCGGCGGCCAGTCGCCCAATCGCCTGCGCCTCTTCAACGCCAACGCCGGCAACGGCGGCCAGCGCGACGCTTTCTTCAACAGCCTCAGCCTCTGTTATCCGCCCGGCCTGGTGATCAATGAAGTAGACTACGACCAGCCGGGGACGGACAATCTCGAATTCATCGAATTGAAAAACGTGGGCACGGCGGCAGTGAACCTCGACAACTATGCCCTGCAACTCGTAAACGGCGCGGACAACAGCGTGTACGCCACCGTGGACCTGCCCAACGCCAGCCTGGCGGCCGGCGATTACTATGTGGTTTGCGGCAGCGGCTCGACCGTGCCCAACTGCGATTTCGCTTTTGCCGGCGCCACCGACCAGATCCAGGACGGCGCTCCCGACGCGGTGCGCCTCGTGTTGAACAATACTTTGACCGTGGACGCCCTGAGCTACGAAGGTTCGGTGAGCGGCGCGGTGGAAGGCTCGGGCGTCGGGCTCAACGATGCCGCCGGCAGCGGCGCCCAACGCCTGGGCCTGTCGCGCAGCCCCGACGGCTCCGACAACAATTCCAACAACAGCGATTTCGTGCTGACCTGCATCAGCCCCGGCAGCGCCAACACCGGCAATATGGACACCGACGGCGATGGTATCCCCGATGCCTGCGACAACTGCCCGGCCACCGCCAACGCCAACCAGACCGATGCTAACAACGACGGCATCGGCGACGCCTGTACGCCGGAGATGGAGGTGAGGGGCAACAACGTCATCATCGCCGACGGCGACAACATGCCCGCCGCCGGCGATTTCACCGACTTCGGCGCCACCCCGGCCGACGGCGGTACCCTCGTGCGGGTCTTCACCGTGCACAACACCGGCGCCGGCGCCCTGGCCCTGACGGGTACGCCCCGCGTCCAGCTCAGCGGGGCGGGCGCCGACGATTTTCAGGTGATGGCCCAGCCGGCCAGTCCGGTCAGCGGCGGCGCCAACACCAGCTTTACGGTGCAGTTTGCTCCTACGGCCCTGGGCCTGCGTTCCGCCCTGGTGAGCCTGGCCAACGACGACGCCGACGAAAATCCCTACACCTTCACGGTACAGGGCAGCGGTCAGGCGGGGCCGCCGGCGCTCACGGTCCGCGGCAACAACCAGCTCATCGTCAACCGCAGCCTGAGCACCAGTGCAGCCGATGCCACCCATTTCGGCAGCGTCGGGGTGGGACAAAGCCAGACCCACCAATTCACCGTGCGCAACGGACAGAACAGCCAGTCTTTGCAGCTGACCGGCGTGCCCCGGGTGACCATCGCCGACCGCGATGCGGCCGATTTTACCGTGACGGTCCAACCCGCCAGTCCTCTGAGCAATGGCGGAGAAACGACGTTCAGCCTGCGCTTCCAGCCGGGGGCCACGGGATTGCGGACGGTCATCGTCATCGTCACCAGCAACGATCAGCCCGACAATCCCTTTGTATTTACGGTACAGGGGATGGGATTATAGGACGGGAGTTAGGGAGCCTGAGCTCCCCTTATTTCTTATCAGGTCCGCTTTTTAGCCTCTATCCGGCGAGGCCAAGGTGGATAAAGCCGGTCTTTAACTTAACTCGAGGGAACTTGATGGTCCGCCGCCCGCCGGTTGCGTTTCAGTTAAGCCGTCCCTAAGCTGGAAGGGCGTATTCCAGGGTTAGAATGCCGCATATTAGAGTTGAAATGCCTCCGGCTAAGGCTGAAACATCACGTTTCAGGTTTGGTGCGGCGTGTTTCAGGATTGGGACGAGGCGATTTAAATCTGGAATGAGCCTTTTTAAATCGGAAAAGCCGGAGTTCAAACCAGACCACGCTCATAGCAGTACGCTGACGCGATAGTTTTGGTCTGACTTAATCCGTTTGAATGCATTGAAAACGCCATTTGTCCGGCTTTGAAGTACATCAGTTGCCTGTGAAAAAATACGGCTTGGTGAGGAGTAGCAGAGCCCCGCGGTTTAACGCGTAAAGAGTTAGTTAGCCCCTGATTTTTGGTCAAATTCCGCCCAAAAACCCGCCGGCAACCGTCTGAACAGCAGCCATTATCTCCTTTAAGCCATCCGGAATTCAGAAAAATATTTCCGTATTACCCTTGTTAAGAGTAGAAATTAACCCTTTAACGGGGGTAACTGTAGATTCTAACGTTAAATTAAGTTGCCGGGATACCGAAAAAAGAGTACCCTGTCTACCTTCGTATTCAATTATAGATTAGCGGTATTTCCAGGCGAGCAATTATTCGCCGTCGCATAAACCTATCCGCGACCATCCTAATCCCTAATCCAGTAATCCCGAGAGAAAAGTTTGCCCGACAATTAACCAGCGTTTCTGCACCCTTGTGCGCGCCCCTGGCGCAAATTTCTCCACTTCTATTTCCAGCCCAATTCCGAAGGCTTACCTCCTGTCGTGGTAAGCACTGCTTGTATGGCAGTATTTCCTCGCCGCTTTCCCGGAAAGCGCGGGTGAGGGCATTGTGTCTTTGTCGTTCAGCTTACATCCAATAAATCCACCAAATGGAAAGCGATTTCTATTCCGATCGCTCCCGACAAATCCTTTTTATTCCATGAAAAGTCCTGTACTCCATTCGCTGTGCACCGTCGCTCAACATGTTCGCGCTGCCCTGACACCTTCCCACCCGGCCGGATTTAAGGCTACCTTAATCCTGGGCGTCGCTTTGCTGGCGACCAGTGCGGAGGTATTGGCCGCGGACCTTTACGTCAAAGCGGGCGGAGGATGTGCCGGTAGCCCCTGTTACTCCACCGTAACTGCGGCCCTGGCCGCTGCGGCGAACGACGACGTCATTCACCTGGAGTCTAACGTGACCGAAGGGCTGGTCTACATCACCAAGGACATTACCCTGGACGGGCATGGATTTAAACTGAGCTCCACGTCTGGCACTTACGGCATAGAGGTCGGCGCCACCAGCGTCACCATCCAGAACCTCACCGTGGAAACGGCCGGTACCTTCGGGATTCAAGCCGATTGCGACGCCCACAACCTGGCCCTCACCAACGTGACGGTCAACAATTGCGGCGGCACGGGCATCTCCCTGAACGGCTCGGACGGTGTGGTGCTGACCAACGTCACGTCCACCAACAACGATGGGAACGGGGTCTCGGTCACCAACTGCAACAGCCTGAGCATCAACGGTATCACGACCAGCGGCAACGCGTTTCCAGGCGGATTCAACGCGGGCATCGGGTTGTTTACGAGCAGTGCTTTCTGCCTGCCGGCCGGTATCAATGGCTTCAGCCTGACCGGCACGGTGAGCATTGCAGAGAACCCGAAAGTCTATTCGCAAAAAGCTAATGCGGCGGACATGATTACGGGGCTGAGCGGGAGTTCCATCCAGTGGGCGGTGGGGACGAGTGCCACGGACCGCAGTTACTGGTCTACCCTTGCGGTCGCCTATGCTGCTGTGGATGCTTTGTTTGAGGCGCCCTATAATTTGCCCAACACGACAGTATTTGTGGAAGAGGTGGCGACAGGCAACCTGTATGTCAACGACAACCCGAATGGCGATGCTACGCCGCCCATGTTGATCCAGACGGCCATTAATTTTGCTGTGGCAGGAAAAACCATTTTTGTGGAAGGGGGCAGCTATAATCAACGGGTAACCATCACAAAATCCTTGACGCTGGATGGCGCTGGAACACTTTCCACGCTGCTTGACGGTACGGGACTGGCTGCCGGATCGAGTGGGATCACGATTAATAGTGGGGTGACTAACGTTACCATTAAGGATATGGCGATTCAGAACTTTACCGGTTCCGGGCCGAACTCCACCGGCGGCGTATATGCTACCGGCGGTAATAATTTCTTAACCCTGCAGAACCTGGACGTTGTGAATAACCCCAATTGTTCGGGCGTCTTCATAGTGGGTAGCTCGGGCATTAGTGACGTCTTGATCGACGGGATAAAGTCACATGGTCATGGTGCACCAGGCAATCCTGCCCGTGGCATCGTAATTTGGGATGGCTTTAAAAACAATATTACGATCAGCAACTGTGAAGTCTACAGCAACAACTGCTGTGGCATAGAATTCCAGGATGGAACGGCCTCAGGGGTTACGATGACCAATAACAATGTTCACGATAACTTTGATAGTGGCATGAGCGCTTTGGGCCTCACCGGTCCGAATGCCAACCTGATCAGTGCCAACACCGTAAAAGATAACGGCCGTTTCGGCATTGAGATCAAGTTGCCTAATGGCTCGGGCGCGACTTCTGGTGCTGGTAGCATAGTGGTACAAAACAACACGGTCACGCGAACCACCCTTCCCGGTTTGGCCGAGCTCCGCGATCTCGCTGGCATCGCGGTGTTCCGCCGTGCCTATAATACAGTCAACGCCAATATTCCGACTGGCGTGGTGGTCAGGAATAATACCGTTTCTGGCTACCGCCAGACCAGCGATAGCGAAGGTTTCGGTATTGTTATCGAAGGTACTAACCACGAAGTCTCTAATAATATACTTAATAATAACGATGTAGGCATCCAGCAGCAAGCCGGTCATGTCCCTTATGTGGAGAACACCAGTACTGATGGTAATCAGGCCGACATGATAGATGTATACTTCGGTCGCGGTAACACGCCGTTTAGCTGCGGCAATGATATCACCGCTAATACCTTCGGAACGGGAGGCAATGCCAATGATATCGATTCGCGTGATGTTGGGGCCGCTGTTAATACTACTGCCGGCGTTGTGGTGAATACCAACAATGGCGAAACCTTCTGCTCTATCCAGACGGCTATCAATGATGGTAATACGGTCAATGGACATACCATAAGTGCCAACAACGGTACTTATAATGAATATGTAACTATTAACAAGGAGATTACCGTGCAGGGGCAATCTGCTGCGACCATTATCAAGGCGCCGTATAGTAGCGATAACAGTCAGGCCAATACGGTGCTCATATTGTCCAACAACGTCACCTTGAAAAAATTCACGGTGACACGAGACTATGGCGCGAATCTGGCGGCCTGGAATGCCTGCACGGTCAATCAAGGAATCAATTATAATACCCGGTCCAATGTTACGCTTGATGAATTGACGGTAACGGGTAACCGCAACGGGATTTTCTGTAACAATTCGCCCAATACAACCATCACCCGCTGCACAGTAGAGAACAACCGTACCGGCCTGCACTTTGGTGGTAATATCACGGGTGCGGTGGTAACCAACAACTTCCTGCGCTACAACTTTACCCACGGGTTGCTTTTCAATTATGATCTGAACGTCCTGACGGCGACCAACGTAAACGTAGAAGACAATAACATCAGTAGCAACTGGTATTCCCAGGTGAATTTTCAACGTGGGAGTGGTGCTCCCAGCAACGTAGGTTCTACGTCCGGGCTTGATTTTAGCTGCAACTGGTACGGTTCCACCGCCCCGACAGTGAATGCCATAGCTGCCGGTGAACCCGGTTATACGGCTCAGATCCCGTCGCAATTTGGTGGTGCAAATCCTATGCTGATGCCGGCCCGTTACTTGCTGGGCCAGGAAGCTGCCTTGATTCCGTATTCTCCCTGGACGGTCAACGGCACAGACGACGACCTCGTCGCCACCGGCTTCCAACCGGTCGCCGGTTCCTGCGTCGGCACCCAGGTTGCCATCACTATCGCCACCAACACCCCCGCTACCTGCCTGGGCGGCCCCAACAACGGCGCCCTCACCACGATCACCAGCAGCGGGACGGCGCCTTTCACCTACCTGTGGAGCAACATGGCCACGACGCCCAACCTCAGCGGCGTACCCGCCGGGTCCTACAGCGTCACCGTGACTGATTTTTATGGGACCACGGCCTCGGCCAGCGCCACCGTAATTTATTTGCCGGTGACCAACGTCACGACCGGCTTGAGCTATGCCACCATCCAGGCAGCGATCAACGCCGGAGCGACGGGTAATGAAATTCAGGTCTGCCCCGGCACCTACAACGAACAGGTACTGGTCAACAAAGGCGTGAAAATCCTCGGCGTGGGCATGACCCAGCCGACGGTGGACTTCACCGGCACGGTGACCGGCAAACCGACCCTGTTCGACGTATCGGTCGACGGCGCGACCATCGAGAATATCCACTTCAACGTGGACCTGGCCAAACTGAAAAGCGCCATCATCGCCAGCGGCGCCGGCATCGACAACATTACGGTGAAAGGCAACGTCATTGACGCTTACGGTACGCCGGTGAGTGGTAACTACACCGACCGCAACGCCGTCAGCATCAACTTCACCGGAAACACTAACTACCGCGTAGCTATCGGCGGAGTGAACAACATCATCTTCCAGAACAATACCGTCAACGGCAGCGGCGCTGCCAGTTACTTCCGGGCGGGCGTCTGCGCCGACGAGGCGGGTGGTACCTTCACGGGGAATACTCTGAAAACCATCAACCAGGACGTGCAGGTACGTTTCGGTGGCAACGGCAACATCACCGTTTCCAACAACAACTTTAACGGCGGTGGGGTAGAGCTGGCCGAGCACAACGCCGGCGCCGGGACCATTACCGTGGCGAACAACATCTTCGACGCCACCTTTGCCAACACGGCCGCGGCCGGTACGGCGGTGTTGCGTCTGAAGAACAACCAGCAGATGAAAACGACGCTGGTGAACAACAACACCTTCAACAACCACGAATGGGCCGTCAGCCTGGAGAATTACAATACGGTCACCCTGGACAACAACACCTTCACTCCGAAGGCCAACTCCACGACTTATCACCACGTGACGGTCAATACCAAGTCCATCAGCACCAACTCGGCCACCATCGTCCAGACCACCATCGGGGCCACGCTGACCAACAACACCTTCAACGGCTCGGGCACGCCCGGCGGCACCGCCCTGTCCTTCCACAACCACGACAGCGACAACGCCTCCTTCGGCACCTTCACCCTCGGGACGGCCGGCAACGAGAACAATTTCAATGCCGGCATCGCCACCTTCCTTCGCCTGGACGACCAGACGGGGACCAGCAGCGGCGCCACTTTCCCCAGCTACACGGCTCAGATCGGTTCCGGCGCCGGCGCCCTGACCACCATGGCCTGCTGGACGCCCAACGTCGACATCCAGAACAATAAGTTCAACGTCGGCGCCGGGCTGCAACTGCCCTCGGCCATGAGCTATGCCCAGCGCACCACGCTGGAAACCAACCTCTACCACCACCCGGACAACTTCTGCCTGGGCTACCTGATCTATTTCTACCCGGTCCACAACATCAATCAGAACACCTATTATCTAACTATCCAGGCGGCCATCAACGCGGCTAATCCCAACGACGTGATCGAGTGCGCCGAGTACACGTTCACGGAAAAAGTCAACATCACCAAGACCCTCACCCTGCAGGGGATCAGCGAGGCCAACACCATCCTGGACGGCACAGGCCTGGGCAATGGCTCGGGCATCACCGTTGCCAGCGGCGTGACCAACGTCTGGATCAAATACTTCACCATCCGCAACCACGCGGGCACCAGCCCCAACCTCTTCGCCGGCATCTACGCCCCCAGCGGCAACAACGGCCTGAAAGTGGAGCATTGCACCCTCAAAGACAACGTCGGCGGCAGCGGCCTCTATGCCAACGGCCCGATCAACCTGCTGACCCTCAATGACCTCGACGTGTCCGGCCATACCGCCATCGCGGGCGCGGCCCGGGGCATCGTGGTCTGGAACGGCCTGAAAAGCAACATCTCCATCACCAACTGCGACGTCTACAACAACAACTGCTGCGGCATCGAACTGCAGGACGGCTCCGCCTCCGGCGTGACCATGACGAACAACAACGTGCACGACAACTGGGACAGCGGCATGAGCGCCGTGGGCCTGGACGGCAGCGTGGGCGCCAATACCATTTCCAGCAACACGGTCACCAACAACGGCCGCTTCGGCATCGAGATCAAGAATCCCAACGGCAACGGCTCCAACATCACGGTCAGCAACAACGTGGTCAGCCTGACCGCCAGCTTCGTTGCGTCGCGGCCGACGGAAAAACGCGACCTGGCCGGCATCGCCGCCTTCCGGCGCGGGGTGCTGGGCACCAACGTGGACGTGCCCACGGGCGTCGACATCATCAACAACACGGTGAGCGGCTACGTGCAGGACAACGGCGCCAGCGCCAGTGAAGGCTTCGGCATCGTGGTGGAAGGCACCAACCACACGGTGACCGGCAACACGGTGACCGGCAACGACGTGGGCATCCAGCAACAGGCCGGCCACCTGCCTTACCCGGGAGACGGTGACCAGAGCGATCTGGCCGACACCTACTTCGGTCGCGGTAACTCGGCTGCCACCTGCGGCAATACCGTCAGCGGCAACACTCTAACCAATGGCATCGATACCCGCAACGTGGGCGCCATCGGCAGCGGTTTTGTGGCCAACACCACGACGGGTGAAACCTTCTGCTCCATCCAAGCCGGTATCGACGACGCGCAAACCCTCAACACCCATACCCTGACTGTCAGCGCCGGCACTTACAACGAAGCGGTAGTGCTGAATAAGTCCCTGACCCTCGACGGCGCCAGCCCGGCCACGGTACTGGTCAATCCGACCGCACCGGGCACCAACGGGATTACGATCTCCGCGGCGAATAGCACGGTGCGCGATCTGCGCGTCACCGCCACCCTGAGTGGCATCGTGACCTCGGCGGCCGGCATTACGCTGCGCAACGTGGAAAGCGTGAGCAACGGCAGCAATGGCGTGTCCGTTTCTAATGGCACGACCAACCTGACCATCATCAACAGCAAACTGAACAACAATGCCGTGGTGGGCCTGCGCTCGGGCACCCTGGACGTAGTCACTAATCTGCTCATAGACAGCTCGGAAGTGAAAGGCAACGTGCAGGGCATCGCAAATTTTGCCGCGACGACCGCTGCCGCCTGGGATAATGCCATCATTCGCAACTCGGATTTCAGCAACAACACGCAGAAAGGCATGTACTTCGAGCGTTTCAACAACCTGCTGATCGACCGCGTGACCATGGACAACAGCGGCACGGACGCCGCTTATGGGTTCAACAACGGCATCGACGTCAACCTGAAATACCACGCTTATACCGGCCTGACCATCACCAACTCCGTCTTTACCAACTGCGGCGCGATCGGTACGGCCACCAATCCGGACAATCCTTCCGTCCTGGCCATCAAACAACGCGACGACGCGCCCTCCTACAATGCCCAGCCGGCCGCTCTCAGCAACGTGCTGGTCAAGAACAACCTCATCAACGGCCCCCGCAACGGCATCCGCTTCGGCGAAACCGGCAAGATCAACGGCGGCGCTACCAGCGTCTCGGTGGAAGGCAACCACCTCGCCGGCCCCTTTGCCTATAAAACCATCATCAACAACACCAACCAGGACGTCGACCTGCTCTGCAACTGGCACGGCACGACCGACCTGGCCACCATCCAGGCCTCCTTACTGGAAACCGGCAGCGGCGACATCAACCTGTCGACCGTACTGAACAGCGGCGGCGACGCCAGTGCCGCCGTTGGCTTCCAGCCCGCCGGTTTGTGCGACTGCCCCTCGGGCAACCTGGTCACCAACGGCACCACCCTGGAAACTTTCTGCAGCATCCAGGCCGCCATCGACGATGCCCAGACCCTCACCGGCCATACGCTGGAAGTGTCGCCGGGCACTTACTACGAACAAGTATTGGTTAACAAAGGCGTGACCATTATTGGCGTGGGCATGACCCAGCCGACGGTAGACTTCACCGGCACCGTGACCGGCAAACCGACCCTGTTCGACGTCTCAGTCGACGGCGTGAGCATCCAGAACCTGCATTTCAACGTCGACCTGGCCAAACTGAAAAGCGCCATTATCGCCAGCGGCGCCGGCATTGACAACATCAATATTATCGAGAACGTCATTGATGCTTACGGCACCCCGGTGGCTGGCAACTACACCGACCGCAACGCCGTCAGCATCAACTTTACCGGCAACACCAACTACCGCGTGGCCACCGGCGGAGTGAATAACATCACCTTCCAGGGCAATACCGTCAACGGCAGCGGCGCGAGTTACTTCCGCGCCGGCGTCTGTGCGGATGAGGCGGGTGGTACCTTTACGGGCAATACCCTGAAAACCATCAATCAGGACGTTCAGGTGCGCTTCGGCAGCAACGGCAACATCACCGTTTCCAACAACAATTTCAATGGCGGTGGGGTAGAACTGGCCGAGCACAATGCCGGCGCCGGGACCATCACGGTGTCGAACAACGTCTTCGACGGCACCTTCGCCAACGTGGCGGTGACGCCGCGTACGGCCGTGCTGCGCTTGAAAAACAACCAGCAGAACAAGGTAACGGTGGTCAGCGGTAACACTTTTAACAACCACTTGTGGGCCATCAGCCTCGAGAACTACCGCAACGTCAGCGTCGACGACAACGACTTCACGCCCCTGGCCAGCTCCACCGACTTCCTGCATATCGGGGTGAACACCAAGTCCATCAGCTCGAATTCCAGCACCATCGTGCAGACCACGGTAGACGGCTCCTTCACCAAAAACACCTTCAACGGTTCCGGCGTAGCCGGCGGCACGGGCATCGGTTTCTTCAACCACGACAGCGACAATGCGGCCTTCGGCACCTTTACCATCGGCGGCAGCGCGGCCAACGCCAACGAATTCAACGCTCAGATCGGCCAATTCATCCGCCTGGACAACCAGACCGGCAGCACCAATCCGGCGACCAATCCGACCGACTACCCCGACACGGGTAGCTGGCCGACCACCATGGCCTGCTGGAATCAGAATTACGACATCCGCGACAACAAATTCGACGTCGGCGCGGGCCTGCAATTCCCCTCGGCGATGAACTTCACCCAACGCACGGCGCTGGAGGCAGCGCTTTTCCACGACCCGGACGCTGCCTGCACCGGTCAACTGCTCTACTTCTACCCGGTCCATAATATTACCCAAAGCACCTATTACCTGACCATTCAAAGCGCAGTAGCGGCGGCCAATACCAACAACGTGATCGAGTGCGCCGAATGGACCTTCAATGAAAAAGTCAACATCGATAAATCCCTGACCCTGCAAGGCGTCAGCGAAGCCAATTGCATCATCGACGGCACGGGCCTGGGCAACGGTTCCGGCATCACCGTTGCCAGCGGCGTGACCAACGTCTGGATCAAATACTTCACCATCCGCAACCACGCGGGCACCAGCCCCAACCTCTTCGCCGGCATCTACGCCCCCAGCGGCAACAACGGCCTGAAAGTGGAGCATTGCACCCTCAAAGACAACGTCGGCGGCAGCGGCCTCTATGCCAACGGCCCGATCAACCTGCTGACCCTCAATGACCTCGACGTGTCCGGCCATACCGCCATCGCGGGCGCGGCCCGGGGCATCGTGGTCTGGAACGGCCTGAAAAGCAACATCTCCATCACCAACTGCGACGTCTACAACAACAACTGCTGCGGCATCGAACTGCAGGACGGCTCCGCCTCCGGCGTGACCATGACGAACAACAACGTGCACGACAACTGGGACAGCGGCATGAGCGCCGTGGGCCTGGACGGCAGCGTGGGCGCCAATACCATTTCCAGCAACACGGTCACCAACAACGGCCGCTTCGGCATCGAGATCAAGAATCCCAACGGCAACGGCTCCAACATCACGGTCAGCAACAACGTGGTCAGCCTGACCGCCAGCTTCGTTGCGTCGCGGCCGACGGAAAAACGCGACCTGGCCGGCATCGCCGCCTTCCGGCGCGGGGTGCTGGGCACCAACGTGGACGTGCCCACGGGCGTCGACATCATCAACAACACGGTGAGCGGCTACGTGCAGGACAACGGCGCCAGCGCCAGTGAAGGCTTCGGCATCGTGGTGGAAGGCACCAACCACACGGTGACCGGCAACACGGTGACCGGTAACGACGTGGGCATCCAGCAACAGGCCGGCCACCTGCCTTACCCGGGAGATGGCGACCAGAATGACCTGGCCGACACCTACTTCGGTCGTGGCAACTCGGCCGCTACCTGCGGCAACACCGTCAGCGGCAACACCCTGAGCAATACCATTGATACCCGCAACGTGGGCGCCATCGGCAGCGGCTTTGTGGCCAACACCACAACCGGTGAAACCTTTTGCTCTATTCAGGCGGGCGTCAACGACGCTCAGACCCTGGCCGGGCATACGCTGAGCGTAAGTGCCGGCAGCTTCAACGAAGACGTCTCGGTCAACAAACAACTGACCATCCTGGGCGCCGGCATCGGCCAGTCCATCGTCAGCGGCCCCATTGGCGGCGCCGTTTCTACCTTCCAGATTGGCGCCAGCGGCGTCATCATTGACGGCTTCTCCGTCACCCGCGACGGCAACAACGTTACCGACTGGAACAACCCCGGCCTGAATACGGCCGGTCTGGCGGTACAAGGCCTAACGGCCAACGTGGAAGTGCGCAATTCCAGCTTCTACGGCAACCGCACGGGCATCGACGTGAACAACAGCAACGGCAACAACATCCACAACAACCTCATCTCCAACAACCGCACAGGCCTGATCTTCCGCAACCAGACGGACAACACCAGCCTGATGCAGAATAAGATCAACAACAACTGGACGGTCGGTATCCTCTTCCTGGATGCCAGCGGCGGTACCAACAGCCCCGTGCAGTCGGCCGCCAACAGCTTCTTTAACAACAATGACCTAAGCGGCAACTGGTACGGTCAGATTGTGGACCGCCAGAGCGGCGGCTCCCTGCCGGCGCCGGGAACCAACCTGAAAAACTTCGAGTGCAACTGGTACGGCACTACGAATCCGCAAGTATCGACGGCCAACAGTTCCGAACCGGGTTATGCCGCTCAGATCCCGGTCGCTTACGGTGGTACGGCCACGCCTCCCGGCGGTCAGCCCGATATCCTCGGACCCGCTTCGGCCAACTTCGATTACACCCCGTGGACCATCAACGGAACGGATAATGACCTGGTCGCGGTCGGCTTCCAGCCGGTACCCAACTCCTGCCTGGGCACGCCCGTGGTCATCACCCTGACCCTGCAGACCAACGTCTCCTGCTTCGGCGGCAACAACGGCGCGCTGGACATCAGCGTCAGCGGCGGTTCGAATTCCTATGCGTACAGCTGGACCGGCGGCGCCACTACCCAGGACATCAGCGGCCTCGTGGCCGGTCCTTATACCGTGGTCGTCACCGACGCCGTATACGGCGGAACGGCCAGCGCCACCTACACCATCACCCAGCCAACCCAGGTGACTGCTACCGCCGGCAGCAACAGCCCGGTTTACGCCGGTAATACGCTCAACCTGACGGTCATGCCCGCCGGCGGCACACCGGGCTATACCTACAACTGGACCGGCCCCAACAGCTTTACTTCTACCGCCCAGAATCCCTCCATCGCCAACGTCACCACGGCCGCCAACGGCACCTATTCGCTGACCGTCACCGACGCGAACGGTTGCTTCACGGTGACCACCACCAACGTGATCGTCTACGGCACGGCGCTCTACGTCAACGACAACAGCCTGACCGGCGACCACTACACCGCTGCGGTGGGCAACAACGCCAACCCCGGTACGCCGGCGGCGCCCTTCGCCACCCTGGCCTACGCTATTTCCGTGGCCCAGCCGGGCAACACGATCTGGGTAGATGCCGGCCTGTACGTGGAGAACCCCACGGTGAATAAAGCCCTGACCATCAATGGTTCCAATATGGGCACGGCCGGTTCGGCTCCCCGCCCCTTCGCGGAATCGACGGTGCGCACCAGCGGCAACCAGACGGCCGTGATCACCGTCACCGCCGGCAACGTCGTACTTGACGGTTTGTGGCTGGAAGGCGACGATCCGAGCCTGACCGGCGGCGCGACCGCCAGCGGCGACGATGCCAACGTCAGCTACGGCGTACGCCCCACGGCCGGCGCCAACCTGACCGTCCGCAACAATATCCTCAAACACATGGCCATCGGTCTGCGGGCCGATTATGCGGCGACCGGTACTACCATTACCCGCAACTGGTTCGATGCCATCGGCAACTTCGACTTCGGCTACGCCGTCTCCATCCGCAATAATTTCTACGCCGACGTCACCGACAACAAGATGACCCGGGTCTGGACCGGCCTGCACGCCAACAACCACAACGGCGCCGGCGGCCCGGCCTCCTGGCTGTTCACCGGCAACGAAGTGCACAGCTACGCCGCCGGTCTCTGCTACTGGCTGCAGTACAACGGCGCCACCGGCCTGACCGTTAGCAACAACCAGCTCTTCGCCGAAACCGGCGCCGTGCCCAACAACTTCGGCATCCTGGTGGTGTCGAACCAGGACGCGGTCAACCCGAGCTTCACCAACAACACCATCACCGGCACGGAATACGGCATCGGCCTGTTCAACGTGCCGACCAGCAACACCATCACGCTGGGCGCCACCAATACGATCAGCGGGACCACCAAAGCGGGCATCCTGTTGACCAACAACCTGAACTTCAACCCGGTCGGCACCACCAACTTCCTGGCCGGCGGTCCGGGCGCGGCTTCTACGGTCAACCTCGCCGGCATCGGTCTGAGCTCGGCGGCCGGCGGTACGGGCATTCGCCTGGATGCCACGGGCGGCACCGCGACGACCCTGAATTTCACGCTCCCGACCACCCTGAACGGCGGCGCTACCGGCCTGTCGGCCATCGGCGCCACGGCAGCCATCACCGGCAATACGTTGGCCAACGTCCGCTTCTCCGGTCAAACCGGCGACTACATCACCCTGGCCAACAACGCCTTCACCGGCCTGCAACTGGACGCCACGGCGACCCAGTTCAACGCCCTGACCGGCGCCGGCATGAGCCTGCCCCAACTCTTCGCCACCGAAGACAAGATCACCCACCGCATCGACGACAATACCCTGGGCTTCATCCTGGTGAACGCCGGAAATGACTATGTCACGACGAGCAGCTTCGTCCTACCGGCCACCACGGCCGCGAACATCCAGCGCGGCATCGATGCGGCCTCTTCCGGTTACACGGTCAACGTCGCCGCGGGCTCTTACAACAACAACCTATCGGTGAATAAGGCCCTGACCCTCAGCGGCGCCAACTTCGGCGTCAATTGCGCGGCCGGTCGCGGGGCGGAAAGCGTCATCAGTGGGGTCCTGGGCAACAATACCAAGACCATCGATATCCAGTCGGACGGGGTCACCATCAACGGCTTCACCATCTCCAACCCGGCCGGTTCCTACGGCATTTATACGGAAGGCAGAAGTAACCTGTCCGTTCAATACAACCTCATCACCAACATCGGTAATAGCACCGCCGGCCAGTACGCCTCCTACGGCGTGGCCATCGACATGGGCAACGCGGCCGATATGGCCAACGTCACGGTTTCCAACAACTGTGTCAGCAACGTCCGCGGCGGTACCAACACTTCCCTCACCGGCACCCCTGCCAAGAACAACAACGGCAGCGGCGTGGGCATCGGCGCGGGTTTCTCCACCGCCAACTTCAGCATCACCGGCCTGACCATCAGCGACAACCTGATCGATAACATCACGGCCAGCACCGTCGATTTCACCAACGGCGGCAAAGGCGCCTACGGCGTGCTGATCAACGTGGGGGCCAACCCGGCCAACGCCGGCAAAGCCGTCAATCCGCTGATCCAGAACAACGAGATCACCAACCTGTCCGGCCACTGGGCCCACGGCATCGGCCTGGAAGGCGAGACGCCCGGCGCCCAGGTGAAGAACAACTACGTCGACAACCTGACGGATACCAAGCCGGAGCAGGACGCCATCGGCGTGCTGCTGGAACAAAACGACGGCGCCGCCACGGTGCAAATCCACGACAACAGTTTCGAGACCATGGAACTGGCCATCAAGAACCTGATGGGCCCGACCGTGAACGCCACCTGCAACTGGTATGACGTAACGGCCGCCGCGGCCGTCGCAGCCAGGATTTCGGGCAATGTGACGTACACGCCCTGGATGATAGATGGTACGGACAACAGCGGAAACCGGGGTTTCCAGCCGGCGCCCAACTCCTGCGAAGGCGAGCCGGTCGTGATCGTGTCTGCCGTTGCGGACCATATCGTCTGTGGCGAAACGACGGGCTCTATTTCCGTTACCTACTCGGGCGGCAGCCCCAATTATACCGTCAGCTGGACCGGCGCCGGCATGGGTTCCAGCCCGGCCCTCCCCAATGACGACAATCCCTACCTGATTGCGTCATTGGCAGCCGGCACTTACAACATCCTGGTGACCGACGGCAACGGCTCAACGGCGACCACTTCGGTCCAGGTGCTCAGCCTGCCCGTTACCAACACAACGACCAGCGTTTCTTACCCAACCATACAGGCCGCCGTGACGGCCGCTGCCCCGACCAATATCATCGAGGTCTGCCGCGGTACCTACGCCGAGAACATCATCATCGATAAAGCGCTGACCCTTAACGGTCCGCAGGACAACGTAGACGCCGATACCCGCTTTGCCGCCTTCATCGCCGGTCCCAACGGACCCAAAGCCGATCCGACGGTAGAAGCCATCATCACGGCGCCGGTGAGCAACCCCACGGCGGGCAACCCGAACGCCAACGACCTCATCCGGGTCCAGGCCTCCGGCGTGACCATCAACGGCTTCGTGCTCGACGGCAACAACCCGGACCTGGCTGGTCCCAGCACGCTGGTCAGTGGCGGCATCGACATCGACGCCCGCCGCGCTATCACCAACCTCAGCAATACGGACGGCTTTAATCCGGTGAACAACCTGACCGTCAAGTACAACATCATCCAAAACGTCGCCCAACGTGGGGTGTCGCTGGCCAACAACGGTCCCGTCTCGACGGGCAACCTCATCACCGAGAACGTGATCCGCAACTTTGGCGCGGACCCGGTCAACGGCGGCCAGGCGGTCATCCTTTTCACCAACGCCTACGCCGACGTCACCAACAACACCATCGACGTACCCCAGGACCAGATCGGCCTCCACCTCCAGAACTTCTTTGCCAACGGCACGATGAGCTGGACCAACAACGATCTCACCGTGGGGCAGGATGCTTTTGGTATCCACGTCAACCTGTTCTACGCGCCGGCCGCTACCCTGACCATCAACAACAACAAGGTGAATGCAGCGGGTGGGGTCATGGGAACTTCCGGCTATACCTGGGGCATCAACCTTTGGTCGGTGCAGGTGGGCTCGACGGCAGCCCTGCTGAACAACACGGTAGGGGGTGCGGGAGGTCAATTTGCCCGCGGCATTAACCTGTGGAACCTGCCCACCACCAACACCGTCAGCATCACCGGCGGTACGGTGGGCCGCTCTCTGGTCGGCATCAACCTGGACAACATCGATCCCTTCTTCGGCGCGGGTACTAGCTCGACGGTCAACGTCAGCGGAACGGTGGTGTCCGGCGGAGACGTCGGCATCCGGGCCCGGGCCGAATCGCTGACCCCGGCCCCCGGCAGCGGCAGCAATACGGTGAATGGAAATGTCAACCTCAACCTGAATGCGGTAAATGTCACCGGCGCCATGCAGAACGTGGCGGTGATTGCCCCGGCCGCCTCGGCGCCTTTCACGGCGAGCGCCACCATCGATGGTAATTCTCAGCTGAATCACACGGGCATGCACACCGGTACCGGCGTCCTGGTATCCGGTTCGCAAGCCTCGGCCACGGTGCAAAACAACCAGCTGTCCATCCACGGCAATCTCATCGGCATCGATGTGGACGGGGGTACGGTTACGGTGCAGAACAACCATATTTATGACAATACCACCGGCATCCGCTTCCTGAATGGCGGCACGGGTACGGTGAACAACGGCAACAACTTCGACGGCGGTGTCAGTCTGGACAACGGAAAAGACATCCAGCTGACGGCTACCGCCGGTACGGTGCTCGCTTCGCCCAACAACTCTTTTGCCGGCGATGTCTACGGCATCGAAAACCTGACCACCGTGGTGGTGGACGCGACCAGCAACTACTGGGAAGACCCCTCGGGCCCTGGCCCGGTCGGCCCCGGCAGCGGCGCCAACATCACGACCTACGTGCGCTACTGCCCCTGGCTCGACGCGCCCAACGGCATGCCAGTCACGAATCTTCCGGTCGAAAACACCACTACCAACGAAACCTTCTGTTCCATCCAGGAGGCCATCGACGATGCCCAAACCTTGGCCGGACACACCATCGAGGTCGGCCCGGGCACCTACTACGAAAACGTTACGATCAACAAGAACGGCCTGACCCTGCGTTCCACGGGCGGTAAAGCGGTGACCACCATCCAGGGCAGCCTGGCCGGCGGCAGCCTCGGCACCGTGTTGGTCCCCAGCGGGATCAATGGCGTTACCATCGGGGAGTCGGGCAACGGCTTCACCATCATCGGTTTCGACGGCACCGGCGCCGCCGAGGCGGCGGCGGTCTATCTGGCGGGCGCCCACAACGACATTCGCGTCGAAGGCAACGAGATTCGCGCCAATGGGGACGAAGGCCTGCTGACGGATTTCAACGCGCCCATCAACCGCATCGTCATCAACGACAACATGTTCACCGGCAAAACCTTCCTCGGCGCCGAGCCGGGCGGTTGTGGCTCCTCCACCCAGTTCGTTCCGGGCAATAACGTGCCCCGCCAACTGGTGGTGATCGGCGGCGGCGCTGGTGTGACCAACTCGATGAACGTGGCCTTCACCAACAACATGGTGACGGGCACCACCGGCGGCTACAATTCGGCGATGATGTGCGATCAGAGCAATTCCCTGGTCACCATCGACGTGATCGGCGCGGAAATCCGCCAGAATACCTTCAACGGTCTGCATACCGGCACCACGGCCAGCCTGCGCACCCGCGGCCATTCGACCAGTATTTCCTGCAACTACTTCGAGTCGGATCTGATGGGGGCGAATGCCATCCACATCTTCTTCGGCTCCGCCAATCCCTTCGACGGCACGGCAGCGCCCAACACCTTGGCGGGTGTGGCGGCCGGCAACGCCTTCCCCGATGGCGGCGCTTACCTGACGCCCAACAACGCCAACTCCTGGGTGATCTACAAAGACGTGACTCAGGCCACGGCGGCGGCCACCCTCATCGGCGCCGGCCAGACGGCCGTAGCCGCTTCGGCCACCCTCAATTGCCCGGTGCTGAACGACGATACCGGGGAACTCTTCCCGACCATTCAGGCAGCCATTTATGACCCGCAAACTCTCGACGGCCACACCATCATCGTGCCCGCCGGTACCTACGTGGAAACGGTGAAGGTGACTAAGGAACTGAACATTTTCGGTCCCAACGCCGCCATCAACCCCTGCACAGGGACGCGTGAACCTGAGGCCATCATTATGCCTCCCACGTCCCAGCCCTTCTACGACGGCTCGACCGAGGTGCGCCTGATGGAAGTCGAAGCCGATAACGTTAGTGTGAAGGGCTTCACCTTCGACGGCGACAATCCGGCCCTGACCAATTCCCTGGGCGGGCCCATCGACGCGGCCGACGGCCTGGACGTCTACGAAGACGTGGGCAGCCTGACGGTGCAGAACAACATCTTCCGCAACCTGAACGAAGGCGGGGTCACCGGCTATCCGTCCGGTTCCGTGGCCTTCGCCGGGAACACCATCAGCAGCAATAAATTCGATAACCTGCCGGGCATCAACAACCCGAGCTACCCGAATTCCGGTTACGGCATCGGGGTGCTGATCTACAATGACTTCTACGCGACCGTGGATAACAACTGCATGACCGATGTGCGCATCGGCGTGCAGACCGGGAACTACCACCTGGCCAGTCCGGGCGCTGCGGGCTCGATCAACAACAACACGATCTCGTCGGACGCCGTGGGCATCTTCCACAACCTGCACTACCAGGCGGCCACGCCCTTCACCATTGCCACGAACACCCTGACTTCCGCTGATCCGGCCAACACCGGCCTGGTGGTCTGGAGCATGCTCGACAACAGCAATGCCGTCATCAGCAGCAACACCATCAGCGGCGGCGACGTGGGCATCGAGCTCTGGAACCTGACCACTCCGGTCCCCATCACCATTCAGGGGGGCTCGGTGACCGGCGCGGTGACCGGCGTGAAAGCGACCAACTTCAGTCCTTATTCGACTTCTGGCGCCTCGAATGCTATCCTGGACAACGTCACCATCCAGAACAACACCAACCGGGGCATCTGGGTGGAAGACAATGCCGGCGGCACCCATCCGGTGGCCCTGACCATCCAGAACGGCACCGACGTGCTCAACAGCGTGACCGGCGTCTACGTCGAGAACAGCGACGCCAGCTTCATGGCCAACAACGCCTTCATCACCGGCAACACGGCCTACGGCGTGCGCACAAGCAGCGGTACGGCCACCGTGCTCAACAGCACTGTCAACAACAACGGTATCGGCCTGCTGGCCGAAAACGGCGCCACCGTCAATGCCCACCAGAACTCCATCACCGGCAACACCAACGGCGCCACCAACAGCAACCCCAGCGGTATGCCCGTGGTCGACGCCGACCTCAACTGGTGGGGCAATGCCAACGGTCCCGGCGGCGCAGGCCCCGGCATGGGCGATGCCGTCAGCACCTTCGTGGAATACTGCCCCTGGCTGAATGCCGCGCCCCCCACAGGCGTGCCCGTCACGCCGACGGTCACCATCCTGGTCAGCGAAACGAGCGGCCTGTTCAACAACGACGCCACCATCTGCTCCGGCGCCAGCGTCACGCTGAATGCCCTGACGACTGCCGCCACGGCCTACGCCTGGTCGCCGAACAACCAGACCAGCTCCAGCATCACGGAGGCGCCCCTCGGCAACACCCTCTACACCGTCTCGGTCACCTTCCCGGGTTGCGTGGTCACCGACGACCAGCAAATCCAGGTCGATCCCATCCCGGTCATCAACCCGATCAACGATCCCGCGCCCTACTGCCCGGGTGAAAGCATCAGTATCCCGGTCAGCGACGTGACGAACAGCCCCCTGACGGTTTATACCGTCAGCGGCGGCGCCTCGGTCGGCATCGCCAATCAGACCGTGACCGGTTCGGGCAACAACATCGTGGGTACGGCGGTGGTCAACAACACGGGCGCCGCCATCATGGCCACCGTGACCGTGACCGCCACGCGCAACAACTGCACGTACTCGAGCGAGACCTTCGTAGTCACCGTGAAACCCACCCCGGTCATCAACGCCATCGCCGACCCGGCGCCTTACTGCCCGGGCAACGCGATCAGCATACCGGTAAGCGACGTGACGGGCAGCGCCTCGACGGTCTATACCGTCACGGGCGGCGTCTCGGTCGGCATTGCCAATCAGACGGTAACCGGCTCGGGCGGCAACATCGTCGGCACGGCCGTGGTTAACAACAGCGGCAGCCCCATCGTGGCCACCGTGACCGTGACGGCTTCGCTCAACGGCTGTACGTATTCCAGCGAGACCTTCGACGTCACCGTCAACCCGAGCCCCGTGGGTGCCAACACCACCGCCGCCTCCTGCTCCGCCACCTCCGCCAACTTCAACCTGCAGACCGCCATCACCAACGGCGTGCTGTCCAACTTCACCTGGTACGCCCTGTCGAACAACCCCCAGGTGACCGGCGAATCGCTGACGCCCCAGAGCGGCGACGTCATCACCGACGTGCTGACCACCTCCAGCAATATCTCGCAGGCGGTGATCTACCGCGCCACGCCGACCAGCGAAGTGGGCTCCTGCCCCGGCGCTTTCTTCGACGTGACCATCACCGTCTACCCGGTCCCGACGGCCGCCACGGCGGGCCCCTCGGCCCTCTGCTCGGGCAGCAGCACCGACATCACGGTGACCAACCCGAACAACGTGGCCGGTACGGTCTACCACTGGAGCGCCCCGGCCACCCCGGGCATCACCGAACTGGGCTCGGCCCAGGGCGCCATGAACGTGCCCCTGACCACCCACATCGTCCAGGCACTGACCAACACCACCAACGCCCCCATCGTGGTGACCTTCACCGTGACCCCGGTGGGTCCGGCGCCGGGCTTCTGCGCGGGCGTGCCGGTGACCAAAATGGTGACCGTGAACCCCAGCCTGCCGGTGAGCGTGAGCATTGCCGCCAACCCGGGCACGACCATCTGCGCGGGTACCTCGGTGACCTTCACTGCCACGCCGACCAACGGCGGCGCCAGCCCGAGCTACCAGTGGTTCGTCAACGGCAGCCCGGTCATGGGCGCGACGGCCGCGACCTACACCACCACCAGCCTGGCCAACGGCAACACGGTGAGCGTCCAACTGACCAGCAACGCGCTCTGCGCCACGGGCAACCCGGCCACCAGCAACGTGCTGACCATGACCGTCAACCCCAACCTGCCGGTGAGCGTGAGCATCGCCGCCAACCCGGGCA